>Ga0114972_10004508_pt1 | contig 10368 bp, 6 predicted proteins | sample M_140807_EF_Meta_FD_87354 | JGI IMG/M metagenome (GOLD analysis project Ga0114972, IMG submission 87354) | Freshwater microbial communities from Lake Montjoie, Canada to study carbon cycling - M_140807_EF_MetaG | ecosystem: Environmental > Aquatic > Freshwater > Lake | place: Lake Montjoie... | reverse complement strand
GAATAAGGCTGGCGTCTGCCTGACCCAACATGGCATTGTTAAAAGGAATTCCATTCCAACTAATGTCGGTATGTGCGGGTACGGCGCCTTGTAAAGAAAGTCCGTGGCTTCCGCTTGGTCCATAGGCCCGCAGGTAAGTTCCTGGCTTGGTGATTAAAGGATTTTCGTGAAAGAAAGTAAATAGGCTGTCACCTTTTTCAGTTTTCTGAATTCTCTTGGTTGCAGTAATGGTGAGTTCCAGGGTGGTAAACGATCTTTCTTGCGCCAGGCAAAATGCCTGACTTATCAGCAGAATTGTCGTTGTAATGATGGCCCTGTTCATTCTATTTTGGTGGGAACAGGGCGAATGGTCCAAAATCAAGGCATGCCTGAATTATGTTCAGAAACGCCTGTTCATCAGGGCCGTTTGCCTTTCTTCCCGAAAGCGTCCGGTTATGTGGCTAGGCAGGTCTCCTGACTTGGACAATTTCAACAGCCTTCCCATGGTTGTAGCCACAGTGGCGATAATTTGCTGAAACGCTTTGCGTCCTTACAGTTGCGGGAACAGCACTGGATTTTCACCAGTTTCCCTTTTAATCCAAACCGCCGAGTGGCAGTTTAGAACCAAAACCGATGCAAATGAAATGGAAAAATCCGGTTTATATCGACCGTATGTTCAAATACCCTGAATCAGGATTTTTTCTTGCTCCCTGATTGCTTCTTTTTCAGTGAAGCCTCACTTGAATTATCCTCTTTTTCCGCTGCTGCTTTTTTCTTTTTTAATCGCTGACTCAGCAATAAAAAGGCCAGAGTGGAAAACATAAAAAGCCAGTAACTGACTGCAACACCAAAAAATATTGATTGGTGAATGCCAATCACAAAAAAAGCCACCATGATGCAAAACAAGAGTACATCAAAAAAATCCAGCCGTATCTGCATTGAGAATGGTTCCTTCAGGTTCAAGAATTGTATAAGAAGAGAAATCTTGTTTGGCGGTCAGGCCTTTCCCTTTCAGGAACTGGCTCTGTGTGCTGATTTCAACATATTCATTGTTAAAAACCCTGGCTTCTGATCGACTCCAATGAAGTTTTTCGGTTTTCAGGGTTTCCTTTTTTACCAGGTCTTCCAGAACCACATGGCCAGTTGCTGTGTACAAGTCCTGTATTTTATCAAAATGGACGAAGTCGGCTTTTAATCGGGATTTTTCCAGGTCGTTTCCTTGGAAAATTGTGACTGTAAATCCAGATGGAAATTCCTGGTTGCCATCTGCAAATTCCAGCTGAAGTGGGGCCTCCATGCGCATTTTTACATTCCCGGAATCAAGGTAAGTGGTTGATAAATTTTCTGTTGCAACCAATGGACCCGCATAATAGCGAATGGGGAGTTCAGTTTTTTCTTCCTTGCAGGCTGCCATAAGAAAACAGGTCAGCAAGGAAATTGCCAGGTGTCGGATTCCAGTGTAAATCAAAACTTATCCTCGGGTTGGGTTTCTGGTTCTGGTTCCTTTGGCTTATCGGCATCGCCTTTTTTGGCAGGCTTACGCTTGCTCTCTTTCCTTGGAATCGGCGGTTCTTCCACGGCTGTGCCAGGTGCGTTGATGTCTTCTTCGGCAAGGCTGTCATCAAAGCTTTCTTCAAATTCTATTTTTAATCCGGGGTCCGACAACTCAGGATCTTTCAAATCTGTTTTTCTAACAGGCTTTTTTTCTTTCGGTTTGGGGATTGCAGCATCTTCCGGATTTTCCTCCGACGGCTCTTCTTCATTTACTGGATTTTCTTCCTCTTCTTCAGGTTTTACTTCGTCCGAAGGCTCCTCATCACCTGCCGCTGTACTGTCCACGGCAGCACCTTCTTCGCCTTCTTCCGTAACTTGCTCATCACCCACAGCCAGACTGTCATTTCCAAGCGAATCAGACATTGCAAGTAGTGAATCTGGTTCCGGGTAGATTGTGATCATTGGAATGATTGACATTCGTTTCTCTACCTTTTTCTTACCCAGTCGGAGGACGAGCAAAACATCGGTTTTCTTCACAAGCTCTTCCATTTTTGGCAGAGTGTCTTTATCGAATGGAGAAAACTCAAGGTCTGCAACCTTGTGATCTAGGTAAAAGGAACTCTGGTAGGCCGGGCAGATGTGTTTTGGCTTACACGATGATATCCAAGCAATTAAAGCCAGGAGTAAAATAGGGGCAATATGTCTAGCTGCACCTTTCAAGTATTCAGGTTAAGGGGCCAGATTTCTGGTTGATACACAAATTCAATTGTACAAATTAAGCAAACAATGTGCGTAAGTCTGCCTTGAATTTGAAGAAGAAAGTACCCAATGAAAATTGGGTTTTTGTTCAGATAGATAAAGATTGGTGTAAATAAAATTGGAGTTAGGACCTATAAAATTCCATTCATTTTTCTCAACAGCCACTCTGTCGACAGAAGCGTTAAAAGGAGCATTAATAGCCAGAACTGGCTGAGCAGGTTTTCGTTCCAATCTGTAAATTCAATCAGGGCCGGTGGTAAATTACCTGCATTGGCGAGCGACAACATTCCGGAAACGCCGGTAGAAATACCGCCACTTTTTTCTGAAAGACTCTTAAGCAGTGCATGATTTGCTTCCAAATCGCGGGCCTCCAGGTCATAGGCTCGTACAATGAAATCGCCTTCGTCTGTAATTGTCCTTCCATCTACAATGCTGCTGGCTGAAAAATGATATGCCCCAGTTGTTAATGTTTGCGTTCTAAGCAGTGGATTTCCGGGTGCGGTAAGCATGCTGAATTCCTTTCCGCTGCTTCCGGTTTTCCCGATTTGAATGCTCACTTTTTTGTCATAAACCGGCTCCATCAGCTGGTTAAAAGTTTCCACGCGGAAAGCAACTGTTTCAGATTCGGAATATTCGTCTGAAATGCTGCTTACCATCAATTGTTTTTTCTTTCCAGCGCTGAGAAGCAGTTGACATGTCTTGATTATCAGGTTGTCTACGGCTTCCGTATTTTCATTTTTTCCAAACTCATTCAAACGCCAGAGCCAGATTCCGTCTCCCCAGAAGATGGCCCTTTTCGCATTTTCACCAGATTGAATGGAAAGCAGTGGGGTAGGAGTCGCAATCCGACCAATCATTTGATTGAGGATGGTTTCCGAACTTCCTTTCCAGGAAAATGAGGCGCCGGGTGATTTTACAGGTGGTAATTCGGACAGGGTTTGCTTCCATTTATCCTCATAAAGAAAGCCCTGAAAATTTTGATCGAAACGATTTCCTGCTTCCTCTTCCTGACCATTCCCACCCTGAATATTGAGCCATGATGCAGATTCCAATCGTAAGCGGTTGAAATCGGTAAATGGCGTTGAAATGACCCAAAGAGAGTTTTTTCCTTTTTTTAGAAACTCGCTTACCTGTGCGCTGAAGCTCCCGAGTTTGTCCGGTAATTGGTGCAAAATCACCAGGTTGTAATTGTCAGGTTTGATGTTGTCAATTCCGGCAATGGCGCTAACAAGTTCAATTTGCTCCATTTGAGAAAGTGCATTGCGAATCGCTTTCAAATCCGGATGAGGACATGAGGCCAAGAGCAAAACCTTTTGTTTTTCACTTACAACTTCAATGAAAATATTGCGCTTGTTGTTCTCAAGGGTGATTTCGCCATCTTCCTGGCCAATGTCAACCCGGAATTCTTTCATTCCTTTTGAGTTTGGCTTCACGGTGAATTCGGCCCTTGCCATTCCGGAACCTGAAAGAGCAACAGTCTTCGTTTCTATGAGTTGGTCTCCTTCATACAACTTGGCTGTAACCTGTTGGTTTTTCAGTCCGGTGCCTTTGATTCCAAGGCTTACAGGAAAGCTATTTCCGAGATAGGCAATTTTATTGTGACGAATGTCGCTGATTTTCAAATCCTTAACTGGGCTTGTGTTTCCAAGTCTGATGGTGTGCACCTTAAATGGAAGATAAAAATCCTGAAGGTCGCTTCCCTGATTTACAATTCCATCAGAGGCCAGAATTACCTGAGCAAGGTTCTGGTTTTCAAATTCATCTTTAATCCGTCGAAGTGAAGATTCCAGGTCGCTTGTTCCATTGCCAAATTCAATTGCTTGGCCTTTGTTCAGGTTGCCGTTGAGCGTTTCAATAAAAACCTGACTTCCTTCCTTCTCCAGTTTTTCTTTCAATCGGAGGATTCCTTCTGAAAATGCTTTTAGGGAATCTGGATTTGAACCGAGTTTTATCGATCTGGAATTGTCTGCTAAAATGACTGTAACCGGTGGTAACTTGTTTTCACGGTACATTCTCAGCAAAGGATTCAGCAAAAGCAAGCCAAGAAAAAACAGAAGCAAGGTCCGGATTCCGAACAGCGAATACCGTAAAGTGTTACTCCAATCCTGTTTTCCGGCATATTGGTACCAGGCCAGTCCGAGCGAAAGCAGGAAAACTGGCAGCAGCCAAAGGGGCGAATGTTCCCAGAAAATGTGTATTGGATTCAATTACGACAGGGCATTTTTTGCTCGGTAAAGATAGGGCAATCGATTTCAAACTTGGAAGCTGATTCCTTTCGGATCAGAAACTGTTTACTAAAGGCTCACTTTGATGCCGGCCGAAAGCCATCTTCCAGGCATTACGGGACCAAGAATATCCGAATAGCGCTTATCAAGCACATTGTCGGCCTGAATATACAGACTCAATTTTTCCTTTAACAGCATGGCTTCAGCCCTGGCATTCATCATAAAATAGTCGGGAGAAACAGTAACAAGGCCAGCTCCAACTTGCGTGTTTCTTACTTTATACAAACCATTGGCAGAAATTCTCAACATTTTGAAACGGTAGCTGAGGCTGAAATTGGCGAGAAACCTTGCGTGGTTGGACACATACAAAGAAGGTGTATTTCCACTGGAAAGGCTTTTCATGGCAACCAATCCGAGGCTGGTTTCAAGTCCATGATTTTCTTCGAAATTCTTGCTGAAAAATAGATCCAGTTCAACACCGGATGTTGTGACGCTGCTGAGATTTTTGGCCAGACTATAAGTCAGGGTTCCATTTCCAGTACTGTCCAGGTTGATTTGTCTTGGCATATCCTTGTATAAGGTTGTGGCATAATCAATCAGATTTTTGTGCTGGCGGTTGAAACCGGTTATTGACAAACGAAGTCCTGAAGAAGCAAACCAATCTGCACCTGCCTCATAGTTCCAGGAGCTTTCAGACAAAAGGCCGGCGTTGCCTATGCGGTTGCCTTTCTTTACAAAAGAAGGCTGGTAATTGTTGTATCTCTCGGTAAAATCTGCATCACGGGTACTCCTTCCGGCACTTCCCCGAAATTGCAAATCACCTTGGTTGTAGGAGACATTCAATTGGGGCATTAGTTCTACACCCGATCTTTCGTTGTAATCGAGTCTTAGTGCAGGATTTACATGAAGGTTTTTACCGATTCGCTGATTCAAAACTGTAAAAATGCCACCATAAAGGATGCGGTGGTTTCCACGGTTATTTGATTCTACACTGCGGTCAAGAACCTGAAAGCCAGAACTCAAAGTTGACTTTTCGTTAATGCTGAATTGGTGCGTGGCTTGGGCCTGTAGAACCTTGGAATAATTGGTGTTGGGCTGACCTGGTTTATTGAATCTGAATTTGTCGGAAGCATCTTTTAAGCCTGCATCCAAACTAATGCGATGTCTTCCAGCATTGTGGGTAAGGTTGATTTGATGCCAATGCGTTACCACTTGCTCGGTGGCTGTATCGGCAAGAGATTGAGTGTAGAAATTTTGCGCGTTGAAATTGCGGTCATCCCATGCAAAGCGGTAAGCGATGCTGGTATTTTCCGAAAGAAATTGCTTGGCTGAAAAGGAAAGGGTTTTCAAATCCAGGAATCCCTTGCTGCCTCTAAGGTTTTGTCCATCGGCTTTGTTGTGCAAAAGTCCGCCGGAAAGAATGGTTTTGTTTCTCTGCCAGCCAAGTCCTGCGCGGGTTTTCATCAATCCGAATTCTCCCATCCCAAACTCGGCGGAAGCTTGTTTGCTTTTTCCTTCTGATCCAGCGGCAAAACTTTTTGAAATGATGTTGATGACCCCGCCGACAGCTTCGGTTCCATAAATGGCAGAGCTTGCGCCTTTCAAGATTTCAATTCTTTCGATTTCTGCTGGTGCAATTGGGATGTAGGAGTTGAAATGTCCGGTAAGCGGATCATTCAGACGAACTCCATCCAGAATTACAAGAACTTGCTGAAAAGTGGCGCCCCGCATGCTGATGTCGCCTTGTGCACCCATTGGGCCACGGCTTTGAACTTCAATACCAGGCAGGTATCGCAAAAGTTCATCGATGGAGCTTACCGGCAGTTTGCCAAGTTGGGTTCCCTCAATGACCATAATGTTTCTTCCTGATTTAGAAACCGTTGCCGGACTAATGGTGCCGGTAATTGAAACAGGGTCGAGACTAAGTTCTTTTTGTTGAGCCTGAATGGAATGGGCAACGATTGCCAGGGCAAGGGCAGGGAAGAATGATTTCATTTCTGGTTATTTGAGACTGCGAATATGAACTGACAGATGTCAATTCCGCAGAAAAAATGCCATAAACACCTAAAAAAATCAGAAGAAACTCAGGTTCCCCACAGTCGAGAACCGATACATTAAACTGATACTCAACATTGAATTCCTTTCAGTTCTGCTGATGAAATTCTCTTTGGCTATTGAAAATCCAAATAACTTGTAAGTGCCACGCAGACAAATATCAATCCTTGGGTGGGGCGAATAAAATACGCCTGCAATTGCGTTGATTTCAACCAGATCAAGTGCGTCGCTGCCACTATCTGCCTTGCCTTCAATTCGGATCGAATCGCTGGGTATTTCATAAATATAAGTGAATTTCTGCCTTGTCATGAGTCGGATGCCTGCCGAAGGTCCCAGAACAAAACGGAGCTTTTTTTCGGGCATGTTTCCTCCTAATTTAAATAATGAAGAAAGTTGCAGGTAGCTGAATTCGGTTTTGCCTGAAATCGTTTTTCGATATCGTTTTCCTGAATTGGTGGTTCCTTCGCTAAAATCATCAAGTGAAAATCCCCGCATCTGATATTCAAATCCACCCCGAAATGGATATTGCTGCATCAAGGCGTAATCCACAAAAAGTCCGGCTTCGTATCCAGCATAAATTGGGTATGGCCCATTTGATTTGGATTTGAAGCGGTTGATTTGTCCAGAGCCACTCAAATAAACTGGAGCCTCTTTCCAGTTGTAGCGGATTTTTTTGCTTTCTGATTGTGCAAAAACTACCTGAATCGAAAGGCAGAGGATGGTCAGAATCTTCAAGGCAGATCCAATGTAAAAACGACCTATTGACATGAAATTTTGATTCAATTTTCCCGAGGCGATTAATGACACAAAAATTCAAATTACTTTCGCCCCGTCCTATAAAATTTCCACTGCCTTGAAAAAACACCAGGAAAAATACGAGGTCCTGCGGGCCAAAAATGAAGAATCACTTTTGGGCGGCGGCATTGTCCGCCAGGAAGCCCAGCATAAAAAAGGAAAACTCACTGCCCGTGAGCGCATTGACTTGCTCATGGACAAGGGAACTTTCCAGGAAACCGGGAAGTTTGTGATGCACCGTTCCAAAGATTTTGGCCTTGATAAGGAGTATTACCTTGGGGATGGTGTGGTTACCGGTTACGGCAAAGTGAACGGTCGCCTTGTATATGTTTTCTCTCAGGATTTTACTGTTTTCGGTGGAGCACTTTCTGAAACGCATGCGGAGAAAATCGTCAAAATAATGGACCTCGCCATGCAAAACGGAGCCCCGGTAATCGGACTCAATGACAGTGGCGGTGCCCGAATTCAGGAAGGCGTGGTTTCCCTTGCGGGCTATGCCGATATTTTTTATCGGAATACACTCGCTTCGGGAGTTGTTCCTCAGATTTCCGCCATTTTGGGGCCTTGCGCCGGTGGTGCTGTTTATTCTCCAGCCATTACAGACTTTATTCTGATGGTGGAAAATACCAGCTACATGTTTGTAACCGGACCAAAAGTGGTGGAGACAGTTACAAATGAAGTTGTTACATCAGAGGAACTTGGAGGGGCTTCCACGCATTCAAGCAAAAGTGGCGTAGCCCATTTTACAGCTGCAAACGAGGTTTTGTGCATTGAGCAAATCAAATCTTTGCTTTCCTACATGCCTCAAAACTGCGAATCCACGCCCGAGATGCTGGAATATTCAGAGGCCAATGAAAGCCGTCCGGCATTGGATGAAATTGTACCGGAAAATCCAAACCAGCCATACGACATGAAGGAGGTAATCCACAGCATTGTGGATGATGGAAGTTTCTTCGAGGTGCATCAGGCCTATGCCGAAAATATTGTGGTGGGTTTTGCCCGCCTCGCCGGCAGAAGCATTGGTATTATAGGAAATCAACCTTTGATTCTGGCCGGTGTGCTCGACATCAATGCCAGTAAAAAAGCAGCCCGCTTTGTTCGTTTTTGCGATTGCTTCAACATCCCGCTTTTGGTTTTGGAAGATGTTCCGGGATTCTTGCCGGGCACCGATCAAGAGTGGAATGCCATCATCACCAACGGCGCAAAACTTTTATATGCATTTTCAGAAGCCACGGTGCCAAGGGTTACATTGATTACTCGCAAAGCCTATGGCGGCGCGTATGATGTGATGAACTCAAAGCACATCGGAGCAGATCTCAATTTTGCCTGGCCAATGGCAGAAATCGCCGTGATGGGTGCCAAAGGAGCGGCTGAAATTATTTTCAAGAAAGAAATTTCGGCTTCTGAAAACCCTGAACAAACCCTTCAGGAAAAAATCGACGATTACAACCGGAAGTTTGCAACGCCTTACCGAGCAGCACACAGAGGTTATGTAGATGAGGTAATCATGCCATCAGAATCCCGCGAAAAACTAATTGCTGCGTTTTCTATGCTGGAGAATAAAGCAGTAAGTCTGCCAAGAAAAAAGCATGGCAACATTCCCTTGTAAGAAATTTGTGGAACAATTTTTCTTGCATTTTGTTGGTTATCAAAGTTTTGTTTCGACTTTGAATTCTGATTCTGGTGTTGCTTTTTGAATTTTTCAGGAGAAATTTCCTGGGTTTGGTGGCTGCCATTCCTTTCCTAATTCTTAGTGGGATTTCACATGCGCAAGTTCCTTCCGGATTCAGCATTTTTAAGGCTGCAGATCCGATAAAAATTGATGGGGAGCTTGACGAGCTTACCTGGCAAAACGCCCAGAAAGTACAGGATTTTAAAAAGCAGTTTCCAGTAGACAGTGGACTGGCAACAAGTCAAACGGAAGTGATGGTTTCTTACGACGACCGTCACCTTTTTGTTGCCGCCATTTGCTACGACGACACAACAAAGAATCCGGTGGTTTTGAACCTTCGCCGGGATTTTGCTTTAAAAACAAACGACAATTTTTCGGTGGTGTTGGATCCATTCGGAGATGGAGCCAATGGATTCAACTTTGCAGTTACGCCACTTAACACTCAAAGAGAAGCCCTCATTACAAACGGAGAATTCTCCTTTACCCTTTGGGACAACCGCTGGTTTTCTCATGTTCATCGCAAGAAAAACTGCTGGGTTGTGGAAATGGCCATTCCATTTACTTCCCTGAGGTTCAATTCTGGTCAGGATACCTGGCACATTAATTTTTCCCGCACGGATGTTTCTGACAATGAAATTTCAACCTGGGTTTTTATTCCCCGCACATACCAACTCACAGGATTGGCATTTACAGCCGATATGCGCTGGGATATCCCGGTGAAAAAAACGGGTACCAATGTTTCGCTCATTCCTTATGCTGCCATGAATGCCTCGAAGGTGAAATATCCTGCGGAGTTGCCCGGTGTTCAAACTGCTACTTTTGGTGGAGATGCCAAGGTGGCGGTTACTTCTTCGCTCAATCTCGACCTCACCGTAAACCCGGATTTCAGCAATGTGGAAGTCGACAGACAGGTTACCAATTTGAGTCGCTTTGAGATTTTCTTTCCAGAACAAAGGCAGTTTTTCAATGAAAATTCGGACCTCTTTGCGCAATCAGGCTTCACCAGAATCCGCCCATTTTTTTCCAGAAGAATTGGTCTTGTAAAAAATCCGAATGCTCCTGGTTTTGTGCCTTCCCGGATTTTATACGGTGCCCGTTTGAGTGGTAAGCTCAATCCCGACCTGCGGGTTGGATTGCTTAATGTGCAGACAGCTGGCGATAAAGCATTGGGCACAAAAGGCACCAACTACACAGTTGCCACTTTTCAACAAAAAGTGTTTTCCCGGAGCAACATAGCTGGCATGCTCGTAAACCGGCAAATTCTGGAAAACGACAGCGGAGATTTTTCATTTCGCAACAACCGGTACAACCGGATTCTTTGTCTGGATTACAACCTGCTTTCGGCCAACAACCGCTGGTCCGGTAAGTTTTTTTACCACCATTCTTTCG
>Ga0114972_10004507_pt1 | contig 10370 bp, 7 predicted proteins | sample M_140807_EF_Meta_FD_87354 | JGI IMG/M metagenome (GOLD analysis project Ga0114972, IMG submission 87354) | Freshwater microbial communities from Lake Montjoie, Canada to study carbon cycling - M_140807_EF_MetaG | ecosystem: Environmental > Aquatic > Freshwater > Lake | place: Lake Montjoie... | reverse complement strand
GTGGTGGCATGGGTGGCGGCGGCATGGGTGGCGGCGGCATGGGTGGTATGGGTGGCATGGGTGGCGGCGGCTTTGGCCGTGGTGGTGGTATGGGTGGCGGTGGTATGGGTGGCATGGGTGGCGGCGGCTTTGGCCGTGGCGGTGGTATGGGTGGCGGCGGCATGGGCGGAGGCCGAGGCGGTATGGGCGGTGGTTCACCTCCCCAACGCTCTGATGAACCTGCAACACCTCAGGTCCGGCAAAACGATCAAGGAAACCCGGATTTTTTCGCCAACGCGGTCACGGATGACCTTAGGGCGGAAAACAACCAAGGGAACCTGGGTTTTATCCAAAACTCCATTTATGATCCCCGACTCGATCCAACTCCGGCTAGCGTGATTGCGGAACAGGGTATTCAGAAGGTAACTTGGCAAAATATTCCTGGAAGCCCACCCGTGGCCATTCAGCCCGGCGCTTCCAACAAAGCGGGTAATTTGCCCAGTCCCAAAGAAGCTGTCGTGGTTGAATCACTCAGCCAACTTGGGGTCCTCATCCTAAGTGGCAATAACGCCGCCGACATTGAAGCGGTGATGCAAATCATCGAGTTCATCAAAAAGACCGGAGTCGCCTCCGATTTCCAAATCAAGCTGATTCCAATGGAATACGGCGACCCGACCAGCATTGCGGCGACCTTCTCGCAGCTTTACCGGGCCGTTGTGATCAGTGCCGTTGGCAATACAAGAGCCATCCAACCACAAGCTCAACCCGGCCAACAGCCTGGCCAGCCCCAACAACCCCAGGGTGGTTTTCCCTTCGGCGCACTGTTCGGTGGTGGGCAGCCCGGCCAACAACAAGGCCAGCAAGGCCAACAGCAAACGGGCAGTGTTATCCTTATTCCTGTGCCCCGTCAGAACGCGATTTTCATCGCGGCTCCAAAGGGTCGCATGGAAGAAGTCCTGGCCGACCTTAAAAAATTGGATCGGCCCAACGCCGAGGCGTCCCGCGCGGTGCCCTTCCAATTGAAAAAGGCGCCTGCTTCCCGGGTCGCAACCCTCATCACCAACTTTTACTCCAACCGGTTCCCTGGTGAAACCACCACCCAAAACCAGATCCGTGTCACCTCGGATGATGCTTCCAACACGGTATTCGTTCAGGCTTCTGCCGCAGACCTTGAAGAGATCAAGGCACTGATCGAAAAAGTGGACACCAATGTTTCCAAAGCGGTTAATGAATTGCGGGTTGTGCCCCTCAAGTACGCTTTGGCCGATGAGCTTTCGACCCTGATCAATACCGCCATCCAACAGGGAATCGCAATTCCTGGTACAAACACCCAACAACAGGGTGGTGGCGGCTTCTTTGGTGGCGGCTTCTTTGGTGGCGGCGGCCAACAGGGTGCCACCAACAATCAGGCGGTTCGTGGCACTGGTACCAAGGCCCAGACCCTTCGTATTGTCGGGAAAGACAAGGACGGAAAGCCCGTTGAGGCAGGTGTGCTTGAAGATGTTCACATCACCGCCGATGCCAGGACCAACCGGCTGATCATCTCTGCTCCGGAAAAGTCTGTCGACCTGATCGTCTCCCTCCTCAAGGAGTTGGATGTTCCGCCGATTGCCCGGGCAGAAATCAATATCTTCCCCCTCAAGAAGGCCGATGCCACAACACTCGCCACCACCATTCAAAACCTGTTCCTGGGTGGGGCCACCACCGGTGGAGCCACGGGCCGGGCTGGACAAGCCGGTGGGGCAAACCCCGCCTTTGGTGGATTGGCCGTAGGTAATCAGGGGAACAACGCGGGCAGCACAGGTCGTGCGCTTCAGATCGCACTTGGCGGCTCTGCCCAACCGGGTGCTCCGCTGATTGACCTGCGCATTTCGCCTGATGAGCGCACCAACAGCATTATTGTTGCTGGTAGCCGCAACGACCTCGACGCGATCGAGGCAATTATTGCCCGCCTTGATGAATTTGATATCCAGCAAAGGCGAAACGAGATCTTCCTTCTCAGGAATACTACCGCCGCTGACCTTGCCAGCGCCCTGAATAACTTCATCACCAGCTCATTGCAGGTGTATGAAAGCAGCGGCCAGCTCAGCAACTTCCAACAGGTTGACCGTCAGGTGGTGATTATCCCCGAACCGATCACCAACAAGCTGATTGTGTCCGCAACTCCCCGATGGTTTGGTGAAATCACCAAGCTAATCAATGAGCTGGACTCGGAACAGCCCCAGGTCGTTATTCAGGTGATGATTGCCGAGGTAAGGCTGACCGGTGGCGAAGAATTCGGTATGGAGATCGGTCTTCAAAGTCCGGTTCTTTTCCAGCGGGGTATTCTCCCCTCCATAGGCTCGGCTGGTACGGTTGGCCTGAGTGGAGCCTCGCCTTCAACTGTGTTGCCCGCAGGGGTCACGGTTAACCAGACCACAGGCAACTTTGTCACTCCGGGTACCAACTTTATTGGAGCCGCTCCTTATCCTTATAGCAGCTACCAATCGGGTGTAGTTGGTTTCCAGGGTGTGAACTCGCTTAATGTTGGACGGACAAGCAACAGACTTGGGGCGGGTGGCCTGGTATTCTCGGCCGCTTCGGACTCCTTCAACCTGCTGATTCGGGCCCTTAAGACCCAGGGCAGGGTGGATATTCTCAGTCGCCCCCAGGTAACCACCCTGGATAACCAACAGGCACGCGTGTTTGTTGGTTCCAACTTCCCCCTGATCGGCGCAAGCAACGCGACCGTGGGCGTAACCCAACAAAGCATCTCCTACACCCCGGTAGGTGTGGAGTTGGTGGTGACCCCCAAGATCTCGCCTGACGGCAAAGTTATCATGCGGGTAGCTCCCCAGGTGTCCAAGGCTAGCCCCAGCGGTCAACAATTGACCGGTTCTGCGGGAACCGCCCCGATCGATCTCTTCCAGATCGATACCCAAACTGTGGAAACCACAGTAATTGCCCAGGACGGGGAGACGGTTGCCATCGGTGGCCTCATCAAGAAACAGGATGAGAAATCCGAGCGCAAGATCCCCTGGTTGGGCGATCTGCCTCTTGTTGGAACAGCCTTTCGCTACCGCGAACAATATAAGGACCGTCAGGAACTTCTCGTTATCCTGACCCCCCATGTGGTTCGCAATCGGCTTGAGGCGGACAGGGTTCTCGCGATGGAAGCCTCCCGAATGAGCTGGGTGGTTGGTGATGTGATCAAAACGCACGGACCATCCGGTTTGCAGCCGATCCTTCCCCCTCCGGGAGATGTGGATGGAGTCATCCCCACCGAACCCACCAAGAAGCGTCACTTCCCCAACCTGTTCGCACCCCCCGCAGTTAATGGTGCGCCTACTACTACGCCGCCTGCTGGAACCGGAACACCGGAATCGGGGCGCCGTCCCACTGGTGAAGAAATTCCACCCCGGCATCGTCTTAGCGGTGACGAATTCCTTCCCGCTCCCCGGTCCCTCCCAGACCCGCTTCCCAGTCGGCCAATGGGTGAAGAAATTTCCAGGGGTGGCGCGGTTCCCGGAGCGCTAATTCCAACCAGGGGCGTGGTAAATCCCGCCCAGATCGATGCCAATCGTGGCACGATCGGTGTTCGCCAGGCTGGTTATCCCGCCCAGCAAGGGCCAGCAGGGGTGGATGGTCCGAGCCTTGGGGTCCCCAATGTGCAACAGATGGGTGGTGAACCTAGACAGGGTTATCCCCAACAGAATATCCCCGGGGCGGATACCCGCCGTCCGGGTCAATAGTCTGAAGCGTCCAGTACAGTTAAATAACGGGGCCAAGGATTCGGCCCCGTCCAGGTGAAGGAGTCGCCATCATGAAAAAGCACACAGGTTTTGGTCGTGTCAATCGGGCATTTTGGCGAGGAGTCACCGGGGCTTTGATGGTTGCTGGGGCCTTATCCGAAACGGGTTGTGTGACTCTCCCAACAACGGAATCCATCCTTCACCCCAATCGGGAAGTGGCTTGTCAGATTGTGACAACCTGGCAGCCTGAAGTCATCTTCACGCCAGATCCCGCTCGTGGTGGAATGAGCGCCGCCGGAATAGGCGGACGGCTTTACCTCTTTGGAAGCGAAATCGGCAAGCCACTAAAGGGCAAAGGAACCCTGGTGGTTGACCTCTACGATGTCAGCGGCAACAAGGGGCCGGATCCTATCCACCTGGAACAGTGGCAAATTGATGCAGTGACCCTTGCCCGCCTGGGCAAGCTCGACCCTATTGGTTTCGGGTATACATTGTTCCTCCCTTGGGGCACTTGCTCCGAGGAAGTCAACCGGGTTCAGTTAAAGGTCAAGTACCAGCCCGCAACCGGTTATCCGCTTTACACCGATAGCGGCCCGATCACCATGACCCATCCGGATTCAGCCGAGGCAAAATCGGAAGGGGTCAACCGGGTGAAAACCAACATTTTCAATAGCCAAGGCCAAAAGGATACCGGGCCCCAGATTCGCTCCGGTCAACCTGTAGAGGCGCTTCCATTCCCAAAGCAGGGACCTGCTTCTGGACCTGAAGTCCCCGGCCAGGGTACCCAAATGGGAAATCCAATCCAGGGGGGCCGAATGGGCACCCCACCGGTTCAGGCTCTTCCGTTCCCCAAACCTGGTTCTGGGTCAGTGCCTAATGCAAACATGGCTCCCAACACAAATTCGGGTCAAAACAACATTCCTACCCAAGGCCCAAGTCTTGGAACGGCGCCAGGGCAAATTCAACAACAGGGTTATTTCGCTCCGGGTGCCGGAAGGGCAGGGCAATTGCCTGTGATCCGGACCGGTGGGTCATCCCGCTAAACCACTTCTTGGATCACTTGTGGCAAGGACTTTTCTGGTTTGATTTTCCCGAAAACTCCTTAGGGCCTCCCGAAAGTGGGGAAATTTGATCCCCAAAATGGATGTTGCCAAAAGGGCAGCGTTTATCGCGCCTGCTTTGCCGATTGCCAAAGTTCCGACCGGGATACCCGCCGGCATCTGAACAATCGAATGAAGGGAATCCACACCCCTGAGCGCATGGGACTCCACGGGAACACCCAGGACAGGGAGAACCGTTTTCGAGGCCGCCATTCCCGGAAGGTGGGCCGCGCCTCCGGCCCCAGCGATAATCACTTCGATTCCCCGCTCCTCTGCGGTGGAAGCATATTCAAACAGCAAATCTGGCGTTCGGTGCGCGGAAACAATCCGGGTTTCGTGGGGGACCCCCATCTCGTCGAGAATGGCGCTTGCGTGCGACATGGTTTCCCAATCGCTTTGAGAACCCATTATTACGCCTACAATTGGTTTTTCTGCCACTTTTCTACCCTTTAAAATCTTTTAACCAACAAGGTTTCGCGGTTTTCCGGCAAGGAATCCCCGAATGTTTTCGGTGGTCTCGTTCATTAGGCGTTGCCTTGCTTCGCGAGTTGTCCAGGCCATGTGGGGTGTAACAAGGCAGTTGGAAAGTCCAAAAAGTGGATGATTTGCCGGGGGTGGTTCCGTCAACAGCACATCCAGCGCCGCCTGGGAGGGCTTGCCCGATATGAGCGCCTCACGCAATGCCAAATCGTCGATCAATCCGCCGCGGGCGGTATTGATCAGCCAGGCTCCCGGCTTCATTTTGACCAGGGTTTCACGATTGATCAGGTGTCTGTTGGAATCGTTTAAAGGACAATGCAAGGAGATAATATCGGATTGCTCAAGCAATTGATCCAGGGTTACCGCCGTGACGCCCGCGGGGACTTTTCCCGAGGGGCCCGGCAAAGCGATCACTTTCAGGTCCATGGCTTGGGCGATACGGGCCACCTGGGCTCCAATTCGTCCAACTCCCACAAGCCCAAGGGTTTTTCCAGCAAGTTCCACCTGCGGCGTTCGCCAAAGACAAAAAACCGGACTTTTGCTCCAGGAACCATCCTGGCTTAGTTGGCCATGGTGACCGACTCTATGGGCCAGTTCCAGAATCAGGGACCATGTAAATTGGGCCACTGTGTGGGTGCCATATTCGGGGACATTTGTTACCAGAACCCCTTTGGCTTTTGAAGCTGTTTTGTCAACACAATCGTGACCTGTGGCGGTCAGGGTTACCAGCTTGAGGGAGGCGCATTGCTCAAGTACGGCCGGGGTGATGCGAGCCTTGTTGATCACGGCAATGTCGGCTTGCCTCAGCCGTTCCGCAACCAGATCCGGAGTGGTCGAATCGTGAATGGTAAGGTTCCCGAATGCCTTCAACGGCTCCCAGGAAATTTCAGGGCCCATGGTGAGGGCTTCTGTCACAACGATGTTCATGGGATCGCTTGTCTTCAGGTCTTGGAGTTGGAATTCCGGATGGTTGAAGGATTCCATAACATTTTCCAATCCAGACGCCCTTCTTCAAGCCATTGGCGAAACGGAAGCATCAAAAGCGCAATGAAGATCATGTTCCCATGAAAGCCCCAGCCAAAAATGGTCACAATGCCCAGGTGCATCCCGATCAGCCCAAGTCCAATCCAGGTCCGAAAAATTGGCAGGATCGCTAATGGGGCAAAAACCTCAAGCGCAAGGCTAAGGGTTTGCAGAAACATCGAAAGGGGGCGTGATTCCAAAACCCATTGGGTCGCGAAAAAGTTGGGATTGCCCCAAAGCCTTGTCCAAATTTGCATGGAAATTCCGTTGGCCCAATCGAGCCCACTGGCGGCCAGTTTGCTCCAGCCTGCCCACCCATAAAAAAGTGCTGTAATAACGAGGCAGGACTGAAACACCCATTCCGGGTAATAAAGCCCGGACCACGATTGCCCCTGGGCGCGTGCAGCCCGAAATTCTGCCATGGTTTCCTGTCGCCACCAGGCTAGCACCCATAGCAGCAATGCCGTCAAATGGCTGACATGGATCGTTTTTCCCATATTTTCCAAGCGAACAGCCCAGGCGAGGGTAAACAAAATGGCCGTCAGCCAGGCCGAAAAAGGGAGCAATCTTTGGAAAAGCCAAAGGGTTGCGAAAATCCAAACTCCTACTACCAAACCCGTCTCCAGCATGGGGCTCATTAAGGTCGGCCCACGAAAGGGGTGGAGGATCGTGGCGGTCGTGTCGTTTGCTGGTGTTTCGTAAACCCTTTCGCTTGATTGGGTAAGGGGTAGATAGCTGCAAAGGGCAGCAGCCCAAAAAACCACAAAAAATTCAATAACCCTACCGAAAGTTGCCGGGTGTCTTGCCAATAGCCATGAAGCCAGGCTAGTTGTCCATTTTGGATTCATTGGATCCACACTGTCTGTGTTCTCGATTTTTCCGGAACGACTCCGATTCGGTTTCCATTCAGGTCCCCAATTACCTGAATCTCAACGGTGATCGAACCATGGACTTTGTGCGCGATACGGTTGTCGAACAAGCCTCCCCACACCGCCATTTCGATTTCATCGACCGAGGGGACTTTTCCCAGCCGGTCAATCGACTTTTTTGGTTTCCTGCCGTGCCCATGTCCGGGAGGATTGCCGTTGTCATTTCGTTGAAGTCGAAGAAACTCAAGGGGGATTTCGTTTCCCTGACCATCATAAGCTGTGTATTCGCAATAGACCTGCGGTTCCTCATTGAACATTGGGGCACCGGTGAAGGGATAACAATCGACGATTCCAGTTAAAGGCAACCCAAGGGTCAGGCCAATAACCGCAAGAGGTATGATAAACTCACGAATAGAACCCGGAGGGGATTTACAATGGACATTCATATACACTATTTTAGCGAACACAAAGTGCCTTGGCATCCAAACCGTGCAAAGCGGAAAATTTTAGGCGGATTTTCCTTATCGGTTTTTTTAAAAAAAAAGGCGCCTCTAAGCCAATTTTTATGGCCTACAGGCGCGGTAAATAGAGATTTTGGAAATCCAGGATTTCGAGCCTATTTGGCGGATCGGCTCTTTAGCAAATCCGTAAGGGAGACTCGCAGGTTTTTGAACTCGACTTTGTTCAGTTTTCCATCCCCATCGGAATCCAGGCGCGCAAACAGACGGGGCATGGCGGTTTCTCCCATTCTGTCGAATCGGACCAAACCGATGAAATGGGATTTCAGTTCTCCACGAATACGCTCTTTGGCCAGGCTGAATTCGCCCTCGTCCAGGGCGCCGCTTTTGTCCTGATCCAATTTCACAAAACCGGCTTCGATTTCCTCGACATTGGGTTCATTTGCCCGGGCGGCCATGGGGGGAATTACCATCAGGGTCACGGGAAATGCCGTAAATGCCATCCGAAGGATTCTCGAATACCTTGGGAGCCATCTCGATTCCATCATGAAAATCCCTTTCAATGAGAGCAGGCCATCCTGGCCAGGGGAGAGAGCAGGCGGGGCCAACGCCCTTAGCTTGTCGATGCCTTTCCATCGGAAATAGATAAAGGTGAGAATCTCAATGAAGGGCCTAAAGTTCCTGTGTGTAGTAGCTGGTGCAATGGTGCTGCTGGCACCTTTGACCCTGTTTGCCCAGTTTAACACCAAAGATTGGAGGGTCGTGCAGATCGCATCAGATTTGACAGTGGGCTATGCGGTTCATCTTTGCGATCTTAATCAAGACGGCAAAACGGATATTCTGGTCCTCGATAGCAAGCGGATCCTCGTTTTTCCCGCCCCGGATTTCAAACCTTTCGAAATCGCAAGAGATTTTGCCAAACCGGATCTGGTTTGCATCACTTCACTGGATGTGAATGGTGATGGGCGTTTGGACCTGGTTGTGGGGGCGGATTGGAAGCCTTTCAACACCCAATCGGGAGGAACCATTCAGTGGCTGCGCCAGCCATCCCGCTGGGGAGAACCATGGAAAGTGTTTCCCATCACCGAAGAGCCGACCATTCACCGAATCCGATCCGCTGATCTGGATGGAGATGGAAAGCCGGAGGTGATCGCGGTTCCTCTGATGGGGCGGGACGCGTCCGCCAAAGCCAACTGGATGGATGGCAGGTCGGTAAGAATTTTGTCCCTGAAACCTGGCAACAAACCTGAAAGTGATCCATGGAAAATCGAAACAATTGATCAATCCTTTCATGTGGTCCACAATTTTCTTCCATTGAGGGAGGAAGGAAAAAATCCGTTCATCGTGACCGCTTCCTACGAGGGCTTAAGCAGGATTACCCATGGCGGCGGGAGATGGAAGCTCGATCGCTTACACCCAGGAAATCAGGAAAACCCAAAATCCAATCGGGGTGCGAGCGAGGTGGCTCGGGGTTTTGACGCAAAGGGAATGGAAATGTTTGCGACCATCGAACCCTGGCACGGGAATCAGGTTGTGGTCTATGAATCCGGAGAGGATAAAAAATGGATCCGCAAAGTTCTTGATGATCAGCTCAAATGGGGTCACGCGGTCGGCATTGCGGACCTCGATGGGGATGGAATCGATGAGGTTGTCGCTGGGATTCGCGACAATTTGGTCGAGGAGTCCGGAAAACGAAGAGGAGTGAGAATTTATCGTAGGGACAGTAGCAAACCGAGTAACTGGAAAACTTTAATGCTGGAGGATGGAGGCGTTGCCGTGGAGGATTTAGCCATCGCCGATTTGAATGGCGATGGGCTAAAGGATATCGTGGTTAGCGGTCGCGCAACCCGTAACGCCCGGATCTATTTTCAAAACAGATCGGGGGCGTCCTCTAAGGAATGACAAAAACCTTGATGTTAGCCTATTTGGCCCCTATTTAGCCATCGGAGGCTCTTTGCTCTCCGGTGGCTTGGCCCGGGTTTCCCAGCGGAATTTGGTTTTGGTTGCGTCAAAAGGAAGCAGATAATCGGATTCTTTTTTATCAGTGGCCCAAAGAATTCCCTTGGTCAGCATGTCAAGAAACTTCGGATCCGCAAGCTCCTCGTTGTAGTGTCCAATTGTGGTTCCAAGGACTCGACCCTTTCCGTACTGGTTGGTCCAGATACAGACTTCATCGGTTTTGTTTTCCGTATTCCGGCCGGTTGCCAGGGGCCTGGCGGTTTCCTTGAGTTCGGTGATCCAATACAGTTCGCCTTTGGGTGTTTTCCAGCTATCGCCGAAACCCTTCATGACAGGGTGCGCCGGTTCCTTGTTGGCGATGTCAAAGGCGTAGTGCCCACCATGGCGGTGGGAGGTCACACCACAGAATTTGAACCACTCACCCGTCCCATCGCGATAGCAGTGCATGGCGCAATGGATCAGGATTGCGGGAGTACCGTCGCGGTGGGGCTTAAGGATTGTTTCGGTGTATTTAGGATCTTTGACATCCGAAAAACACTCGTTGTGAATGACAATGTCATATCCCTTAGCCCAGTCGGGATTGCCATCATAAAGAGGTAAACGCGAATTGGTCGTTGCTCCGCCTTGATGGACAATGGTCCATTCGATTCGCGCCCGTGCCGCCGTTCCTTCCGAAATGATCAGCTTTTGGGTGTTGTAATCGTGACAACATCCACCCACAACAAGCAGCGCGCGGATTGCCCGGGGCTTTTCTTGGGCTTTTTCTTGGGC
>Ga0114972_10004506_pt1 | contig 10371 bp, 7 predicted proteins | sample M_140807_EF_Meta_FD_87354 | JGI IMG/M metagenome (GOLD analysis project Ga0114972, IMG submission 87354) | Freshwater microbial communities from Lake Montjoie, Canada to study carbon cycling - M_140807_EF_MetaG | ecosystem: Environmental > Aquatic > Freshwater > Lake | place: Lake Montjoie... | reverse complement strand
TGTCGTGCTCACCAACAATGTGAGCCTCGTGCGTGAAGAGTGCTCGGCCGTCGGCAAGCTCCTAAGAGTGTTACCATTTGATGCGAACTTCTCGCAGCTCGTTGACCGCTGGCACGCATCGGCTCACCACAACATCCGAGATGGTGGCCTTGTCCGAAAGAATCGGGCAATGAAAACGAATCTCATGAAGTGGCAGTACGTCGGGATGACTGAATATGCGGCAATCTACTCGTCCGACTTGGAAGTGGACCACTTCTTCAACAGGTCAGTCATGGAGTCGCATGCGAATCAATGGCCCCTCAAGCTTCACCGATTCCGCCACATGCCGTCGGATCTACTTGCCACTGGCGACTTCGAGTCGCCCTTCAATGGTGGCACCTTCTTGCTGAAGCCTAATCGGAGGCTCTTTCAGGTGGGCGTCCAGGTGCTCGAGACGCTTCGTTTCAACCTGACACATGGGTTCAACCTGAGCGGACGACCGCACGACCTGTTGCTGGCGCGAGACCGAGTGCGCTTCCGCTTGGCCCGAGCGGTGCAGCGCAACACTTGGGACTTTGTCGGCGGCAACACCGACCAAGGGCTCTTTACGTACATCTACTTGATGAGGGAACGAGGAACCGACAGGGGCACAGGGCGCTTCGACCTGAGCATGCACTGCCCTTTCCTTCACGAGCAATGCAATGTCCACGCTCACCTCAGTTGCCCGCTGCCAGTGTCCCGCTTCTGGCGCTTCAAGCCTTGGCTTGTTCAGCCTCAGAACCGTTGTCCCGAGTACTTTGACTTCGGCCATCTCAATGCGTCCCTTGATGAAGTGGACGATGGCCATGCGGTTCTTCACACCACTTGCGCGGCACGGCTGCGCACAAACCGCGAGCGAGTGAGGACACAAAAGATGGATTCTGAGAATGTTCAACGAAGTACGGACTGTGGCCCGGTGACGCAGTGCATCTGGTGAAGGGGCATGAAGGGGGCTCCGACATCATTCGTGTCCAAAACTTGAGAAAGGGTCAGTTGAATCGACACACAAGGTACCGAGCTACCGGTACCGGTACCGACCAGCCACTACCACGCGAAACACTGACACGCAGTGGTCGCGTCGCTCGGTGGACTATCACACCGGCGAGGATTTTCAAGGATCCGGCCCCCAAAACTTTGCACCGAACTTCCCCCTCTTTCGAGTGTCCGTGGACTCGGTGGTGTGCGCGACAACGCGCGGCTTGCGCGCGGGTCTCGAAAAAGCGCGGACCGTCTCGCGGCGATATTGCCAAAGCGAAGGGTTGTAGGGGCTACGACCCCTTCCAAAGCATGGAGACTGATGCATTGCGCCGTGCTGCGGAACACGAGGCGCTGCACGCCATCTACGCGGACGCCCTAGAGGGCGACGCGGCTGGGCCATGGATCATCGATCTCGGAGTAAATGGCGCCATTCTCGAGTGCTTTCTGCCAGATGACTATCCGTCCACCTCACCGCCCACTCCAGTGTTGCACATACCAGCTCTCAGCGATGACGAGCGCGCAGCGTTGGTAGCCGAAATCACTTGGCTGTTTGATGGATGTGAGGTCGTCTACTCATGGGCTGAGCACCTACGGGAGGCTCTCACCGAGCGCGCAGAGTCGGAGGCCGCCGAAGCCGCCGCGGTCGCTGCTGTGGCCGATGCAGACCAGCAGATTGACCAGCTGGCCTCTGCGATGGCCGATGCGAGCGGCTTCACATTCATGCCGGCCACCAGCCGCTACGGTCAACGTGTGCGCCACTTTGGCGCTGAATCCATCGACCCGTCATTTGCGGTCGAGGTCACCAGTGGTGCGTCCTTCCATCCGCCCAAGAGTGGGCCTTCGGAGGAGTTCCAGGCGCACGTCGCCACCGTGACGTCCATGGGGCACGTCAAATGGGCACTTGCTCGTCTGCTCTCCGATAAGCGCATTGCACGAGCTACGCACAACATGCTTGCCTACCGCTACGTCGACGAGAGAGGCGTGCAGGTGTCGGACAATGACGACGACGGTGAGTCGAGTTCGGGCACCAAGCTGGCGGCGCTCCTTGAGCTGGCCAACGTGAACAATGTGCTAGTGGTTGTCTCGCGCTGGTTTGGCGGAGTCCTGCTCGGTCCTGTTCGATTCAAGTACATTGCGAGCACCGCCCGAGCGCTGCTCGAGGAGACGGGTAGATGCACCAGCGGCCCCGGAGGCGGGGATGGCGGCAAAGGGAAAGGTAAGAAGAGGTGAGATCCACGTACGTGTAAATGTTAGTACCACGAGCGTCTCCCTTCTCCGCGCTTCGAACGCAGAAGCCAGAACCGGGTTCCTCCCGTCCCAAAAGTCAACCCAAGACACCATTCACAGCGCAATGAGGTTATAACTCGACACTCAAGACACCGGACCGGCGTACATACCGTACGGATGCGGGTATACTGTACCGGTACCACTAGCTTGGGGACCCCCGTCACAGCCTATGTTTATCATTCGACTTAATTCGACACCCTCACACCCAAGACACCGGACCAGCATACATACGTGTGCGGTTACAACTTGCTCGGGGACCCCTGGACCCCCTTATCACAGCCATACTCGATCAGCCGCCGGGCCGGGCCGCTTAACGCTTAGCCCCGCCCGGTCGCCTTAAGCGCGTCCTTGATACATGTAAGGCGCATCTTCATCTCGGTGATCTTCTTCCGGATCCCGACGGTGTGCTGTCATTCACACTCCTCCACACGCATCTATTTTGTGCATGCACAATGCCGCTGAGCTTTCGGGCAGCGCGCATGGCGCGCAAAGACTTGCCGCCACTTCTCCTGCTGATGTTTATCGCGCAGCCTTCGAGCGCGAAGGGCACGAAGCGCCCGCCAGCTGAAATCATTCCCTCGTGTTTTCCGGACGGCGTCGCGCAGGCGGTCGGAGCGCCGGACGCCGCTGCAGAAGCCGCAGCTGCCTCTGCCGCCTCAGCCGCCTCAGCCACCTCCTTACCGATCGACATCGCCTTCTATGACACGCGGATGCGCCCAGATGCGGCCTCGATGATACGCGCCGCGAGCCGAATCACGAGCAGTGCGAGCAATAGCACTGCTGCTCGCGTGCGCTTTCACGCCATCATCAGTAAGCAGCTCGAGCCCTCACTCTTCCAGCAGAGCCTGCCGGGCTTCCGGCTCACGAAGCTGGTTATACCAGCACGCGCGCAGTGCCTGTATGATGGTATGAAACGCCTCTCGCACGGCCCCGGCCCGCAGTATCTCTATAAGCCGCTGTTGCACTACATCATGCCTGCCGATGTGCGCCGGCTCATCCTGCTCGACACGGATGTGGTCCTGGTGCGTGACGTGGCTGACTTGTACCATGAGTTCGATCAGTTCGGCACCGCGCTGCTCGGGATCGCGCGCGAGCAGAGCCGGCTGATGGAGCCGCTCACGGGCACCAACGGTGGCGTGCAGCTCCTCGACATCCAGAAGATGCGTGCCTCGGCAGAGTACAACGGGCTTCTCGACAAGCACGCAACTGGCAAGGACGGGCGGCGCATTGGTTATCTGGGCGACCAGACGCTGTACACGTACTTGCTCGCGGCGCGTCCCGATCTATTTGCATGGCTGCCGTGCGAGTGGAACCGCCAGATCTCCGCTCACTTTGGCTTCCACAACGCGACCGTGCACGAGTGCCCGCGCCGTTGCGGCATCCTGCATGCGAACTTCGGGCCCTTCAAGTGCATTGCGTGGAGCATGCAAGCCAACCCGTCTTGCTCCGAGTGGAAGGCGTTTGCGGAAGCGCTGGCCGAGCCGCTGAGCGCCACGCACAAGTGCCCCAAGGCTCAGCGATCCGAGCGTCTCAAGTTCAAGCCTGCACTGTACCGATTCTTTGCGGACTGCTGTACGCCTGACGGCCTGGTCTTTGATGCGTATGGCTCACGCACGCTCGCCGAGGCAGAGGCGCAGAAGGCGCAAGCGCTGCTACGGCCCAGAGGCAAAAAGAGGACAAGCAAGCTATTTAGTCGAAACAACACAAGTACCTAACGCCAGCGGTAGCCGGCTCGGCTGCCGAGAATGACGTGCCGAGTTGCTTGAAAGAGAGGGGGCGACCTCTGCTGGAAGCGTTCACTGGTCGGGGGACGGGGCTCCACGGTGTCCACAGCAAAACCGAAACCCACTGCGTGTAAGCCGTCTCGTGGGCGCCGCCGATCCCGATGCTGGCTTGCCGGGTCGGCGCGGTCGGCCAGCGGGACTCCCGGGCGAAAAAGATCGCGAAGATACAGGTTAAAGTTCTGTACGACTTGACTACCCAAGCGAGACTTACGCGAACCCGCGGGCCGGCACGCGAAAATCTATCGACGTATCGGTTGAGAGCCTATATTATAATAATTAATATGATCTCGTAAGCAGCTACCTATTTTTTTGCAGGTTCAGCTGCTAGAGCCGGTACTGACGTAGCAGCAGCCGATCTCAATGAAGGCAGCATAAGCCCTTGTGGTAAATTGGAGATACCGTAGCTCCGTGAGGGCGGCATCGTGCCAGCGTCGTGCGTCTTGTGTGGCGCATACTCGTAGGTGACGACCTGCACGATCTGGTCGTTGATGGAGCCGTTCTTAAAGTTGACATCTTTGAGCGTCAGCCCATACTCTTCTGATCGTAGGAGCGCGCTGTCGTCCACCTCGGTGCCGAGGTAGAGGTAGAGCCCATGCAAGCCTGAGACCTGGTGCTTGTCCATAATGAGCTGCGCGCAAAGCATTTCGATGTCTGTGAGTGTGTGAGGATGGGTTGGGCCAGCAAGCGCATTTGCGCGCGAATGTGTAAGTGGCTTTGAGCAGCTCGGCCGTGAGCCGGGCGCACCTGCACCAAGTGCGAGAGCTTGGTCGAGGTGCCAAGCAGCTGCGTGAAGCGCATGGACTGCCAGACCGAGTTGCGGATCTCCACCGTCACATATTTCTCGACATCGCGCGCTCCCCAGTCCTCGGGTCCCTTCTTTCCCTTTCCTTTGCCTTTTTTGCCCATCTGAGACTCGGCTTCGCGGTACTAGTGGACGGTCACGGCCGCCGTCCGGACTGGAAAAAACAATGGCGTCCCTCCACACAGAAAAACCTCCGCAAAGCGTCGTTCCGGGCAATTCGGAAGCGAACATGGCGTCGAGATGGACACCAATATTCTGTCGACGAAACGCCTGTTCAAAAAGCTGAGATCCCTCCCGCGAATTCTCAAAGCCCCTTGCGTGAGGCGCATCGCGACGAAAATGTCACGCAACATCGTTACGATCGCCGGCGCAGCCACGGCAGTGGCACTCGTGATTGAATGTGTTCGGCGGTTCAGACGGCAGCGTAGCATGCACACAGCCGTGCTCGATTATTGGTTTGCCGGCGATCTAGAGACTGCTTACGAGACCAAGTGGTTTGTGCAAGCGGGTTCGGCGGCGCAGCTGGCCCTTGACGCAGACATTCGCACACGTTTCGGTGAGTTGCTCGCGAGTGCGGAGCGTGGCGAGCTCGATGGTGCGTGGTCTCGCACGCCGCAAGCTGCGCTCGCGCTCATTGTGCTTCTCGACCAGCTCTCACGGCACGTGCACCGCGGCGATGCAGCGGCAGTGGCCGCCAATGATGTGCGAGCGCTGCGCACGACGCGCATGCTGCTCGCACGTGGTTGGGATGGTGGGCTCGACACCGCGCAGCTCATTTTTGCGCTGATGCCGTTGCGCCATCAAGCCACGGTGGAGCGGCTGCGCGAGGTGCTCGAGCGAACGGCGCCGCGACTCGAGGACAGCAAGGCGAGCACCGAGCTCCTGCTGCGCTTCCGCCGACACACGCAGCTGCGCCTGTTGCACCTCGAGAACCGTGGCGACCCGCATGACATCCTCGAGCGGCCCGATCGCGAGCACGAGCTCGACCAGAGCGAGGCGCCCGAGGAGACGCTCAGCCAGACCGTGCTCGCTTTCCTCGAGGCGAATGGCCTTCTGGGGGCTGCTTGTAACGGGCAGCCGACGGCGCGTGGGCGTGGGCGTGAAAGCCAGCCAAAGGCGAATGCCCGCCGGCGTGCGCTTCCGCAGGTGCGCGAGTGTGAGCACACAGCTGGCAGGGGCCAGGGCATGGCGGCCACCGTGAACACGGACGGGAAGCATAGCGCTGTGGCGAGCGCGGTCGACACGGCCCCTGCGGAGGGCGAGAGCGCCCACCACGGCGCCATCTTGGCGGAGGAGCCAGCGCTGATCGTGTCGCTGTCGGGCGGCGTGGACTCGATGGTGCTCACACACGTGCTGCTCGCGCTACGCAAGGCGCACGGGCTGCGTTATTCGGTCCATGCGGTGCATGTGGACTATGCGAACCGCGTCGAGTCGGGCGCCGAGGCGACCTTCGTGGAGACTTGGTGCCGAGAGCGCGGTGTGGAGATCCGCGTGCGAACCGTAAGTGAGATGCAGCGCGCGACGTGCCAGCGGGATGAGTACGAGCGCGAGACTCGACGGATTCGTTTCGACGCATACAAGGCGTGCCTGCAGGCCACCGGTGGCCGTGGCGTCTTCTTTGGTCATCACGAAGGGGATCTGCACGAGAACGTGCTCTGTAACGTCTTTAAGGGCGCGCAGCTGCTCAACGTGGCGGGCATCGCGGCCGCCTCGACGGTGGGCGGCGTGCTCATCTACCGGCCGATGCTCCCACATCCCAAGAGCATCATCTACGAGTACGCTCACAAGTATGGCGTGCCGTACTTCAAGGACACCACACCGAAATGGTCCAATCGCGGCAAGCTGCGCGATCAACTGTTTCCGCTCCTCCAAGACACGTTTGGCGAAGGCATCGGCGGGCACCTGAGCGCCCTCGCCAAGGACTCGGCGCAGTGTGCGGAGCTCGTCGAGGCACACATGCTGCGACCCTTCTGGGGCTCCGTCCACGTCTCGGCGGCGGCTGCTTGGGTTGACGTCGCGGCGTACGTGCAGATGCCCCTCTTCTTCTGGCGCGAGGCGCTCCGGCATATCTGCGAGCAGATGCTCGGCGTGGGCCTCGTCAAGGAACGTGCCGCGCTTCTCCTAATGGAGCGGCTGCAGCGCCCAGCACACAAGCGCAAAGATGGCTGGCTATCCCTCAAGCGTGAGATCCGCGCTTTACTTGTGGGCACTCGCTTGGTGCTCTTTGCGCCACACCTCTTCCCCGGAGAGCATCTTGGGAGGGTCTGGGCAGCGCGTCCACATGCCGCCGAGGGGACTCGACTCGACCCACCAGCAGAGGGCACCGAGACGACCGAGAGCGTGTTTGGCCCCTGGCATGTGCGCCTGCGGCTGCTGCCAGCCGCCGGCACGGACGCCGACGCCACGGGCGATGCCTTCGCAGCTGGGGGCAGCTCCACGAGTGAAGTCGTGAGCGTACTAGGAAGCGAGCCCTCGGTGTTGTGGCGGCTCGCCGAGGGTCGTATTGCTTACATGCTACCTCGGCACCCGGAGTATGCCATCGGCTCAAGCACGCACGCACAGGTCGGGGCACTCGAGGGGCTTCGCGGTGAGGTCTGGGCCACGCTGCTAGCAGCATTCCCACAGGTGATCGGCGTTGGCCAGCAGAGCTGCAGCGGCTGGGTGCGCGTGGAGCTCACCTGCCGCGCCGCAAAGGCGGACCTCGAGGGTGGCGATGGGGGACCGCCCTAGCGTCAGTTCCGGTACATCCGGAAATGTTCACACCCTGGTTCACACCTCTCTCGGCGCCCGAGCCGCAAAACATGTCATCTTTAGAACAGGAGAAGCGCCGCAAGGCAGAGAAGCCTGTGATCAGCGCGGAGCGCGCGGTGCAGCTCGCCAAGGAGCTGTACGGCCTGGACGTGGTCGCCGGCTCGCTCAAAGAGCTCGACTCGTACGACGACCGTAACTTCTACCTGCGTGCGACGCACGCACGTCCGGATGCGCTGTCCGACCCCCGCGATTGCAACGGCACACGCGACGGCGAGGTGCAGCATTTTGTGCTCAAGATCCACAACGGCGTCGAGTCGCTCGCTCCCGCCTTCATCGATTGCCAAAACCAGGCAATGATCTGTGTGCGCAGGGGCGCAGGCTGCTGGAGCCCACGCGCGCTGCCCTCAGTGCATGGTGAGACCATCGCGCGTGCTACCGCGCCGCTCGCGTCAGGCATCGAGCGTGAGCACGCAGTTCGGCTGCTGCCCTTTCGGCCGAGCGGACTTTTCGCGGACGTGCCGCTCACACTCACTCTGCTGCGCAACCTCGGCACGGCGACGGCGCGACTGAGCGCCTCGCTCGCGGACTTCGACCACCCGGCCGCGCACCGCGAGCATGTCTGGGACCTCGCGCACGCGCCTAACGTGCGCCCACTGCTAGTGCACGCCCCCGCCGAGCGTCACGCGCTGCTAGCGGGCGTGCTCGACGAGTTCGAGAGCTCGGTGCGTCCTCTCGCGCCGCAGCTGCGCATGGCGGCTATCCACGGCGACGTCAACGACCAAAATGTGCTCGTCGACGCGGGTGGAACGCAGGTGCTTGGCATCATCGACTTTGGCGACATGACGTACTCATGGCTCGTCAATGAGATTGCGATCGCGACGGCGTACGCTCTCATTGCGCTGCACTATAGCGCCCGCACGGCAGGCACGGCGGGCGTGGCGGCCCCGCCAGCTCTGAGCGAGCTCGAGGTGGCGATCGCGATGACAAGCAGCTACGCGGCCGAGATGACGGCGCTCGGCCAGCGCGGCCTCACCGTCGCCGAGTGGGCCGTGCTACCCACCCTCATTGCCTGCCGCATCACCGTCTCGCTCATCGTGGGTGCCTACTCGTCGGCGCAAGATCCAGCGAACGAGTACCTCAAGCTCACGCAGCTCCCCGGGTGGGAAGCCCTCAAGAGACTGCGCGCAGTCCCCGCGCCCGAGCTGGCCGCCCAGCTCAGTGCTGCCGCCGCCTTGCTAAGCACGCCCTTCTGGCAGCCGCCTCACTGGAAGAAGAACAACGACGAAAACACAGTTGTGGACCTCCACACGTTGGAACACCGCGCGTACCTCGAGCATTTTGGCGTGCAGGCAAAGCTCTCGATGGCCATCGCCACCGTGCTGAAGGAGCGCCCGGCCAACCCCTTACTAGCCGTCGCCGAGCTCCTCAGCCCACTCCTCAACAAGTCGAAGTGAGAGGAATGTGAGGTGGGTTGACTATTGAATGTGACTGACAGGGCGATGGAAACATTGAATGATTGTGCTGACGGCAGATGGGGTTATGGTAGGGTTATGGCGGGCGGTGTGAGTCGGTTTGTGACGTCACGCAAGCTCCCCTTTTTGCTGGTTGTGAATGTGATGCAGATGCTTCACATTCACGCTGATTCACGAGCTTTTTTTCTCGGCACGCCATGCAGCTCGACCCAGTACGCAGGCCCGAGCTGCCTGCCTGCGCCGAAGCCGACTTTGCTCGCACTGGCTTCATAGTGGCCGAAAACCTCCTCGGCGCAGCCACTTGCGCAGCTCTGAACGCACAGCTGGAGCTTGTGTTGCGTGGCGAGTGCGACGGTGCCTTCGGCTGTGCGGACAAGGCACCCAAGTTCAGTGCAGAGCGCCGCTGTAAGCCGGGTAAGAAGCCGCCGCCACTCGGCGGTCCATCGAAGCAGACGCTGCAAGTGATCAACATCTGGAAGGCTGATGCCACATTTGCAAGCGTCGTGCTGAGCCCCACTCTCGGCCAATTGGTTGCTCAGCTTGGTGGCTGGGCGGCTGGGGCTCGCGTCGCGAACGATCAGGTGTGGGCCAAGCCTCCTGGCGCGGCGCCCATCACCTTTCATCGCGACTCCGCCTACTTCGACTTCACACCCTCGGATGTGATCACCGTGTGGCTCGCACTCGATGATATGGAGCCGGAGCTCGGCCCCCTGCAGTACGTTGCCGGCTCCCACAAGTGGGCGGATGGGCGCGTCGGCTCGGCGCAGCAGTTCTTTGATTGCCGCAACCGGTTTGCTCTGCTGCACGACGCAGCGCGGCGTGAGGGCATCGAGGAGCCCGAGGCGGCTCTCGAGCTCACGACGCTCGGCGTGCGCATGGGCGGCTGCGGCATCCACAATGGTCGGCTCTGGCATGGGTCGGGTCAAAACGAAAGCCCGAATCGGCCGCGGCGAGGCCTAGGCATCCACTTTGTGCCGGCGGACGCGCAGTTCACGCACGCAATGGGCAGCACGCTGGCGCACAAGCTACGCCCACCGGAGCAAGTGAACGGCACGGTCATGTCTGAGGCGCTCTTCCCTATCACCTGGAGGCCTGATCATGCGGCATGTGGGAACCGTCGTGCAGATCCGTGTGCGGATCCGTCGCCCACAACTTGCGGCGGCGGCGGCGGCAGCGGCGGCCGAGTCCGGTGTTTACCCTCTGCGGCGAGCCTGCTGCTGAAGGTGACCATACTCGCTGCCGACAAGGTTCAGATTTCGGTGGCGGTCAAATTATAATT
>Ga0114972_10004505_pt1 | contig 10374 bp, 7 predicted proteins | sample M_140807_EF_Meta_FD_87354 | JGI IMG/M metagenome (GOLD analysis project Ga0114972, IMG submission 87354) | Freshwater microbial communities from Lake Montjoie, Canada to study carbon cycling - M_140807_EF_MetaG | ecosystem: Environmental > Aquatic > Freshwater > Lake | place: Lake Montjoie... | reverse complement strand
GGGCATAGCACGAGGACTTGGACGGCGTGGAGGGATGCATCGGTTTTTTCGATAGCAGGAATGGCGAAGGCCGCGGTCTTGCCCGACCCCGTCTGCGACTGCCCGACCACGTCACGGCCAGCCAGCAGCGCGGGGATGGCGGCGGCCTGGATGGGGGATGCTTCTTCAAAGCCCAGCTTGTCGATCGCCTTGAGTATCTCCGGCGAGATGCCGAGGCTTGCGAAGGTGTGTCTCTCCATCGGCCCAGCGTAGACGGCCGAAGCCGCGGGGTCACGGGTTCTTGTTGGCCGTTGTTACTTTCTGGCCTAGCCATGCATGGTGGTGAGCCGGGCGGATCCCGTACTTATGACACGCTGGGAGCTCGTGTTCCGGGGCAGATCTGGTAGCATTGAGTTCCTGTTGAAATCGCCCGTTCACCTTGACCAAAAAGCTTCCCTCCCTGCGCAAGTTGCGGAGTTTCTTCTCCGCGGCAGAAGCGACGGGGTGCTTGATTTGGGCGGCACGGTTGTTCTTATTCCCACTGCGGGCGCAGGCCGGGCTATCCGGAGGGAACTGGCCAAAAAAAGAGTGTTTTCGCCGACATTCCGCCTTCCCATGGAGGCGTTGGAACCGGTTGGCGAGGGCACGGCCAGCCGCCTGGAGCGCGAAGCGGCATGGGTCATGGCTCTGGATCCGAGGAGGCGCGAAAGCTTCGCTGCCCTTGTCCCCTTGGCGGTTAATCTGGATTCTCCCGACGACCGCTTCGGCGTGGCAGCACGTCTTTGCACCGTTTGTGATCAGCTTGCCGAAGCCGGTTACGTTCCGTCTTCGCCCGAGTTATTGAAGCTCTTGCCCGAGGATTCGGTGCGGTGGGAGGCTTTCGGTAAAATCTACCGGCAGTATCTCGATTTGCTGAGTAAGCACGGGCTGAGCGACCCCAACGCGCTGCGATTGCAGCAAGCGTGGGATCCCTCCATCACCCAAAATCTCAAGCGCGCAGTGGTTGCGTGCATCCCCGACTTGCCCGTTATCGTGCAGAAGTATCTTGAAGCCTTGTCGAACAAGGGCATCGCGGTTGAAATTCTTGTGTGGAACCCGCTGGGCGCAATGGCCGATATCGGCGACCAAGGGCGCCCTGAAACGAAAGCATGGTGCCAACGTACGCCCGCGATCCCCGGCGAGTGCCTCGCGGTTGAAAACGATACGTCGACCGAAGCCGGCGTTCTCTTGGACTTTGCCGCGCAGCACCGGGACCTTGGCTACGCCTTATTCTCCGCCGCGCCGGAATCGACGTCGGCGCTGGCCGCGGAAATCTTGCAACGTGGCTCCGTGCCGTATCTACCGGAGGGCCGCGCCTTAACGCAATCGGAGGCGGCTGCCATCCTCCACGGCTGGGATCATTTCCGTAATTCCCGGCGCCTTCGCGATCTTCGCCCGCTGCTGCACTGGCCGGTGTTTGCCGGATTCCTGCAAGGTCTTGTGCCGGATTCGCAAGGGCGCCCGACAGTGGCTGACCTGCTGACGGCTTGCGATGTGCTAATGGCAGAAAGGTTGTGCGAGACGGTGGACGCAGCCGTTAGTTGGCTCGAACTGCGTCTTAAGCATCGCGAGAAAGACGCCGAGCAGATTGCCATCGAGCGGTTCCTGGCGGCCGTTGATTTGTTGCTCGTCCGGAACCTGCATGGGCAGCAGTTGCTCGTGGCCGCCTATGATCACGCCGGTGCTATCGAGGCGGGGTCCGCGACCGCCGTGGAACTCGCAGCCATGGCGGAGGTGAATGACCAATTTGACGACTCATCGCTGCTGCTCACCTTGGATGAACCGGCGCGCGAAGCGGCTGTTCGCGCCGACATCAATCGCAAGCGATTGTTCCTGCGCAAGCCCGACGGTGCGGTCGAGGTTCAGGGATGGCTCGAGGCTCCGTGGACTGACTCCCCGACACTCATCGTCGCGGGTTGCCGGGAGGGGGCCCTGCCGTCCGGAACGCACGAGGATGCATTTTTGCCCGATGCGGCCCGCAAGGCGCTCTGCCTGACCACGCAGGATTCCCGCTACGCCAGGGACGCCTATCTGCTCGCCTGCCTGTTGGCATCGCGCCCGCCAGCGCATCTGCGTTTCGGTGCGTCGCGGTTCCGTCCGCAAGGCGAGCCGAATCGCCCGTCGCGTCTCCTCTTCGGTTGCGGGGATGGGGACTTGGGCGAACGGGTGAAGTTGATCTTCACGCCGACCGGCCCGGCCAAGCGCCGGACAAAAGCGGGCGTCGATTGGAAGCTTCGGATTCCGCAACCAACCGAAAAACAATTTCCGGTCCGAGCCATCAGCGTCACGGCTTTCAAGAGCTACCTCGAATGCCCTCTGCGCTTCTACTTGGGCCACGTGCTGGGTCTGCGCTATTTCGAGGCCGATGCGAGGGAGATCAGCGCCGCTGATTTCGGCACGGTCATGCACAAGGTGCTGGAAACGTGCTCGGCCCGCGATGAGTTTAAGGATGCCACCGACCCGGCGATGATTTACGGGATGCTCAGCCAGCAGCTGGACCATACGGCCTCCGGGTATTTCGGCGTACACCTCTCGCCGGTCGTCCGCGTGCAGATCGAGTCCATGCGCGCGCGCTTCCGGCCTCTGGCCGAAGTGCAGGCCCGGGAGCGCTCCGACGGGTGGCGGATTTTGGAGGCAGAATACAAGGTCAAGGCGGCGGACGGGATTCATCTTGCCGGGAACATCGTGCTCAAGGGCACGATGGACCGCATCGAGCATCACCCCGAGAAGGGCCTGCGCGTCCTCGATTACAAAACCTTCAGCACGCCCAAGACACCGGCACAGACGCATCTGGCGCCTCCGCGCGAACCGGGGCTGCTTCCCGAGGCCAACCTGACCTACAAGGGCAAAAGCAGATCGTGGAAAGACCTGCAGTTGCCGCTCTACTGCTGGCTGGCCGGGCAGATTTGGCCGGACAAAGCCGCGGCGGGTGTTTCTGTCGGCTATTTTCTGGTTCCTCCAGACGGTGAAGATGCGCCGGACAAGGTGATCCGCCTGCTTGATCTCGAGGAGGGCACGGTCGAATCCGCAGTGTCCTGTGCGAAAAAAATCGGCATGCTGGTCGGACGAGGCGTTTTCTGGCCGCCTTCGCCCTCGGCCAGAGTGGACTTTGACAACTTCGAGTCTTGGTTCGGCGGTGGCGATCCGAAGTTGTTCATCGATGCAGAATCGCAGCAGCAGCTGCAAGGGGTCTCGTCATGAAGAGGCGCGAGTTTCACCGGTGCCTTTCGATCGTGGCGAATGCCGGTAGCGGCAAGACGCACCATTTGGTCACCCGCTGTATCCAGCTGCTCCATCGCAACCACGCGCCCGAAAAAATTTTGGCCCTCACCTTCACGCGCAAGGCGGCGGCCGAATTCCTGCAGAAGCTGTTTGGGAGGTTGGCCGAGGCGGTGGGCGATGACAAAGCGCGCGAGGCCTTGCGGCGGGAGTTGGTGGATTGTCCTGCACTCACGGCCGATGAAGTTACGGCCTGGATGAGGCAACTGCTCGGGGTGCTGCCGCGCTTGAGCATGGGGACGATGGACCAATATTTCGGCCGCATCGTGAGGGCATTTCCATTCGAGCTGGGTCTGAGCCGGGAGATGGAACTGCTGGACGAGGCGGCGCAGGAGGAAAATCTCCGGCGCACATTGGATCTGCTCTTCGCCCGGGAGGCGGGCAAGAAGGGCGGAATTGAGGAATTGATCGAACTCCTCCGCCAGCATAGCCGCAACCGCTCCGACCAATCCGCCCTGCGCGGAATTTCGCAGGCCGCCTCCGGGTTGCAGGAAAAATTTCTCGAGACCCCATCGTCCATCGGATGGGGTCGCAGGGATTCTATTTGGCCAGGGCATTCCGATATTCTGGATGCACCCGAGCTCGAGGCCGCGATCGTTGCTTTCTGGGAGGCAGTGCTGCACGAAAAGCCGGACCTTGGTCCCACGGCGCGCACCAAGTGCGAGGAGTGGTTCCAGGAGGCGCGCGACCACCGGGCACCGGCAAAAATGAGCAAGAGGTTGGAGACGTTTGTCAAAAAACTCGGCGAGAGTTCCCCAGACGGTTTGTCTTTCCCAATCGGAAACGGAGCCGTCAATCGCATACCGCTGAGCGGCCACGTGCCCGCCGCGCGCCGGGCCCTGCGCTGTGCCATCCTCAAGCCGGAATTGGAGGCGAGGCTCTCCTCGTCTCGCGCGCTCTACGATCTTTTGGCCCGCTACGAGAATATTTACGACGAGACAGTGCGTCAGCCAGGCGCTCTGACCTTCGCCGATCTGGTCGTGCTTCTGGCACGCAACGAGGGTGATGGCTGGCGGCGCGATATGGAGTATCGGTTGGACGGCAAGCATGACGACTGGCTGCTGGACGAGTTTCAGGACACCAGCCGCCTGCAGTGGCGCGTGATGGATCCGCTGGTGGAGGAGATTGTTTCGTCCACCGAAGGGGAGCGGACCTTCTTCTATGTAGGCGATACCAAGCAGGCAATCTATGGCTGGCGCGGTGGCGACGCAGGCCTGTTCAAGCAGGTCCTCGGTCAATACAACGCGCACGAGAAAAAAATCGCGGAGGATGAACTTGCCGAATCACGGCGATCTGATCGAAGCATCGTCGAGGTCATTGCGTCGGTCTTCGATCCGCAGAAGCTTGAGGATCCGGCGTTGGCTGCGGACTTCAAGATCCCGGCCGCCACCGTCCGCGATTGGAAGGGCGCATGGGTCGCGCACGAGGCCCTGCCGGAGGCCGGAGAAGGGTTTGCCTCGTTCCAGATTCTGGAGCGCGAGGCTGGCCGCGAGGACGAAGAGGAGCGCGAGGTGGCGGCTCGCGAGGTCCTCCGCATCATCAAAGAAGTCGACCCGATCCGGCGCGGCATTGAGTGCGCCATCCTAGTGCGCCGCAGGTCCACGCTGGATTTCTACGTCTCGCTGCTGCGTTCGCAGAACCCTCCTGTTCCGGTGGCGGCCGAGGGCAAGATCAACCCCTGCCTTAACATACCTCTCGGGCAGGCGCTGCTCTCGCTTGCAAAATCCGTAGCCTCGCCCAAGGACGAGATCGCCGGGGCGCATTTCATCGCCTCGCCGCTCGGCTCCTTGGCCTGCGGTGATTTGGAGGCGTTCCGCGAGATCGCCCTGCGCGAAGTGGCCGCCAAGGGTTTTGCCGAAACTTTCCGGGTGTGGCTCAAGGCCGAGGGTACGGCAGGCCGCATCCATCCCGACGACGGTGAGGCCTTTGTCGAGGCGGCTGCTGACTTCGACGCCGCGCGCCAACCTGGTGATGACTGGCGGAAGTTTATCAGCTTCATCGAGCACCGCTCGTTGCAGGAGAGCGAGACGCCCGGAGTCATCCGGGTCATGACCGTCCACGGGGCGAAGGGCCTCGGCATGGACATGGTCATTCTGCCTGAACTGGGCGGAAAGAATATGACCGAGCTGCGCAGCGGCCCGGAAATCTCCCTGCATCGCAACAGCACCGGAGGTGTCCAGTGGGGACTCGCGCTTCCTTCGAAGGATATCTGCGACGCCGATGACACGCTGAAGGAGGCCCGGGGAAGCTTGGCTGCCAAGCAGGCCTACGAAGCTTTCTGCGTGCTCTATGTCGCCATGACCCGCGCCAGGCACGGCCTCTACTGCTTAGGCGTGAGAGGAAAAAAAGATTTCAAGAATGCCGGCCGCTGGCTGGAGCAAACCTTTCCGATTCCCGCATGCAGCGATGGTTCGGTGCGTGAGCTTGGCGACAAAAATTGGTTTAAGAGCTTCAAACCTGGCCACGATATTCCGCCGGGTCCTGTCATCGAGGGCGCCGCCATAGATTTGGTTTCCGGCGAACTGGCGAGCGGGATCGTGCCCTCCTCGCACGACGGCGAGGATCTTCCGGCGGGCATGATTTTTGGGGGGGGCGCCGCGCGGCACTTAGGGACCGAAGTGCACGGGATCCTGGCGCAAATCGAATGGCTCGGCGAGGAACCGGACCTGAGCAGAGCGAGCAAGCAGGCGGCCGATCTTGTCCGGGCTTTCCTCGCCAGTGAGCGGGCTTCCGTGCTCGAGAAGCCGACGGGCCAAGTTCGGCTCTGGCGCGAAAGCGCTTTCGATGTGGAGGTCGATGGCAAAGCGCTGAGCGGCGTTTTCGATCGCGTGCAGGTCGTCTACAATCCCGACGGTCAACCGGTGTCGGCGCATATCTACGATTTCAAGACCGACCGCGGAACGGTGGACCTGCGCGAGAAATATAGCACCCAGCTGGAAGCCTACGCTCGGGCTGCAGCCCGGCTGCTGGGGATTCCGGACGACATGGTGCAGGCAGTTCCCGTCGCGGTGAGGGGATGACCCGGGACAATCTTGCGCGGGAGTGGGCAGGAGTGGATTCGAACCACTGAAGGCATAAGCCAGCAGATTTACAGTCTGCCCCGTTTGGCCACTCCGGAACCTGCCCTAATTTCTTCCGCTGCGCGCCATCAAGAAGAAGCGCCGTTGGGTTCGAGGATTATGCTTTTGATGACGATTTTTTCCAAGGGAAAGTTGTTGGCGTCGGTATTCTTGCGGCTGATGGCTTCCAGCACGTCCATGCCGTCCAGCACGCGGCCGAAGACGCTGTATTCACCGTTGAGTTTCGGCTGATCCTTGAGGCAGATGTAAAACTGGCTGCCGTTGGAAACGCGCGCGGGGTTGATCTTGCCGTCGACGCGCGACATGGCGATGGAGCCTTTTTTGTGGGGCAGGCGGATTTCCGCGGGCACGGTGTAGCTGGGGCCACCAGTCCCGGTGCGATCCGTCGGCCCGTGCTTGCTATAGGGATCGCCTGTTTGCAGCAGGGTGCCGGGAAAGGCGCGATGGAAGCGCATGCCGTTGTAGTAGCGGCGCTGCACGAGATCCTTGAAGTTCTGCACGTGCAGCGGGGCCGATCCGTCGTAGAGCCCGATGACCACGCGCTGCAGCGCTTTTTCTTTGCCGACTTTTATCGTGACGACGGCGACCTCCGGCCCCAAGGACTGCGCCCGGCCCGCCGTGGCCCCGGCCAGCAAGGCGGCGGCTGACAAGATGGCCAAGATTCGTGTCCGTTTGATCATGGGTCCTACGGTTGGCGATTACGCGGCGCGAGGCAATGACAAAGAGCGAGCCACCTCACGCGCTCCTCACTTTTACCACGCTGGCGAAGTCCTCGTCGGCCATTCCCTCGGCGCATGCGAGGTCGTAGAGCCTTTCCATGGCGGAGGTGAGGGAAGCCGCGCCGGGAGAGCTCAGGGCGACGGCGAGCCGTAGGTCTTTGCGGAGATTCCGGGCGGAAAATCGGGGCGAGAAATCCTGATCGAGCATGCAGGGGAGCTTGAGGTCGGTCACACCGGAGCGGGCAGCATTGTTTTCGAGGATTGCGGGCAGTACGGCGGGATCGACACCGTTGTCACGCAGGAGGTTGACGGCTTCAGCGAGGGAGACGGCGGCAGCGGCGGCCATGATATTGGTGGCGATCTTGACCAGGCTGGCCGAGCCGATCTCTCCCACCAGCAGAATAGCTTTGGCACTGGCCTCCAGCACTGTGCGGGAACGCTCCAGAGCATCGGGATCGCCGCCGATGTAGTAGGTGATTTGTCCCTGTGCTGCGGCGTCGCGGCTGCCGGTGAATGGCGCATCGAGCAGCACCGCACCGTGCGAGGAGACCTCCACTGCGAGCGACCGCACGGTGTCGGGAGCAACGGTGCTGTGAACCAAGACCACGTGCCGTGCTCCGAGTTCGGGCAATATCGCTTCGATTGTCTCCCGCACAGCAGTGTCGTCAGACACGAAGATCTGCAGAATGTCAGCCGGCCGCGCCACGTCCGCCGGAGTGGCGCACAGCTCCGGCAGCCCGTCTATTCGTTTGCCCGACTTGCTCCAGACTGCGAGTGAAGTCCCCGAGGTGTGCAGGCGGGCCGCGACCCGCGATCCGATGATGCCCAGACCCAGAATCCCGGCGCGTGGAGCGTCGGTCATGGAGTCGACTAGTTTTCCTTGTCGGCGGCGGCGGGGGCCTTGGGCTCCGCTGCGGGTTTGGGTGCGGCGGGCAGCTTGTTTTCCACCTTCGCATCCGAGCGCAAGCCGTCGATGATGCCGCGCACGGTATCGCGGCGTTTGCTGCCCTCAAGGTAGCTGGTCACTTGGACCTTGACCTCATCGAAGGGCATGCTGCCGGCTTCCTTGCGGTCAGTCACCTTGATGATGTGCCAGCCGAATTTGGTGCGAACGACTTCCTCGCTGACATCGCCCTTTTTCATGGCGAAGGCTGCGTTGGCAAACTCAGGCACCATGCGGTCCTTGGGGAAAAAGTTGAGGTCGCCGCCCGATTGCTTGGCTCCGGGTTCCTCCGAGACCTCCTTGGCTACGGTCGTGAAGTCCTCCTTTTTCTCGGTCACACGGACGAGGGCGGCTTCCGCCAACTTTTTCTTCTCCGCCACGGTCTTCGCATCGGCGTCCTCGGGGACAAGGATCAGGATGTGGCTGGCGCGGACGAGCTCGGGGTGCTCGAACTCCTTCTTGTTCTCGTCGTAGAATTTTTTGACATCGGCGTCCTGCACCTTGACCTTGTCGCCGATCTGACCCTCCATCCATTTCTGCTGCTGCAGCATGCGTTTCACGGTTTCGCGGAAGGAGCTCTCGGTCTCGCCGGCCTTTTCCATCTCGGCCTTGAAGGCGGCCGCATCGGGGAATTGTCCTTTCGCCTTGGTGATCTCGGCATCGACGTCGGCGTCCTTGATTTCGACGGACGAGGCTTTGCGCGAGACGAGTTTGTCGACGATGAGTTGGTCGAGGATTTCACGATAGCCTTCCATTTTCTGGGCGGCGGTGAGATCGGCCGGGTTCATGCCTGAGGAGGCGATGGCGCGGTTGAATGCTTCCTGGAGGTCGGCCCGCGAGATTTTCTCGCCTTCGACGACGGCCACGGGGTCGGGCAAGGCGGTGTCTTCGGCCTTGGTGGTTGAGGGTTTCTCGTCCTCAGCGAGGACGGGCAAAGGTTGGGCCGCGAGGGCCACGAGTGCGGCGATTCGGAGAAGGTGCAATTTCATAGAAGCCGCAAATCGTCTCACGGGTTGGCGTTTCGGGCCAGCGGATTCTTGCCGGGGGGCTCCGGCGCGGCAAAAAGGCGCCGGGTGGCCTCGTGCCGGGCGGCAAACATTGCGGGCAGAATGATCCGTTGCGCCACCCAGTCGCCCGCCGGTCCGCCGCGACGCCAGGGCAGGCGGAATTCGATACGGTCGGTCAGAGTCGCACCGCTCGCCGCGGCTTCGAACCAATGCTCATGCCGCCAGAAGGCGAAAGGGCAGCGGATGCCCACATCGACGAGCAGATGCGGGTACTCGACCCTCTCCCAGCGGCCGGTCCATCGCAGTGTGAGAGGACCTTGGCGGACGGCGACAGCGAATTCCCCGCTAGGTGCCGCGATCCGCTCGGCCTCGACTTCGACGACCTTCAGGCCGACGACGGACAGAAGGCGCAAATTGTGCGGATTCTCGTGGAAGTGGAAAAGTTGCCCGGGGGTGGCGGGCATCAGGCTGCGGCGCGTGTACACTGGCATGGAAAAGGAATGTGAGGGAGAGCTTGCGGCGTGGAACCTTTTTCTTTATTGCATTGGGTTCGGTTCGCCAATAAGCGTGAACCCCTAAAAAAACCACACCATATCTTATGTCCGACAAACCTATCGCAGAAAGAGTCAAAGAAATCATCGTCAAGGAACTTAGCGTCAACCCCGAGCAGGTGACACCCACAGCCTCGTTTATCGAGGACCTCGGGGCCGACTCTCTGGACACGGTCGAACTCGTGATGGCGTTCGAGGAGGAATTCGGTGTCGAAGTGCCGGACGAGGAAGCCGAAAAGCTCCAGACTGTCGGTGACGTCGTCAAATATATCGAGGCCAACTCGAAAAAGTAACACCCAGCCAAGCGATTTTTTCCGGCCTCGGCCGGCGAACTTACACAACCCCGGGGCCGCGAGGCCGCGGGGTTGTTTCTTTGGGATGGGTTGCGGCGATCCCTCGTCGCCGCTAAAGGTGAAGCGATGGCGCAAGACGATTCGGCGCGGTATGCGCGGCAGACAACTCTCCCAGGCTTCGGTCCGGAGGGTCAGGCCAAATTGCGGGCCGCACGCGTCCTCCTCATCGGAGCCGGCGGCCTCGGTTCGCCGGCGGCGCTCTATCTGGCCGCGGCGGGAGTCGGCACACTGGGCATCGTCGATCCCGATCGCGTCGAGCTTTCCAACCTCCACCGGCAGATATTGCATGGGACGGCGGATGTCGGGCGCGCGAAGACCGAATCAGCGCGCGATCGCCTGCGAGAGTTAAACCCGGACGTGCGGGTGGAAATGTTTCCGGTGCACTTCGACGCGCCCAATGCGCTCGATCTCGTGCGCGGATGGG
>Ga0114972_10004503_pt1 | contig 10377 bp, 9 predicted proteins | sample M_140807_EF_Meta_FD_87354 | JGI IMG/M metagenome (GOLD analysis project Ga0114972, IMG submission 87354) | Freshwater microbial communities from Lake Montjoie, Canada to study carbon cycling - M_140807_EF_MetaG | ecosystem: Environmental > Aquatic > Freshwater > Lake | place: Lake Montjoie... | reverse complement strand
TTTAAAAATAATTAATAAACCGTTATAACAATAAAAAAGTAAAGTCATGCCAAATCCAAAAAGGCGTCATTCGCAACAACGCAGTGCAAAAAGAAGAACACATTATAAAGCAACTGAAACAACGTTGAGCATTGATTCAACTACAGGTGAAACACACGTTCGTCATCGTGCGCACGTTAGTGAAGGAAAATTATATTATAAAGGCAAAGTAGTTGCTGAAAAAGCACCTTCAAGAGCTTAATTATAAATGATTAAAAATGTGAATGCCAAAAACTAGTTTGAATAAAATCAAACTGGATTTTGGTTTTTTTGTTTTAAACACAACTCGATATGAAAATTGGATTAGACATGATGGGGGGAGATTTTGCTCCTGCAGAAGCCGTAAAAGGCGCTGTTGCATTTCTATCTGAAAACAGCAATGATATAGAAGTCATTATGTTTGGCAATCAACAAGAAATTGAGATTGAATTAAAGAAATACAGCTTACCTCAAAATCGTTACACCATAATTCATTCTGTTCAAGTAATTGAGATGCATGAGCATCCTACAAAAGCGCTAAAAGAAAAACAAGACTCATCTATTGCTGTGGGATTTAAAATGCTTGCAAATGGAGAGATTGATGCGTTTATAAGTGCTGGTAATACAGGGGCAATGATGGTTGGCGCATTGTTTAGCATAAAAACAATTGAAGGGATTATAAGACCTACCATTGGCGCCTACGTTCCAAGAGAAGATGGTTCGCTTGGCTTATTGGTAGATGTTGGATTAAATGCAGATTGTAAGCCAGAAAATCTAAATCAATTTGCGATACTTGGTTCTTTATTTGCTTCACAAATTTTAAAGATTGAAAACCCTAAAGTGGGGCTGGTTAATCTAGGAGAAGAAGAAGGAAAAGGAAATTTACTTGCTCAAGCCGCTTATCCTTTACTTAAAGAAAATACACAAATTAATTTTGTAGGAAATATAGAAGGGAGAGATATTTTACTGAACAAATCCGATGTGATGGTTTGCGACGGATTTACCGGAAATGTAGTTTTAAAACTTGCTGAAAGCATTTACGATATCGTTAAGAGACGAGAAATAAATGACGATTATTTTAACCGATTTAATTTCGAAGCTTACGGCGGAGTTCCAGTTTTAGGTGTTGCAAAACCTGTAATTATTGGACATGGTATTTCTGGTGAAAATGCGTTTAAAAACATGATCAACATCGCTTGTAAAATGCATGAAGCTGATTTCACTGGAAAAATTCAAAACAGTATTTTGTAGTTTAATCAATTACATATAATTTTAAATAAAAAAAATGAAAAAGATATCTTTGTTATTTGCAATGTTTTTGTTTGCAACATGTATTATTTTTAGCTGTACAAAAGATACAGTTGCACCTCCTGCTGACCCATGCATTGGTGTTGTTGTTAGTATAAATGCTAGCCAAACCGCACCAACTACCGGACAAAGCAATGGTTCTATCACAGTAACCGCAACACCAAATGGAACTTATACATACAGTATCAATAGTGGAGCATATCAATCTTCAAACATTTTCAACAATTTAGCTACAGGAACTTATACCATTAAGGCAAAGAATGCAGATGGTTGTGAAAGTGCCGTTTCTACTGTTAACTTATCTTCAAGCAACCCTTGTAATGGCATAAATATTACATTAACTCCAGTCACAACTTTTGCGGATGTATGCCCAACAGCTAATAACGGAAGCATCACATTAACTGCATCTGGCTCTAACGGTTTTATGTATAGTAAAGATGGTGGAACTACATTCCAAGCATCAAATGTATTTTCTAATTTGGCTGCAGGAAACTATCCTGTTGTGGTAAAAGATGTGAATGGTTGTACAAAATCTCAATCGGTAACAGTATCAGCAAATCCAGGTGGTGTAAAATTTAATTTGGTAAGAAACTTAATGATTGCTAAATGTGGAAGTTGTCATTTTAACGGAGGCAGTAACGGAGGTGTAAACTTCGACGACAAATGTAATATTGTGAACCAATGGGACAGAATTAATTTTAGATGTGTTGTACAAGGAACAATGCCTCCTACTCCATTATCAACTTCAGAAAAACAAACCATTACTGATTGGGTTAATGCAGGACATAGATATATCGATTAAATATGATTTTTATACATAATTTTCTACAAAGAGTCGATTGTTAAAATCGGCTCTTTTTTTTAATGTTTTGTTCAAGATTTGATTATTTGAACTTCTTAACCATTAAATTGTTGTTTGTTTGGCACCACAATTGAATAAAAAAGTTGAAATTCAAACATGAAATAGCCATATCGATTTGCTTTACACAAACCGATATGGATAATAGAGGCTGTTCCTTGGGTAAATGCTGGACATAAATACAATGATTAATTAAAAATAAAAACATGAAGAAACTGATTTTTACTGCCATTATAATTGCTAGTGTATTTGCAATGAATAGTTGTTATTACGATAAAGAAGATTTACTATACCCAGTAACCGTAGATTGTGCTACTGTAAATGCAAGTTATGCAACAGATGTAAGTCCGTTAATATTGAGTAAATGTTCATACTCAGGTTGTCATAGTGCAGGAAGTTCTGCAGGTGGTTTGGTGTTGGAGAGTTACACCCAAGTAGCAAACTCTGCTGGTGGTATTAATCAGCGTTGTATCATTGAAAAAACTATGCCACCAAGTAATCCACTAACCCCGAATGAAATTGCTATACTAAAGTGTTGGATAAACGCTGGAACACCCAATAATTAATATTAGATATGAAAAAATGGAAAATTATTTTTTTTAGCTTTCTTGGAATTTTAGGAATTCTAGGATTAGTTATTGCTTATTTATTGAATAAAGAACCGGATTTACCCACTAACCTTCCAGCTGAAATAAAGATAACTGCTCAAGCATTAAATACAGCTTTTTCTGAAAATGAAACCGCATCAAATAAAAAATACAACGATAAAATTATTTCAGTAACAGGAATCGTGAAAGAAGTTTTAAAAGATGAAAAAAACACAACCATCACTTTAGATGCTGAAGATGGAATGAACACCGTTAGTTGTAGTTTTTTTTCCTGTTCAGAAACTGACAAAAAAACCTTTGGAAAAAACTGCGATTTAGCAGACCAAGAAAATGAAAAAGCTTCATCATTAAAAATAGGAGAAAAAGTAACGATTAAAGGCAAATGTACCGGATACTTAATGTTATCGGGGGTTGTACTAAATCTTTGTTGCTTTGATAAAAAATAATACATCACAATTAAAAAAAACAACATGAAAAAAATTGCTTTATTTGGATTAATGGCTTTATTGGTAAACGTAGGTTTTTCGCAAGACAAATACTTTACAAAAACAGGGAAAATATTTTTTGATGCAGGTACTGGAGTGGAAGACATTTCTGCTACCAACAAATCAACCACAAGTGTATTAGATATTAAAACAGGACAACTTGCTTTTGAAACCTTAATCAAAGGATTTGAATTTAAAAATCAGTTGATGCAAGATCATTTCAACGAAAATTATATGGAAAGTGAAAAACTACCAAAAGCAACATTTAAGGGAACAATCGACAACTTGAGTAAAATCAATTTTAAAAAAGATGGTTCTTATCCTGCAACCGTAACTGGAAAATTAGAAATGCATGGGGTTACAAAAGATGTAACAACAAAAGCAACAATTAAAATAACAAAAGGAGAGATTTCTGCTATTTGTTCGTTTGATGTTAATTTAGCCGACTACAAAATCAACATCCCTTCAATTGCAAAGGAGAAATTATCTAGCAATGCAAAAATAAAAGTGGATTGTACCTACGCTGCTTTAAAAAAATAATCAGTTGTAATTCATACAACTTAATCATTAAATAAATAAGATGAAAAAAATTATAGCCCTAATAAGTGTTGCTTGGATTTTGGTTGCTCAAATTGCATACGCACAAGACGATTTATTGGCACTGGTTAATAAAGATGAACCGGCACAAAAACAGTTTATCAATAACGCTTTTAAATCAAGCCGTGTAATCAATGGGCATTCCATGGAGTTTATAGGAAAGGGCATTATGGATTTTAGAATTCTGCATCGCTTTGGTGAAATCAATACCGGCATTAATAATTTATATGGACTTGATCAAGCTAACATGCGCATTGGTTTTGATTATGGATTAACAAAAGACCTAACGGTAGGTTTTGGTAGAAGCAATGTGAATAAAGAGTGGGATGGATTTATTAAGTATAGACCAATTCAACAATCTACAGGAGGAAAGGGCGCTTCGCCGGTATCATTGATCTTGATAACCGGAATGACAATGTCAACTACACCTTGGGCTGACCCATCAAGAAAAAATTTATTTTCAAGTAGATTGAATTTTTATAATCAAATCATTATTGGACGTAAATTTTCTGAAAGTTTTAGCTTGCAATTATCCCCTACCCATGTACATTTAAATCTTGTTCCTTACAATATTTACAGCAATGACATCTTTGCTATGGGTATTGGTTCTAGATTAAAACTTACAAAAAGAACCGCGTTTGTAGTAGATTACCATTACATCATTAAACCAAACATGTTTAATTTAGAAGATGACGATGATTCTGGTGGTCAATCCGCACAATTCAACAACATGTTAAATCCACTCTCCATTGGATTTGACATTGAAACTGGTGGGCACGTTTTTCAATTGCATTTTTCTAATTCAACAGGTATGAACGAAAAAGCTTTTATAACCAACACTACAAAAAGCTGGGGAAAGGGTGAAATCCGTTTTGGATTTAATTTGTCAAGGGTGTTTGCGGTAGGGAGGAAGTAAGAGGTTTGAGAGGTTTGGGACGTTTAAGAGGTTTATAAGGTTTGTGAGGTTTGAGAGGTTTGAGAGGTTGAGTTTGTTCAAAAGGTTCAATGTGTTCAATGAGTTCAAAAGGTTGGAAGTATTTTCCAATAATTAGCAACTTTGTTTTATAAAAAGACTTCGTGTCTTCGTGTTTCAAATAACTTCACCTTTTGGAGGGAAGGTTGGGGATGGGGGCCCTCTTCTCCTTTGTCACAAAACTGTAAAAATTATTCCCTTCCACATTTCATGACAATTCCATGATGAAATAACTAGCTGTAGCAGTGACATTTGCGCTACAAAATGAAGCACTTTTCTCATACCATATTTCTGCTGTTTTTTTCATTGTCATTGTTTGCGCAACAAGACACAGCGTCTACCTTATTTTCTTCAATGGATGAAGTGGTGGTTACTGCCTCTAAAACAGCTACGAAACTTGGAAATGTAACAAGTCCAATCAGCATCATTTCTAAAAAAAATATACAACAAGCAGGTAGTTTAAGATTGAAAGATATTTTGCAAGAACAAGCTGGAATGTCTATCACCAATGGCTTTGGCGCGGGTATACAAATGCAAGGTTTGAATCCGGATTATACCCTCATTTTATTAAATGGGGCACCATTGGTAGGACGAACTGCTGGCGTACTTGACCTCAACAGAATTGGCATCACCAACATCAAAAAAATTGAAATCGTAAAAGGTCCATCTTCAAGTTTGTACGGTTCTGAAGCAATGGCTGGAGTGATCAATATTATTACAGACAATACCAGCGAAAAGAAAATTCAATTCGGTGCTAGATATGGCTTTGGAAATCCCAACTTAGGATGGTCGTCACCATTAGGTAAAAACGTTTTTAAAAACAGTGATTTAAATTTTCTGTTGATTACAAAATATAAAAAAGCAACCTTTAATTTTTCCTCCAATGCTTTTTATGTAGATGCCATCAGTTTTAGACCATATTCTTCAGAACGCATTACGCAACCCATTTGGCGATTTACCAATCAACTTTCAATCTCTGCTCCCATCAACGACAAAAACAATTTTACCTTTCTTGTTCGAAATGGCTACGATCAAATCAAACAAAATTTTGCCGTAAACAACAATGGCGCAATTAGCACATCTTTTGGAAAAGAAACCAACAACGATTTAAACATCAATTCTAATCTAACGCATGTATTCAATGAAAAAATAAAATCATCATTGAATGTTTACGCCACACTTTACAAAGGATATCAAAAACTAAATTTCTCCAATAAGCCCGACAGTAGTTATATAGATGAGTTCAGACAAAATTTATATCGCGCAGAAAATCAAAATGATTTTAAATTTAAAAATACGCTTTTGACAATTGGAGCAGGATACATCATTGACCAAGCATATTCTACCCGATACGATAATGTAGAAAGTAAAAAACAAAATCAAATTCTTTACGCATTTGCTCAACATGAATGGACAATTTCTAAAAAATTAATTTTCACAACAGGTGTACGTTATGATCACAATAAAATTTTTGCCGCAGCATTTAGTCCGAAGTTTTCTTTTAGATACATTGCCAATAAAGCTATAACGATTAAGGGTTCTATCGGTCGGGGTTTCAAAGCACCTGATTTCAGACAACTCTATTTAAATTTTACCAACAATGCTGCGGGTGGCTATTCTGTGTTGGGTTCTATTGATGCGATAAAAATTATTCAGCAAATGCAAGCCCTTGGTCAGCTTAGTGAAATAAAAGATGACTACAATAAATTAAGCAATTTAAAACCTGAGTTTTCAACAGGCATAAATTTAGGCGGGACCATCTTTTTTAATAAAAATATACAGCTCGATTTTAACGGATTCCGAAATGATATTGAAGGACTCATTGACGTTAGACAAGTAGCTACAAAGGTGAATGGCGCGCAGATATTCAGTTACATCAATATTAAAAACGCTTTCACACAAGGTTTAGAATTTGATTTGAAATTGAAAGCAACAAAAACAATTTCAATTTCTACAGGTTATCAACTTTTAGAAACTGCAGATAAAGATGAGTTGGCCAATATTAAAGCCGGAAAAGTATATACAAGAAATGTTGATGGCACTAGCAGAATATTACTCATAAATGAATACATGGGCCTGGCAAATAGAAGCAAGCACATGGGGAATGTAAAAATCACTTATGAAAATAAGAAAGGTTTTTTTATCAATACCCGATTACTGTATAAATCGCAATGGTATGTTGGCGATAGAGACGGGAATGGATTATTAAATTTAAAAGATGAAAACGGGAGTGGTTATTTTTTAATAAATTTTGCTGCCGGAAAAACAATCAACAAAAAAATAATCCTCAATATAGGCATGGATAATGTTACGAATTATCAAGACGTGAATTACCTGCCCAATTTATCAGGAAGAATGATTTATTTATCTATTAATTATACACTAAAATAAAAAAAATGAAAAAAAGTACAATTGGAATTTTGGCGATTGCAGCGTTAATTTTTAATGCTTGTAAAAAAGATGAAACAAACAATGTTGTTGTAAATCCTAATGATTACAATGTTGCAGTTAGTGGTAAAATTGTAACCGTTAAAAACCTTCCTGCTGATACAATTGTAGGCGTTGGTGCAATGGGACCTTATGGTGCGGGTAAATATACCTTCTTTAATTTGGGTACGAATTCTAAAATTGCTTCTACTGATTCAGCAACTAGCAATTGGGATTTGGCTTTTGCAGGTAATACAATTCGTATAAATAATGGCACTAGTGGGCCTGGTAATGGCGGAGCATTTGTGTTCGTAGGTACTTTTGATGGATTAACTACAATTCCTACAGATTCAACTTTTAGAACAGATAATGCCCCTAATTATGCCATTACAAAAGGTTCTGGAAAAGGATGGTACAACTATGATGGACCAACCAATTTACTAACAGCTATTCCTGGTCGTGTGTTGGTAATTAAAACAGCCAATGGCAAATACGCAAAAGTAGAAATTTTAAATTACTACAAAGGCAATACAACACCGCTTTCAACAGCTTCTGATAACATCAAAATATATGATTCAAGATATTACAGCTTCCGTTACACCTATCAAGCTGATGGAACAACAACATTTTAATTGAAACATTCCCATAACTTTAAGTCACCTCAATTTGGGGTGACTTTTTTTATTCCCATTAAATAGGGCTTACATCTCTCAATTTTAGTAAATTGCAAGTTCTTGAATAAATTAAATCCAAAATAATTGTTTGGATTTAATTGTTGATTAAAACAAAAAAGAAATAACTGACAACGTATGGCAAAAGATTCGCGCAAGCAAGAAGCATTGGAATATCATGCCAAAGGAAGACCAGGAAAAATTGAGGTCGTTCCATCAAAAGATGCAAAAACACAACGTGATTTATCATTAGCATATTCACCAGGAGTTGCAGAGCCTTGTAAAGAAATTGCAGACAATCCAGATGATGTGTATAAATATACAGCCAAAGGAAATTTGGTTGGGGTAATTACCAATGGATCGGCCGTACTTGGATTGGGTAATATTGGTCCTGCTGCCAGCAAACCCGTTATGGAAGGAAAGGGTGTATTATTTAAAATATTTGCAGACATTGATGTGTTTGATATTGAGATAAACGAAAGCGATCCCGATAAATTTGTACAAATTGTAAAAGCATTAGAACCCACATTTGGCGGCATTAATTTAGAGGACATCAAAGCGCCTGAGTGTTTTTATATTGAGCAACAATTAAAAGCGCAATGTAATATTCCGGTGATGCACGATGATCAACATGGAACTGCAATTATTTCGGCTGCAGCTCTTTTAAATGCTTTAGAAATTCAAAAGAAAAAAATAGACAGAGTAAATTTTGTAGTCAACGGCGCTGGCGCAGCAGCAATGGCGTGTATTAGATTATATGAATCGCTTGGTGCAAAACCAGCAAACTTTACATTGTTTGATAAAGATGGCATTTTACATAAAGGCAGAACAGATATAGAAACCTTCAAACAAAAATTTTGTGTAGATGCTAAATTCAAAGATTACAATCTGAGTAAAGCCATGAAAGATGCAGATGTATTTTTAGGTTTGAGTGTAGGCAATGTTGTCACTGTAGATATGATTAAATCTATGGCACGTAATCCAATTGTTTTTGCGATGGCCAATCCGGATCCAGAAATCATGTATGATGTAGCAATGACCGCACGTAAGGATTTAATTATGGCAACTGGTCGTTCTGATTTTCCCAATCAAGTAAACAACGTACTTGGATTTCCATATATATTTAGAGGGGCATTAGATGTGCGTGCAAAACAAATCAACGAAGCCATGAAACTTGCTGCTGTAAAGGCATTGGCAGAATTGGCAAAAACACCCGTACCTGATATTGTAAACCTGGCTTACAATGAAAAAACAATTTCATTTGGACCTACTTATATAATACCAAAACCATTTGATCCTCGATTATTGGCTACTGTAGCGCCTGCTGTTGCAAAAGCTGCCATGGAAAGTGGCGTAGCAAGAATAGATATAACTGACTGGGATGGATACACGATAGAGCTTAACAAACGTCTTGGTTTAGATAATCAATTGAGCAGAATTTTGAGCAATAAAGCTAGAAGCAATCCAAAGCGTATTGTGTTTGCCGATGCAGAAAATGCAAAGATTTTAAAAACGGCGCAATTGGTTATGGAAGAAGGCATTGGCTTCCCTATTTTGTTGGGAAATGAAAAAAAGATACAAGAGCTAGCCGCTGCAAATTCGGTTGACATCGATGATATGCCGATCATCAATCCTCAAGATGATGAGCATGAGGAACTAAGAAAAGAGTTTGGAGAATTGTTTTTTGCAAAAAGAAATAGAAGAGGTGTAAATCATTACGAGGCATACAAAATAATGAAAGACCGAAATCATTTTGGTTGTATGATGGTTGAAACCGGTGAAGCAGATTGTATGATCAGTGGATTAAGCAAAAACTATCCCGAAACCATACGTCCTGCTTTGCAAATTATTGGTACAGATACAGGTGTAAAAAAAATTGCCGGGATGTATTTATTGTTTACCAAAAGAGGACCAATATTTTTGGCAGACACTACAGTAAACTTTAACCCAACGGCTGAGGAACTTGCAGAAATTACATTGTTGGTGGCAAAAGAAGTGAAGCAATTCAATATTGTTCCAAAGATTGCCATGCTCTCCTACTCTAACTTTGGAAGCAGCAATGCACCTGAGGCAATCTTAGTCAGACAAGCAAGAGAAATTGTAAAACAAAAAAGTCCTTCGTTGATTTGTGATGGTGAAATGCAAGGTATTTTAGCGTTTAATAAAGATTTATTAAAAGAGAATTATCCATTTGCAGAGTTGGTAAACGGAGAAGCTAATGTGTTGATTTTTCCGAACTTAGCTGCTGGAAATATTGCACATAATTTATTGCAAGAAATTGGCGGTGCAGATAGTATTGGGCCAATATTGTTGGGTTTAAAAAAGCCGGTGCATGTAATGCAATTGGGAAGTTCCATTCGTGCCATATACAACATGGTGGTTATTGCGGTGGTGGATGCTCAGGCAAAAAGCAAAGCCAGTGTTCACGAAG
>Ga0114972_10004502_pt1 | contig 10377 bp, 7 predicted proteins | sample M_140807_EF_Meta_FD_87354 | JGI IMG/M metagenome (GOLD analysis project Ga0114972, IMG submission 87354) | Freshwater microbial communities from Lake Montjoie, Canada to study carbon cycling - M_140807_EF_MetaG | ecosystem: Environmental > Aquatic > Freshwater > Lake | place: Lake Montjoie... | reverse complement strand
CTTACATACGAACCGCCACCCGTGCAGAGCGGGCTTGAGCTCTACTTATGGTACATCATTGGTGGTTCGGCGGGTGGCGGCGTCTTCTTCCTTGGCTGCTGTTGCGCTCTCGCGGTGATCTGCGCGAAGCGGAGGAGGTTGAGGGTTGTGGATGCGTCTGTGGTAACGCCCACAAAGCCCACAATGCAACCCGTCAAGGACGTCAAGGAAGCTTGGGGTGACGAGGATTCCGATCCATCAAAGGTACGGAGTATCGAGTGATGCTTGTGGATTGCCGCCGCTGATGCGGCGTTTTGAAAAGGAACTTGGAAAAGTACGGTGGGCCCGAGAGTATCGAGCATGGGATCCTGTTCGAGGGCGGAGTATCGGACGGCAGGAGCGGCATGGCTTGACGGTACACGGTTGAGATTATCGGTTTATGCGAGAAAACGGTTCGTACCCCGCTCGGTAGCACGGCACGACAGTGCGGGGGCGGTCTGCGTCTCAATTGGTGCGTCTCGACACTCGACAGGTCACAGGACCCTCGCCAAGAAAAAGTCGATAACATTCTTTAACTTAAGTACTTCGAAAGATCCGAAGTTCACGCGATCCAGGTGTACCGGGGCTCCGGGGCGGGGCGGCGGGGGGGGCGCGGGCGCGCGCGCGGACACGTTATAATTTTGTACTTGGTTTTTTCTGCAGGCCACATCTGCAAGATAGCTGTATTTCACGGCCGCAATGATGACAATGACTGATTGGCGTGATGGGCAGTAGATGGGCAGGGTCCTTAGTTTGTGAGTCATTCTTTTTTCTCAGCACGCCGAACGCCCGAAACCTCCGGCGCGCTTGTAGCCTCGTTCGTGATCCTTCGCCTACTCGCGCGCCAGACACGCCTCCCCGGCGCCACCGACAACACGCGGTACGGCGAGGGTCGCGCGTCCCCCCGCTATCCCCCCGCAGCAGCCTCACGCACCATGTGTAATATCTCCCAACCGCCATCCAAGCCGCCGACGCCCAAGGCACCATCCTCAGTGCCGCGAGCTCACGCCGCGCATGCTCCGTGTCTCGATTGGGGTCATGTAAGGTGTGTGTATTCTGAGCGGTCAGCAACAGTGCCATACCGGGAGAGTTACCGACACACGCGTGTGTCGGCGTGTAACGTTCACGCCGCCGCAATGGGTGCGAAGCGCCTCCTGTCGGCCACACTTTACACGGCCGCACTCACGACGTCCGCGGCCGCTGCGCCCTTGCGCGAACTGCATGATCCTTCGACATTCGCTGCTCTCTATTACTTGCCGCCCAATCCAGAGCCGCACATGCCGCTGCTACTGTATCTTCATGGTGCAGGGGAGTCTGGATCAAATGTACGTGGGTTGATCTCTGAGGGCGCGACGGGCACTCCGCCCGTCGAGCTTGAGCATGCGACGGCCCTGCCGATTTTGACAAGGCGCTTCATCGTAGTGGCGCCGCAAACGGACCATGGATGGATCGCGAGCGAAGTTGGCCGCTTCCTTGACTTTCTTTTGGATAGCACCAAGTCGGGCCTCCCCTCAATAGACGCTCGGCGCTGCTACGTGACGGGGCACAGCATGGGAGGCTACGGCGCGCTCGCGGCTGGAACCTTGCGCACGTTTGACGAGAACGGCTCGTCGCCGCGATTCGCCGCGGTGGTGCCCGTGGCACCTGCCGGAGCGCCTATGGCAGAGGCGCTCAGGGGCGTGTCTGTGTGGGCCTTCCACGGGCGCAACGACGTTGTGTGTCCGAGCAGTGTTAGCGAACTGCTCGTGGCGGAGTTGCGCCGCCAGGGTACCAACGACTCCGAGGCTAAGATCACGCTCTACGAGCATGCACCCGCGCCCAAGGGGTGGCCTGACTACGACGGGCATGGCGCGACGATCCCGGCGTACGCAACACCCGCGCTCTACCGATGGCTGCTCGAGCGGAGTGTGCGGGCGAGCTGAGCGGCCTTCGCGTTTAATTTCAATTCTAGAACACAGTATCGTACTATTCCAGTCCTTTATCGTTCAATTTTCCTCAAGACTTTAAGACTTTAAGACTTTAATGTGTAACGTAACGTAAAACGTATCGTATTCGTAATCCGGCGCCGATCGACGACGACGAGGATCCCGTCCGTTCACGCGCAGCTTTGCTGCCACTCGCGGAGCAGGTTGGTAGCGACGCGGCTCCCAGGGGCGCGGTAGAGCAGCTCGGTCCTTGCACGCTCCATCCGATTGTGCAGCTCCGCCCACCGCGGCGTGAGGCCGACCAGCGCCGTGGTGAGCACTTGGCGCGGTGCCTCCTTGAACGCCTCCTCGTGCAAGGCCGGCAGCCACTGCTCGTAGCGCGCGATCCTGCGGTAGGGCAGGTGCGGCGGCAGCTTGGCGGAGATGAGCAGGGGTACGCACCCACAAGCGAGAGCGGAGAAGAGCCGGCCCGATGAGGACGTATCGCCCTTCGGCACGAGGCACCACGCGTGCTGGTGGAAGGCGCGCGCAGTGCCCAGCTTACTCGCGTCCACTCCGGAGCTCGCTGGCGGCGCTCCACGCGGCACGTCAGAGACGTGCACTCCCTCAAGGCCTTGCAGCTCGACGAAGCGGCCGCGCACCCACTGGGCTGCCGACCAGGATCCCTGGAAGAAGACGCCCGATCGAGATGTGATCTCGCCCAATCGAACGGACGATCGAGACGCAGAGGGTGATGCCGAAGTGAGCGCCACCGCTGTCGCAGCCAATCCAGCTCCAGCTCCAGCTCCAGCTCCTCCTCCTGCCGCCGCAGTCGCTGTTGTGGCGGCGGCTCCTGCTGCGTTGCCCGCAATCTCGCCCGCTGTGCAGTATGGGTTCTCTAAGTACGGCACGACTACGGTGCACCGCCATGTCCGACGTGCATACGAATGGAGGACGGAGGCGGCAGGCGCGGCGCTCGGCTGCTCGAACCAGCCGACGGTCGCGTTGGCGAGTAGCCGCTTGAGCGGCCGGAATGCGGCGAACCGGAATGTGTTCGAGACGAGCAGGTGATCGCGCCCGCTGCGCCGCCTGAACCAAGGCGAGGATGCGACCGCCGCGGCGAGGCGCGCCATACGCTCCTCGTGTGTGCTGCCTTCACACGTGCCTGCAATATAAGACACGTAAGGCAACGCGGGCACGACGAATAGGCGCGCCGCCTCGGGCTCGTGCACGCGCGCCGGATGTTCCCACAGCAGCAAGAGCATTGCCACCTCCGCCGCCTGGTCGTCCTCTGCCCAGCGGGGCACGCAGCGCATCAGCGCGCCCGTCTCATATGCAGGCGCATCCGCATAGACGTAGAAGGGTGGCGGCGTGACGTCTGCGGGCAGCTCGCCCTGCAGCGGTGGCGGCACGAGCGAAAAAGCCCTTCTCTGGAATCCGCGGCTGTCGTGCACCGTGTGGTTGTTCTGCTCGGCTTGTTCCACGCGCCGTCGCATCCTACCCACGCATGCGTTGGATCCCGATAATGCGCTCACCACACACACTCACCACACACGATTGCCGTGTACGCAGGAACGCAGGCTATCGCGGACTGCATTGCGGACTCATTCCTATCAACACCCGAGGCTGTGAAATAAAGTCCTGTCTGTGAAATCGGCGGACGCCGTTTTCCATCGACTATTTACCAAAGCTTGCTTGCTCAGGATCCCGAGAAGGCATCACCAAATCACACAGTTCAAAAGATCATTACATGTATTCACGCATGTTATCGAACATTTTGGATTTTGCCGGGGAGCCGCCACGCGGGCACCTCTCCCGAATCGGGATGTCTCCCGCTTAGGAACTTAGGATTTTGCTCCGTTGAGTGAGGCACGGCGCGGGCGACGGCTAAGGCGACGGCGGCTCCAGTGCGAGCCGTTAATCGGCGGAAAGTAGGGGGACGGGAGAGGCGCGCAAATGAGCGCCCGGTGCGGCGCTTTGGATTCGTAAGATTCTTCGAATCAACATGGAATCTAGAATTTAATATGGCGTCTGCGTCACACTAACGACAGACACATAACATCAACAGCCATCTCGACCTGATCAATTCATGCGCCAATCAGGTGCCCCCCTCGCTCACACCCTCTCTCAGTCAAATACCGCGCGACGAGTCACACGCCACGCTACTGCCCCGCACGACACAAGTGCCATCCTCAAGTTTCTCAATCCAACTCCAGAAGCCTCGGGCTCTCCGCTGACCACAAAGACAAGTACATGAAAAGACATCGACGATCTCAGTATGTTCGGTAAGTCCCAGCTGTAGCGTGGGGGATGCGACGCCCCACGCGACAGCGGCCAGCCCAAGAGGGTGGATTGGTCTCTGACTGCCTTGCGTCGCTCAAGTTCCGTCTTTTCCCCCCCGCCTTGATACGCCTGCTTGCCATCCGGTTGCCCTCAAGGTCCCATTAATTAGTGCGCGGAAGCCTCAGATAGTGGCGATGGTCCGGCATGCCCAACCGGCTGCGAGCTTTGGCGTGTGCTGCATGGATGCGCAGTTCGGAGACGGCGACAAGTGCCTTCTGTGACCCTTGGATCCAAGATACCCGTTGTGAGGTGGCCCGCGGTCATGCAGCGCGTTAGAGGGTGGTTCGTGCCCGTGGGACTCTGCTGCTATGGCTGAGAGTGTAGCGCATCTCTCTATGAGCGAGGAGACAGAAGGATTCCACGGCGGCGGCGCGGCCTCGGGGGCGGGGGCGGGCCCGTCTGCAGTTTCGTTGGCGCATGCTATGGCGGGTGTGGCGGGCGTGGTGGGCATGGCAACCGCGGCAGGAGCCACTGCAGTGGTCGGAAAACCGTCGTCACCTCCTTCCACATCGTCTCCGCTGCCGCGGGGTGGCGATGGAGGTGGCGAGGAGGCGTTGATTGATTCGACGATGTAGGTGGAGGCGGTGCCGATTGAGGTGCAGGCGGCGGTAATGTGCGGTTGCACAAACTCAATCGCTGCCCGGAGCGTGGAGACCGCGGCGATCTTCATCTCGTTGATTTCACACAAGGCTACGTTGGTGATGTCGTCAACATGCAGTGCAGAGTGTGTTACGACTCCTGGCTGCGACCACTTCTCTGTCTGCTTCTCCAATTCGGCGGTGACAGTCTCACGCTGTTTCTTCTCGGTGCGACTGATCATGTACTGCGTAGCTGCGCCCTCGTTGCGGTGCTGTGTGTTGGCCTTAGCACCGTCACCCTCGAAGTCATTTGTGATCTCTTCGACTACAAGGTTGAGATAGTGGCCTACTGGATTCAAAAACATCGTTGCCATGTTCCGGAATTTTTTGAAGTCGGTGAGCGCCACCGGCGAATTGCGCCGGTCTTTCACTTTGTAATCTTCTCTGTCGTTGAATGCTGTAGTGACGCCGTTCGCCAAATGGAAATCAACGGAGAGCCTGTCAGCAAGATTGCCCACCCCGCGCCAATATCGGTACAATATAGCGATGAGCAGTACGGCAACGACCGGATGCTGGCCACGCAAGGCGTAGAGAGAGACGCTGAGCATGAAAAACTGCAGGCCGCGGAAAAATGTGCGGGTGCTGCTCCCTAGGGCTCGAGCCAAGTTGCGGGTGGACCGGATGACACTGCCATCTGGACCTCGAAGCGCAAGACGGCTGCCCAAAACCCGTGCAATCAGTGTCTCTGATATGACATGAATCATCTCTCCAAGACACATAGTGGTTGACACCAACTCTGACGCGTGCATGAGGAAGGCAAAATAGGTCCAGCCATCGTTGACGAGCTCATACTGAGGAACGCTGACTTCGTGTGTCGTCGAGCCATTGCGCACATGAAAGAACGTCAACGTGTGCGACCATGCACTGAATGTCACAGTCTGCTCATCGACACCGAGGGAGTTGCTTTGCACGAGCGCTGAGAAGGCAAAACCCGCCAAGAGGGTCGCCATCGTTTGGATGATTCCAATGTGGTCGATGTAGTATTGGAGTTCCATCTCCCGCAATGCCACAATCTCCTTGCTCGTCCACGTGAGCAGGTTCTCCTTCTCCACGGCCAACATGGCAGGCGCAGAGTCGATATGGGGACGGCTTGGTCCCGGTTGGCGCAAAGTTGTCTAAAACATGATCATTGGACAAAAGGAGTGTGCGCGGCGGGTTGCGACACTATCTATGTGCTCTACAAAAGAGGGAGCATCTGTTGGACCGCACCACCTGAAGTTGCACCGCATCTGGTGTGCATGAGCGTTTCGTCATTGTTCAATCGCGATCTCGCTCGCTGGACATTCACGATCATCGACGCGGTCAGACGGACGGTCCACTTCCTACTTGAGACGGGACTTCCTGAGCACCCTCTGAGACTGCCGATCGCCCCGATGGTCACTAGAACGGCCGCTCCCGAGACCTGGAGATCATGGATCACGTCCTTCTTCTACGAGCAGAGGAGCGAGGAGCAGTCGTCAGCGTCAATCCACGTGCCGAATCAGGTCAGTCAAGTCATTCGGGTGCTTGAATACCCACCCACAGTGCAGGTGGCGGCTCTTACGCCGACTAAAACCACCGATTCGATGCGGCGCAACTTCTCAGCAGCAGACACGAATGCCCTGGTTGACGTGGAGGACGACCCGGCCACACCAAGCCCAGTCGAGCGGCTCTTTTGCGAGCAGCGGCTGAAGATGATCAGCATGATGGATCCGCAAACGCAGATGCTGATCCGCGAGCTGTTTGCAATCATCACGGGCGAGGACGATATTGCCGACGACGGCGACGACGCCGAGAATACCGTCAACCTGATCAACCCGGGCTACGAAAAGACGGATGATCAGAGGCGACTCGACTGCGAGCGCGTGGCGGAAATCCTGTCGAGTGGCGTGGATGGGGTATCAGCCAACCTGACATGGACGTACGGCGAGACGCTACTCTGGATGGCCATCGAGTACGACCACCGCCACCCTGCCCAGATGACCGACGTCGTCTTGCGCGCAGGAGCCGACGCGAACGCGCCCAACGCTGTCGACGGGCTGAGGCCAATCCAGTCGCCGTGGCTGTCGAGTCAGACGGTGGCGCGTGAGGATGCTTTCAACGCGGAGAAGCGTGCGCTACTTATCAGTGCGGGTGCTGCGATCTTGTGCTGCGAGGATGGCGGTCGGTCTGGTCGCAAGAAGAGACCTCTTCAGCAGGTGGACTTCGGCATGACAAACTCACACTTCTCACGCTCGCGCAGCTCAGTGTGGTAGTGACATGGAAGGAGGAGATGTGACATGGTCTCATGGGCGTACGATGGCATTTGAGTGCATACAGGCGCGGAAGCATATCGGTTGAATGGCGATGTCAGGGGCCGCCTGACGTGTAAGTTCAAGCGTGATGATTGATGATCTTCGATCATGTGCGCGCGACGTGCGGATTCGGGATTGCATCATGCATGCGGAAGTGCGGGCTGGCCGTTTCGGAGCGTATCCCATCGGCGTACTTCCGCTTTGTGTTCCCGTTAACGCTTCGGTGTGTTCTCGCCAAACAAAATTTCTAAACTACAGCCCTTATCCGGGGCGCAGGGGCGCGACGATTTCCGATCGGCGTGGGATTCGAAGATACGATCATGATGCGGTCCTTTCGATGATACTCCGATAGCCGGAGCGCGGTTTAACTCTCGTAACCATCGTCCCCCATATCCCGCTCACACAATCATCAGCGCGCCTCCTCCACCACGTAGTGCCGTATAGTCTCCATCGGCGGCCACCGCCCAGCGTGCTCCTCATCTGAAGGTGGCGACGACGCTTTGCAACTCGGTCAGGAGCTGAGGCGTCAGGTCCGCCAGGCTGAGAACAATCGTCTCTTCCCTGGCATCGAAGGAGGTCCACGGCTTGCCGCCTACAGTGACCGCCGCGAGCTTGCCCGCGAATTCGACAGGCGTGCGCATGCGCAGGCGCACGCCGCCCGGAGGTGCCGAGCCGGCAGCTGCGTACGTAGAGGGGAGTGTCAAGTTAGCATGAACGCTCATAGCTCCCGGACCGACCGCGACTGTTTGCAGTGTGTACGAGATGCGGCCGTAGCGCGTGGGCGCGCCATGAACCACGACGGGCGAGGCACCGGCCACGAGCCACTCACGTGGGAGCGCCTTTGCCACCCATACACAGCGCGTGTTTGGGTCTTCGAAGAGCAAGGCCCATTTGAGGTACGTGGGTGCTGTCACCACGCCGGCGGCCACATAGTCAGTCGAACCTACATCACGATCCGGGTGCGATGCTTCGGGAGTCGTGAAGGTACCGCGCGTGTACGTGTGCGCCGACATGCCAAACCAATGGAGCAGGAAGCGCTCGATCATATCTTGGCACAGCAGACCATACGCCATGCCATACGCCGTGTACGTTGTCTGCTTGCTGTTGTATCCGGCAGCGCCCAGGGTCAGCGGGCGTACCACCAGGTGCGTGTTGTTGCCGTACGTCAAGTACGTGAAGAGGTCGTCCGTCTGTGTCTTGCTGAGCAGCCCCGAGTACATGAGCTCAGGGTAGCCACGGAAATCACCTAGACACCCTCCCGGCATTCCGTAATCGTCAGGCGTCGGCGGGTCGGCGATCGTGGGCACGCACCGAGGGGCGCGCGGGTTGCCCGTGACGTAGATCTTCTTCGCGATCGAAGCGAGCAGCTTGGCGCGCGCTTGCGGGGCTGCGGTCAGCAGCTCATCCGCGTGATCCATCACATCCAACCGACCCGTCGCCTGGCCGATGGTGCGCCACATCAACCCTGCGTCCTCGAAGCCACGGACTGCGTTCGCCGTCGTCGAGTAGTAATGTGGCAGCTCCTGCTTACCATACGTCTCGTAGATGGAGACGAAGCCGTCGCCCTCGTCGCCGCCACCCAGGATCCCGTGCGCTGGGTCGGCCGGGTCCGGGTGGTCTGCGAGAGACTGCTGGTACCGATAGAGTAGCCACTGCGCGAGAGCGCGCACCTTGCCAAAGTGGGTTAGCATCAGCTCGCGATCACCTGTGGAGTCCACATAGAGGGCGAAGATCGTGAGCATGCGGCCGCTCTGGGCGAGCTCCTCGGCGCGGTACGTGACCATCCCGTTGTCGCGAACATAGTAGCGCAGCCAATTGTCGATGACGCCGCGAGCGTAGGGGAAGGCGCCCCATTCAAGAGCCGCCGTGGCGGTCGAGGTGAAGGTGTCCTGGAAGCCATCCTGCAACGTGATCCCGTATCCAGGGAGGACGCCGTAGCGAGGGTGCCACGTGTCATCGCGCGAGATCATCGAGCGCACAAAGGCAAAGACGCTCTGTTGCTCGAGCCACGTGCCGTTGGTCGTGGGCGTCTCGGGCAGCTCCAGTGCCATCATGCCCTCAGCCGCGAGCTCCGCTTCCCAATAGCGCTGGACCGCCAGTATGTTAGCATAGAAGCCCGACGCATTCGCCATGAGCTCGGGCCGGATCCAGCGACTCGTGATGGGCGAGTACGAGTACCAGTACGTGTCATAATACTGCGGCTTGCCGTGCAAAGCGCAAGGCGGCGCCATCGCGGGTCCAGCACATTTGAGCTGCTGGAAGCGGAACCAAACCGACTGCTCTCGTCCCCCTTGCATGTCAGGTACCGGCGAGGCGATCATGGTCCAGTAGCGCGAACCACCCCACGTCGAGAAGTTTTGGGTCAGCAGTGGGAAATAGAAGACCAAATTCGGCGAGGGGAGTCCCACGAGGCCCTCCGCCATGCCGCTGAAGTTGACATACTTCTTCCACCCATCAATCTGGATGGGTGGCTCACCGTTCGCGATCGCGGTCAGGTTCATCACGTAACCCTGCGGCCGCGGGAAGCCATTGTCGGTGCAGTCGTCGGCGTGGTCCGAGAAGGTCGCATCCACCGAGGCCGAGCGCGAGCCCGTGAAGGTGCGCACGCCACTCTCCTCCTCGTAAGGCGAGCACATGAACTCGTTGCCAGTCGCATCCTTGTTACCCTGCGAGTAGCGCATCACCGGCACCTGTGTCCATGGCGGCGGTCGATGGCACGAGCGGTCAGCGCAGGCCGAGGATGGGAGCGCACAAATAGACTCGTGGTGCAGAGGCGCACCGCCCGCTCGACACGTGACCACGTCGGCTCACACAGCCCAGTGGTTGGCGTCTTCGTCTCGCACTGGTTGACGATGGCGTCGCCGAGCATGTCCCATTTTGCTGCAAGCACGGTTTTCTTGCCCAGTCCGAGATAGTACGACTCATCAGGCTCGGGCGAATACGGCTCGAACGTCTTGGGCAGGTAGACCGTCTCCGCACCGTCCTCGTCATCGGTGGGCACAAGCGCAAGCGTGCCGCCCGGTACGGCCAAATCTTCGCACGCTAGCCAGCTCTTGCCCTCGACCGAGAAGGTGTCGACCTGGGTAGTGCTGGCCGGGCAAGCCGCGGCCGCAGCCTCCCTCGTGTGCGAGAGGAGGGTGAGCACGGTCACGCCGACGCTCTGTACCCCTTTCATTGCAACCTTTCATGTGCACCTTTCAT
>Ga0114972_10004499_pt1 | contig 10380 bp, 9 predicted proteins | sample M_140807_EF_Meta_FD_87354 | JGI IMG/M metagenome (GOLD analysis project Ga0114972, IMG submission 87354) | Freshwater microbial communities from Lake Montjoie, Canada to study carbon cycling - M_140807_EF_MetaG | ecosystem: Environmental > Aquatic > Freshwater > Lake | place: Lake Montjoie... | reverse complement strand
GCTCACCTGCAATACATTTTGCAGCTTGACCCAACGAACGACGACGCCCAACGGCAGGCAATCTACTGCCCATAGGCTGGGTTGCGACCGACATAACCCTTTCTGGCGGAAATACCGTATCCTAAATTAGTGGTGCTAGCTCTATTGGCGATTCCAGCGTGGAACTTGGTTTGGCAGGATGAATTTGATACACCTGGACTTCCCAGCAAGTCTCGCTGGGGGTACGACGTCGGGTACATCGCAAACAACGAAGCGCAGTGGTACACGAGCGGACGAAAGGAAAATGCTCGGATTGAGAAAGGCCGATTGATCATCGAAGCGCGGAAGGACAACTTTGACGGTCACCCGATCACGAGCGCTCGGCTGACCACCGCCACCACGGCAACATGGACTTACGGCCGGATTGAAGTGCGGGCTAAAGTTCCGGGCGGGCGCGGTACCTGGCCAGCGATTTGGACGCTGGGCTCCAACATCAATCAGGCGGGATGGCCATTGTGCGGCGAGATCGACATCATGGAACACGTTGGATTTGACCCCAACCGAGTGCATTTCAATGTCCATACGAAGGCCTACAATCACGTGATGAAGACCAATAAGGGGGCCAATACTGAGGTGCCTAAATTGACCGACGGTTTTCATACCTACGCCATTGAATGGGACGCGGAATCAATCACCTGGTTCATGGACAAGAAGAAGGTTTTTTCGTTCGCGAATGAGCACAAGACCGAAGCGGAATGGCCATTTTCTAAGCCGCAGTACGTGATCTTGAATCTTGCCATCGGTGGGGACTGGGGTGGGCAGCAGGGGATCGATTCAGCGATCTTCCCGGCCCGGTTTGAAGTTGACTACGTTCGCGTTTACCAGAAGAAGTAAGCGCGGTTTATTGATTGGGTTCATCATATAGACATGGAAGGAAGGACCGTGTCATCGACCCGGACAGTGATGGGCGAAATGATGAACCCGAACGATGCCAATATCCACGGCAACGTTTTCGGCGGCAAGCTTTTGTCGATGATTGACCTTTGCGCTTATGCGACGGCGGCTCGGTTTTCGAGCGAAACCTGCGTGACCGCGGCATTTGATCGGGTGGATTTCATTGAGCCGATCGCGGTGGGCGAGTTGGTGACGGTAGTTGGATTGATCACTTACGTGGGTCGAACTAGCGTGGAAGTGACGCTGGATGTTTTTGCCGAGGACCCTTTGCAGCGGAACTCGCGGCATACCAACACGGCGAGGGTGACAATGGTAGCGGTGCGGGACGGGAAGCCGGTGCCGGTGCCACGCCTGACTTGCGAGACGCGGCAAGACAAGGTGCGATTTTTGCAGGGTAAGGCGCGGCGGGAGATTCGACAGCAGTATCACGACGAGCGCGAGGCGGCGTTTCGGTTTTATGAGGAAGCGCCGGATAGTGAGTTGGATCGACTACTGGAGCAGGCGGGTGGAATTGCGGTTGTGGCCTCCTCATAGATTCCTCATTTGAGGCTGGATAAGCTGGCAAGATGCGAGTTTTGGTGGTGGAAGACGACGCGGTGATCGCCTCTCAGATTGAGGCGGCGCTGGTGGCGGATGGCCACTCGGTGGTGGTGGCGTCGGATGGGGTGGCGGCTCTGGACGTTGCTTATCCCGATGCTTTCGCGCTCATTGTTTTGGACCTGATGTTGCCGAAGAAGAATGGGTTTGAGGTCTGCCGAATTTTGCGTACGGAGGGGCAAACGGTGCCGATTTTGATGCTGACGGCGCGGGATGAGATTGAGGATAAAGTTCGCGGCTTGGAGGAGGGGGCGGATGATTATTTGGCCAAGCCGTTTGATGTTCGCGAGTTGATGGCGCGGGTGCGTGCGCTTTTGCGGCGGGAATCTAGCCACCGAACGGGTCGGATTCAGATTGCGGATTTGGAGATTGACACGGTGGGTCAGCAGGCGTACCGGCAGGGGACTTCGCTGAACTTGACCCCTCGGGAATTTCAGCTCTTGGAGGCTTTGGCGCGGCATGAGGGGCGGACTCTTACGCGGACTTGGATCATGGAAACTGTGTGGGGGAACGAGGACCTTTACGAGAATACGGTTAATTTTCACGTAGCGAGTTTGCGGCGGAAGGTAGATCAGGACTACTCGCCGAAGCTCATTCAGACGGTGCATGGAATTGGATATATGTTGAAGGTTCCGGCTTGAATCTTAGCATCCGAAATCAGCTGATTTTGCTGAATGTGGGGGTGGTGGCGATGTCGTCGCTGTTGCTGGGGACGGTGCTGGTGCTGGAGATTCAGCGGCGCGGGTACGAGCGAATTGATGCCGAACTGCAGGATCGGGTGCGGCCATTTGTGGAGCCGCGACGGGACAATGGTGACCGCGGACCATTTGGGCAAGAGCCCGGCCCGCAGCCCGGGGAGCGCCGAGGAGGGCTCGGCAATGGCGGGCCGAACCGGGATGATCGTCCGCCTCCTCCCCGTTCGGGGCCCGATGATCCATTTTTTGCGTTTCGCCGGGCCCTGATGATTTCGGCGGACGGTGAGGTGGTGGCACCGAGGGATGCCAGCGCTCCGTACGACGCGGATTCAGCTAATCGGGCGCTGACAGAGTCGCAGGTGTGGTCGACGATTCCGTTCGGGGATGATCATATTCGCGTTCTTTCGGTTCGGAGCCGCGATCCTGACAACCGGGTGATGGTGGTTCAGGTGGCGCGGGATTTGCGGGATGTGGATGGCTTTGAGAATTCGCTCCGTCAGACATTTCTCTTGGGGGTGCCAGCGGTGCTGATTTTTGCGGCGGGCGGAGCGTTGTTCTTGGTTGGTCGGGCGATGCGGCCGGTGGATCGGGTGACGCGAGAGGCGGAGCGGATATCAGAAGATAATCTCTCGCAGCGGCTGACGGTTTCGCATCAGGACGAGATTGGGCGGCTGGCGCAGGCGTTTAATGGACTGATATCGCGGCTGGAGGCGGCGTTTGATCGGCAGCGGCAATTTACGGCGGATGCTTCTCACGAGCTACGGACGCCGCTGACGCGACTGAAGTTGGCCACCAGTTCCGGTCGTCAGGCGGCGACGGCGGACGAGATGCGGAGCGCCTTGACGGTGGCAGATCAGGCGGCAGGCGCGATGGATCGATTGGTGCAACAGTTGCTGGTGTTATCCCGGGTGGATGCGACAGGGTTGCCGATTCATCCGGAGTCGATTGACTTGCGAGTGACGGTGGCGGAAGCTTTGATGATGGTGCCGGATGCCGAGCGGATTCAGGTCGAGCTGCCGGACGAGCCGTTGCCAATGATCGCGGACCCGGATGTGGTGCGGCGAGTTACGATCAATTTGGCCGAGAATGCGCTGAAGTATGCGCTTGCTCCGGCTGAGATTCACCTGACCGTGACGGCCAATCAGATCATGGTTCGAGATGCGGGGCCGGGGATCTCGCCCGAGGATTTGGCACGGCTGGGGGAGCGGTTTTTCCGGGTGGATGCGGCGCGTTCGGCGGGCGGGGTGGGGCTGGGGCTTTCGATAACCAAGGCACTGTTGGAAGCGCATGGCGGGTTTTTGGACGTGCGGTCGGAAGTCGGAGTGGGGTCGACGTTTACGGCTCATATTCCGTCGCGGGAACCTCCCGCTTAGGTTCAAATTGGGACCTGATAGGTCCTCATAAGTCCCTCATAGCGAATGTCGTACCTTAATGATGGAGAGGGCCGGAGGACACTGAACCGGCCCAGAAAGAACATGAAAAACTTGCTCAGCATAGCGCTCTTCGTTGCCATCGCCGCCGTCAGTTTTGGCCAGGGCGGCCCCGACGGATTTCCTGGCCAGGGTGGCCCGGGCGGCCCGGGAGGTCCTGGTCAGTTTGGTCGCGGCCCCGGAATGCCAGGTGGCCCGGGCATGATTCTCCTATCGAAGGAGTACGCGGCGGATCTAAAGCTGTCGGATGACCAGATTGCTAAGATCAAGAAGCTGGTTCCGGCTGGTGGTCCTGGTGGACGAGGTCCCGGTGGTGGCGGTGGACCTGGCGGTCGCGGTCCGGGCGGTCAGGGTGGCCCTGGACAGGGTGGGCCGGGGGGTGGACCCGGTGGACCTGGCGGCGGACCGGATGGTGGTCCGGGCGGGCCCGGTGGACCGGAGGGCCGTGGACCGGGAGGACCGGGAGGTGGACGCCGGCAGGATGAGGCTCTGAATGCGAAGTTGAAGGAGATCTTTACCGATGGCCAGTTTGCCCGGCACAAGGAGATCATGCTTCAGGCACAGGCTCCGATGAGCCTGTTGCGACCGGAAACGGCTAAGGAACTGAATCTGACCGAGGATCAACGGGACGCAATTCAGTCGATCCTGGAAGAGAATCGACCGGAGCCGGGTCAGCTGCCGGTGGACCGCGAGAAGATCACGGCCAAGGTGATTGCGTCGCTGAAGGGAGATCAGCAGGCCAAATGGATGAAGATGACGGGCAAGCCGTTCAATTTCCCCAAGCCGCCGGCTCGCCGCGACTAGTTGGTGACTTCCGTGCCCCGTCCAGATTTTTCCGGACGGGGCCCTTTTTGGTTTTTGGAACTGGTGGTTCGATTGGTTGGATTACCCAAGATGAATTCGTGGTGATGTTCCGGCCCGCAGCAACAGGAACCACCGCTCCGCCTACAGATTTTCAGGATGGACGGCATATGGTGGTGGCGGCAACGGAGATTTTCGAGGCGAATGGAGAGTTGGCGCTGAACGAATCCGAAAAGGCTTGGGCAGGGCTATGAGACGATGGCGCGGACCTCTGAAATACTGCTCTCAAAAGTGGCAGATACAAAATTTTTGGCAAGTTTTTGCGAATAATGTCGCAGTGATGTTAATTCACTCGCAAGAAGATCCCTTTTTTCCGGGACCCGTGATAGAATGAAATTGCCATGACACTACGGCATTTTTCTATCTTCGCGCTTGCGCTCGCTTCTGCTGCGGCTTCTGCAGTTACCCTCGATTTCGAGGGCTTCAACCACTACACCCAGATCACGAGTCAGTACGCTCCAGTAGGAGTGAACTTCACTTCGACCGATTCTTACATACTCAACGTCCCCAACTACAACTACGGGGGATACCCTCCTCACTCTGGCGTCGGCGTCTTGTACAGCGCTAGCACCGGCACCATTTCCGGTGACATCAATGGTGGCGGCACTCAGCTCAGCTTCTTCTACACCTCCGGCTCCGGCAAGGTGAAGTTGAAGTTGTACAGTGCGGGTGACCTAGTGGGTTTTGCTACCGGTAACACCAACTACGGCAGCATCTCTTACCTGGCCATCGCGGGCACGACTTTCGATCACTTCGAAATCACCGGGACCGCCAACTTCTACACGATCGACGACCTGACCGTCGACGCTACGGTTCCGGAACCAGCAACCATGGCTGCACTCGCCGTTGGTCTCGTGGCCATGCGACGACGCCACAAGGCTTGATTTAGCTTTAGGCTAGTCACAAATTTGGCCCCTCTTCCAATGGCGGAAGAGGGGCCAACTTTTGTTTTTCCGACGCGCGTTAGCGGCGCGGTCGGAATCGGGCGTTGGTGTCGTCGTCGCCGTTACGGGACGGGAATGAATCCGGTACCGACGGAGCGCTTACCGGCGGAGCTTCGGCGGCAGCCGGTCGCTCTTCGCGAGCTCGATCCTCTCGGGGTCGATCTTCGCGAGGTCCGCGATCTCGACTTCCGCCGCCGTAGCCACCGCGATCTCGACCACCACGGTCGCCGCCGCGATCTCCACCACGGTCACCACCTCGGTCGCGACCACCGCCGCCACCGAATCCGCCTCGGCCACCGCGATCGCCGCCACCACGTCGATCACGATCTCCGCCGCCCGGCTCCGGAGCGGGAGGCGTGCCATTCTCGTTACCCGACAGAGCCGGCAACGACTGCTTGAGACCGATGGCGGTGAGGTTGACGCGTCCCTGACCGTCCACTTCGTGAACCGACACGGTCAGCTCGTCGCCGACGTTGAGAACTTCCTCGATGCGACCGAACTCGTTGACGCTGATTTGGTTCTTCAGCACCATGCCTTCACGGCCGCCGCTGAATTCCACCAGGGCACCGCGTCCGATGATGCGGGTGACCTTACCGACATACTCGCCGCCGACCGGAATGTCTCCGACCGCGGCCATGATCATGTCGATCGCGGCCTTGACCTGCTCGCCGCCGTTGCCGCCGACGAGGACCTTTCCGTCCTGCTGAACGTCGATGCTGGCACCGCTGGTGGCGGTGATCTTCTTGATCATGGCGCCGCCGGGGCCGATGAGGGCACCGATCTTCTCGGGGTTGATCTGGATGGTGGTTACCTGCGGAGCGGAAGCTCCTACGGTAGCTCGCGGCTCGGAGATCTCTTCTTCGATGACATCAATGATCTGCAATCGAGCGGTCTTCGCCTGGGCGAGAGCCTGCTTGAGGACGTCATCCGGAATTCCGTCGAGTTTGGTATCGAGCTGGAGCGCGGTGATACCGGCACGAGTTCCGGCGACCTTGAAGTCCATGTCGCCACAGAAGTCTTCCATTCCCTGAATGTCGGTGAGGACCTTGAAGACCTTACCGTCGCTCATGAGACCCATGGCAATACCGGCTACGGGAGCCTTGATTTGGATTCCGGCGTCCATAAGGGCCAAGGTTGAACCGCAGACGGAAGCCATGGAGGTGGAACCGTTTGACTCGAGAACATCGGAGATCAAGAGAAGGGTGTAGGGGAAGTTCGGGTCATCGAGCGGAATCACCGACCGCAGAGCACGCTCGGCGAGGGCACCGTGGCCGATTTCTCGGCGACCAGGACCGCGCATCGGTCGGACTTCACCCACCGAGTAGGCCGGGAAGTTGTAGAAGTGCATGTAGCGCTTCGGCTCTTCATCTTCCAATCCGTCCATGGTTTGGGCATCACCCGGCAAGCCGAGGGTAGCGACGGTCATGACCTGGGTTTGGCCACGGCTGAACAATCCCGAACCGTGAACCTTCGGAAGCAAACCAGCAGCGGCGGAGAGAGGACGAATCTCGTCGAGCTTTCGGCCGTCGGGGCGGGCATCCTTCTTAATGATGAGGTCGCGAACGACTCCCTTTACAACCGTATCGGCAGCCTCATGTAGCTGAGCCGCCAGTTCGGGCTGATCGGCGTAGTCGGGCTTCATCTTGGTGACGATATCTTTAATGATGTCGTCCAGCGCGCTTTCTCGCATGGCCTTGTCTTTGGCACCGAGGAGGGCTTTCTGGATGTCCTTGCCGTACTTCTTATCGATGGCTTTCTTGACGCCTTCATCGATGCTGTGGAGGGCAACTTCCTTCTTGGGCTTATTGACCATCTTGGCAAAGATGGCGATTTCCTTCACGATGACCTTGATAGCGTCGTGAGCGAACTTCAGCGCTTCAACCATGACCTCTTCGGTCACTTCGGTGGCACCGGCTTCTACCATGGAGATGGCGCCTTCGTGACCGGCAACGACGAGATCTAGCTTGGACGCTTTGATCTGGGCGATGCTGGGGTAGAGGATGAATTCATCATCGATGAGGCCGACGCGAACGCCAGCGACCGGGTACTTGAACGGCACATCGGAGACGCTAAGGGCGGCACCCGCGGCGGTGATGGCGTGAACGTCGGGAGGGCACTCCTGGTCGACGCTGAACGGCATGGCGATGACCTGAATGTCATTGCGCAGACCCTTGGGGAAAAGCGGTCGAAGCGGTCGGTCCATGAGTCGGCTCACCAGGGTGGCCTTTTCGCTGGGTCGTCCGCCGCGCTTCATAAAGCCGCCGGGGATCTTGCCGACGCTATATTTGCGCTCTTCGTAATCGCAGGTGAGCGGGAGGAAGTCTACGCCCGGACGGGGATTGTCGGACATGGTGGCAACGCCAAGGATGACAGTTTCGCCGATTCCGAGGAGGACGGCACCGCCAGCCTGGTTAGCAACGCGGCCGGTTTCGAGCGAGAGCGTTTTGCCCCCGATTTCAAATTCGTGTGAATGGATCATTGAGTGGAGTCCTTGCCCGATTGATATCTGTTTCAACTGCTTCTGGCTGGCGGGTGCCAGTGAAGGAGCAGATGCTTTGGACCGTTACCACCGTGACGAAACTTCCGGCCGGACGTGAAACACGTTCAACCCAACTTGAAGGGAAGGTTCGGATAGCTAAAACGGAGTGATCCTCAGGGCAATATTTGTCGGAAGGCTCGTCTACCGCTCAGTGAAGGGTCCTTTTAAAGAAGGGCCGTTCAGTCAACGGTCGACGCGACCTTTTTGATCCGACGCGTGCAATGTTACCCGCAAGCCTGCCCAGCCATGAGATAGTCGCACATTGACGTGACACGGTTGCGCTTGTACCCCAGAATGGCCTCATTCCCCTCGGTCTGAGAGCAGGGATATGTCTGTACAATTTTCTAGTAGCAAATGGATGCTTTTTTAGTGTTCAGCTGCTGCGGATTAAAACCATGAAAAAGTTCCTTTTGATTCCTGTATTGGCGGCAGTTGCGCCGTTCGCTTCGGCTGGCGTGGTAAACGGCAGCTTTGAGGTTCCTAACTACGGTAGCGGTTGGGGCCCTTCGCTCACCGACGGCGTTGCTGGCGGTTGGTTCGCTGAAGTAGACATGATTGAGATTGGCGCCGGTTCGGTTTACGGAACCACCGGTTACACCGGCAACCAGGTTCTGGAGCTGGATGCTTACGCTAACGCTAAGGTTAGCCAGAACCTGACCACGGCGGTGGGCGCGAACGTTATCACGTTCGACTCCGCAGCTCGTAGCGGAGTGGCCCTTTCTTCGCAGGGTGTGGACGTTCTGTGGAACGACGTGGTAGTGGCTAGCTACAACCCGGCTACGACCGCGTTCAGCAGCTTCTCGGTGGTCGTGACCGGCGACGGCAGCGACAAGCTTTCGTTCGTGGGCACCGGTACTTCGGACAGCTACGGCACGTTGATTGACAACGTGGACGTTCAGGCCGTTCCGGAACCGATGACCATGGTCGTGATCGCTGGCGGCGTGGCCGCTATGCTCCGACGCCGCCGCAAGTAAGCGGTCGGATGTTCTTGGAGGGCCAGAGTTTTCGGACTCTGGCCCTGTTTTTTTCCTAGGTGAGACTCTTCCTGTGTACAAAAGGGGGATCGGCGGCAGGATGCCGCCGTTACGGTGGACCAGGATGGTCCAACCACTTTTGACTATTGGCGTAGCTGGATTGGCGTGGCTAGGTTGATTAGGTGGTCGACCGTTAGGTTGTGGTCTTGTTTTAGGCGGGGGACCGGTCCGTGAGTTACGAAGGCGTCGGGTAGGGAGACGATTTCTACCTGGATTCCATCGGGGCGGCGGGCGGCGATGGCTTCTCCGATGCCACCGCGGCGGACATTTTCTTCCACCGTGATCACTCGTCCGGAGCGGGCGCCGAGGGCGAAGATGGTTTCGTAATCCAGCGGGCTAGCGAAGCGGAGGTTGATGACGTCGCTTTCAATGCCTTGCTCGGCGAGGGTTTGGGCGGCGGCGTAGGCGGTGGTGACCATGGAGCCGAGGGCGGCGAAGGTGACGACGCTGGCGGGCGATTGGCGCAGGATTTCGGCCCGACCGAGTTCGACGGGGCTACGGAGTTCGGGAAGATTGCCGGGGGCGGCGCCGCGGGGATAGCGCACGGCGGAGGGAGCATCGTTCTGGCCGAGCATCCAGCGGACCATGGCGCGGAGTTCGTCAGCATCTCGCGGGGCGAGGACGCGGAGGCCCGGGATGTGGCAGAGGTACGAGAGGTCCATGGCGCCGTGGTGGGTGGGGCCATCGTCACCGACGAGGCCGGCGCGGTCGAGGAAGAAGCGCACGGGCAGATGCTGCAGGGCGACGTCGTGGACAATTTGGTCGTAGGCGCGCTGGAGGAAGGTGCTGTAAATGGCGACGCAGGGCTTGGCACCGCGGGCGGCCATGCCAGCGGCCATGGTAACGGCGTGGGGTTCGGCGATACCGGTATCGACGAACCGGGTGGGATATTGCTCGGCGAAGGCGTTGAGGCCGGTGCCATCGGGCATGGCGGCGGTGATGGCGATGACGGATTCGTCTTCGGCGGCGGCTTCCAGCATGGCTTGGCCGAACACCTGAGTGTAGGTCTGCGATTGCGGGACGGCGCTGAGGGCGAGATTGGGCTCATCAACGCGGAACGGGACCACGCCGTGCCACTTACGGGCGTCTTGCTCCGCCACGGCGTAGCCCTTCCCTTTTACGGTGAGGGCGTGCACGAAGACGGGGAAATTGAGCTGACGGACGTTGGTGAAGACCTCCATGAGGACTTCGATATCGTGACCATCCACGGGGCCGATGTATTCCCAGCCGATTTCTTCGAAGATGGTGCCAGTTTCTTCGGGGGCTAAGTAGTGAGTGATGCCGTGGCGGAGACCGGCGGCGACGCGGGCGACGGGATCCGGCAGGCGTTCGACGCGGTCTTTGGCG
>Ga0114972_10004498_pt1 | contig 10380 bp, 6 predicted proteins | sample M_140807_EF_Meta_FD_87354 | JGI IMG/M metagenome (GOLD analysis project Ga0114972, IMG submission 87354) | Freshwater microbial communities from Lake Montjoie, Canada to study carbon cycling - M_140807_EF_MetaG | ecosystem: Environmental > Aquatic > Freshwater > Lake | place: Lake Montjoie... | reverse complement strand
TCGCCAAGCGGGGAATCAAGCGTGACATCACTGGTGGTGACACCGAATTTGGTCCGTTCACCATTCCGAAAGACGATTTTTACCGGATTCGACTGGAAGGAATCCGAAAGAGCGGCAGCAATTTCGGTGCCGTCCAAGCCATCGGACTCTCGGGAACGTCCCTCACCAATTCTCACTTCAACCTCAAGGAACGTCGAAATTCGGCTAGCGTGCACCTCAAGTATCCATCGGCGCCGGATGACAAAATCGACGCCTTCTACACCGAGATAAAGGCGGAGACCGACCCCATTTACACCTATTACATGGCCGATGGCTTCCGCCGCGGCTACTTCGGCATGCAGGTCAATTCGCCCACCGAAAGGCGAATCATCTTCTCAATTTGGGATAGCGGCAACGAGGCCGTAGACCGCAGTAAAGTCTCTGCCGATGACCGAGTAACCCTGTTGGCTAAAGGCGAAGGCGTGTCAGCCGGTGACTTCGGGAATGAGGGAACGGGAGGGCACAGCCACCTGGTGTACAACTGGAAAACAAGGGACCGGCAGCGATTCCTGGTGACAGTTAAGCCCGAAGGCACGCACACAACCTACTCTGGCTACTACTATTTCAACGACCGCCGCGCCTGGGGACTCATTGCCACATTCCGTGCGCCGAAGGACGGCAACTACCTGAGCGGGCTTTACTCCTTCGTCGAGAATTTTGGTGGCGACAACGGGCAGCTTTATCGCAAGGCAAAGTTCGGTAATCAGTGGGTGCGGAGCAACGGCGTTTGGCGACAAATCACCGAAGCTCAATTCAGTTGTGATGTTACGGGCCGGCAAAAAGACCGGATTGACTTTGACTCGGGTACCGACGGCACTGATTTTTGGCTCAGTAACGGAGGATTTCGGTTACCTAGGCATTTGGTGGATGATCAGCTGACCCGGAAACCGTCGGGCAAGCCGCCGGTGATCCCCGCCGAACTCTTGCCATCCGGCTAGCTAGAGCGGCCCACCGTAACTTTGTGAATTCGTATTCTTAACTCAAACTCAAGTAGAATCACCGGAAAGATTATGAGACGATGCCGTCTTTTCTCCGGTCTATTGGTCGCCACGCTGGCAGCCATTTCCATGGCTGCCCCACCCGAAGCCAGCGGCGTGACCAAGCGGCCGCTAGTGGTTTGGGGAGTTAGCATCGGCGCCGACAGTAAAGGCCAAGACGCAGTCATCAAAGAGTTTGAGCGACGAAATCCCGACATTGACGTGCGAATTCTGAGCATGGGAGCGGGGTCCATGGATCCACAAAAACTCATGACCTCCATCGTGGGCAATGTTGCCCCGGACGTCATTAATCAAGACCGATTTACGATCAGCGACTGGGCCAGTCGCGGAGCATTTTTACCGCTGGACGACTTCATGAAGCGTGATGTGGCAGACCCGCTTGCCCCACGCAAAGAGCAGTATTACGATGCTCCTTGGCGAGAGGCCACCTACGCCGGCAAAATCTACGCGATCCCCACCAGCGCCGACAATAGGATTCTGTACTGGAATAAAGCAAATTTCAAGGCGAAGGCGGCGGAACTGAAAGCCGCCGGCCTTGATCCCGATCGCGCCCCTCGCACATGGTCGGAAATACTGACTTACAACAAAATTCTCACCGAGTTCGACAAGAATGGAAAGCTCGTCAAGGCCGGCTTTATTCCCAACTTCGGGAACGCCTGGCTGTACATGTATTCATTTCAGAACAATGCTAGCTTCATGTCCGCCGATGGGCGCACTTGCACGCTGAACACGCCGGAATCTCAGGAAGCCTTGCAGTTCATGATCGATGGCTACGCCCAATTGGGAGGGTACGAAAACGCGGCATCGTTCCAGAGCGGCTTCCTCGGTAACGAAAACGACCCCTTCATCACTGGCAAAGTCGCGATGAAGATCGACGGAGACTGGATTCTAAACGGCCTGGCGCGGTACGGCCCGCAAATAGATCTTGGAGCGGCACCCCCGCCGGTACCGGATGAGCGTTTCTACAAGCGCGGACGATTTAGGAACGAAAAGGATACGTTCATCACCTGGTTTGGAGGTTTCAGTTATGCGATTCCGAAAGGAGCTCATAACATCGAGGACGGCTGGAAATTCATCAAATTTAGCACCAGTACCGAAGGGCGCATGATTGACTACGCGGCCCAGCGGGAATGGGAACGTCGCCGTGGCCGCGCGTTCATTCCGCGCCTCATGGGCAGCCGCGAAGCTAACGAGGAAGCATTCCGCCGATTCAAGCCTGCCGACAAGAAGTTTGCAGACGCCCTGGCCACCCACATTGACATGGGTAAGTACGGTCGCGTGCGTCCGGCAACGTTCGTGGGTCAGCTGCTTTGGGGAGAGCACGTAAAAGCGATGGAATCGGCCCTATACAAAAAGGGCACGCCAGCGGAAACTCTAGCTGCGGGGCAGTCGAAGGTGCAAAGGGACCTAGACGCTTTCTTTAATCGCGCGCAGTATCCCGTGATCGATCTGAGCGTTCCGTTGAAGATTGGGATCGGAATGATCACGCTCGCCTTGGCAGGATTCGTTTTCTGGCTCATTCGACAGAAAATGGGACGAATCGCTCGTTCGGAAACGATCTGGGGCTACCTGTTCATCTCTCCGTGGCTGTTTGGCTTTCTGCTGCTCACGGTGGGGCCGATGCTGGCATCTCTGTTCTTCAGTTTCACTCAGTGGGATGTGCTAAACGAAGCGCGGTTTGTGGGGGTCAACAATTACGTTCAGTTGGCCACAGTTGATCGCGCTACGATGCTAAAGGCGCTGGGAAACGCGCTTTACCTTGCTGGGATCGGCGTACCCCTTGGCCTCTTCACCGGCCTTGCGATTGCGCTGCTACTTAATACTGCGTCGAAGGGAATGCGGTTCTACCGAACGTTTTTTTACATGCCCGCCATCGTGCCGGGAATTGCCAGCGCCGTGCTATGGGTTTGGATTTTGACTCCCGACGCAAATAAGGGCCTGATCAATTCGGGCTGGCAAGCCACCATCACGCAGTGGTTTGGTGTCGTCCCACCGACTTGGTTGCAAAGTGCCGATTGGTCTAAGAACGCGCTCATTTTGCAGGGAATGTGGGGGGCTGGAAGCGGCATGATTCTCTGGCTGGCCGGCTTGAAGGGCGTGTCAACGACCCTCTACGAAGCCGCATCTTTGGATGGAGCAAACCCCCGACGCCAGTTCTGGACGGTGACCGTGCCGATGCTTTCCCCGGTTATTTTCTTCAATACGGTCATGGGATTCATCGGTGCCATGCAGGAGTTTGATCGTGTATACGTGATGCGGCCCAGCAAAGATGGTCCGGTTGGTCCCGACGATTCGCTCCTGTCGCCCGTGTTCAAGCTGTTCCAAGATGGCTTCGCTTTCTTCAAAATGGGCCCGGCCAGCGCGATTGCCTGGATGATCTTCGCGATCATCCTCATCCTCACTTTCGTCCAGTTCCAGCTAGCCCCCCGTTGGGTGCACTACGAGACAGACAAATAGGGAAACAACATGATAGTGAAACCTATTAGTACCGGAGGCCAAAGAAAATGAACGCGAACTTGATTTATCTGCTAGCGACGGCGTTCAGCTGGCTTGGCTGGGGTGGCTTGCTGAAAGCTGGGCTTAGCGTGATTTCTTTGCGTGTGGCGGCAGATGGAGAAAAGTCTGCCATTGTCCGATCTGCAATTGCTGCTGCATTGGTCGGGGTCGCGGCTCTCGCGTTTTCCCTCATCATTCAAGTTCCGGGGACGCCGAACGCGGCGGTCGGGAGCGTTTATCAATTGCGGCTGATCTGGTTTGTCATGCCGTTTTGCGGTTGGCTTGGCTTTGCATCGTTGTTGATGCTCGTAGTTCGCATGGCTCAGGGCAGTCTGGCAATCAATAAACAGGAGCGCCTAGCGAGATTTCAGGCGGCGGGCATTTGGGCACTTGTCACCACGGCAACGGTGTTCTGGTTCCTTAGCGATCCCACCAGTAATATCCAGGTCCTTCGTGGGACGATCCCGTTTGATGGGAAATCGTTGGCAATCACGCTACTGCTCGTGTTTGGTGGAGCATTCGCCATGGCGTTGGCCGCCCAACACACCGCCAGTCGAAACCTGAGTCGCACCCTCGTCACCCAAGCCGTGCTGATTGCTGGCTCCGTTGTTTTTGGACTCCCGTTCGTATTTCTGTTGGTCACCAGCTTTAAAGAAGATCGCGATATGGCGTCCCCGAACGGCATCGTCTGGGTTCCCAAAGTCTCGCTAACTCGGCCATTCATGGACCCTAGGAATCCTCTCTTTGAGGTTCCCTTCAACGGCCAGACCGTCCAGGCCACCTTGCTGGACCAGAAGCCCGATGGTACGGTGAAGATGGACATTTTCAAGCCGCTGTCGCTACGCGGAACGACGCTGGAGACCCGGCGAGAATCGATGAAGGAAATCCCTCGCGATGCCCCGATTGTCACAGCTAAAGTTAACGGCACGATGGGCACTGGCATCGTCATAGAGGAAATGGATTCGGGGTCGCGACGAATCCAGTTCGATTCTCCTGATTCTCTCAAGGGCCAGGTGAGGGAGTTCCCGCCGACCGAGGTGGAGCCAGTGCGAAAAGATGGCCTGCGCTGGCAGAACTATCCCGACGCCCTGAGCTACTTGCCGCCCGAGACAATGAACGGCCTTGTCTACCTAAAGAACACGCTCGTGCTCGTCATTTTAAGCGTGGTTGGCACGCTGCTTTCGTGCAGTTTGGTCGCCTATGGGTTCAGTCGACTCCAATTTCCCGGCCGGGACCAGTGGTTTGCGATTCTGCTCTCTACAATGATGTTGCCCGCGGCAGTCACGCTGTTGCCACAGTTCTTAATCTTCCGGATGCTCGGCTGGATCGACACGCTGTATCCCCTCTGGGTGCCGGCGTTTTTTGGCTCGGCGTTCAACGTGTTCCTGCTGCGTCAGTTTTTCCGCGGCGTTCCCATGGAACTGGAGGACGCTTCCAAGATCGATGGCTGTAGCTATCTCAAGGCGTTCTGGTCCATCATGCTGCCTCAGATCAAGCCCGCCTTGGCCGTCATTTTCATCTGGACATTCCTGGGCGCGTGGAACAACTTCATGGGTCCGCTCATCTACATCAACTCGCCCGAGAACATGCCGCTCAGCTACGCTTTGCAGTTGTATCAGGGCGATAGAAGCACCGAACCTGGCTTACTGATGGCATTTGCGACGCTCACCATGCTCCCGGTTTTGGCACTCTTCTTCTTCATGCAGAAGTACTTCATCGAGGGCGTAACGCTCAGTGGGCTTGGCGGTCGGTAACTTATCCGCGCCGTTTCGCCAGCAATTCTTGCGAACGAGCGGCGTCCAATCTGATTAACGACCGAACGAAAAACCCCTCTAGGGTTTCGTAACAAACGTTCATGCCGTCGGGACTCACAGTTGTTTCCGCGCGAATATACCGGGCAAACGGAACTCGAAAGAACGGGCGATTCCGCTCGATAAAGTCAAGATTGAAAAGCGGTATGTCGTTTTTGGGTCGCCCGACCGCTGGCACTGGGACCGCCTTGATTTCAAACGGAGTCGGCGGCCCCACGGCGGGCTCGTAGACCAAAGTGTCGTCATTGGCTTCTGTCACCCCGAGATTGAGGTAGCTGAGTAAGAGCATTTTACGATTCGGAATACCGGTCGGGTTTGTGACTTCTAACACTGCTGCTTCGGATATCGAGTTTCCGTAGAAGGTTCCGCCCGCCCAATCCCCGCCGAGCCTCAGTTCCCGAAAGCCCCCATCGGTCAGGGCGAACGCCCGCAATCCGTCTGTTCCGGTAAATGCATACAAGCCGGCCGAGCGTCGGGGCGAAGAAATGAGGCTGGAATCCCGAATGGCGATGGCTTCCGCCAAAGGTGTCGCCGCTTTGCCAGTTGGGGCGTACCAGAGTTGCGCCAGATACTCGTTGGTTCGGAGCGGCGACCGCACTTCGAATACGACGTCTCCCCCCGAGCCGACTAGCGTTCGCGTTCCAAAGAAGGATGGCGCCTTAATATTGATCAGCACGGCATTGCGTCCCGAGGCAATGTCAAACCGGACCAGTTGCGTTCGCAGATTCCGAAACTGTCCCTCACTAGCGACCCGACCGGTCGTCGCCCTGGGCGTAAGATTTGTGCCGTCGCACTCATATACGAAGCAACTGGAGTCTCTTGCCCACTGTACTGCGGTGCCTGCCTTTTCCACGTAGGCTGCGGGGGCCATAACGTAAGCTGATTCCCCCCGGGCCAAGAAGGTCGAGACTAAAGGGTCAGGCTCCATTTGCGGGGCAAATAGCAGTGTTAACAGGGGCAAAGGAGATATCATTGCTCAAGCCTGTTCTACGCAACCAAAGAATGATTCGGTGCCTGGGATAAGGCTACAACCGCAAGAACGGTCGCATTTTCTCCAGCTTCTTGGGGCCGATGCCTTTGACGTTGATAATGTCGTCCACCGACGCAAACGGCCCATTATCTCGGCGGTACTCCAAGATTGCCTGGGCGGTTTTTGGTCCCACTCCAGGCAGAGTCTCCAGCTGAGTTTGATTGGCCGAATTCAAATTCACCATCCCGCCCGCCTCGGTGGTGGAATTCGCATCAGACTTCTCCGCACCGCGTGGGGAACCTTCTGCGACAGCCGCTGGCGGGCCGGGAGTCGGCAACGGAGTCAGCTCCATTACTCCCGGCGGCACGACCGGAATTCCGTCGTCTAGCGCGGTCCGCGCCGGGCGGCGATGGGAAAGTCGCGTTGGCATAGCCGGGGCAATGCCGGCGCTCACGGGCAACACCACCGTTCCCCGCTTGGGAACAATGATTTTCTGACCGTCTTCCACCTTGGCCGCCATATTCAACGCGTCGGTGGCCGCATTCGTCCAGGCTCCGCCGGCGGCGTTGATCGCATCGGCCACTCGATCCCCGGCCTTTAATCGCACCACTCCCGGCGTTTTTACGGCACCCACAACGTGGACCATTATTTTGGTGCTGGATGAGACCCCGTCCGATTCAACTTTCGGGTCTCTACCCGAAAATGTCATGGGCGCTACCGGTCGCGTGAAATTCCCGAGCCAACTTCCTACCGAAAACGCGACCACGGCAAAAAGCGCCGTCCCCGCAAACCAGGTTCCCGCCGACGGCCCGCTCAATGCGTGCCGCACCCGGTCCGCGAGACCGTTGTTCTCGGTGGTTATCTTTCCTGACTCAGCCATGCGTGCCTCCATCCACGCACACTCACCCACACACCTGGGGCGGCAAGCCCATTCAAGAATCGCTCCAGAATCAAGCATCCAGCGTGAATGGTATGACCGCGACCCGGCTCGATGCCGGGAATTGCCTCGCGCTGAGCATCGGTCATTCGCATCAGCCAACCCACCGCTTTCCCCACTTCCTCGTACTCCAGATAGCTACCGTGAACTTGGCTCGCGTCCCAAGTGGTCCATCCGTTGCGGATCATCACCAGATCGGTCCCGGGAGCCCCCAGGGCTACCACAGGACCAGGATCGGCGGGCGCGATTTCCACTCCTATCGTATCGTCAATTTGCGCCGATGTGGCAAGAATTTCGCCGGGACCGGGCGATTCCACCGATAAAATTCCGCCGCGCAACTGCAGAGTTCCCAGCGGAAAAGAGTGCTGGAAAGTCTTTTTCCAGTCATCACCAGTGCGAACCGCCATCGTGAGTTCTGTTGATTGACCACCGGGATCGAGAATTGACAGCCGATCAAATTCTGAAAATCGAGGGTCTTCAATCACTGCCCGAAACCCCAATTCCGCCTCAAGTTCTCCCGATATAACCGTTACGGGTGTCCCTTGCGCCGCCGCTAGATCCAGAAATTCAGCTGCATTATCCGTAATCCGCAATGCCATCGTGCCCACCGCGTCGATGACATCGCAATTCAGCGTCTTGGCGGTCACCCATGCCTCCGCAATCGCCGCTAGCGTCGCTTCCATTCTGGCGGGCAGTAGCCGCCCCGTCTGCTTGGCCGCTTCTCCCAGAAAGGTCATCCGCGACGTTTCGTGAATAGGTGTCCAGCCGAGCGCCGACTGCTCCGCCACCAGCAACAGTACCGATCCGGAACCCACGTCAATAACGGCTTTTCTCACATAGCCAAGGTACCCCTCGAATGACGGGCGCGTGACGGTCGGGGTAAGAAAGGAGGCGTGAGCAAACTCCTTGGCATCGATATTGGAACATCCGGCTGCAAAGCAATCGTGATCGACGAAACCGGAAAAGTTCTGGGCCAAGCTCACGCCGAATATGGCGTGTCGGTGCCCCAGGCAGGCTGGTCCGAGCAGGACCCCGAACTATGGTGGGAGGGCGTTCAATCTTGCCTATTTCAACTGCGCGAGTGGAGAGTCGACGCCATCGGCCTTGCCGGTCAAATGCACGGATCGGTCTTCCTCGATGCCAACGATCGCGAGATCCGACCGGCAATTCTTTGGAACGACCAGCGAACCGCTGCCGAATGTGACGAAATCAACCGCACGATCGGAGCCCCCCAAGTGAAGGCCATCACGGGCAATCCGCCTTTGACCGGATTCCAGCTACCGAAGCTGCTGTGGCTGAGAAATCACGAACTGTCCAACTATTTGAGGGTGAAATCGGTCTTACTGCCAAAAGACTACATCCGGCGGCGACTCACCGGAGTCATGGGGACGGACGTCTCCGACGCCAGCGGCACCGGCATCTTTGATGTCCCTAAGCGCACCTGGAGCAACACCATGATGGGCCAGCTGGAAATTGATCCGGCGTTCTTTCCCAAGTCGTTCGAATCCTATGAAATCACGGGTGAGACGGCGGATGGCATTCCGGTCGTCGCCGGCGGCGGCGATCAGGCCGCCGGAGCGGTTGGCACCGGCGCCGTGGTCCCCGGGGTCGTCAGCGTTTCCCTCGGTACCAGCGGCGTCGTCTTCACGAGTCTCGCCAAGCCCGAATACGACCCTCAGGGGCGTGCCCACACTTTCTGCCATGCCAATGGCGCCTGGCACGCCATGTCGGTCATGCTCAGTTGCGCTGGAGCGCTCGCCTGGGCTCGAAACACGCTGTTTCCTGATTTGTCGTTTGCGGAAATTGGAAGTCTCGCCCAAACCGCTCCGCTCGGCGCCAACGGCGTGACATTCCTGCCGTATCTCACGGGAGAGCGCAGTCCCCACAACGATCCCGACGCCCGGGCCGCATTTGGCGGGCTGAGTCTAGCCACCGATAGAGCCAGTTTGGCCCGCGCCGTGTTTGAGGGCGTGACGGCCGGACTGATGGATGGTTTTGAAGTTCTCCAAACCCTCGGGGCGAAGTCAGATGAAATCCGGGTCTCCGGTGGCGGCGCTAAAGGCGAATTCTGGGTGCAAACGGTTGCCGATATGTTTGGTGCTCCGTGCGTAAAAATGGAAGCCGAAGAGGGGCCATCCATGGGGGCTGCGATCCTCGCGGGAGTTGGCATCGGCGTGTGGCCTACCGTGCAAGATGCCGTGCGAATTGTTAAGACTAAGGATCGAATCGAGCCGTCGGGAGCAGATTATTCGGAGGTTCGTGCTCGATATGCCGGTTTATACGGTTGCCTGCGGGACTGGTGAAGAGAATCTGCGTCATAATGAACTGTTTTGTGCCTCGTGCTCTCCTCGCTGAAGAGTGGAGATAGAGATACTAGACACACTCTTTCTTGGAGCAAATCCCTAGACTTATGACGATCGACCAGAACCCGACGCCAACCGAACCCGAGGCGACCGAAACGGTAGCCGCGGCGGAGGCCCCGGTAGAACCCGCAACCGAAACAACCACCACCCCGGTGGAAGCAGAGGCTACGGCCACCGAAGCCACGGCGCCCGACACCACCGAACCTGTATCCGCCGAACCAACCGCTGCCGAACCGGTAGCCGAAACCCCGGCGGACGAAGCTACCAGCCCCGAAGAGGCGGCCGTTGAAGCAACGGCAACCGAAACGGCCGTTACGGAAACCGACCCCGCCGTTACCGAAGCCCCTGGCCATGGTGCCGATGCGGCGGAAGTAGCCGCTGGCGAAACCACTCCCGAAGTTGTTCCCGTCGCAGAAACTCCGGTGGCTCCCGTTGCCGTCGCTGAGCCAGCGCCGGTCGCTGCCCCCGTTCGCGCGGTGCCAGTGGTGAACGACATGGATCTCTTCGAGAGCTACATGGCGGGCGATTTCTCGGTGGAAGGCGATTCTCCCGAGGGTGGCTTTAAGCGACTGAGCAAGGGTGAGCGAATTGAGGCCACCGTTATTCAGGTGGACCAGGACAAGGTGTTTGTGGACCTGGGTACCAAGGCCGAAGGAATTGTTCCGCTCAGCGAGCTAAGCGAAGACAATCTGCAAACCGCCGTTGGTCTCTTTAATATTGGTGACAAGATCAGCGTCATCGTCATCCGTCCGGAAGGCGCGGAAGG
>Ga0114972_10004495_pt1 | contig 10388 bp, 14 predicted proteins | sample M_140807_EF_Meta_FD_87354 | JGI IMG/M metagenome (GOLD analysis project Ga0114972, IMG submission 87354) | Freshwater microbial communities from Lake Montjoie, Canada to study carbon cycling - M_140807_EF_MetaG | ecosystem: Environmental > Aquatic > Freshwater > Lake | place: Lake Montjoie... | reverse complement strand
GAGGCGGAATCGCCGAAGGCGCTGAATCGCGCGATCCAACACAGGCTAGAGCGCGATGCGTTGAGGCGGAATCGCCGAAGGCGCTGAATCGCGCGATCCAACACAGGCTAGAGCGGGCTGCGTGGACGCATCTGAGCGCAGCATGCTCTGGGTAAGGACGAAAAATAGGTAAAAATTCTTGTCATTTCGACCGCTTGGCGCTATTATCGCAGCACCGGGCCCCCCCCCGCCCGCCGCTCCTTGAAACCGTGAATCCGCCCGCTCTCACCGCCCCGCCCGGCCGCGCCGCCCGGCGGGGCGGAGTCAGGTTTTTATAAGCTCGCATGAATACCGAACGCCCCCACCGCGCCCCGCGGGGGAGAAAGGGGATTTGTCCGAAACCCCGGAAAGCCCGTTTGGTGCTGGCTTTGGCGCCCGCATCAGGGTCGCCGGCAGGCTCGCGTCGCGCCCCCTCCGCCGCCCCCCTCACCGCGCCCGCGGGGGCGAAGGGGGATTTGTCCGAAACCCCGGAAAGCGCGTTTACTCCAGGCTTTGCCGCCGCCGCAGGGGCGCCGGACGGGCCAGCCTCAACCAGCTGCGGCCATCGCCCGGTTCATCGCCCGCACGCCTTCGGCCGGCCCCCCGGCATGGTTCCAGACCGCCCCGACCACGGCCAGGAAATCCGCCCCCGCCCGCACCAGCGGCGCGCAATTGCCGGCATCGATCCCGCCGATCGCCACCGAGGGCAGTTCGAACATGCCGGCCCACCATTCCAGAACCTCGGGCGCCGCATGGTGCTGCACGGTCTTGGTCCCCGTGGGGTAGAAGGCGCCGAAGGCCACGTAATCGGCGCCGTGCTCTCCGGCCACCATCGCCAGGTGCCGGCTGCCATGGCAGGTGATGCCGAGGATCTTGCCCGCCAGCAGCATCCGCGCCCCGGCATGGTCGCCATCCTCCTGCCCCAGATGCGCGCCGTCGCAGCCCATCTCGGCGGCCAGGGGCGCGTCGTCGTTCAGCAGGAAGGCGACATTGCGCGCCTGGGCGATGGGCATCAGCGTCTCGATCGCGCGCCGCACCGTATCGGGCGGCGCATCCTTCAGCCGCAGCTGCAGGCAGCCCACATCGCCGGCATCCAGTGCGGCGGCGAGCTGGTCCGCGAAATCCGCCGGCAGTACCGGCGGGGTGATCAGATAAAGGCGGCAGGAATCGTCCATGCCGCCAGTATAGCGCACCGGCCCGGCGCTGCCGCTCCCTATGCCGCCGCCAACAAAAAAGGCCGGTGCCGGGTTGCCCCGGCACCGGCCTGTCGGGCCTGCGGTGCGATCAGGCCTTGTAGACGTCGATGATGCTCTGCAGCAGCGCCAGCGCTTCCTGCTTCGGCCGCTGGAAGGCGTTGCGGCCCATGATGGACCCGTTGCCGCCGCCGGCGTGGATGGCGCGGACCTCCTTCAGGATGTCCTCCGTGCCCTTGGCCTCGCCGCCCGAAAACACCACCAGCCGCCGGCCGCCGAAGCAGGCCTGGACCACGTGCTTGAAGCGCTCGGCCGCGTCATCCACCGGCACCGGATGCTTGGTGTAGGTGCCCTTGGCCGCGTCGAGGGAGATGGCGCTGGTCGGCGGCTTCACCTTGATGATGTGCGCGCCCATCAGCGCCGCCATATGCGCGGCATAGGCGCAGATATCGAGCGCGGTCTCGCCGGTCTTGTCCAGCATCGGCCCGCGCGGATAGCTCCACACCACCACGGCAAGGCCGGCGGCCTTGGCTTCCTCGGCCAGCTCGCGCAGCTCTTCCATCATCTCGAACTGGTATTCGGAGGAGGGGTAGATGGTGAAGCCGATCGCCGAGCAGCCGAGCCGCAGCGCATCGGAGACCGAGCCGGTCACCGCCTGGTCCTTGGTGGTGGACAGGCTGTTCGAGGAGTTGACCTTGAGGATGGTCGGGATGGCGCCGGCGAAGGTCGCCGCCCCGGCCTCGATCATGCCGAGCGGCGCGGCATAGGCGTTCAGCCCCGCTTCCAGCGCCAGCTCAAACATATAGTGGGGGTTATAGCCCGCCGGGTTGGGCGCGAAGCTGCGCGCCGGGCCGTGCTCGAACCCCTGGTCGACCGGCAAAATCACCATGCGGCCGGTGCCGCCCAGCTTCCCTTCCATGAGGATGCGGGCGAGGTTGGCCTTGGTCCCGGGATTGTCGCTCTCGTACCAGGAGAGGATTTCCTTGACCTTGGGCGTGAGCTTCATAGGGATATCTCCCGGGGAATGGGTTCTCGGACGCGACGCTTTACCGCAGCTATCGCCGGGTGTCACCGGGCCGCGTCAAGCCAGGCACCAAGCTTGCGCGGCGCGCCAGGGTGGCTGAGGTCGAGGCCCCGCAGATCGAGCGCGGGCGGGCGGGCCGCGACCAGTTCCGCCCCGGCTTCGGCGGCGGCGGCGGCGACCGCCGCATGGCCCGGTGCGGCGGCCAGCAGCAGCACGCGCGGCAGGCCAAGCCGCAGCGCGGCCAGCGCCAGGCCCGGCGCGCGGTCGCAATCGAGCAGCCCTTGCGCCTCCGCCGCTGTGGCGCGGAGCAGGGCCTGCCACCAGCCCGGGCCGAGGAAGCCCGCCGCCCCCGGCGCCGAGAGCAGCAGCACGCCGCCCGGGCCGGCGAGGCCAAGGGCGAACCGGGCCTCGGCAATGCCATGGATGATGACGGCGGGGGGCGTACGGCGTTGACCCGTAACGGTCTGCATGCCAAGCCTTGCAACACAACTGTCGTCCGGCGTCCAGAGCCGGAGTCGGCGCTGTGGGATGGCGATGACGGAGCAGCGGGCAGACCCTGTGGCAGCGGCCGCGATGCGGCTGGAAGCAGCGGTGACGGCGCTTGCCGCCGCCCTGGCCCGCCGCCCCAGCATGGCCGAGGCGGATGGCGAGTTGGTGCCCCGCGCCGCGGTCGCCGCCATGGCGGAGCGGCTGGATGCGACGCTGGTGCGGCTGCGACGTGTGCTCGCCGATGAGTTGCGGGCGGAGGAGAGTTGAAGCATGGGCCAGGTCGCCGTGCGGGTGAACGGCTATCAGCACACCATCGGCTGCAAGGATGGCGAGGAGGCCCATGTCGGCCAACTTGTCGAGCAGATCGAATCCAAGGTGACGCTGATTCGCGCCATGGGGGGGCAGTTTTCGGAATCGCGCATGCTGCTGCACGTCGCGCTGCTGCTGGCCGATGAGTTGCACGACATGAAGGCGGCCGGGGCCGGCGCACCCGTGGCGGCGGCCGCCGCGCAGGCCGACCCGGCGCTGGCGGAACGCCTGACCAAGGTGGCCGAGACCATCGAGGGGCTCGCCAAACGCCTCGATACCGATCGGCCCGGCTGAGACGCCCCTGGTATCGGGGGCGGCCCGGGTCTATATACGCCGGGCGGTACTATCCGGCGCGACAGGCACCACATCCCCAGGGCCAATAAGCATCCCCCGGGAACTGGCTCTGTTCGGATCCTGGTCCGAGTATCTGGTGCCCACCTGCTCACGCAGGCCTTGGGAGGATGAGACGCCAACGGCCCATGGTGGTACCGCACTCCACCCCTCATGCGCCGGCGACGCTCGCCTGGCACAAGGCCCAGGCGAGAGAGCACGCGCTCGCGCGCCGTGCCGCCGCCGATCCGGGCCTCGGCATCGCACTCGCCGCGCAGGTGCTGGCCGCGGGCCTCATTCCCCCCGCCGCTGTGGTCGCCGGCTTTTGGCCGATGGGCCAGGAGATCGATCTCCGCCCGCTGCTGGAAGCGCTGGCCGCGCGCGGTCATCCCATCGCGCTGCCGCGCACCCCGCGGCGCGGCAACCCGCTGGCCTTTCATTTCTGGCGCCCCGGCACGCCGCTGGAACGTGGCCCCTTCGGCACCCAGCAGCCGGAGGCCACGGCCCCTGGCGCCGCACCCGATTGCGTCCTGGTACCGCTACTCGCCTTCGATCGCAGCGGGCGTCGGCTGGGCTATGGCGGGGGCTATTACGATCGCACTCTGCCGTTGTTTCCGGATGCGCTCCGGCTCGGCTGCGCCTATGGCCTGCAGGAAGTGCCGGAGGTTCCGGCCGGGCCAGAGGATGTGCCGCTGCACGCAGTGGCGACGGAACGGGAGGTGCTGCGATGCGGCGGCTGAGGGGTTGAGGATCCTATTTCTGGGTGATGTGGTCGGCCGGTCCGGGCGGGATGCGCTGACGGCGCGGCTGCCGGGGCTGCGGGCGCAGCTGGCCGCCGACCTGGTCGTGGTGAATGGCGAGAATGCGAGCCACGGCTTCGGCCTGGCGCCGGATATGGCGCGGGCGATGCTGGCGGCGGGTGCCGATGCGATCACGCTGGGCAACCATGCCTGGGACCGCAAGGAGATCATCCCCTATCTGTCGCAGGAGGGGCGGGTGATCCGCCCGATCAACTATCCCCCCGGCACGCCCGGGCAAGGCGCGACGGTGGTCGACGTGCCGGGCGGGCGGCGCGCGCTGGTCATCAACGTCATGGGCCGGCTGTTCATGGACCCGCTGGACGATCCCTTCCGCGCCGTGCAGGCGGAGATCCAGAAACACCGCATGGGCCAGCACGGCACGGTGCAGGCGGTGGTGCTCGACGTGCATGCCGAGGCGAGCAGCGAGAAGGCCGCCTTTGGCCATAGTTTCGACGGCCTGGTTTCGCTGGTGGTCGGCACCCATACCCATACGCCGACGGCCGACCATCAGATCCTGCCCGGTGGCACCGCCTATCAGACCGATGCCGGCATGTGCGGCGATTACGACAGCGTCATCGGCATGCAGAAGGCCGGCGCTGCGCTGCGCTTCTGGCGCAAGCTGCCGGGCGAGAAGCTGGCCCCGGCGGAGGGGGAGGCGACGCTCTGCGGCCTGTTCGTGGAAACCGACGACGCCACCGGGCTGGCCCACAACATAGCGCCGATCCGGGTCGGGGGGCGGCTGTCGCAGGCACTGCCGGGCTGATCGCATTGGGGTGATGGGATGCAAAAGACGATTGCCGCGCGGCAGGTCCGTCGGCATAGTGGACGCACAAGATTTGCGTAGTGACGCGTATCGCTAGCACTGAGGCAGCGACGGCGGAGGGGTAGATGGGTCAGCCAGGATCACGGAGCATTCCAGGCCTATCGGTGCTGGGGGGTGCGGCCGCCGGCTTCAGTATCGAGGGGCTGTTGCGCGACGCCCTGGCGCGGATCGAGGCGGAACGCCGCGCCGCGCCGCCGCCCCCGGCGCTTGCCGCGTCCGCACAAAAACCCCCGGCCGCCCCGGTCTCACCACAGCCGCCGCGCTGACCGGCAGCCTCCCAGCGGTCAAATCCTTTGATCGCGGGTATGGGCCTTTTGTGGTCCTCAATTCCCGCGTGGAAACCTCCGGTTTCCTAGAGCGGGATGCGTTGAGGCGGAATCGCCGAAGGCGCTGAATCCCGCGACCAGACAAGGGTTAGAGCAGGGTGCGTGAGCGAATGCGAACGCAGCATGCTCTAACTCGCGCGGCTTAGGCCGCCACGCCCGTTCGGGCGCTCGGCACCGGCCAGAGCCTCGTGCTGATGGTGTCAGTACATCGTCTCTCGCAAGCGGGCCGGGCTTTCGCGGTCATGCGTCGCCGGCTCCACCATGCCGCCGGTATGGGCGGCCAGCAATTCGCCCATGCTGGGCAGCGCCGCCGGGCGGGCCTGCTCCGCCCAGAGGCGGGAGCGCATGATCGCCTTGGCGCATTGCATGTAAAGCTCGCGCACCGTCACCAGCACCACCGTGGTCGGCGGCTTGCCGTTCACCACGAAGCGGGCACAGAGCGCGGGGTCGGCGGTGATGCGGGCGCGGCCGTTCACCCGCAGCGTCTCACCCGCGCCCGGCACCAGGAATAGCAGCGCGACTTCGGGGTTCGCCACGATGTCGCGCAGCGCGTCCAGGCGGTTATTGCCGCGCCGGTCGGGCAAAGCGAGGGTCTGGTCATCAAGGACGGCGACGAAGCCCGGGGCATCGCCGCGCGGGGTGCAGTGCACGCCCCCGGGCCCTTGCGTGGCCAGCAGCATGAAGGGGCTGGCGGCGATGAAGGCGCGGGACCGCGCCTCCAGCCGCGCCGCGACCTTCTTCAGGACCAGCTCGCGCGGCGGGTCGTAGAGGCTGGCGAGGTCGTCCAGGGTGGCGACGGCAAAGGGGTCGGTGGGGGCGGCGGTGTCCATGGCCGCAGCTTGTTCATAGCCGGCCCGGCCGCGCAATGCCGCGATGCTTGGCGCGGCGCGGCGCGGCCCGGTATAAGTGCGCCTGTCCCCTTTTCCTTCACATGTTGGAGTCGCGGCCATGGCGGGCCATTCCCACGCCAAAAACATCATGCACCGCAAGGCGGCCCAGGGCGCCAAGAAGGCTCAGGCTTTCGGCAAGCTGATCCGCGAAATCACCGTCTCCGCCAAGACCGGCCTGCCGGACCCGGCGATGAACCCGCGGCTGCGCGCGGCCGTGAAGGCCGCGCTGACCGCCAACATGACGCGCGACACGATCGACCGTGCCATCAAGCGCGCCAATACCGCCGGGCAGGGAGAGGAGTACCAGGAGGTGCGCTATGAAGGCTACGGCCCGCATGGCGTCGCCATCATCGTCGAGGCGTTGACCGATAACCGCAACCGTACCGCTGGCGATGTCCGCAGCGCCTTCGGCAAGGCCGGCGGCGCGTTGGGGGAGACCAACTCGGTCAGCTTCCAGTTCGAACGCCGCGGCGTGCTCTGGTTCCCCGGCCTGGCCGACCAGGCCGACGACATGCTGGAAGCGGCGATCGAGGCCGGCGCGCTGGATGTAGAAAGCGACTCGGACGGCCATGAAGTGACCTGCGCGCCCGAGGATTTCTTCGCCGTGCGGGATGCGCTGGAAGCGAAGTTCGGCAGCCCGGAAAGCGCCAAGGTGGAATGGGTGCCCGGGGTGCGCATCGACCTCGATGAGGAAAAGGCGCGCGACGTGCTCAAGCTGATCGACCGGCTGGACGAAAGCGACGACGTGCAGAACGTCTATGCCAATTTCGAGGTCTCGGAGGCCGTCTCGCAACGGCTGGCGGGTTGAGCGACCCCGCCACGATTTCTGTGCGAGGCGTCAATCGCGGCGGCAATCTCCTCTCGACCCGGATCATCGGCATCGACCCTGGCCTGCAGCACACGGGCTGGGGACTGATCGAAAGTGCCGGGTCGCGGCTGCGCCACCTGGGCGATGGGGTCATCTCGACCGTCGCCGATGCGCCGCTGGCCGAACGGCTGGCCACCCTGCATCGCGGCCTTATCGCCCTGCTCGGCGATTGGCAGCCGGATGAGGCAGCGGTCGAGCATACCTATGTGAACCGGAACCCCGGCGCCGCGCTGAAGCTGGGGCAAGCGCGCGGTGTCCTGCTGCTGGCGCCCGCGCTGGTCGGGATTCCGGTCGCCGAATACCAGGCGATGGAGGTGAAGCGCGCCGTGGTCGGCAATGGCCATGCCGAGAAGGTGCAGGTGGCGGCCATGGTCCGTCGGCTGCTGCCGGCGGCGGTGATCCGCCGCGCCGATGCGGCCGATGCGCTGGCGGTGGCGATCTGTCATGCGCATCACCGCGGTACCCAGCGGGCGCTTGCCAAGGGCTATGCGCTGTCATGATCGGCAAGCTGACCGGCCGGCTGGAAGAAAGCTTCGAGGGCGGCTGCATCCTCGATGTGAACGGCGTGGGCTATGTCCTCGCCTGTTCGCGCAAGACGCTCGATGTCCTCTCGGCGGGCAGCGGCGCGCAGAAGGTGCTGGTGGAGACCCATCTGCGCCAGGATGCGCTGACGCTGTACGGCTTCGCCACCGCCGAGGAGCGCGAGGCGTTCCGCGCGTTGATTGAGGTGAAGACGGTCGGGCCGCAAAAGGCGCTGCTGGTTCTCTCCGGCCTCACGCCCGGGCAGTTGGCGCAGGCGATCGCCGCCAAGGAACGCAAGCGGCTGGCCGAGGTGAAGGGGCTGGGGGCGGCCACCGCCAATCGCGTCATCGACGAGCCAGCGATGCAGAAATGGGCGGTCGGCCGCGCCATGCCGGCGGGTGATGGCGATGGCGGCGGGCTGCCCCCGCTGGGGGCCGAGGCCGGCGGGACCATCGCCGATGCCGTCTCCGCCCTGGTCAATCTCGGCTGGAAGCGGCCGGAGGCGAGTGCCGCGATCGCCCGTGCCGCGCGGCGGCTGGGCGAAGATGCGGCGCTTGATGCGCTGATCCGCGACGGGCTGAAAGACATGGCGCGGTGAGCGGGCGGCGCGAGCGGCCGGAGGCCGATGACCGCATCACCAGCCCGGAGCGCAGCGAGGAGGACCTCGCCGAGGCGACGCTGCGGCCGCAGACGCTGGAGGACTTCACCGGCCAAGCCGGGCTCCGCGAGAATCTGGCGATCTTCATCCAGGCCGCCCGCACCCGGGGGGAGGCGCTCGATCACGTCCTGCTGCACGGCCCGCCTGGCCTCGGCAAGACGACGCTGGCGCAGATCGTGGCGCGGGAGTTGGGCGTCGGCTTCCGCGCGACCTCCGGCCCGATCCTGCAGCGGGCAGGCGATCTGGCGGCGATCCTGACCAATCTGCAGCCGCGCGACGTGCTGTTCATTGATGAAATCCACCGCCTGCAGCCGGCGCTGGAGGAGACGCTTTACCCGGCGATGGAGGATTTCCAGCTCGACCTCATCATCGGCGAGGGGCCGGCGGCGCGCACGGTGCGGATCGACCTGCCGTCCTTCACGCTGGTGGGGGCGACGACCCGCGCTGGGCTGCTGGCGACGCCGCTGCGCGACCGGTTCGGTATCCCGCTGCGGCTGCAATTCTACACGCCGGAGGAATTGCAGCGCATCGTCGCCCGTGGCGCGCAGAAGCTGAGCTTCGCCCTCTCCGTCGAAGGGGCCGAGGAGATCGCCCGGCGGTCCCGCGGCACGCCGCGAATCGCTGGGCGGCTGCTGCGCCGGGTCAGGGATTTCGCCCTGGTGGGCGGGTTGCAGGCCGACCGGGCGATGGTCGATGGCGCGCTGCGGCGGCTGGAAGTGGATGCCAAGGGGCTGGATGCGATGGACCGGCGCTATCTGCGCCGGATCGCCGAACATCACGGCGGCGGCCCGGTCGGGGTCGAGACCCTGGCCGCCGCGCTGGCCGAATCGCGCGACACGATCGAGGACGTGATCGAGCCCTATCTGATCCAGGAAGGGCTGGTGCAGCGGACGCCGCGCGGCCGGGTGCTCGGCCCGCCAGGCTGGACCCATCTGGGACTGACGCCGCCCGCCGGATTCGCCATCCAGCCGGACCTGCTGCTGGGTGAGGCATGAGGCCGCCGCCGACCAGTCCTGTGCACAAATTCCCAATTCGGGTCTATTTCGAGGATACCGATGCGGGGGGGGTGGCCTATCACGCCAACTATCTGCGCTGGGCCGAACGGGCCCGGACAGAATCCTTGCGGGCCATGGGCTTGCCGCATCAACTTATGATGGAGCGTCACAATTCATTACTCGTGGTGCGGCGCATCGAAGTGGAGTATTGGCGTCCGGCCCGGCTTGACGACGCGCTCGTGGTCGAGACGCGGGTGATGGCCGTGCGCGGCGTCTCCCTCTCGCTCGACCAGCGGATGGTCGAGGAGGGGGCGGGGCAGCCGCAGACCCTGGCGACCCTGCGGGTGGACCTTGCCTGCATCGACCGCCATACGCTGCGCCCGACGCGCATCCCCGAGCCGTGGCGCTCGGCGCTCGGGCGGGTAGGTGAGGAAGGAGAGTAGCGTGGGTGGTGTGACGGCGCAGGATCTGGGGAACACCGCGCACGATCTGTCGCTCTGGAGTCTGTTCCTGCAGGCCGACTGGATCGTGAAGCTGGTCATGATCGGCCTGCTGTTCGCCAGCATCTGGGTCTGGGCGATCGTCTTCGAGAAGGTGGTCGCGCTGCGCCGGGTGAACCGCGCGGCAGATGCCTTCGAGGACCGCTTCTGGTCGGGCGGCAGCCTCGATGAGCTGTACCGGACCGAGGGCGAGAAGCCGACCCATCCGATGGCCGCCGTCTTCGCCGCCGCGATGCGCGAATGGCGCCGCAGCGCCGGGCGGATCGCCGGCAGCGATCTGGCGGCGACCGGCCTGAAGGAGCGGATCGACCGCAGCATGGGCGTGGCGATTCAGCGGGAGATGGACCGGCTGGAACGCTGGATGATCTTCCTCGCTTCGGTGGGCTCCATCGCCCCCTTCATTGGCCTGTTCGGCACGGTCTGGGGCATCATGAACAGCTTCGCGGCGATCGCCGGCATGCAGAACACCAACCTCGCCGTGGTCGCACCGGGCATCGCGGAAGCGCTGTTCGCCACCGCGATCGGCCTGGTGGCCGCGATCCCGGCGGTGTTGGCCTATAACAAGCTCTCCTCCGACCTCGCCCGTTTCGCCGGACGGCTGGAAGGCTTCGCCAGCGAGTTCGGCGGCATCCTCTCTCGGCAG
>Ga0114972_10004491_pt1 | contig 10389 bp, 9 predicted proteins | sample M_140807_EF_Meta_FD_87354 | JGI IMG/M metagenome (GOLD analysis project Ga0114972, IMG submission 87354) | Freshwater microbial communities from Lake Montjoie, Canada to study carbon cycling - M_140807_EF_MetaG | ecosystem: Environmental > Aquatic > Freshwater > Lake | place: Lake Montjoie... | reverse complement strand
TATAAAGGGAAGGAAATTGTAAAACGAAATGTAAATAGCGATGTAGCCGTTGAAGAATTGATTTTATTATTGAAAGAAAATAATGCTTGGGTAGAAACGACCAAACTATAATAATCAAACAGACAAATGAGACAAACTGATTTTTTAGTGATTGGATCTGGCATTGCAGGGTTGACGTATGCACTAAAAATTGCACAAGATTTTCCAAATAAAAAAATAACCATTCTCACCAAAGCCAACTCCGACGAAACCAATACCAAGTATGCACAAGGCGGAATAGCCGCGGTGATGAATTTGGATGCAGACAGTTTTAATAAACATATTGAAGACACTTTGATTGCAGGTGATGGAATATGCAATGAAAAAGTAGTTGAATTGGTGGTTAAAGAAGGTGTAGATCGAATTGAAGAAATGATTTCTTGGGGTGCAGAATTTGATAAACATGAAGACGGTGATTTTAAATTAGGTAAAGAAGGCGGGCACAGCGAAAATAGAATCCTTCATCACAAAGATGTTACAGGATTGGAAATGGAAAGGGCACTGCTGGAATCTATAAAAAAGTATAAGAATATTGAGTTAATTAGCCATTGTTTTGTATTGGATTTAATTACACAGCATCACCTAGGATATTTGGTTACTAAGTCAACACCGGATATTGAATGCTATGGCGTGTATGTTTTAAATCTTGAAAATAAAAAAATAGAAAAAATAATTTCTAAGATTACCATGCTTGCTACTGGTGGTAATGGGCAAGTGTATAGAACAACTACAAATCCTACAATAGCTACTGGTGATGGTGTTGCCATGGTGTATCGTGCAAAAGGAAGGATTGAAAATATGGAATTTATTCAGTTTCATCCAACTGCATTATATGAGGCAGGAGTTAAAGGCCATTCGTTTCTCATAACGGAAGCGGTTAGGGGCGATGGTGGAATATTGAGGAACGCAAATGGCGAAGCCTTCATGCAAAAATATGATGCACGTAAAGATTTGGCACCAAGGGATATTGTGGCAAGGGCAATTGATCAGGAAATGAAAATCAACGGAACCGAGTTTGTGTATCTTGATTGCAGAGAAATGAATCAAGAAAATTTTAAAGCGCATTTTCCTAATATCACCAATAAATGTTTAAGCATTGGGATTGATGTGGCGAAAGATTTAATTCCGGTTGCCCCAGCAGCGCATTACAGTTGTGGCGGTGTAAAAACAGATGAGTGGGGAAGAACATCAATAAAGCATTTATTTGCTACTGGTGAATGTGGCAGCACGGGTTTGCATGGAGCAAATCGATTGGCCAGTAATTCATTGCTTGAAGCCATGGTTTTTGCCCATCGAAGTTATTTAGCAGCATCAAAAGTAATTGAACAAATCTCTTTTAGAAACGATATTCCCGATTGGAATATGGAAGGCACTACCGCACCTAAAGAAATGATTTTGATAACCCAAAGTTTGAAGGAACTAAAATTATTGATGAGTGATTATGTTGGTATTGTGCGAAACAACGAACGTTTACAAAGAGCCAATCGCAGACTGGATTTGCTTCATGATGAAACAGAAAGATTGTATGAAAAAACAGAAGTATCTCCACAGCTTTGTGAACTCAGAAATATGATTACAGTAGCTTACCTTATTGTAAAAAGTGCGGAACTCCGAAAGGAAAGCAGGGGCTTGCATTACAATACAGACTATCCATATAAAAACACCTTGTTACAAAATACCGTACTTTAATACAATTCATTTTTTATGTACTACATCGTTTATGGTTTATTTTATTTGATTTCTTTACTGCCACTTTTTATACTTTATCAAATCAGTGATTTCGCTTATTTTATTATTTATTATGTGGTAAAATATAGGCGAGATGTAGTGATGAGTAATTTACAAATTGCATTTCCTGAAAAATCTGACACAGATAAAATACAAATTGCAAAAAAATTCTACAAAAATTTTACAGACACGTTTATTGAGACCATTAAAATGATCAGTATCTCTGATAAAGCGTTTAATAAAATGGTTGAATCAGATTTGTCTCAAGCCATTAAAATGGCTGAAACGGGTAAATCTATTCAGTTTCATGCTGGGCATCAATTTAATTGGGAACTCGCCAATTGGGTTATTGCTAAAAATATGCCGATGCCTTTTATTGGTATTTATATGAAAATTGGAAGTCCCGCGATTAATAAAATATTCTATAACCTGCGTTCAAAAAAAGGAACAATTTTGGTATCTACCCACGAGTTTAAAAATAGGATGCATTCTCTTTTCAACAACCAATATTGTATTGGATTGGCTGCAGATCAAAATCCCGCTCACGGATATAATGCATACTGGCTCAATTTTTTTGGAAAACCTGCGCCATTTGTAACCGGCCCAGAAAAAGGTGCAATCAAAAACAATACAGCAGTAGTGTTTATGAAGTTGATAAAAGTAAAAAGAGGGAAATATAGATTTATAACAGAAGTGCTCATCGAAGATGTTTCAAATTTAAAAGAAGGCGAATTAACCCGATTGTATCGCGATAAATTGGAAGAAACCATCTGTCAAAATCCTGATAATTATTTGTGGAGTCATCGAAGATGGAAATGGCCATACAAAAGTGAATATGCAGAAAAATGGATAGACGATGCGCCAATACCAACAGATTTGAATGAAAAATAACAAACGTTATTTTTCACGGTTAAATTACTAGCTTTACACACATCAATTTTTAAATGGCCAAAGAAACTAAAAATACCAGTAAGGAAATATTGCAATCTCCCGACAAGGAGTTTGAGAATAATATACGTCCTGGGTATATTAAAGAATTTAGTGGACAAGGTCAGATTATTGAAAATGTCAGCATTTTTATTAAAGCATCCAAAATGCGTGGGGAAGCATTGGATCATATTTTATTTCATGGTCCGCCTGGATTAGGTAAAACAACGCTTTCAAGAATTGTAGCCAATGAAATGGGTGTAAGTATTAAAGAAACTTCCGGCCCGGTAATTGAAAAGCCAGGCGATTTGGCGGGCTTACTTACCAATTTAGAACCTAACGATGTTTTGTTTATTGATGAGATTCATCGATTAAGTACCGTTGTAGAAGAGTATCTGTATGCAGCCATGGAAGATTTCAGGATTGACATTATGATTGACAGCGGCCCTAATGCAAGGAGCGTACAGCTTACATTAAATCCATTTACTTTAATTGGTGCTACTACAAGAAGCGGATTATTGACAGCACCTTTGCTATCTAGATTTGGCATAAAATCCCGTCTTGAATATTACGATTCCGAAACGTTGAAAAACATATTATTAAGAAGCTCGTCTATTTTAAATACAAAAATCACAAGCGATGCTGCTGGAGAGATTGCCAGAAGGAGTAGAGGAACCCCGCGTATTGCAAATGGGTTACTTCGTAGAGTGCGTGATTTTGCACAAGTTTTAGGTAATGGCGTTATTGATATGAATATTACAGAGCATGCTTTACGCGCCTTAAACGTTGATCAGTATGGATTAGATGAAATGGACAATAGAATTTTAAGCACCATTATCGAAAAGTTTAAAGGTGGTCCTGTGGGTATTACTACAATTGCAACAGCAGTTGGTGAAGAGCCCGGAACATTGGAAGAAGTGTACGAGCCATTTTTAATTCAGGAAGGATTTATCATGCGAACGGCAAGAGGCAGAGAGGTAACTGAAAAAGCGTACAAGCATCTTGGAAAAATTCCACGTAAAAATGGAAATCAAATCGATTTATTCTAAGCCGATCCAACCCCACAAATATCTGCAAGCATAGGTTCTGTAAGGACTCCATGGTGCGGCAATTTCAGCCATACTTATTTTCATATTTTTCTTATTGGAGTTGTCTATATCAAACAAAGCGCACATTTTTTGCTGAATACCCAAATCGTCTACAGCAAATACATCTTCTCTTCCTAGTGCAAACATCAATATCATTTCCACCGTCCATCGGCCTACACCTTTAATTTGGATAAGGAGTTCGATTAACGTTTCATCATCCATTTTATTAAGCTTGCTATCTGTGAGTTTATGTTCTAAGAAAAAATGACAAACATTTAAAAGATAATTGGTTTTAGATTGTGACAAACCTATTCCTTTTAAGGTGTCAAATGGGGTAGAAATGATTTCTTCTAAACTTGGTTTTTTGCTATCGTATAAATCTAAAAACCGCTGTTGAATAACCTTAGCCACTTTTGTACTCAATTGCTGACTGATGATTGAAAAACAAATCCATAAATAAATGTTTTTCTCTTTTTTTAAAACAATAGTTTCTTGAGTAGAAATAATTGCTTTCAGTTTTTTGTCTTTGTTCAAATGTTTTATATGGTCCAAAATGTAATAAAGTTTAATCCAGAATCCAGCAAATTAAGCCACTCCCCATGTCGTGTTGCCTTCTTTATCATCTTTAATCAGAATGCCAAGTTGTGTAAGTTGATTTCTGATTTTATCAGAAGTTGCAAAATCTTTATTTACTTTGGCTTCTTTTCTCATATCTAGTAGCAATTGCATAATGGGGTTTAGCAACTCATTGTTTTGATCATTGACGTTGGTTAAACCAAACACATCTTCTAAAAAAACATGAAACGAATCTTTCATTTTTTGTAGAGTAGAAGCGCTAATTGCATCAAAAGGAATCAATCCGTCTTTTAGCGAATTGATAATGGGCGCTATTTCAAACATATTGGCAATTACCCTTGGGCTACCAAAATCGTCATCCATAAATGCTTCGAATTCATTTAACCAGTTGGTTATTTTCGAATCCAATTCAGTATCAGTAGGAGTTATGTTATTTGAAACAGGTAGATTTTTTAATACCTCAAAAGCATCCCACAAACGCTTCAATGCTTTTTCACTTGCAGACAAGGCCTCGCTGCTAAAATCTAGCGTGCTTCGATAGTGGCTTTGTAAAATAAAAAACCGCACCGTCATAGGATGAAATGCTTGCGTTAAAAGTGGATGGTTGCCACTAAACATCTCTGTTAGTTTAATTACATTGTTGTAACTCTTGCCCATCTTTCGTCCGTTGATGGTAATCATATTGTTGTGCATCCAATATTTTACTGGTGCAGAATGATTGCAAATAGTACTTTGTGCAATTTCACTTTCGTGATGAGGAAACAATAAATCCATTCCTCCGCCATGAATGTCAAAATTTGTGCCTAGGTATTTCGTCGCCATAGCAGAACATTCAATATGCCAGCCAGGGAAACCTTCGCCCCATGGGCTTTTCCAACGCATGATGTGCTCTGGTGGCGCTGCTTTCCATAATGCGAAATCAGCAGCATCTCTTTTCTCTTGTTGCCCATCTAACTCGCGACTTACATCTTCTCTATTTCCAGCATCTAACAATTCATCTATAACACGACCACTCAATTTTCCATAATCATGAGAAGCGGCATATTTTTTTACATCAAAATAAACCGAACCATTCACTTCATAACCATAACCTTTTGAAATGATGTCTTCTATCATTACAATCTGCTCTACAATATGTCCTGTTGCAGTAGGTTCTATACTTGGTTCTACACAATTAAACTGCTTCATCGCCCAATGAAATAGATTCGTATATTTTTGAACCAATTCCATAGGTTCTAGTTTTTCTATCTGCGCCTTTTTACTCACCTTGTCTTCAGCCTCTCTTCCTTCTTCTTCAAAATGGCCAGCATCAGTAATGTTGCGTACATAACGTACTTTGTATTTTTTGTAGGTTAGATATCGATACACCACATCAAAACTAATGTAAGGACGCGCATGCCCTAAATGACTTTCGCCACTTACTGTTGGTCCGCAAACATACATGCCCACATAACCTGGAGTAATGGATTCAAAAATCTCTTTTTTTCTAGTATAAGAATTGTAAATATGTAATGCCATTTTTAATAAATATAGGTACAAAGATAAGGTTGGGAAACGAACAGAATAAGAGAAAATCCTATTCGTATTTTTGAATGTATTATTAGTGATTTAATTTAACATCAGAAACAATTGGATAATGATCACTTAATTTCTTCTTTACCCTTGTGAATTGATTGATTTCAAATTTTTTATCTACAAAAATATTGTCGATTCTTAAAGTTGGCAAAATGCCTGAGAACGTATTCCCAATGCCAGATCCTGTTGATCTAAATGTATTATTAAGGGTTTCTCCAATTAGATTGTATGCGTAACTATTCGGCAAATCATTAAAGTCCCCACATAAAATTACGGGGTAAGGACTTTTATCTATTTCTGACTTTATGTTTTCTATTTGTTCTTTTCTTTTTATGAATCCAGTCTTTAATTTTTTAATGACCGATTTGGTTTGATAAAAACTATAGTCGTCTGTTAAACTGGGGTTTTCGATATACATTTTATTGGTTGGCGAAAAACGTAGGGATTGCAAATGAATGTTAAAAACCCTTATCGTATCAGCAGCTTCTCGTACGATATCTATGTATTGATAAATAGCGTTGTAATTTTTTTTCTCAACTACAATTGTTTTTTTATTTACAATCGGAAACTTGCTAAATGTAACGATTCCAAAATGATGATTTCTATCAAAATCTAATTTCTTATCGTAAGCATAATGATAATTTTTAAAACCAAGTTTTTTTTGAAAATCGGGAATATAATTAATGGCATTTTTGCTAGAATCGCTGGCAACCATTTCTTGAAAGCATGCAATATCTGGTTGAAATGAGTTTATAATCTCAATCATTTTTGTTTTTTTTTCGGGATGTGTTTTGTGTTCTAGAATAACAAAATGTTCAACATTCCAACTCATCACCCGAATATTATCTCTGTCTTTTTTGTAATTGAAACTCTCCAATCGCCATTGAAATACTTGTTGTAAGGGCATCCAACAAACTGCTATGCTTATTAAACTGATCAAGGTTAAAGCAGGCCTTATGAAAAGCCAAAAGAAAAAGAAAAAGATATTTAGTATGAAAAAATAAAATGAAGCAAGATTAATTATATTAAAAATCCAATGATTTCCAATCGGCGATTTGACGCCATAAATACCCAATAACAGCAATATGGCTAAGAATACATTAGCTGTAATTAAAATGGTTTTGCCAGCTGTTCGAAAGAAATTATTTGCCATGCTTAAAGTTAAGCATCTAAAAACAATTGATTTATGTTTTTAAAATAAATAGTTTCCAAAAACATAAAAATTAGTTTGATGACATTGGTTATTCTTCAGAAGCTTTTTTCAAAACTGTTTTTTCTTCTTCAGATAATGCATCAAAACCTTGTAGATTTATTTTATCTAAAATCTCATCAATTTTTTGTTGGTTTACATTCATTGTTTTGGAAAATGGTTTTCTATTTCCGGTGTTGTAAAAAACTTTATTTTTTATGGAATCTTTTGAATCTTTTTTTTGTGGAGTGAGTATGTTGAATATCCAATTATAGAAATTGTTCATCCAAACACTTAAATCAATTCCTTTTTTCAATAATATCACAAATAAAGCACCTGTAAAAGCGCCTCCAATATGCGATAAACTTTGTGCTGCTTCCATGCTTGCCACACCTGCAAAATCTATTATGATGTAAACCGCCAAAAGCACCCAAATGGGAATCCCTTTTCTAATTTGAGTAAAGAATCGATGATCTGGAGCCATCATGGTTGTAGCTGCTGCAACTGCCATCGTAGCTGCATTTGCACCAATCAAACCCGCATGTGTGATGTTTCCTTTGATGGGAGATATTAAGTAATGGGCTGCCATAAATACAAGCGCACCCATTATTCCACCATAAATATAAGTAGGTATCAATCTTTCATTTCCCAAGTACTGTTGAAAAACATAGCCAAATGCCCAAAGCCAAAGCATATTGCTGATTATACGCATCAGACCTGCATTAGTATCACTAAACATATAAGATATTATTGTCCATGGGCGATGTAGAAACAAATTTATATCTGCCGGAACCTCAATCCATTTTATGATGCCATCGTAAAATACAGACAAACTTTTATCGTCGAAAAAAAAAGCTACTTGCAAAAAAAGCAAGGTCATAAAAAAAACGGCATTTGTTACAATTAATGCCACCAATGCATTGTTGTCGCTACCAAAGCGTAAAATGCTTTTCTTTTGATTTTTGTAATCTATATATCTATCTGATTCTCCCATTTAAAAAAAAGTTTTCTTATTTGTTTTGTTCCAGAAAATTACAATAATTAATCCGGCTATAGCACCGCCCACATGCGCAAAATGCGCCACATTATCACTTGGAGAATTGGTTACTCCACCAAAAATATCAAATGCAATTAAAGCAGTTAATGCCCATTTGGTTTTGATGGGAAAAGGTATGGGAAAAATGTATAATTGTGTATTGGGAAACGTAAACGCATAAGCGGCTAATATGCCCATAATTGCTCCAGAAGCACCAACTGTGGCATTCATCGACAACATATTTTGATATAAATCCACATTTTCTGGCGACATAAAATTATGGTCGAAATCCCAGTTGCTATAAGCATAACTAGCCATTTGTGCAAATCCCGCTACTAGACCACAAATCAAATAAAAGATTAAGAATCTTTTGTGCCCCCATAGTTTTTCCATCAATGCACCAAACATCCACAAACCAAACATGTTGAAGAGCAAATGAAAAAAACTACCATGCATAAACATATGCGTTACCAATTGGTATGGTTGATACACATCGGATTTATAATGGTGTAATGCAAATAAATCATTTACCGAATTGTCATTTCCCATTCCGCCAAAAGCCAATTGCGCCACATAAGCTATGGTATTGATGATGATTAGATTTAAAACAATTGGTGTATCTCTCTGTAAACTTCTAAATTCCATTTTTTAAAGTTAAGCGTTAATCATTTGATTTCAACGTAAGCAAAACCACACATTCAATATGATGGGTATGCGGAAACATATCTACAGGTTGTACTTTAACCACTTCATATTTTTCCGATAAAAGCGCTAGGTCTCTGGCTTGTGTTGCGGTATTGCAACTTACATAAACAATTTTTGGCGCCTCCATTTCTAATAATTTTATCACCAGCTTTTCGTGCATGCCAGCTCTTGGCGGATCAGTAATAACTACATCTGGTTTTCCATGGGTAGTAAAAAAAGCATCGTTGCAAATTTTTATTACATCTCCTGCAAAAAATTCCGCATGATTAATGTTGTTGATTGCGGCATTTTTTTTAGCATCTTCAATCGCGTCTTCAATTACCTCTACACCGATTATTTTTTTAGCACCTTCACTTACAAATAGTCCGATGCTTCCCGTGCCGCAATATAAATCGTATACAATTTCCTGTCCAGTTAGTCCAGCAAAATCTTTTGTTACATCATATAATTGTTCAGCTTGTTGGGTATTGGTTTGAAAAAATGATTTCGGACTAATCATGAAGTTCAATGCACCCAATTTTTCCATGATATATCCTTTGCCATAATACACTATAGGCGTTAAATCATAAATCGTGTCGTTCCATTTTGGATTGATGGTATATAACAAAGTGGTAATAGACGGAACTTTTAATAAAAGAAAATCGAGCATTTCTTTTGTTTGGGCTTCATCTTCATAATTCAAACAAATATTTACCATTAATTCGCCCGTGGTTGAAAAGCGAATGATGATATTTCTTAACCAACCAGTGTGGTCGCGAATATTGTAAAATTCCAATTCCTTCAACTTTGCGTAATCGCGGATGGTGTTTCTAATTTGGTTATTTATATCATCTAATAAAAAACATTCTTGTATATCAATTATTTTGTCAAATATGCGTGGGGCGTGATAACCAAGCGCATTTTGAGGAGAGACGCTGATTTCGGAATCGATTTCATCATTGGTAAGGTAACGCTTATTGCTAAACGTAAATTCCAATTTATTTCGATATTGGGTGGTTTTTTCGGAGCCGATGATGGGCATTATTTCTGGAATATCAATTTTGCCAATTCGTTTTAAATTTTGCTCGGCTTCCTGTTGTTTGAATTCCAGTTGTTTTGCGTAAGGAAGCATTTGCCATTTACAGCCACCACAAACGCCAAAATGTTTACAAAAAGGCGCTAGTCTGTTTGATGCTGGTTCAACAATTTTTATGGCCCTACCTTCGGCCCAATCTTTTTTACTTTTTACAATCTGAATATTTACAATATCTCCCGGAATAGCGCCAGATACAAAAATCACTTTGCCTTCATGGCGAACCAATGATTTTCCCTCAGCAGCATAGTCGGTTACTTCAATATTTTCAAGTATGATGTTCTTATTTTTTTTACGCACGACACAAAAATAACCTTTAATCGTTTAATTTAATTTGTTAATGATTTGTAATTTTACGAATCAGCTTTTTAAAATAAAAAAAAACGCTTTATTTTAGATACATTTGAATAATTTTAAAGACTATGAAGAAAATAATATTATTAGCAACTTATTT
>Ga0114972_10004490_pt1 | contig 10391 bp, 5 predicted proteins | sample M_140807_EF_Meta_FD_87354 | JGI IMG/M metagenome (GOLD analysis project Ga0114972, IMG submission 87354) | Freshwater microbial communities from Lake Montjoie, Canada to study carbon cycling - M_140807_EF_MetaG | ecosystem: Environmental > Aquatic > Freshwater > Lake | place: Lake Montjoie... | reverse complement strand
GACTTGCCATTGCTTGCCAGAACAAACCCACATCCGTACCACCGCGATTAAAGAAAGGATACATTAAATAAATGCGAGTCCGTTCATTAGTAATTAAATCCGTTGGAGGGGGTAATTTAATCAATCCTGTCATCGAACAGAGTTGCCAAACAATCAGAAATCCTAAAATCCCGACAATGGGGGGTAAGATATTTTGGGAATTTTTGCGCCAGAATTTTGCTAAAGGATTAGCACTGGGACGAGTGGTTCTTAAGGTGGTTGCCATAATTAAAAAGTTCCTCGATTGAGTTAAAAGTTAAAAGTGGTTAAGGGGAAATAACGAATAGTTGAGAATTGGCAAATAATTTTGGGAATAAATGGTTAGCAGTTAAAGTCAGTCAGTATTTATAGTAAAATCTATAACCCTTAACCCTTAACCCTTAACTCATAACCTCTAACCCAAATCTAGGCTTTCTTAATCGCCAAACTATCAAGATAGGCTTTCGGATTTTCGGGATCAAAAACTTTGCCGTCAAAGAATTTTTCAACTCCACGAGAATCCCCTGTCGGAATTTCGGCGGCGGGAATACCAGCTTCCTTAGCAGCTTCTTTCCAAAGGTCAGAACGATTGACTTTATCAATCAAATTCTTAGAAGTTTCCAGATAGGTTTTGGGCAAGAAACCCCAACGCACACTTTCGGTTAAAAACCAAAGATCAAGGCTCTTATAGGGATAGGAAACACTCCCTTTATCGGTTTTCCAATAACGGACAGCCATATTAAAATCATTAATGTCGGGCTGACCATCTCCCATCACATATTTGCCCATAAACATCGGCTCTAAAGTTGCCGCAGGAACATTAAAGTAACTAGCTTTAGCAACAATTTGAGCCAATTCTTTACGGTTTTCCTGTTTGTCACACCATTGCTGGGCTTCCATTACCGCTTTTAAAATTGCCTTGGTCGCTTTGGGATTTTTATCTACCCAATCCGCTCGCATTCCTAAATATTCTTCAGGATGAGAAGGCCACATTTGAGCCGTTAAAGCGGCAACAAAACCAATGTCATCTTTGATTAAACGGCCTGGCCAAGGATCGCCCGTACTAAATCCTTCCATTGTTCCCGTTTTCATATTAGCTACGGTTTGGGCGGCGGGAACGGTTAACAAACTCACATCTTTGTCGGGATCAATTCCCCCTGCGGCTAACCAATAACGAATCCAAAAGTCTTGATTGGCCTTGGGAAAAGTATAGGCGGCTCTGAATTTTTTGCCTTCTTTTTGTAAGCCCTGGATATAGTCCTTGGCTTTGGACATATCGAGGCTAATATTTTTGCCCATTTGACTTTTGGCGATCGCAATCCCATTACCCTGGGTGTTCAACATTGCCAAAACATACATCGGCACTTTGACATTATTTTTGGTAATTAAACCCTCAGAAATCAGGTAAGGCATGGGCATCTGCCACTGACCGCCATCAATTCCACCGCCTGCGGAACCAATTTCGACATTATCCCTAGCGGCTCCCCAGTTAGCTTGCTTAGAAACTTCCGCATCGGTCATGCCGTACTTGGCAAAAAAGCCCTTTTCTTTGGCAATAATCAACGGGGCAGACTCAAAAATGGGCGTAAAACCGAGTTTAACCTTGGTGGTTTCAGGGGTGGTTTCAGGGGTTAGGTTTGTCGCTTGAGTCGTGGGAGTAGTTGTAGTCCCACTGTTTCCTTGGGGTTCGGGAGGATTGCCTAAACAGCCTTTTAAGAAGATGGAACTGCTGGCCGCCATCCCTGCGGTGATTAAAAATTTGCGGCGATTGAACTGATTCATGGGAATAAAATAGATAAAGTTTATGTATTAATGGGGATCAATTTAAAGAGTCTGGGTTAGAAGGGAGAAGGGACTTGAGGCCAAAAAGCACAATTAAAAGGGTAAAGTAAGCGGTGATTGCATAAATAATCCAGTCTGTCATAGGTGTTTCCTCAATTTGTTGACTTTCATCATAGGGGAAAACTAGAATAGATAAAAGACCCAATATTTTATTGTTATCATAGATTTTATCTATAAAAAAATGAAGCAAGCTACCCTCCATCAATTGCAAATTTTTGAAGCGATCGCCCAGTATGGCAGTTTTACCCGTGCCGCCGAAGAGCTTTTTCTGACCCAACCAACGGTTTCCCAGCAGATGAAGCAACTCACCAAGGCGATCGGAGTCCCCCTCTATGAACAAATCGGCAAACGCATTTATCTTACCGATGCAGGTAAAGCGGTTTTGGAGGTAGGGCGAGATATTTCCCAACGCTTTAACGATTTAGAAATGACCTTGGCCGATATCAAAGGTTTAAAACAGGGCAACTTGAAACTAGCCGCCATTACCACTGCCAAATATTTCGTACCGCGTATTTTAGGAACCTTCCGCCAGCGTTATCCAGGTATTCGTATTTCCCTACAAATTGCTAATCGTCAACAAATTCTTGAGCGTCTAGCCGACAATTTAGATGACCTCTATTTCATTGGGCAACCACCCGAAGAATTGGATATTAATCTGCGTCATTTTTTGGATAATCCTCTTGTGGTCATTGCTCCTCGCAATCATCCCCTCGCTCAAGAGAAATTAATCTCTATAGAGAGATTAGCAAATGAACCCCTCATTATGCGTGAATCAGGTTCGGGAACAAGAATGGCAGTCGAAGACTTTTTTGCTGAAAATCGCTTACAAATGCGGGTAGAAATGGAAATTGGTAGTAACGAAGCGATTAAACAAGCAGTCGTAGGAGGATTGGGTTTATCAATTTTGTCTCGCCATTCCTTAGCCCTAGAAGGCCCTCAAGGCCCTTTAGTTGTGCTAGACGTGGAAGGATTTCCTATTCAAAAACATTGGTATGTTATTTATCCAGGCAATAAACAATTATCGATTGTTGCTCAAACTTTTTTAGATTATTTATTAACAGAGGGAAAAGAATCAGCCCAAAATTTTGTTAATCTTGTTTAGATTATTAAATTATATTAAATGCAGGCATTCTCTATGAAAGATTTGGATTATTGGTTGGACTTTCCCATCGGGGAATAAGGCTTGTCGTTATACCGAATAAAATAAGTGTCTTTTTACTAATGACCAATATTTTTATCTTGCTTGACGAAAAAAACAAGCGATCGCCGCTCCAGCAGATCTATTAAAAACGTTGTTCATATTCCACAATGCCGCGACTATCATCGGCAAAATTACTAGAACCCCGAATCGTCGTATTTTCATTTAAACGATACCTTAAACCCCACTGAGGCGGGCGATCGGTATTGACAATTTTTTGAATAGAAACTGATAAATTATTACTCAAATCTACCCCCGCTTCGGCGGCAACTCCTAACTGATTTGAGGTGGTTCTTTCCTTGTCATTAATTAAGGGCGTGGGAAAAATGCGGAATTGACTTAAACCCAATGCTTCCCCAATTTGTCCCTGAACTCCGCCTAAAACCGCCGATCCCGCTAAATTTGCTAAACCGATCGCGCTATCTTCTTGACCTAACGTATTGACAAAACCCCCACCGAGCAGTGCAATAATTTCCCGTTGACTGCGACGGGGACTACTACTCAACTGAATACTTTTGCTTAACTGGCTGGCATATCCTTGTACCAACGCTTGAATCCTGATCATCTGCAAACTTTCACTATTGGCCGAAAAAGGTTCATCAATTTCTGAGGAAAGGGGATTAATATTCAAGCTATTGCGACGGGTTTCAGTGGCGGCACTGACTAAACGCAGGTTTAAATAGGGATCGAGTCCACGATGGGGAGTAAATTGGGCGACATTTTCATTTCCTCCCGCTAACCGTAATTGACTGGCAAACAGATTAATTTGTCCGCTTTTGAGGGAAATTGTCCCTTCAGGTAGCAGTTGCCCCGTATTGCCATTGAGAGTCACCGTTCCCGTTGCCAAAAAGTCCAGAACGGGAGAGCGTTGGATGCGAATATCTTCACCCAGGTTTAAATTGAGTCCCTTAAATTCAGCCGTGTGATTGAGTTCCCCTGTATTTTCGTTGGTAAGCAGAGCTTCTCCCAGGAGGATTTTTCCTTTAAATAAATCCAAATTTCCGCCAATATCGGGTTCAACCACGCTACCTGTAATCTGAATATTGCCCTTGATTCCGCCCTGATAGAGTTCCTTGAGTTTAAAGGCTGAATTTTCAAAAGTAATCGTTAAAGGATTGGTCTGGGGGATAGGCTTTAACAAGGGTAATGATCCCGCGATCGCCACATTGCCGCCGTCCAATTGACCCGTCCAGGAAACATCAAGTTGATTTAGATCTAAATGCAGATTGCCATTCACCTGGGTGAGGGGAGTAGAGGGCAGAACCTGAGCCGCGATCGTGGCATTTTCTAGACTGACATTGCCTTCTCCCTGAATTTCTTTCAAAATCTGGGTCTGGGGATCGATACGCCCAAAAACATCCAGTTGCACCAATCCCTTACCGTTTAACCAACTGAGTTCTCCCTTAGTCGCCAGGGCGATCAGGCTTAATGCCTCATTTTTTGCCCTGAAACTCAGCTTAAAGCGATCGCTGTCGGGTTGAACAACAGCAAAGGGGAAAACGTAGGGAATCGAGCCTTCTAAAATCAAGGGTTCGGTTTTCGAGTAGAGAATGCTATTGATCGCAAAATCAAAACGTCCCCCCTGGTAAGCAAAATTTCCCTCTGTTGCCTGTAACTGGGTTTGATTGAGAGTCACATTCTCAATTTGAAGATTACCTTTTGCCTGGGGATTCCTGCGATTTCCAGCCAAAGAAATTGTTGCATTCAGAGAACCGTCTAAATCTAAACCCTGGGGATTCGTTATCAGATTTTTCAGGGGTTTAAGGGGAATATTCGCCAGTTGCAATTCTCCGACTTGACTTTCTTCGCCCACCTTTCCCGTCAAAACAAAGAGACTTTTTCCTGTTTCTAACCGCAATGGCTCTAGGGTGAGGATGCCATTTTGCCAATTGCCTTGTAATTGCAAGTTATCTATCTGTAAATTTGCCCATCGCCAATCTTTTCCTATGAAATTAAACGCAGTCTCGATTTTTCCGCCTATTTCTCCCTGAACCGCGATTTTTCCTGCCAACTGACCCCGCAGACTATCTAAATCGGGTAGCGGCGAATTCTCTGCCCGTTGTTGCCGTTGTTGTTTGAGTTGGGCATTGATTTCCGAAAGATAACTCAGTTGTGTGTGAATAGACGATTCGGGCAAACCCACTTCGGCCAAGATTTTAGTTTGATCAATTTTGTCATAGAGATCGGCGGCTTTCTGATAGACAGGTAAATTTAAACCGCGTTTCAGGTCATCAAGGCGGAAAATTTGCAGCGTTTGTAGAATTTCTTCAATATTACTTGTTGGTAAGGCAAGTTCACCCTGAAAACGAGGGTTTTGACTATTAAAGCTCACTTTTCCTTGGAAGGGATAGATCTGATTTTTGAGGGATAATTGGCTATTACTGACTGTTAATACGCCCTGGCTATAAGCTAAATTTCCTAAAATGCGATCGCCGTTTAGAGTTCCGTAACGAGGTTGATCAATGACGACCTTTACCCCTAAAATACTGGAATCCGAGAGATTAATTCTGAAATTTCCCGATAAATCCCCTGTTAAGGGCGTTAAATGTTTGACGGAATCGGTATTAACGGTAATGAGAGAAGATTGAATCGCAACTTCTTTGACTAGAGCCAGGGGAAACTGTTGAGCCGTGACAAATAATAAATTTTGCTGGCGATCACCCGTCACCTGCATCTCTTTTCGTTTGAAACTAAAAGAAATAGGCTTAAATTGCGGATCTAAGAACAGGTTAAGATGATCATTTTTTCCCAGCAATTCTAGGGTTAATCCTTTAGTAATACTTTTATCAATTTTCCCCTGTAAATAGGGATCAAAGGCGATCTGATTAATTTCTAAATCTCGTAGGGCTAAATTGCCTTGGATATCAGGATTTTTTAGGGAACCTCGTATTTTTCCCTCAAAATCAACTTTTCCTGTCTGGGCAACGTTTTGAGTCGGATCGGGCTGAAAAAGTCGCTCCAAAGCCAGATTTTTAACGTTAACCTCTAAATCAACCGCCTGGATAAGGTTTACAGACAGATCAGAACGAAACAATGAATCTAAAGACGCGATCGCCGATCCCCGTGCGATTAAATTCTTCGCTGTCACCTCTGCTAGGTTTAATCGATCATCTTTCCACTGAAAACGGGTTGCGAGAGGGCGTTCCAAACCAGGTAAGCCTTGACTGAGCTTAATCTTTCCTTGAGCTTGGAGATTATGGGGTTGCCATTGAGCTAAATTTCCTTGAATTTTTATTTTTCCGTCTAGATTTCCCTGTAAATTGGAATTGAACGAATTTAAAGCAACGGATTGGGGCGATAGAATTGCCTGGAAACCTTGGGAGTCAAAGGAAACTTGAGTCGCTCGGATTTGTCCCTGGGGTAAATGAACCGTTATTTGACCCTTACCCTGCAATTCATCGAAGGGCTTTTCGAGGGAACCCGTGAGCAGAGCCTGACCCGTTAGGCTAGAAGAAGCAAAACGCGGTACAATTCGGCGCAAATTCAGATTATCAGTGACTAAATTGGCTTGCCATTGTTTTTGAATTAAAGAAAATTGTTTCGCCCGAATTATTCCCCCTGCACTAGCCAGAGTTGCTTGCCCTAGAATTTGTAACTGGTTGAGATCATGATTTTTGCCCTGAACCGTAAAATCTCCTGACAAGTTTCCCTGACGAAACTGAGGTTGAACAGGCAACGAGAGGCGCACCAAATTAACGCCTGAAACTTGCACTTTCCCCTGCCAATTTCCGCTTTGATAGGTTAAATCCTGCGTTCTGACCGTGCCATTGGCGATGGGTATCACTAAATTCGCGATCGCCTTAACGGATTGGGTTTGTCCCCATTGACCTGAGATTTGAGTCTGACCCGAAACCGCAAACGTCGGTAAATTAGCGTGATAGTCGGGCGCGATCGCCTTAATGGGTAACTGGGAACCCTGTAGATCAAATTGAAAATCCTTGAGGGCAACTTTTCCTGTGGGCTGGACTTTTCCCGTAATGATTCCCTTTCCTGTGACACTGCCGCCTTCTTGGGGAATAGCATTTATTTGAGAAATAGTAATACTAGAATCATTCAGGATTAAATCGGTTTTAATGGACGTTAAGTTAAATTTATCAACCTGAATTAAGTTTTTTCCTGCATTTTGGATAGATGCCGTGATCTGGGGACGGGATAGCGCGCCCTGAATGCGAATCTTAGATTCAATGTTTCCATCGAGGGCAATTTGGGTTTTGGGTAAGGCAAAGGTTTTAATAGCTTGGGCGATCGCGATCGGCTTGGTCGTAACGGTTAAGTTGTAATTTTTCTGAAAATCGACATAACCCCCTGTCTGGGTTGCAATACTTCCTAAATCTGCCTTAAGACCATCAAAACCGATTTTTGTCCCCTTAAACCGTAGAATCCCCTGAATATTCCGCAAGGGTTGAGGTAAAACCGCTACATTCGTTGTTACTCCCCGCAGAGTCGCAATTCCCTGCAAACTCGTTAAACGCTCTTGACGGACTTGGATATCCAGATTGCTGTCTAGATTTCCCTGATTTAATGCGATTGGGAGGGTCAATAAATTATTAATGTCATTTATCGCTAAATTATGACCCTGTACTGATAAATTTGTGGCGATCGCGTCCAGATCATGGGAACCTTTTAGTTTGAACTGACTCCCTTTTCCTAAATTTCCCTGGAGTTGAAAGCCAATTTGTTTTCCTGGATTTTGAGTTTCTAGCTTGGCTTGATCCAGGTAAACTGAAACGGGGGTTTTAAGTTCTCCCTGGAGGTTTCGCGCAACGACCGTAACGTCAGCTTTTTCTAGATTCAAACGGTCAATCTGAATCGGAAAGTTAGGATCAATTTTATCGATGGGAGTAAGTAACCAATTTCCTGTTTTTCCCTGCTCCAGATAGACTTGTGGTCGAATTGCCGTAACTTTGATATTTAATTTTCGACTCAAAAGCCATTGTAAAGGATTAAAATAAACCTCCAGAGCCTCTAGAGAAACGCGATCGCGATCATTCGTCGTCGGTAAAAATTCCGTCTGGCCAAAGCGAATGTGATACAGAGAAACCCCTTGGACAGCCCCCATTTTGACGGGACGATTAATAAAATCCCCCAATCCCTTTTCGACTAGAGGCGCGATTTGGGTCTGGACAAAATAATGGCCATAGGCGATACTTCCTCCCAATACCAGCAATCCCACGCCGCCCATTCCCCAAAAAAGATTGCGTCGTCCTAACCAGAATTTGGATTTTTGGGAACAAGGATTTTCCGTTAAAGACAAATTATCCTGCAACGGTTGCTCAGATTTTTGGGGGTCAATTAACATAATTGGTTTCTCCCACACCTCAAACGGTAGGCCAATGGCTCCGCGATTTTTAGGATTCGGATTTTAAAGGGTAGTCTGAATTAAAAATAAGAGGGTGAGGAGCTTTAATTCTATAGACTACTGTATCTTAGTGGCTAGTTCCTTTTTGTGGCCTCTCTTCGGGACGCTTCCCTCTCTGGTTAGAGATTTGTCTCTTTGCAATCTCGATTCCTGATGGGTAGAATTTTCATTAATATTGGATAAATGCGATCGCCTTGCCAAAAATTGTCTAGAATTATTACACTGAAACTAAAAGTAGGATAATCACGTAATGACAGCCAATCTATCCCTCGAAGACCGATTAAGTGCAGTAGAAAATGCGATCGTCACAATGCAAGAACAAATTTCCAATCCGCAGTCCATTAACTGGCTACAACAAATTACAGGATCTTTTGAAAATGAACTTGCTTTTGAAGAAATATTAGCCTATGGGCAGGCAATTCGCCAGGGTGATCAATCTCTGTTAGAACTAGAAGACGTGCAATGAAATATTTATTAGATACAGATCACCTCAGTATCCTTCAACGTAAATCAGGAAAAGACTATCAAAACCTTTCAAGACGAATGGCTGATTACCTGCTATCAGATTTTACCGTTTCGACAATAACGTTTCATGAACAGATTCTTGGCTGTCATAGCTTCATTAATCGAGCGCGGAACCTAAATGATGTGGTAAAAGGATATGAAATGATGACTCGTCTCATTAATGACTTTAAAATATTGCCTTTATTACCTTTTGATACAAATGCCGCCATTATCTTTAATCAAATACAGTCTCAGCGAATTCAATTAGCAAAAATGGATACACGGATTGCCGCTATTGCCCTTTCTCATAAATTAATTTTATTAACCCGTAATTATCAACATTTCAGCAAAATTCCAGGATTATTGATTGAAGATTGGACAGCATATTAAACGTTAAATCGCGATCGCCCTTAATCCCGTTTTTGATCCCTTAAAAATAGCCAATTAATTGATCATTAACGATTAACGTCTTCAATTCGAGAGGTTTTAAAGCGATTCATCCAGCCTTCTAAATACACTCGATTTGCTCGTTGTTCTTGAGGATCTTTTGTTTCTAGAGGATAGGGAGCAAGTCCCTTGATAGCGGCTGTGGTAACGCAAAACATGGATTTCTGAAAAGTCTCACAAATTTTCACTAACAAATCATCTTCCTGGCGATCGCCTTGACGATAGATTTTATGAAGATATTCGGGGAGAAAATGGCGCATATCCTGCATTAATAAAGTTGGGGGAATGCCTGAGCCGCCAATGGGTAGGGGGTCGGCATACAACGCTCCGTAGGTAAAAATGGCTTGATCGTAGGGAATTTGGCCCGCTTGGGCATTAAAAGAAACTGTCCCTGGAAAAGGTGTTCCCCGAAAGAAAACGGCTTCGACATAGGGAATCGCGGTATCGACTAAAAAAGTTAGCCCTGCGGATTTAGGCAAAATGGGATAAAGGCGATCGCCGATTTTTACTTCATAGGTAATGGGGTTAGCGGCGTTAGCGACTAAGGCATCTTGAATATGTTGAACGACTTGGGGAATGGTTTGAATTTTCCCCTGATCATAGAGATCAGAAAGAGCCAAAAACATATCGGCCATGACTCGCCAAAATTGACCTAAACCTGAATAATAGGCCATCATTCGCATTTGTTCAGGAAGAAATTCAGGAAAGATTTTATGGAGCATTAAAATAAATAAATTGCCTTTAACTTTTGCTTGAATAATTTGTTCGATGTTTTGATAAAATTCATCACTATCTAGGTATTTATCCAGTTCACCGCCACCATGCCACAACATTGTTTTCATACAATATTCTGCATACTCAAAATTAATGCGATCGTGCCATAGATGTTTCCCTAATTGTTTAAAAGATACCTTACCATTAAAATATTTAAAAAACGGAAATAGCACTAAAAATTGATTTTCCGCAATATAAATTAAGTTGCGGGAATAGTTGTCTAAAACGACACCATAACTCTTGAGAATG
>Ga0114972_10004488_pt1 | contig 10396 bp, 9 predicted proteins | sample M_140807_EF_Meta_FD_87354 | JGI IMG/M metagenome (GOLD analysis project Ga0114972, IMG submission 87354) | Freshwater microbial communities from Lake Montjoie, Canada to study carbon cycling - M_140807_EF_MetaG | ecosystem: Environmental > Aquatic > Freshwater > Lake | place: Lake Montjoie... | reverse complement strand
GGCCGGAATGCCATCCGCCGCACCGCGCGATCTCTGATCTGCGGGCGAAGACAAAACAACCTGATCGGCTCCAGCAAGAGGTTCCCCCCGGACCCGCTGTACATGGAACCGACCAAGCTGCAGGGTTGTGACCCCTTATTTTTATCCGCTAGAAGCGGACCTTCCAGTTATAAGCAGATGCCATGCCAACCTTGCGCGAGATCTATTTTGCTCTGAAGGCTGACGGTGGATCGAGGGTTAGTGGCAAACTCTAGCCCGTATCTGGCTTGCCCACCATGGGCTTGCCGTGTTTCGTGTGCGCGTGCCGCGATATCTTCTGACCTCAATTCTGTGGTTCGCCCTTTTCGCCTGGGCGGCAACCATCCTCTGGCTCTCCTCCCTCAGCCCTCAACAATTGCCGTCCGCCGCCTTCATCGCGTCAGACAAGTTCAACCACTTCGCCGCATTCGCCATGGGCGGATGGCTCGCCGCCAGTGCCCTGCGTGTCAGTTGGCCCGGAGGGATCGCGACCAAAATCATCGCCGCCATTGTCCTGCTCGCCCTCTTCGGCGGTGCGGACGAGGCGAGCCAGCTGCTAACGCCCGGGCGTTCCGGCGGCGATATTTATGACTGGATTGCGGATTTCCTCGGGGCGTGTGCCGGTGCATTATTTTCCCTCCTGACCCATGCCCGCCTCGACCGCCTTATCCCGCGTCCGTGAACTGCGGCGCGAAATCACGCGCCATGACCGGCTATATTACGAGCAGGCCGAGCCGGCCATTTCCGACCGGGAATACGACGCCCTGCTGCGCGAACTGCGCGATCTCGAGGATGCGCATCCGGAAATGCAATCGGCGGACTCGCCCACGCGCCGCGTCGCAGGGAAACCGCTCGAGGGTTTCGCCCAGGTCCGCCACCGCATGCCGATGCAAAGCCTCGACAACACGTATTCGCTCGAGGAGGCCGATGCCTTCCTCGCGCGCGTGGAAAAGTTACTGCCCAGCATCAAGCTGCGCTGGACCGTCGAGCCGAAGGTCGACGGGGTGGCACTGTCGCTGACCTATCGCGACGGTTTGCTCGATCTGGCCGCCACGCGCGGCGATGGCACGACGGGGGACGATGTCACGCAGAACGTCCGCACCATCCACCAAGTTCCACTCCGCCTCGAGGGCAAAACACCGGCGCTGCTGGAAATCCGCGGCGAAGTTTATCTTCCGAAGAAAAAATTCGCTGTGCTCAACGCCGAGCGGGAGAAGGAAGGTGAGGCGCTCTTTGCCAATCCCCGCAACGCGGCCGCCGGATCTCTGAAGCTGCTCGATGCCTCGATTGTGGCTCGGCGCGGGCTGAGCGCCGTCTTCTACGGCATCGGCGCGATCGAAGGTGGCGCGGTTCCGCCGACGCAGGCCGAACTCCTGCGGTGGCTCAAGGAAATCGGCCTGCCGGTCGTTCCGAAATTTTGGGAGGCAGACTGCGCCGACGGCGTGCGGAAGGCTGTGGCCGCGCTGGAAATAATCCGGCACGACTTCGCCTTTGATACCGACGGTGCGGTCATCAAACTCGATGAATTTCGCCGACGCGAGCAGACCGGAAGCACCTCCAAGGCGCCGCGTTGGGCCATGGCCTACAAATACGAACCCGAGAGGGCGCGCACCCTGCTCAACGACATCACCGTGCAGGTCGGGCGGACCGGCGCGCTCACACCGGTAGCTGAACTCGAACCGGTGCAGATCGCAGGGAGCCGTGTGGCGCGCGCGACTCTGCACAACGAGGAGGAGATCGCACGCAAGGATATCCGCATCGGCGACCACGTTTTTGTCGAGAAGGCTGGGGAAGTCATTCCTGCTGTAGTCGGTGTCGACACAAAGGCGCGCAACGGACGGGAAAAAAAGTTCCACATGCCGGAGAAGTGCCCGTCCTGCCAGAGCAAAGTGGCGCGCGATCCGGATCTTACCGTGGTACGCTGCGTCAATCCCGATTGCCCCGCGCAGATCCGTCGCCGTCTGGAGCATTTCGCCGCGCGCGGCGCGATGGACATCGAGGGGCTGGGCGAGGCGGCGGTCGACCAGTTGGTCAGCGCGGGTTTGGTTGCGAAGCTGCCGGATATTTACTCGCTGAGGGCCGAAGAGGTCTCCGCGCTGGAACGCATGGGTGAAAAGAGTACGGCCAACCTGCTATCCGCGATCGAAGCCAGCAAGGTGCAGCCGCTATGGCGCCTGCTGTTCGGGCTCGGTATCATCCACGTCGGGGCGGCTGCCGCACGCAAGCTGGCCGACAGGTTCCAGACGCTGGACCGGCTGGCTGCTGCTGGCCCAAAAGAACTCGAGTCGACCGAGGATGTGGGCGAGGTGATGGCCAGCTCGATCCACGACTTCTTCGCCCTGCCACACAACCGCAAGCTCGTCGAGTTGCTGCGTCAGCGCGGATTGAATTTCGGTGAGCGCGACGAACGCGCCGCCCCGGCCTCGCAGGTGCTCGCGGGCCAAACCTGGGTCATCACAGGAACCTTGAGCCGCCCGCGCGACGAAATCGCCGAACTCATCCGCCGGCACGGAGGCACCGTGAGCGGCAGCGTGAGCAAAAAAACCTCTTTCGTTCTCGCCGGCGAGGAAGCCGGCAGCAAATTGGAAAAAGCGGAGGCGCTCGGCGTCCCGGCTGTCGACGAGGCATTTTTACAAAAGCATATCTCATGAAGCTGATTTCTTGGAACGTCAACGGGATCCGCTCGATCCTCGGCAAAGGATTGCTCGAATTCTGGGAGGCGGAGGCGCCGGATGTGCTTTGTCTTCAGGAGACGAAAGCGAAGCCCGAACAGGTGGCTGAAGTGATATGGCCCGAGGGGTTCGCCGCGCATTGGAACAGCGCAGAAAAACCCGGCTACTCCGGCGTGGCGGCGTTCGCCAAAAATAAGCCCGTGCGCGCCAGTGGAGGGATCGGCGACAATGATCACGACCGCGAGGGGCGCGTCCTCACCTTGGAGTATGATGATTTTTTCCTAGTCAATGTCTACACTCCGAACTCACAGCGCGAACTGACGCGGCTCGCATACCGGACGAAACAATGGGAACCGGCTTTCCGCCGCTATCTCAAAACACTGGAGAAGAAAAAACCTGTGATTTTTTGCGGTGACTTGAACGTCGCCCATATGGAGGACGACCTGGCCAATCCGAAAACCAACCGGCGCAACGCGGGCTTCACCGACGAGGAGCGGGCGGAGTTCGGGGCGCTGATCGACGACGGCTTCGTCGATACCTTCCGCCTCTTCACGCAGGGAAACGGACATTACACGTGGTGGAGCTACATGAACAGCGCGCGCGCGCGGAACATCGGGTGGCGCATCGATTATTTCCTCGTCTCGGCGTCGCTCGTGCCGCGCGTCAAATCCGCCCGCATCCTCCCGCATGTGGCGGGCTCCGATCACTGCCCGGTCGTGCTGGAATTGGCGTGATTCAGTTTTGGCTGGGCTTGTCCGCCGCGGCCGGGGTCGCCTGGGCGCCCGGCTGGTTGAACTGGATGTGGTCGCGGAAAAATTCGTCCTCCAGCATGGTGCGCATATCCTGCGGGCCCGAGCGCTTGCTGGCTTCCTCGAGTTTGGCCCGCGCGGCATCCGCTTTTCCGTCCCGGAAGTCGATGGCGGCAGCAACGACATAGATGCCAGCGGTGGCGTTGGTTCCCGAGATCGCGTCGGCAATTTCCTTGCGGCGCTGCGGTAAAAGTTCGCCCGCCACATCGGCCATGGCGCGCTTGAACTGGAAGAAACCGTCGCTGGGCGCGACGGCGAGGTAGCTATCGACGAGTTTGGCGGCATCCGCCGGACGTTTTTGCAGGCGGCGCAGCTCGGAAAGATTCTGGATGATGTCGCGCTGGTTCGGGTTGATTTGCAGCGCGGCGGTCAAAGTCGCGTCGGCCCCGTCGTAATCCTTGGTCAAGATCTGCGCAGCACCGAGGAGGGCGGATATTCCAGTATCGCCGGGATTCTGCTTGAGGTGTTCCTTGGCTGCGGCGATGGCCTCGGATTGCTGCCCAGACATCATGCGCGCGATGGCGCGGCGGCGCCAGATGCCCGGTGTGGCCGGGTTGAGTTCGTAAACCTCGGCCAGGAGAGTATCTGCCTCGGTTCCGGCGTTGGCGGAGAGAGCGGCATTGGCGCGGTCGCTGAGGATCATGGCGCGCAGCTCACGGTCGGTACCGCGCTGGCCGAGAAAAAGAAGGAAAAGAAGCAAGACGCCAGCGAGCGCGGCGGAGGAGAGGACAACAGGGAGACGGTTCATGATAGGTGGATGATGAGGATTTTCAGGGCGGGCTGCGGCCAGCCGCGCGGGGAGTTGAAGACAAGTCCAAGCCCGGAGGAAAGCGTATTTTTTAAGGCGGGGTGGATTTGCCGGGGCGATTGGTGCACAAAGCAGCGATGCGCAAGGAGGTCCAACGAGAGGGAATGCCCGCATGGGCCTGGGGATTGCTCGCCGCCATGGCCACCCTCATGGTTTTTCTGCCGGCGCTGCGGTTCCCATTTTTCCCTTTTTGGGACGATGACATCCATGTGCACTCCAACCCGCACCTCACCCATCTCACCTGGTCCAGCCTGTGGGTTTTCTGGTCCGGCCCTTGGCAGCAACTCTACATCCCGCTGACTTACTCGACTTGGGCGGGGCTGGCCGCTGTGTCACGTTGGGCGGACGGCATGCCGGTGGCGGCGGGCGCGCTCAATGCCATTTGGTTCCATGGGGCCAATGTCCTCGCGCACACGGTGTCGACAGCGCTGGCTTTCGTCCTGCTGCGGCGCACGGTGCGGAAAATGTTTCCCGCGGCCGGGGGAGCGCATCCGGATCTCGCTGCTGCGCTCGGGGCGGTTTTTTTCGCGCTCCACCCGCTGCAGGTTGAACCGGTGGCCTGGATCTCGGGTTTGCGCGATGTGCTGGGCGGTTGCCTCGGCCTGGGTTCGCTCGTCGTGCTGCTTGGCGGGGACAAACCGAAAGTTTCGCGCTGGGCCGCAGCCACACTGCTCTTCATTGCCTCCCTGGCCGCCAAACCCGCTGGCGTCGCGCTCCCCGTCGTGGCGGCGATTCTTGCTGTCTTTCCCTTCGGGTGGAAATGGCCTCGCCTCGCGCGTGAACTCATTCCGTGGCTGGCCATCGGTCTCGCTTGGGTGGTGCTGACCAGCAGCGCGCAGTGGGCCGCCGAACTTGCCCGCGGCCTAGTACCGATGTGGATGCGCCCATTGGTGGCCGGTGATGCGATGGCGTTCTATCTCGGGAAAACTTTTTGGCCCTTCGGCCTCGCAGCAGATTACGGGCGCGCGCCCGATATCGCCTGGCATGCGGGATGGCTCTGGTGGACATGGCTCGGACCTCTCGCACTGGTCTCGGCCGTGCTCAGCGTCAGACCTCTGCGTTATTATCTCGTGCCGTTGGGAATTTTCGCCGCGGCGCTCGGACCGACGCTCGGTTTGGTGCCCTTCAACTTCCAGTTGGTGAGCACCGTGGCCGACCGCTACGCCTACTTCGCGCTGATCGGTCCGGCCCTCGCCTTGTCGATGGCCATCGTGCAGAGCAGACGCACCTGGGCGCCCGCCGCAGCCGCCGTACTCGTCGCGGGACTGGCTCTGCTCACGGTGATGCGGCTTCCGTTGTGGTCGGAGGATGTGAAACTTTTTGCCGCCACGCTGGAGACCAACCCCCAAAGCTGGAAGGCGATGCACAACTACGCGTCGGCGCTCGACGACCGCGGGCGCACCGCGGAGTCGGAACCGCTGATGCGCCAGGTCATCGCCCGCAGGCCCGACAGCGCTGAGGCCTACAACGACCTTGGCGTCATCCTGTGGAAACTCGGCCGCAAGGCGGATGCTGCGGCAGCCACGCGTCGTGCGCTGGAGTTGCGCCCCACCTCGGGCTCCGCGGGAAACCTCGCGACAATGGAGGCTCAACTGGGCAATCAAGCAGGACAAATCTCCGCTCTACGCCGGGCGATCGAACTGGATCCGGATGATGCCACACGGATCCAACAGCTCGCGTGGGCTCTGGCGACCTCGCAGGACGGCGCCTTGCGCAACGGAAGTGAGGCCCTCGCCCTCGCCCGGCGCCTCGCCGAGGGGCAGGCCAACACCCAGACCGTGCTCGTGCTGATCGCGGCCCAAGCCGAGAACGGGCAATACGCGGAAGCTAAGAACAATGCGCAGAACCTTGCAGAGCAGCTTGAAGCGAAAGGCGACCCGCTCGGTGCGACCATAAGGCGCGATATCCTGCCGCTGCTCGAGGCGGGGCGCCCCATACGGTCCGCATCGCCTTGAGCGGGGGACCTTTACTCCTCGACGACACTGGCGTAGCAAAGTCGGCATGGCTTTGGTCGAGCGTACGCTCCAAGAAAAAACGGGCATTCTTTGTCTCAACCGCCCGGAAAAACAAAACTGCCTCAACCGAGCACTGATGCAGGAGATGATGGACGGGATCGCAGCGCTGGAAAAAGAGGGATCTCACGTGCTCGTCATCCGCGCGGCGTCTGGCGTCAAGGTCTGGTCGGCTGGGCACGATATCAACGAGCTGCCCGAACCGCGGCGCGACCCACTCGCCTATTTTGACGCGCTTGAGACACTGCTGCGCAGGATTCAGGACTGTCCCGTGCCGGTCATTGCCATGGTCGAGGGTTCAGTCTGGGGCGGCGCGTGCGATCTCTGCTTCTCCAGCGATATCGTCGTTGCCGCTCGCGGAAGCACATTCGCCATGACGCCGGCCAAGCTCGGCATACCCTACAACGCCTCGGGCCTCGTGCATTTCACCAACCTCATCGGCGTGAACAAGGCGAAGGAAATGTTTTTCACGGCCCAGCCGGTGCCGGTCGAGGACGCGTGGAACAACGGCTTCGTCAACCACGTGGTGCCAGCGTCCGAACTTGAATCCTTCACCTTGAAGATGGCCGCCACCATCGCCGCCAACGCGCCGCTCGCTGTGCGTTCGATCAAGGCGGAGTTCCGGCTTCTCACACGCGGACACTCGATCGATGCGGAGACGGCCGAGCAGATCCAGGCCATCCGACGCCGGGTTTATGACAGCGAGGACTACGTTGAGGGCGTACGCGCCTTCAAAGAAAAGCGATCCCCGCGTTTCCAAGGACGATGAGCGAACGAGCGCTGCGCGAGCATGTCAACGCACTCCACGCCTGCCGGAAATGTCCGCGCATGGAATCCGCACCTGTTTCGGGCGGGCCGGTGCGCAGCGAGGTGATGCTCGTCGGGCAGGCCCCGGGCACGCGCGAGCCGCAGCTCGGACGCCCGTTCGCCTGGACAGCCGGCAAAACGCTGTTCCGCTGGTTCGGGGAAGCCTGCGGATTCGGCGAGGAGGTTTTTCGCGAGAGCATCTACATGGCTGCCGTTTGCCGGTGCTTTCCCGGTAAACATCCCAAGGGATCGGGCGACCGCGTGCCGGACGAGGAGGAGATCGCCAATTGCCGCCCGTGGATCGAACGCGAGATCTCTTTGCTGCGACCGCGAGTGGTCATTCCGGTGGGAAAGCTGGCCATCTCGCAGTTTGTCGAGGCGGACAAACTCAGCGACGTGATCGGGCGGCGGATTCCGGTCGAGCTGGGTGGATGGGGATTCGATCTCATCGCCCTACCCCACCCCTCCGGCGCCTCGACGTGGCACCGCACGGAGCCGGGCAAAACCCTGCTGCAAAAAGCCCTACGGCTTCTCTCGGCGGACGCGTCGCTTCGCGCCATAGAGCAAAAGAACCGTGCCGGATGTAATGCGGGACGGTAAAAATAACTCATGCCGGCCAGCGCGAACTACCCATTGCTCGTTATCGACGCGGGCAACACCGCGGTAAAATTCGCGACGGTGGCTCGACGCGGCGGCGTGCCGAGATTGCTCGCCACCGTGGCCACAGGGAAACTGAGCGCCGAGCGCGCGCGGAACATTTTCCCGCGGGCCGGACGGGTCGTCATTTCAAGTGTGGTGCCCAGCGCTTCGCTCGTCTTGCGCCGCGCATTTCCCGGCGCACAGCTGCTCGGGCCGCGCACGCAACTCAATTTCACCACACGCACCGATCGTCGCACCATAGGAACTGACCGGCTGGCCAACATGGCTGCAGCGGTGCAACGGTATGGCCGGAGCGTGCTCGTTGTCGGTTGTGGCACGGCCACGACATTCGACGTGCTCGACGCGGACGGCGTGCATCAAGGTGGGGCGATCGCACCCGGATGGCGCGCCTTTGCCGCAGTGCTCGCGGTGAAGACAGCAAAAATTCACGCGGTGAAGCTGCAGAGACCGGTGTCATGGACCGGACGCAACACCCGCGAGGCGCTAGCCGCGGGCCTCGCCGGAGGATACGGGGTGATGATGGATGGATTGATCGCCGCGCTGGCCGGAACGCGGCGGCTGCGCCTGGTGTTCACCGGAGGCGACGCCGCTTTGGTGGGGGGCTTGTGTCGGAACAAGGTTTCGCTCGATCCGCTGTGGACCTTGCGCGGAATCGCCATTCTCGGCGGGCACGATTAGCGCGAAGTCAGGTTATAACAGGCTTCGCGGGTGCTCGGTCGCCGGATTGTCCTTGCCCGACACAAGCACACGGGTAAGTTGAAGTCAGCTAGCAGGACGAACAATTTCAACTGCGGGCGAGTATATTATGGCGAACGCGATGGTCATCGGGATGGGAGGAGTGGGTTCGGTCATCGCCCAGAAACTCCACGGATACGACTGCATCGACCGGATCGTGTGCGCGGACCGCGATCCCGTCTTCGCCGAAAAGCTCGCCAAGCGCATACCAAACAACCGCTTTGTCGTGGTCCAAGCTGACGCGATGGACGTGAAGAGCACCACCGCCTTGATGAAGGAGCACAAGGTGAAGGTCACCTGCAACGCGGCCGTCTGCGCGACGAACCATTCGGTCCTCACGGCCTGTGCCGAGGCGGGATCCCATTACCTCGACATGGCGGCCGATATCTACGCGCCACCGGGGGCGCGTCGCACGTCGAAGAATTCCTTCGACACGGAAATCGAAAACTTCAACGAGACTTTTCTGGAGAGGGATTTGACCGGCATACTCTGCATGGGCATGGACCCGGGAGCGGTGAATGTCTTTGCGCGATGGGCCATGGATCGGCTCGACACCGCGACGAGCATCCGTGTGCTTGATGCGGACAACGCGGAGGTCAAGGGCTACCGGTTCGCCGTGCTTTTTTCGCCGGAGACATTTTTCGAGGAACTCGGCGCCGTGCCCTACTTCGTCAAAAACGGTCGGGTCACCGCGGGCAAACCTCTCGAATCGGAATTCGAGTGGATCCGCTTTCCCGAGCCGATCGGGCTGCAGCCGACTTACGCCGTGGCGCACGAGGAAGGAGTCAGCCTGGGCATCCATCCGCCCTTCGTGCAGAAGGGCGTTCGCTACTCGGTGTTTAAATACAGCGTGAGTGACAAAGTTGTGCATCTTTCGAAATCACTCGCCCTGCTCGATCTGGACACATGGAAGAAGGTCAAGGTCGACGGGGTGGAAGTGTCGCCGGTGCGCGTGGCGACCCATGCATTGCCCAAGCCCGCGCAGCTCGGTGCGACGGTCGACGGATATTCCTGCGTAGGCACGGAAGTGCGAGGGACGCTCGGGCGGAGGCGGGTGGAGTATTTCATCTACACGATGGACAGCCACCGCGATTGCTACGAGAAGCACGGCTACTCGCTCACCCTCGTGCAGACCGGCATCCCGCCCGCACTGACCGCGCGCCTGCTCATCGAGGGAAAAATCAAGGAGCGCGGAGTGATGATGCCGGAGGCTCTGCACCCCGACGAGTTGATGACGCATTTCAGCCACGAGGGATTACCGATCTTCGTGGAGAAGCGCGAAACCGAACGCGTATGAAAACACATCCGTTCATGGTCGGCGGCGAGCCCGCCACCGCGGCAGAGACGGCCGCCGTGAAAAATCCCTACACCGGGGAACTGGTCGCCGAGGTCTGCGTGGCTGGGGCAGCGGACATCGCGCGGGCGCTGGACTTGGCGGAGAAAAGTTTCGCCGAAACGCGGTGCATGCCGCCGGTCGACCGCGCGCGCCTGCTCCTGCGCATCGCAGACGCGATCGGGCGGCGGGCAGATGAATTCGTCGATCTTCTCATCGTCGAGGCGGGCAAGCCAGTGACGCTGGCGAAAGTCGAGGTGCAGCGCGCGCAATCGACATTTTCGCTTGCTGCAGCCGCCGCACTCGAGCCCAACGGGCACCCGATTGAAATGGGGGCCACACCGGCCGGCGCCGGACATGTCGGCAGCGCGCGCCGTTTCCCACTCGGCGTCATCCTCGGGATCACGCCCTTCAATTTTCCGCTCAACCTCGTTGCCCACAAGGTCGCTCCATGCCTCGCCACGGGAAATACCATGATCCTCAAGCCGGCGATGAAGACACCTTTGTGCGCGCTACTGCTGGGCGAGGTGCTGGCCGAGTGC
>Ga0114972_10004487_pt1 | contig 10399 bp, 5 predicted proteins | sample M_140807_EF_Meta_FD_87354 | JGI IMG/M metagenome (GOLD analysis project Ga0114972, IMG submission 87354) | Freshwater microbial communities from Lake Montjoie, Canada to study carbon cycling - M_140807_EF_MetaG | ecosystem: Environmental > Aquatic > Freshwater > Lake | place: Lake Montjoie... | reverse complement strand
GATCGCCATTCGTCAGTCCTTGGCCCTAGAGATGGCCAATCAAGAGATTGCGAATAGACAACTGATTGACCAAAAATTACAGGAATTCAACTCGAAATGGACTTCTTTTGTGGAAAATTCTCCTAATACGGTATATACCTTAAATCGAGAAGGAATTGTGCTTTCTGTGAATCATTGTTTTCAGGGAGAAACACTGCAATCAGTCATTGGAACATCTTTTTATGAACTTACCCCAAGCTATTTAAGAAAAAAAAGAAAAGAGCAAATTGAAAATGTTTTACAGATGGGAATCGTTATCACTGATGATGGTGAAAGACCGAATCTTGATGGTTCTTTAAATTATTATCAAGTTCAGATTATTCCTGTTTGGCAATTCCGAAAAATCACGAAGATTTTAGTGGTTTTGATTGATGTCACCGAACGCCGAAAAGTAGAAGTTCAATTACATCAACTCAATGAAGAACTAGAAAACCGAGTCGAACAACGCACCGCAGAAGTCATTGAACGGGAGGCCCAATTACGAGACTTTTTTGATAATGCAACGGATTTGATTCAGAGTATTACCCCTGAAGGGAAATTTTTATTTGTGAATCGAGCCTGGAAACAAACCTTGGGTTATAGCCCTCAAGATTTAATGAATCTGAAGATTAGGGACGTGATTCATCCCCGAAGCCTTGATCATTATCTGGAAATGATGCAATCTATCCTCAGTAGCCAAAAATCCCAGAGTATTGAAGCAACCTTTGTCACAAAAGATGGCAGAGAAATTATTGTTGAAGGGAATGTTAATTGTCGTGTGGAAGATGAGCGAGTGATCGCGACACGGGGTATTTTTCGAGATATTAGCGATCGCAAAAAAACGGAAACCACTCTCAAACGTCAAATTGCCGCGATTGAAGCAACGACGGAGGGAATTGGTATCGTCAATGAAAATGATGAATATATTTATCTCAACAAAGCCCACTGTGCAATATTTGGCTATGAGAAAGAAGAAGAATTGCTCGGAAAAACCTGGCGGGAAATTTATTATCCCGACGAAATTCAACGGATTGAACAGGAAGTATTTCCTTTGCTATCAAAAAATGGTCATTGGAAAGGAGAAGTGACCGCTAAACGTCGGGATGGTTCGACTTTTGACGAAGAAATTGCCTTAACTCTCATTGAAGGAGTAGGGTTAATCTGTGTCGCCAGGGATATCAGCGATCGCAAACAAGCTGAAAAACAATTACAAAATAGCTACGAACAACTCGCCATCACCAATGCGGAACTAGCCCGTGCGACCCGCCTCAAGGATGAATTTTTAGCGAACATGAGTCATGAACTCAGGACACCCTTAAACTCAATTTTGGGTTTTTCTGAATCTTTGCAAGAAGGCATTTTTGGGGAAATTTCAGAAAGACAACGAAAGCCCCTCAGAACAATCGAAAAAAGTGGAGAGCATTTACTATCACTCATTAACGATATTCTTGATCTTTCTAAAATTGAAGCAGGCAAATTCAGCATTGATAAAAACTCAATTTCTCTAGTTTCCCTTTGTGAATCTAGTCTCAATTTTATTCGACAACAGGCGTTCAAAAAACAAATCAAAGTTCACTTTATTCCTCCGATCCAAATTACTGACTTTTTCGCTGATGAGCGTCGTCTGCGTCAGATTTTAATTAATTTACTAAATAATGCGGTTAAATTTACTCCCAATGGTGGAGAAGTCAGCTTAGAAGTGAGTCTCGATCATTTTTCAGACCAGCCCATGCTCAATTTTATGGTTAAAGACACTGGTATTGGGATTGCCAAGGAAGATTTACCTAAACTTTTTCAATCTTTTGTGCAAATTGATAGCCGTCTAGCCCGTCGCTACGAAGGAACGGGGTTAGGATTGACCTTGGTGGAACGTTTAGCGAAATTACATGGAGGTCGTGTCAGCGTTGCCAGTAAGATCGGAGAGGGGAGTTGTTTTTCGGTTCATCTGCCCTATTATCCCGTTAGTGCGATTAACCCTGCTCCGACGACTTCTCCTGGGAGTGAAACCGAGGTTAACAACCCTTCTTCTACGGAACCCGTTTTGATTTTATTGGTAGAAGATAATGTGAATAATGCTCAAACGATCAGTGCCTATTTAGAACATAAAGGGTATTGTTTAATGTGTGCTGGCAATGGACAAGAAGCGATAGAAATCATCAATCAAAGGAAACCTGATGTGATTTTAATGGATGTGCAAATGCCTGTCATGGATGGTTTGGAGGCAACTCGTCAAATTAGACTAAATCCCGAATTCGCCGACGTTCCGATTATTGCTCTTACTGCTTTGGCAATGCCTGGCGATCGCGATCTATGTTTCGCGGCAGGGATGAATGATTACTTGAGCAAACCTATTCGGATGAAACACTTAACGACAATGATTGAACAAAATTTACCAAAATAAAATTAAGATTTTAATAATAGGAATTGGAGGATTATTCTATGATGATTAGGCCGCGATCGCCCTGGCAAATCCTAATAATAATCCTGATAGCGGTCATCAGTCTGGAGTTAGTCGCTCACCTGTGGGCAGAAATTTTATGGTTTCGGGAATTGGGTTATTTATCGATCTTTTTAATTCGATTAGGTTGGCAATTGGCTTTATTAGTGGGAGTCAGCCTGTTTTCTTTGGGATTCTGTTGGCGAAATTTGGCGATCGCCCAGAAGCTATCCCAGGCTCCGAATGACCTTAAATCGACTGCTCCAAGCTTCACCCCAATTATTGAATCTCGATTTTTACCCCTACCCGATTTTTCCCAAGCCCTGCGCCCTGCTAAAACCCCTTCTCTTAAGCTTCCCATCCTCTTACCCCTAGTCATTGTTCTCAATTTAGTAATTGCGGCTATGGTGCTTTACTACGCCAAAGTCGCGATCGCTGATTGGACATCGGATTTCACCCTACCCGACCTCACGCCGCCCGTTCCCTCTCCCTTTAATCTCAGTTTAATTCCTAAATTTATCAACGGTTTTCAGCGATATTCGGGATTCGCGATCGCCCTTCTTGTGCTAGTCATTACTTTGATTTTTAAACCTCGTTTATCCTTGCAATTAATCTCCATTTTTTTTAGTTTAATTTTAGGGGTAATCGTCACAGGAAACTGGACAAGAATTTTAAAATTTCTCTATCAAACTCCTTTTAATCAAAACGATCCCCAGTTCAACCATGATATTGGTTTCTATGTCTTTAGTCTTCCTTTTTGGAAATTAATAGATGTTTGGCTAGGCGGTTTATTTTTATTTGGATTACTCTCTATTGTAATTCTCTACCTACAGGGAAATAATCACCTTTCTGAAGGTAAGTTTCCTGGCTTTGATACGCCTCAGTTGCGTCATTTTTGTCGTTTAGGTTCATTGATGATGGCCGCGATCGCCCTACGCCATTGGATCAATCGTTATCAATTACTCTATTCTCCCCACCCAGTCGTTTATGGAGCCAATTACACCGATATTCATCTTCGTATCCCCTTTGAAACCTTCCTAACATTGATCAGTTTAGGAATAGCAACTTGGCTAATTTATCAAGGTTACTATGGTTGGCAAAAGACTTTATTCCCCAAACTAAAAAGAAGAAAAAAAGAGAACTATTTATCAATTAATCTTCTTCCTTTCTATGTATATCTTAGCTTAATAATTCTCAAATTTATTTTAGGAATCAGTCTTGATAGATTCATTGTTGAACCCAATCAACTTAGTAAAGAATCACCCTACATTGAACGTAGTATTATCGCCACCCGTGATGCTTTTAATTTATCAAAAATTCAACCGAAAACTCTTTCAGGAAAAGGTAAATTAACTCAATCAGACTTAGAAAATAACCGCTTAACCCTAAATAATATTCGCCTCTGGGACCCCATTCCCCTGCTACAAACCAACCGTCAATTACAACAAATTCGACTCTATTATAAATTTTCAGATGCAGATTTAGACCGATATAATATTCAGGTTAAAGCTCCTAACGAATTCATTAAAAAAACAAAGCAACAAGTCTTAATTTCACCAAGAGAACTAGATTATAATGCAGTTCCTCCTGAAGCACAAACCTGGGTCAATCAACACTTAGTCTATACGCATGGCTATGGTTTTACCCTTTCCCCCGTCAATTTAGCCGATGAAGGAGGACTTCCTTTTTACTTTGTGAAAGATATTGGAACCTCAACGGAAGAGTCGGCTTTAAGAACCTCTAGTGAATTAATTCGTGCCAGCATTCCCATTGGCAAACCCCGTCTTTATTTTGGAGAATTAACAGACAATTATATTATGACCAATACGAAGGTCAAGGAATTTGATTTTCCCAGTGGTCAAGATAATGTTTATAACGTTTATGGTGGGACAGGGGGAATTACGTTAGGAAATGGGTTAAATCGCTTATTATTTGCGACTTATTTGAGGGATTGGCAAATGATCTTTACCCGTAATTTTAATCCCGATACTCAAATTTTGTTTCGTCGTAATATTAATTATCGCATTCGAGAATTGGCTCCTTTTTTACGCTTTGATCGTGATCCCTATCTCGTTACGGCTGATACTGATCCATCGGGACAAAATACTCTTTCCTGGATTATTGATGCCTATACTACAACCAGTTATTATCCCTATGCTGATGCGGGCGATCGCAATTTTAATTATATTCGTAACTCAGTAAAAATTGTGATCGATGCTTATAACGGCAATGTGGATTTTTATATTATGGATGATCAAGATCCAATTATTCAAAGTTGGCGAAAAATTTTTCCTAATTTCTTCAAATCTTTTAGCGAAATGCCCGAAGTTTTAAAAAGTCATATTCGTTATCCCGTTGATTTATTTAGTACCCAATCAGAAAGACTATTAACCTATCACATGACTGATATTAATGTCTTTTATAATCGAGAAGATCAATGGCAAATTCCCAAAGAAATCTATGGTGATAAAGAAAAACCCGTTGCGCCCTATTATTTAATCATGAAACTAGCAGGAATAGAAAATCAATCAGAAGAATTTGTCCTTTCCCATGTCTATACTCCTAATGGTAGAAATAATTTAATTTCTCTTTTATTTGCCCGTTCTGATCAACAGAATTATGGTAAATTGCTCCTCTATACCTTACCCAAGGAACAATTAGTTTATGGGCCAGAACAAATCGAAGCGTTAATTAATCAAGATCCCGTTATTTCTGAACGGATTACCCTCTGGAATCGGGAAGGTTCACGGGTGATTCAGGGAAATTTATTAGTGATTCCCATTGAGCAATCTTTGTTATACGTTGAACCTCTCTATTTAGAAGCCGAAAAAAATAGCTTACCGACCTTGGCACGGGTGGTTGTGGTCTATGAAAATCAGATTGCCATTTCTGAAACCTTAAACGGGGCTTTAGATGCCATTTTTTCACCGTCAAAAGCTGACACGATAACAATTTTACGCAAAGTCAATCCTGAAAAAAATTAAGTTTGAAAAATTTGTAAGAGCCAAGGTTAATTCCATAATTAATAATGGAGTGGTCGCTGGCATGATCATTTCCGAGTGGTGACGTTTGAATACTGAGTTGTCCTTGATAATAATATAATTTTGATTTGTCATAATCAGGATTATTTGTCGCCTGAAGGTAATCGTCCCAGGTTGCTTGAATCCAGGTTTCGTTGGAAGTGGTCAGAGAAATTAAGGTTGTCATGATAATAATTTGTGTTTTATAGGGAAAACTGAATGTCAGTGGGAAAAATAAATTGAAGAGATTTCTCTGAATATAACTTTAACAATGGTTAATCTTAGAAAATTACTTTTCTAGCGGTATTTCAACTCGCGATCGCATCCTTACGAAAAATTTAGACCAACTGCCACCCGATGTGATTTTTTGCTATGATAATGAAACCCATGAATTCTGAGCGTAAATTATAAAAATTTCTCCAAAAAATGCAAAAATGCCCAACATCTAAATTGCTTAAAAATGCAAAAAAAGACTTTATTTACCGCAAAAATCTTCAAAAATATTCCCCTGGCATGGGTATTGATTATTCCCTTTGTTGTGCAAATCGTTACTGCTGTCGGGTTGGTAGGCTATTTATCCTATCGTAGTTCTCAAAAATCCGTAGAAGACTTGGCCAATCGTCTGATGGTAGAGGTGGGCGATCGCGTCGATCAACATTTAGATAGTTTTCTGGGGAATGCCCAGAATGTTAACCATCTGAATCTAGATGCGATTAATGCAGGAATTTTAGATCTTAAGGATTTTAGGGCATTGGGTAAATATTTTTATCATCAGGGGCGTTCCTTTGATTTCGCCTACGTCAATTTTGGCAGTAAAGAAGGGGGATTTATCGGATCAGGGAATAGCGAGAATAACGGCTTAGAAATCGGCGAAATTTCTCCCTCTAATCCTGATTTATTCAAATATTACGCCGTAAATGAAGCGGGCGATCGCGGAAAATTATTAGGAACCATCAAAAATTCCCAAACAAATAATCGGGCTTGGTATTTAGATGCTGTCAAAGCGGAGAAACCTATCTGGAGCGAAATTTATACCTGGGGAGATCTACCCGATCACATTAGTCTTTCTGCTAGTACACCAGTTTATGATTCGCAAAAAAAACTCCTGGGTGTTCTGGGTATTGATTTGGAATTATCGCAAATTAGTCGTTTTTTAAAGGATTTAAAAATTAGTAAATCGGGTACGGTTTTCATCGTTGATCGCACAGGATTGATAGTAGCAAGCTCAGCCAATGAATCCCCCGCTCCTGTTGTTAATGGCAAAGCCCAAAGATTAGCCGCAGTTGACAGTAAGGAACCGTTTATTCGTGATGTTACCCAGGATTTAATTCGTCAATTTGGGGATTTAAAACAGATTAAAAATCCTGAATTCCTACGTCCGTCTCTACCCCAGAATCCTTTTGTGAAAGTAACACCCTATCGACAGGGCGATGGCTTAGATTGGCTGGTGGTGACGGTGATTCCTGAATCCGACTTTTTGGGAGATATTCAAGCCAATACTAATCGGACAATTCTTCTTTGTGGAATAACGCTTTTACTCGCGATCGCCAGTGGTTTATTGACAACTCGTTTAATAGCTCGTCCCATTCGACGGATAAGCCAAGCCAGTTCGGCTCTTGCTCAAGGGGAATGGCAAGAAAATTTATCGGAAGAAAATGCGATCGCCGAACTACAAACACTCTCTATTTCCTTTAATCAAATGGCGATGCAAATGCGTCAATCCTTTGAACAGGTAGAAGACGAATTACAAGGGTCACGGGAAATGTACCAAAGAGTCGTCCAGAGCCAAACGGATTTTATTTTGCGATCGCAACCCGACACAACCATCACTTTTGCTAATCCCGCCCTCTGTAAAGCATTGGGAGCTTCCTTAGACAAGGTTATTGGACAAAAATGGATTGATTTTGCCGATCCTAACGATCTAGAAATTACTCTCCAGCAACTAGCCAATTTAACCCCAGACAATTCTAGTTTTATCGGTGAAAATAGAGACCAACGAGCTAATGGACAAATGGGTTGGACACAATGGATTAATCAAGGACTTTTTAATGAAGAAGGTCAACTCATCGAAATTCAGTCCGTCGGTCGGGATATTACGGAACTAAAGCAAACTGAAACGCAACTCCGCGAAAGTCAACGCTTTATTGAAAAAATTACAGAAGCCACTCCCAGCTTACTTTATATTTACGATCACATTGCAGAAAAAAATGTCTATGCCAATCATTCTGTCGCCGAAATTTTGGGTTATTCCTACTCAGAAATTCAAGCAATGGGATCTGACCTCTTTACCACCATTTGTCATCCCGAAGATCTGCCTAAACTTTACGGCGCAATCCAAAAAATTCGTAGTCTAGAAACCGATGAAATCGTTGAAATAGAATACCGTGTCAGGAATGCCCAGGGCGAATGGCATTGGCTCATGAGTAGAAATTTAGCGTTTTCTCGTTAGTGTCACGAATCTTTCGCGCTGGGCCAAAGTCAAAAAATCGAGCCTTACTGCATAAGGATTTCAGAAAGCCTAAATCGGTTGTGCGAATAAATAAAGACACTAACGTTTTCTCGCACCGAAGATGGTCGAGTATGTCAAACCCTGGGAACTTCTCAGGATATCAGCGATCGCAAAGAAGCTGAATTGCTATTAATTAGTGCAAAAGAACGGGCTGAACAAACGGAATTAAAACTACAAAAAACCCAAATTGTTCTCGAACGAATTAATCAGAGACTCCTCAAGCTGATTGACACCGATCCCTTAACCAGAATCGCCAATCGTCGCTGTTTTAATATTCGCTTTAGACAGGAGTGGAAAAGACTGTTTCGAGAACAAAAGCCTCTATCCCTCATCCTCTTTGATGTGGATTATTTTAAGAATTACAACACCTGCTACGGCCATCCCCAAGGCGATCGCTGCCTCATTAAAATTGCTCAGACAGCCAAAAAAGCGGTGGGACGTTCAAGCGATTTAGTTGCTCGTATTGGGGGAGAAGAATTCGCCGTCATTCTACCGAATACGGATTTAGAAGGAGCAAAAATTGCCGCAGAAAATATTCGTTTAGCCATTGAATCCCTAGAAATTGCCCATCAAGGCTCTCAAATGAATGATAAAGTCACGATTAGTTTGGGCATTATGGGCCTAACACCAACAACGGGTCAATCTCCAAAAATTCTGATTAATCAGGCAGATCAAGCTTTATTTCAAGCAAAAAAACAAGGACGAAATCAGTCTGTCATTTTTCCTTCAATATCTGGCTACAATGAAAATAATCAACCCGTTAATCGATTAAATCCGATGAAACCGAACACGGGGGAGAATCCAAACGAAAAATAGAGTAACGTTAAGCATAGAGAAGCCTGATGATGCCTGTAATCGTAGAGACCGACCTTAAGCTTGAGAGACATCGCTACACCTACTTATAAAGTCCCAAAACCCTTTTTCTTTTTCTGTTTTTTCTGTTTGGTTTTACCGCCTCCTGTATAACCCCGAAAACCTGGTTGAGGTTTGCCACCGCCCATTCCAGGCATTTCCATTCCCTGCATTCCCATGCCAGGCATCCCCATCCCAGGCATTCCACCACCCCGTCCCATTTGTTGCATCATGGCGCGCATACGGGTGAAATTAGTGACTAATTTAGACACATCGCTTTCACTGTGACCCGAACCTTTGGCAATCCGACGACGACGACCAGGCACTTTCGCCAATAAATCAGGATTTTTCCGTTCTTCTACGGTCATGGAGCTAATCATCGCTTCGGTTCGTTTGAGTTCCTTTTCTCCCTTTTCAATGTCAACATTGCTTAGTTTCCCCATGCCAGGAATCATTTTCATCAACCCACCCAAAGATCCCATATTTTTCATCAGCTTCATTTGCTTAAGAAAATCATCAAAGTCAAAGGTGGCCTCCATAATTTTGGCTTGCATGGTTTCCACATCGGCTATGTCGATCGCTTCCTGGGCTTTTTCCACTAGGGTTAATACGTCACCCATATTGAGAATACGACTGGCCATGCGATCGGGATAAAAGGGTTGCAGAGCCTCGACTTTTTCTCCCACCCCGATAAATTTAATCGGCTGACCCGACACCTGGCGCACAGATAAAGCCGCCCCGCCCCTGGTGTCCCCATCTAATTTGGTTAAAATTGCGCCTGTAATGCCTATTTCGTCTTGGAAAGTACGGGTTAGATTGGCCGCTTCTTGCCCCGTCATGGCATCTACCACCAGCAACGTATCATCGGGTTTAACAATTTCTTTAATACGAGCCAATTCAGCCATCATTTCAGGATTAATCTGCAAACGACCCGCCGTATCAATCAGGACGGTATCAACCCCTAATTCCTTAGCTTTTTCGACTCCTAAACGGGCAATTTCCACAGGATCGGCATCGGTTCCCATTTCAAAAACAGGTACATCGATTTGTTTACCGAGGGTAATCAACTGGTCGATCGCGGCGGGACGATAAATATCAGTCGCCACCATTAAGGCACTACGGTTTTCTTTTCGCAAAAATAAAGCTAATTTCGCCGTTGCAGTAGTTTTCCCCGTCCCCTGTAACCCTGCCATGAGAATGACGGTGGGAGCTTTATCTGCCTGAGCGAGAGGAACATTGCTTTCCCCCATGACCTTCACCAATTCGTCATAGACAATTTTGATGAACTGCTGGCCTGGATTTACACCCGAAATGACCTCTGCGCCCAACGCCTGTTTTTCGACCTCTGCAATGAAATTTTTGACAACTTGCAGGTTCACATCCGCCGACAGTAAGGCACGACGGACTTCCTGTAACGATTCTTGAATATTGTTGGCAGAAATTTTGTCCTGACCCCGAAGTTTTTTCCAGGCATCTTCTAGGCGATCGGCGAGAGCATCAAACATGGTCTTTCGGTTGGGGAGAGAGATTAGGCAGTTTTTTTATCATAAACTGAATGCTGAT
>Ga0114972_10004486_pt1 | contig 10400 bp, 17 predicted proteins | sample M_140807_EF_Meta_FD_87354 | JGI IMG/M metagenome (GOLD analysis project Ga0114972, IMG submission 87354) | Freshwater microbial communities from Lake Montjoie, Canada to study carbon cycling - M_140807_EF_MetaG | ecosystem: Environmental > Aquatic > Freshwater > Lake | place: Lake Montjoie... | reverse complement strand
CCATCATGATCTAACACTGAAAGAGTTGGTTACAACGCTGGTTGTGATGAAAAGGCTGGAGAGCTTATGTTTCGTCAGAGAGCGCTCGACGTTCGACTGTCCATGCTGGACCGCGCTGCCAAAGGAAGAGCGCCGTTGTCCGATGATTCAGACGCAGCCGAGTCGGAGTGCGGATCCGATCTTGGCCCGGCAGGACATCAAGACAGGCCAATCACCTCCTTACCTTGCGATGCCGACATGCTCCTTGTTTGGACAGAACGCATGCACATGCATCCATCGTGGGCAGCCAAAATCGTGACGCCACGCTCTTTGCGTGGGGGAGCCAGCCGCAATACGCTGCGCAATTTTCTCAGTGGTATGTAGTGTGTCCAGACTCAAGACACCAGTGTAATCATTGACAGGCGATGATGCCGAGCATCGATTGCGATCAGTAATCGATGCAACTGAACACGCAGCTTTATTCGGAGATGGCGCTGCGCTGCTTCAGCTGATCTTCAAGTTCCTCACCGATACTTTACCTGGCAATTCGTCCTTCTTCACAGCTGCGGAGCCAAAAGAATGGATGCAAGACAAGGTGAGGTGTCACAGCAGTCTTGTCTAAGTCGCTCTGAATTGTGACAAGCATAGGTCCGCTGTTTCACCACCGCAAAAGTTCCACTTTTATCGGCAGACTCGAGTCGCATGAAGCACATGCCTGTGTCTTTGGCCAATTTTCGGATGGCCACTCTGCAGGCTCGAGAAACCCCACAGCGTTACGACTGTGTCAGCAGCGTCGACTCGCTCTCCTCAACCCCAAGCAATATTTTTCGTGGCCAAGTTTTGGCCTTTTACAAGCTGTCTGCAAAGGACATCGGTGCTCCTGTGACGGATGATGTCATCTTTGCTCTCCTTGGCTGCTTCCGGGCAGTGCGTCATACACCGTATCTGCGTGAGGAAGCTGTGCACGGTGCCGTGGACGGGTCCGAGAAGGTAGTCACACGAGAGCGGCTCCTAGGTGGCCCCGGTCACTTTTTCGTCAAGTTTCCACCGAACAACATCACCATGAAGGCCGCTTACCTCAACGAATGGCAATCGCAGCGCTTCAAGATCGTCGGGCTAGCTGACTTGAAGGCAAGCGCGCATATGATCCCACTGGAGAACCGAGAGGGTGGCCCTCTCCGCGCATCCTATGTGCACGACAACTTGATGCATCCGACAATTCCTGGAGCGATAGCAAAGCAGCTTTTTTTTTAAACGCATGTGTGTACTGAATTTCTATTATAAATGTGTGTACAAATACTGTGTCACTTGAATGACGGGCGATTAATTATGAAATAAATTACCAACTCATGCATTGGCCCAAATATGGAAGTCACTCCGGTTCCACATCCCACAATGCTGAGCAATAAAGAATCTGCTGGAGCTGAGCCCTTGCGCTCCAGCCAACTTGAAGGTTCATGAGCTCTCTTCAACCATTTCGACTTACTAAGTTTGAGCAGCTACAAAATTAATGGAAGCATCTGAATTGCGTGATGCCGCCTACAACAATTCTGAATTGCAGTTTGTCAAGTATCATCGGATGGTGTGTGCGAATATGTCTAGAATACTCATCTTCAAATCAAATCGTGTTGCAGTTACAATTCCACTCACACCTACTTGCTCACAAAAAGGAGCACGGCTTTGCAGGAGGAATCCTCTATTATGATGGTGCCATTTCGCTGCATACCATGGAAAGCTGCGAGGGAAATCACAAGCCCACGAAGAAGTCGTACCGACGGTACTAGGCTTTAATATGCTGAATTTTGCTCGTATTTTACTAGTAAGCCATCATGATCTAACACTGAAAGAGTTGGTTACAACGCTGGTTGTGATGGAAAGGCTGGGGAGCTTGTTTTTCGTCAGAGAGCGCTGGACGTTGGACTGTCCATGCTGGATCGCGCTGTCAAAGAAAGAGCACCGCTGTCCGTTGATTCAGACACAGCAGCCAAGTCGGAGCGTGGATCCAATCTGGGCCCGGTGGGACATCAGGACAAGCCAATCACATACTGATCAGTTATTTTCGGCTAATAATTAATGCATGAAATAAATGCTCTGGCCCAAAAAATTGAAAATCACCACGTGCCTAAGTTCACAATCCACGATCATCATGCCGGGTGATGGATCTGTTCAAACTACTGGTACTACTGTTAAGCGGCCGGCGCGCACCAGCCGAGGTTCAACTTTGAAAGGCTCTTTTCAGCATTTTCATCTAATTTGAGCAGCTGCAGCGATGGTGGCAGCGGCCGCCGCAGCCGACACCATGCCAGTGGGAGAGCCTCAAGTTGAGAAAGTTCATACAGCGGACAGCAACTCGAAAAGTCATGATGCCAAGATTTCAAGCAAACCTTCAATGAAACCCGAAGGTTGGAATCAAAGAGCCACAGGTTTCGGTGTGACTCAACATCTTTGATTTATTACTGCTTGCCTTAAAGTTGAATGTCACTCAGTTCAAAAGTTGCAGTCATTACCCATAACGCTGGCAGATGGTGTAGTGGCACAAGCTTTAAGCTGTACAGTCCCAGCAGCAAGCACTTTACGAGCACAGCGGCCTCTCCCAGCGACATCGAGTTCAGGTCTGTGAGACATGAGCGCCTCATGTTGCTGATATTGTGATTTCCAGAGCATCAAGCCGTGCCAGTGGCAGCCCGAAAGCCTGGTTCGAACCCAACTGCTGAATCAGACCCCGACGCAGGCCAAGTGCAAGGTAAACGGGTTTAAAGCTTGCCTTGACTCGATGATGCATCATGTAAAGTTAATTTCACGCTCGTGTTACTTGAACTTGCCATACAGCTCTCCAAATGACTGTTAGGCTTACTTCATAGTTATCGACGACAACGACGACGGCGAGGACACAAGCGTCACGTTGCCTGCGGCGTACTTTGTGAGAGCTAAAGGGAGGGATATAGGGACACAGCTGGTGAACATTGGTTCGGAAACAACCAAATTGCTCGGACGCCTTCTGCAAGGCCAGGATGCTCTTGTGAAAGGCCAGGATGCTCTTGTGAAAGGCCAAGACAAACTTGCGAAAGGCCAAGACGCTCTGGCAGGTAGAAGCCATGGATTACTTGCACCTTGCCTGAGTACTAGTATGCTAATATGCGACTATGTATGCTGTCTGTGAGAAATGTGGTTATCACTGCCAGCCTGAGTGTGACTTAATTTTCAGAAAAGCTCAAAGCCATTGCTGAAAATCAGCAACGTGATGTAGCATTGAACCTCGTATCCCCTGCTGCAACTCCAGTGAAGACTCGCTCAGTTGAGCAATCATCGCCAAGAACACCGAGTGGTGCCGGGCCCCGCGCATCTCCGAGTCGAATGGTGCTGTGATCCGCACTTTAGACTTGCATAGCTGTTCTGCCGCAATGCTACTGATTTTGTATTTTATATCGATAATCTCGAATATCTTGCCCCTTACTTAACTTAAACTTGGAGTGACTCACACTTTCTTAGGAGGAGGGACTCCGAGTCGATGCCAGTCCACGTAGTTATGGTCAAGCGGGCGTTGCCCCAGGCTCGGCACAGCGAAAAAAAGACTTGAAGGAGGAAGTCATCGACCAATTGATGGAGAGTAGTGTACGTATTGACTGACTTTTCCTGCTGCATGCACACCTGGGCTCACTTGGACTACCTATCAAGTACATGACTTGCAATGTAGTATGCCGATGATATTCGCAGCTGGCCGATACAAACAAGGTGGCAGTTCAAGATTTTGTGGACGCAAATTGGATCCCCGACTCCGAGAGCATAGACTCGGGATGCGTTTTCAACCAACGTTTTGTGGATAAGCGCGGGGCAATGAAACGAGTCTTAGAAGTTTTGCGATCCCAGCGATTTGTCCTTGTAGATGACCTCCGCAAATCTCTCAGTAGGACAATGAGCATTGCCTATGACTCGATGATGACTTCAAGTTGCATATTCCTTTGAACAACTTTGCCCTGCTTAGCATTTATGACACTCTGCTTATCATGGCAGAATTGAATTGCCGCACCTTGCGTGAAGCCCTGCTTTTGCATGAAGTGCATGAGGGAGACGATGAGGAGGATCGCACTGAGAAAATCGACGAAATCAAAAAGGTTGCCGAAACACTGCTGAAAATAGACGGTAAGTTACTGTCAATGCATGCCGATATCGCGGCCAACCTTTCAAGGTTCATTGTTTTTAATTGATGCCACAGAGGAAACAGGGGCCCCCTCTTATTGGACCAATGGTACCGATCCTTTTGGAGCGTCGTGGTTTGTGAAGGTGAGTGACTCTGCTGCTTTGAAGAAGATGGTCGTTACGAACATGTTTCATTTGCGCAAGGCATTGACTGCATCTACATTCGGCAAACAGTTCATGAAGCCTCGCGGACTCAAGTTGGAAACATTGGCATGGGCGCTGAAAGTCGTGAGTTGATTCATATCATCTCATAGTAGTTACATTATTAGCTTGAACCGTGTTGTAGTTGAATTGCCGATTGCCTAGTACATAGCTATTTTTTCCGTACCCCTTACTTGATCATACAGTGGCAAACGTTTTTGGTAGCGAAAAAGAAAAACTCTGACAAGACTCTGAGTCAAAGTGAAGATGCTATGGCCTTGCGAAGTGCACTGGAGCTCCTGGAGAATGTCAAGGTTCAAGTTCACCATGATGAATGTGGTAGTGTGACTTGTGACTTTTAGACTGACATATGGCCCGGGCCTCAAGTTGTATGCTGTCAAGGCTTGTTCATACTAGCTTCATACTCACCGTTTCAGCCATTCAGCAAGAAGAGTGTGGCCATGCGGCCTTTTTTGAAGCCTGAGGAAGTGGAAGTCCCTCCAAGTGCTATGATGCAAAAGCAAATCGACGTGAAGAAGGGCCAACGACAGGAAGCGAAGGTAAACGTCGAACTTAAACTTGGAACTTGACAGGACTTATCATTGTGTATGCAGCACCCCATCACTAGAGCATGAGTCACTATGCCTTACTTAAAATTCATTTTCAAAGTTAATCCTCAATGCCAGTCGAAAAAGCAGGCCCAAAAACCTACGAAAGGCATCAAAAAGCGAAAAAGTAGCGTCGTCGAGGACGTCAAACACTCCGAAATGAAGCGAAAGAAGGTACCCAACACGGAACTTGAATCCCGCTTCAACCAGTTTCTACAGTAGCCTTTGAAACTAACTGCAGCAGGCTCTGAATCAGACCGGTCAGCCGCAGATTGGGATCCGCAAGGCCTCGAGTCACGTGCCAGTCAGCAGCCAGCGTCATACTACAAAGACTTCGAGCGGCTCTAACTTGAACGTGGAGCCTTCCAGCCGGGGCCGGAGCCGGGGCCTTCAGCATCAAGGTGAAGAGTCTGAAGAAGACGAGAAATCTGAAACCACTGAAGAGAGCTCGGAGCGCGAAGGCGAGGACGAGGAAGCCGACGCTGATGATCCATTTCGCTATCGTGACGACTCGCCCCACGAGCATGAGGGCTCAGGGGAAGAGGAAGGCTCAGCGGAGGAATCGGAGGGCGGCGAGTCGAATCATGATGACGAGGACTTCATGGAATACGAGCAGTAAGGCTGGGAGTAGCCTATGCCAGCGAGCCGCATTGTGGTCAGAGTTTGTTTGTTAGTACTAGTATAGTCTCTGAACGTTTAACTTGATGGTAATTGCTGTGATCATAAAGTACGTGCTGCGAAGATAACTGGCTGGCTACTGTGTTCATTGAAACCAATCCAACACAACGAGTGGGCAGGCGGGGCACTGAGGCTAAGCTAAACCTAGCTACAAGTACTACGGTTCCTGACTGGCAGCACTTCGAAAAAAACGTCAGAAAAACGTCACACAAACGTCGAGAACGTTTCATGAACATTAGCAGGACGCCGGCTATATCCTAAACGTTAGAAAAACGTTCGGAAAATGTCAAATGGATTTAGCCCGACGTATGCCAGTATTACTAACACGTATGCTCAAGTACTACAGTGCAGTACTTCTGCGCCAGCGGTACCGAGAGAAGTTCGCAGGGCTTCTTTGATTGCATGTCGTTCTGTTCGCAGAATTGTCTTTATCTCCGATGCGGCTTTGCTCCGCGTTGGAAATCGTTTTTCAAAAATGCGACCTGACAACACATGAGAGCTGCTATCAGAAACTTCAAGTTAACCCACAACACGCAGCATAATACCATACAGTAGTTAAATAAGACCTACATCACTACAGCCAATGACTTAGACGCACTGAGCTAGCAGTGGTTGCCAAGGCACCTCATGAAAGCTGATATCACATAAGTATGTCAACTTATACTACTAGCCGCTAATACATAGGAACTTGAACCTTTCTCTCCGTCCTCTGCCTGGGACTCGGGGACCCAATGTCTGGCCAGGAATTGCTCAATTGTTGCGTCTTTGGTGGCGGCCAGCTACCGAATACATGTGAGAAACCGTGATAGCGCAGGCCACGATTATATTGCTGTTGAGTGTCACAACGTACGTTGCTCTCCATGAGCTCCTCTATCACTTCGAATTTAAGGGTTTTTGGCTCGAGCGGTGGACTACTACCCGAAGGTTCCTGTCAAAGTTAATGCCAAAACCCTCAAACACTGGGCCGAGACATTTCAATTACCTACCTTGAAATCATCAGATCAACGCAACTCGGAACTACTAGTGACTATGGTAGAATGGCACTGTATTATCTGTGGCCTTACCGCTCTTGAAGCGCTGGAACTAGAAGCAACTTGAAGAGGCGTTCGTGGCGAAGCATGGCTCGAAGCCTGTGACAGAACTTGATTTTGCGGCAGTGAACGAACCCGCTCTAAAGACAGTCAATCTTCAAAACACTGAACACTGATTTTGTTACAATATTCACCTTCAACGGCGATGGTTCTCTCAATGATAGTGGTGAGTAGAACGGTGTGTTGTTTGAGAATGGTCACCACTTCTGGGTCATTCAGGCCCGGGGCGTGCTCTTGACGGTAGTCCATTGGCTGTGGAGCAACTTGAAGCTGCCCTTGGGCGTCGGCTTTCAAGTGACGGGCGGGTTCTGCTGGCACTTTCTGCTTGAGCACCGAGGCTGCGGCTCGTGGCTCGGCAGCGACAACTCCGGCCTGAACTTGAACCGTTCTTAAGATGACCTTAGCTGAATCATCATTACGTTCATCTTCATCGTCATGATGGTCGTCTGCCGTGGACCTTTTCCGCTCTGGTGTCGTGACTGTTAAATTAACAGTTAGTAAATGAACCTCACTCAAGGAATGATGCTGGGACATATATTGGACAAATGATCTGGCTTCAAAAAAGTTCGGCTCTCTGCCACGATTACCTCCCGGTGTTGCGGCAGATTTCTTCCGCTCGTTTCCAGCCTGAGAGTCTTCAGCCTGAAACTCAAACGCATCACTGAGCTCAGCGTTTCGCTTGGCCTTCTCTAGCATTGACTGCGCTGCCAAAATGAGAAAAAATATACGAAACAATCCACACACTACGAACAGAAGTGAAATAAATCGAATCAAAGCATGGCAAACGTGTGACTACAAACTCAAACTTCGTTTGGAAAGCTTTGGTGAAGCCTGGGTTTGGGCCACCGCCGGCGCCGTGGTTGCTGCTTTCTTCTGTGTGCCAGACATTCGCACAGTCGAACACTACCACTGACACGTGGCAACTTTTTAGGCCTTTGTATTCGTCAATTAAATACTAATTTCAAGTTACATAAATAAACCATATGGACAACTTCAAGTTGACAACAGATCACGGCGAGAAACACGCTACATCAGGCTAGTAAACACAAGTATTTAAATAATATAATATTTTAGGGGTCGCGCCGGGAATAGTTGCATGCATCTTGGAATCTGCCTCATATGAAGCCAGAAGAGGGCCACCCTCCTTGTTGGATAGCGGGATGATGTGCGCACTTGCTTTCAAGTCACCAAGCCCGACGATCTTGAAGCGCTGCGTTTGATACTTGTTGAGGAACTTCGGCTCCATGCTTACGTGGTTGGGTGGAAAAGCGATGAGCAGATGCCCAGGGCCACCAAGTAGCTGCTCTCGCGTCACTGTACTCCCAGGCATTGTTTCCGTTTTATGTGGCTCGTGTCTGATCGCTCTGTAAGTTCCAAGAAGGCAGAAGGCGACATCTTCTACCTTGAAAAAGGCCAGAACCTGGGCTCGAAAGACTGTGTTGGGAGTTGACGAGAGCGAGTCCACAGCACTGACGCAGTCATACCGCCGTGGCACTTCACGAGCCTGCAGTGTGGCCATGCGGAAGCTGGCCATGGCCACTGATTGGTGAGCCATGCGGCTATCCGCCATCAAAAGAGGCGCCTTAGCGCTCGTAAACACTCGGACCTTCATTAAGTCAAACTGCGCTCGGATGAACAATAATCTTACCTTGTCCAGCATCCAGTCTGTTGGGCTTGGCGTTGTTGAGAAAGCTGGCAAAGCCTCTAGCAGATAGCTCGATATGAGCGTAGCAACCTCAGCCGCAGCACCACGTCCAAAGCCGAGATCGCGACGCTCTTCGGGAGTAATTGCCGTTCGCAACTGGCCGGAGGCTTCAAGTCGATTAGTAAGATATCATGTGTCAGGATTCTCAAACGTACCCGTCAGCCAAGCTCCAAGGGTATTTGTGCCTTTGCCAGCTCCTCGCAATGAGCGAGGTGTCACGATTCTATGCTGCCATGCGGGGTGGCGAGCCATTTGCCACTTCCACACTTGAAGTAGTCCTGCATCCATGGGCAAAACTTGAAGTGAAGAAGCCGGTGCGCCACCGATGTTTGCTGTATCTTCCAGCTGCTCTGATGCCGACTCAGAGTCGGAATCGTACAGAGCTGCACGGTCCCGAGCTTGGCGATCCAGCATCGACAGTCGCACTTCCAGTGCTCTTTGACGAAAGAGAAGCTCTCCAGCCTTTTCCTCGCAGCCAACGTTGTAACCGGCCCTGTCAAATCAATTATAAAATACATTACTACCACGGTAGCAGACCTAGACACAATAATCGAATCATCACAAGAGGAACCACTGGTGGCAGATAATTAACTTGGTTTACCTTCGGTGCGCTTTCTTGGTGGGCTTGTGGCTGCCCTCAGCGCTTTCCGCCGTTTGAGCTGAAATCGCTCCAAAAAGAAGTCCTCCCTCGTAGCAGTGCTCCTTTAAGATGAGCAGACAGTAACAGTCCGACGCACGGTACGGCCGCGATGATGCAACACACACGTAAGGATCGAGCCTTACCATGCGGTGATACTTGACGAAGTTGAGGTCCGAGTCGCTGTATTGGCGAAACGGCACAAATGCTTGCTGGAGCTCGATGACAGCCTCTGGCATCTGCGTGCACAGCAACGACTGCGTTGGGAGCTTCGAGCGCAGTAATTGCCAAAGATGAATCTGCCCCATGTCAGTATCACACGGTCGAGACTGGCACCGTGGGCAAAGGAAATCATTTGAAAGTAGTACTTGTGCTGCAACGAGGCGCAAGATCTCCAGTGGGGCATCGTGCAGTGCTGGCAAAGCTGCGCGCATAAAAGCTCGATATTGTTGCGCTTGCAACGACTTTGTCCGAGTCAGAATATCGATCGGGCGTCGAACGTCTGGGCTAATCATGTTAACGAGCCAAGCCATCAGATGCAGTACGCCACTACCTGAAAAACGGAGTCGAGGTCAATCGTTTGTTGTATGTCGAGATGAGCTTCTTCGATCCACTTGGTCCTGCCTTGTCCTTGAGGTACGCGACGACAAATTTGATAACATAGGCACATGTTCCCTTTTCACTTGAAAAATTAGCCAAAAAAAAATGATCAAATACTAAAACGGGCGTAGGCGTATCAAATGAGAGTCTAAATCCCAATGGCTTGGGTGCCACGCGACACCACTCCAGGATTTAATCGCACTGGGCCTTACCATTGGTGAAGACGATCAGGGACGACTGCAGAAAAGATGCTGGTGATAGGCCTGGTAAGCAGTCAAAATTCGGAAGGTTTGAATATCACTCAGTGACTGATACAAGACAAACTTGCGCGGCAACACGGGAAACAGACCAACCACAGCTGGAAGAACGGATTCTCGGCCGACATGAGGATGGGGTCTATCCCATAGTACTGCTGTTGTTAACAATCATGCCCATTTTCGTTGCAATACTACTACCTTCAGCTTGTCTTGCGCCTCCACCTTTGTCAGCTCGAGCTGATGAAGATGTTGCTTCACCAAGCGCACAAGGTCCACAGTCGCACTGACTGTCCGTTCTTGGTTGGGTCCTGAACGGTCGTCGTCGATGACATTGAAGGCGATGTTGCTTTGGAAGCAATTTCCACAGTGTCCGGAAAGTGTGCAAGTCACCTTCGAGACTTCTGGAATATCTGAAGAATGAGATTCACAGCACGCACACACATATATATATATATACATGCATAAATAAATGCATACGTCATGATGCATGCATAATCATGCATACAT
>Ga0114972_10004485_pt1 | contig 10401 bp, 6 predicted proteins | sample M_140807_EF_Meta_FD_87354 | JGI IMG/M metagenome (GOLD analysis project Ga0114972, IMG submission 87354) | Freshwater microbial communities from Lake Montjoie, Canada to study carbon cycling - M_140807_EF_MetaG | ecosystem: Environmental > Aquatic > Freshwater > Lake | place: Lake Montjoie... | reverse complement strand
GGCAACCACGTTGCCTGGACCACCCGCCGGAACGCCCACGCTCGTCAAATCCGCAACCTCGCCACCAAACGGCGTCAGCGCGTACGTCACTCCCGCCGTGTTGAAGTCCAATACCGTGTAGGAGTTCGGAGCGACGGCACCAAAGTAACCTGCACCCTGATAGACGGGGCTGTTACACGGCGCGCCTGCCGCCGTACCGCACAGCGCATAGCGTGCGGCGCGGGCGCTGTCCCACAGGCCCCAGCCGTCGTCGTTGCCCTTCCACGACTCGTCGAAGGCTTCGAAATAAAAGATCGTACGCGGTCCGCTTTGTCCCGCCTGCCACGTGTTCATCAGGTCGAAGTACCACTTGGCGTTCACGGGCTGCGCCGTGTAGCTCTCGATCTGCGAACTGACGTTGGTCTGCCGCGCCTTCCAGCCCGTCTCGCCAATGACGATCGGCAACTCGGCGCCAATGCTGGTGGTGCTGCCAGCGCTGTTGCGGAAAGTGTAGTTGGCTACAGCATCATAGGTGCTGCTGGCGTTCGCGAAGGCCGCATTCATCATGGCCGCAGCGCGCGCCGGGCCTGCCTGCGTTCCAGTCTGCTGCCAATCCCAGCGACTCGGATTGCTCATCGGATAGGTGTGGATCGATACGAAGTCGATCAGCGGCAGGATCTCATCCGGTCGCGAGCCGTTGGCCGCCAGACCCGCGAAGAAGGTGTAGTCGTCATCGGCCGTGACCGGCTGGGTCACTTGCGAGCGCACCGTGCGGATGTAGTTGGCAAGGCAGCTGACCGGCAGGTTATTGGCGAACGAGGTTTCGTTGCCGACGCTGACGGTGATGACGTTCGAGTACTGATTCGCGAGCGCGATGCCAGTGGAAATCTGGCTCGCGTTGACTGAGTCCGTGCAGGCCGGCGCCTGCGCGCCCTGGAGGAACATGCCGAGCTGAAACTTCATGTCCGGGTAGTTCGCGGCCGCGAGGCGCAGAATCTTTGCGCTGACCGCATCCGAGCCGAACAGGCGCAGCAGGTTGAAACCGGCGGTGTTGAGCAACGCCAGATCCTGCAGCACGTCCGCGTCGCTCGGCACTTCGCCAACCCCGGGGCCGCCGGCGCGGAACGCACTGTAGGCGACTGCCTTGCCGGTGCCATAGATAGCAGGCAGCGGCCTGAGCAAGAACGCGGAGCAGATGACCGAAATGTTGGTGACGTTGCTGGTGGCCGTGCCCGAGCCGTTGCTGACCGTGCAGGTCTGGCCGGGCGGGTGGGTGAGTACGGTGACGTTATAAGTCTGGCCAATGCCGATCGGGGAACTGAAGGTGAACGCCCCGTTGGTCGAGGTGGCAAGGTTGTTGCCGCCATTGTTCTGCAGCACGACGTTGCCGCCGTTGAGACCCGATATCGTGCCGCCGATCGTCGGATTGCTGCCACAGGTCAGCGTGACGGTGGTGACGTTGCTGGTCGCCGTACCGGTGCCGTTGCCGATGGTGCAGGTCTGGCCCGCCGGCTGCGATTTGATCGTCACCGCATAGGCGGTACCGCGCTTGATCGACAGGCCGAACTTGAAGGCGCCATTGGCGGTGACGGTCAGGTCATCCTTGCCGTTGTTCTGCAGCACGACTGACCCGGAGATGCCGGATGCCGTGCCGCCGACGGTCACGTAGCCGCCGGATGAGTTCCAGTTTTGGCTCTTGCCGCAGGCCGCCACTGACAGAATGGCCAGCAGGGTGACGAAGCGCACACTGGCGCGGCTGATCGAGTAAAGGGTCGGCATGGTGTTCACCGCTGGGCTGCCCGAAAGATGGAAAAACGACGTTCGCAGGTCGGCCTGCTGGCACATCGGCAAATTTGAAAGCGCTTGCAGAAACTAGCGAAAGGCCGGCACTCTTGTCAATGCACGATGGGCGGGTGGGCCGCCAGTCGGTTATGATGCGTTGCAAAATGGTCGCAGCGGGCTGAACGGAGCGGGTGAATGCGGCAATCGGATCTTGAGCGACGGCTTGCCTCTGTCTCGAACAAGGAAGCGGTGACCTTGGAGATGGTCGCGCGGGAAGCTGGCGTCTCGCCGAGCACGGTCTCGCGCATCCTGAACGGCACCGCCCGGGTGCGCGACAGCAAGGTGCGCGCGGTCGAAGCCGCGATTGCGAAACTTCAGTTCATGCCCAACACGGTGGCCCGCGCACTTGCGGGTGGCAAGTCGATGAGCGTGGGAGTCGTCACCCAGGCGATCGATAGTCCGTTCTACGGCGAGGCGCTCGCTGCCATGGAAAAAGGCCTGCTGCGTGCCAATTATTCCGCGCTGTTCGTGAGCGGACACTGGCGCGAGGAAGACGAGCGACGCTGCATCAGTCACCTGGTCAGTCGTCGCGTGGATGGCATCATTCTCGTGACCAGTTGTTTGCAGGATCAGGAGTTGCAGCAGTTGTCGCGCAGCGTGCCGCTCATCCTGACCGGCCGCGACGTGACCGGCGAGAACATTCATTGCCTGGACGTCGACAGCACCCCGGGCGCGCGGCTTGCGACCGAATATCTGATTGGGCAGGGGCATCGGCGCATCGCGTGCATCACGGGCCCGGAGAATCATCCGGACGCTCTGCAGCGCCTTGACGGCTACAAGTCCGCGCTGGCCGCCGCTCGCATCAATTTCAGCAAGAAACTGGTCACCGCCGGCGATTATTCAGACGCGGGTGGTTACGCGGCGATGAACAGGCTGCTCGATGCCAAGGCGGATTTCAGCGCTGTCTTCGCTGCCAATGATCAGACCGCCTACGGGGCGATGCTGGCCCTCCATCGCCGCGGGCATGTCGTACCGCGCGACGTCTCGATCGTCGGATTCGACGACCTGCCGACCTCATCCTTCACCATTCCGCCACTCACGACGGTGCACCGCGGCATTGCGGAAATCGGCGAGGCAGCGGCCGAGGCGATGATCGATCTGATCGAGGGACGGGCGCCGCGCCTGCGCGCGGGGAGCATGACTCTCGCCATACGCGAGACCACGCGGCCCTTGCGCAATTGACGCAAGTGCAATTGACTCGAGCTCAGTGACGCGGGGCGGCCCCGCCGCGTGGGTCGAACCCGATTTCGTTCAGGAATTGCTCGAAGGCCGGATGCCAGGCGGCGGCATTGCGGTTGAAGATGTAGTGCCCGTTGTTCTTGTCGGCAGGCAGTTGCACGAAGCGGCCGTTGCCGCCTGCGGCTCTGAAAGCCGCGTACCACTGACTCGGGTAACGCGGTCCCCATAATCGATCGTTGGCCGAATACATCCATAGTGTCGGCAGAGCCGTCCTCGCGCCGAACACGGCGAATGTCTGCTGCATCTGGTCGGGGCGGCAAGGCGTGTCGATGCGCCGCACCGGATCGCCTCCGTCGCCGCCCGAGATGTTCACGCCGGCCTGCACTCCGGGCAGGCGTTGCGCAACGCTCGCAATGGCCACGATACCGCCGAAGGATTCCCCGACCACCAGCCCGCGACGCGTGTCGACGTAGGTCAGTCCGATCGCATGGCGGAGTAATTGCCGCGTGGCTTCGACGGCGGGCGCGATGCCCGCTGCATGATGCTTGTCGCGGCACTCGCCCGTGTATTCGAGGTCCGGTCCGCCCGTGCTGCCGTAGCCGACACGGGTCGGGGTCAACACGGCAAAGCCGAGTCCGGCAAAGTAGTGCGCATTTGCCGGATAATTCTGGACCCCCATCCCGGCAAATCCACGCGCATCACTGGGGCGACCGTGGTGCAGCACCAGGAATGGGTGCCGGGCGTCATCGGCGGGGCGCGTAATGCTCACGAGCATGCGTTGTTTGACCAATTGGCCCCGTGAGCCCTGCAACTGCACCGGTACCTCGATGATCTCCTCGACGATCGGTGTCGCCGCGGTGGCGGTTACGGGTCCTGCCGCCGTGCTCCGGCCGCCGGGCGCCGCGCCCATGCTGGCCGTTGCGGCGCATAGCAGCACGGCGGTCCACCGCAGACCACCCGCGCAGGGCGCTCGATCTTTCATTTGGCGATGCAGCATGGTGGTTCGCGCGATTCCGTTTGACAGCACCGTCAATGGCTGTGCTAGATTCATTTTTCTGAAAGCGCTTTCTTCCATTGTCAAATCATTGCTGCATCAGTCAAGGAGCAATCGATGAACACGTCGAGTCTGCCCGCAAATTCGCGTCGCGTCTGGTCTTTCCTGTCGGTCGGCGTTGCGGCCGCAGCCCTCATGGCATGCAGCGGCGGCGGCGTGACCACGCCGAAAACCCCGGACGACGGCGGTGGCGGCGGCGGTGTTACCGTTACGCCAACGGCTTACGTGCTGTTTGCATCGAACTACGTCGCCTATGCCTCGCAGACCAACGGTGCGTTCCTGCACTCGCTGCAGAACGGGGACGTCTATGCCGGCTTCGGTGGCAAATATGCCTATGGCTGCTACTCGGCCAGTCAGGGCGACATGGACCGCACTCAACTCTACATCGTCCAGGCTCAGGCCAACGGCGACGGCAATTGCACCCCCGGGGTGCCGGCCCCGCCCGCTCCGACGACGGCGGCGGACTTCGCCTACGTGGCGATCAAGGCGCCCGCGTCGAATGCGCCCTCGGCCAGCATTCCACCGGTCGACATCAGCCAGGCCACCAAACTGCTGATCCAGATGGGCAACACCGCTGTCCCGGATGCTAGTCACGGACACGCCAATGTCTTCACGGTTACGCTCACCAACGACACCAAGGGTGACGGTACCGCCTCGACGGCAGACTGCGCGGTCGATCAGACGCTCGCCACGGTCGGCCCGGGTGCCCCCTCGGCCTTGGGCGTGCTCAATTACGTCATACCGCTCAGTTCGTTCACCTGCTCCAAGGGGTCGGTGGCGACCCTCCAGTCGAGTGGCGTGACGGTCGTCGCCGTCAAGTTCACGGGTGACAAGAATCCGAACGTGGCAGTGGGCGAATTCAATACCATCGCCGTCGGCTACGTCGGATTCACCAAGTAATCGTCATATCAGCAGCTGGTCATGTCGGTCGGCCTCGAGTCGACCGGCAGCCCGCCATCGGGTGGTAGTGCATGACCGTCAAACTGGGGTTGGTGTCGCTGGCGGAAGGCCACAAGCCTGCGGGCCTGGCTGAGCGGTTCTCGCCCGGGTTCGTCTGGGGTGTCGCAACCAGCGCCTTCCAGATCGAGGGCGCTACGCAGGAGGATGGCCGCGGCGATTCGATCTGGGATGTGTTCTGTCGTCGCCCGGGCGCCATCTTCGATGCCAGCACGGGTGAGGTGGCCTGTGACCACTATCACCGCGTCGATGCCGATGTCGAGCTGATCAACAGTCTGAATGTCGGAGCCTACCGGTTCTCGGTCGCGTGGCCGCGCGTGCAGCCGCTGGGGCAGGGCGCATGGAACGAGCCCGGTTTCGCCTTCTATGATCGATTGATCGATGCGCTGCTGCGGCGTGACATCGCTCCGCATCTCACGCTGTATCACTGGGACTTGCCGCAGGCGCTGCAGGAGCACGGTGGTTGGAACCAGCGCGATACGGCACTTCGTTTTGCCGACTATGCCCATGAGGTGGGTCGCCGTTTCGGGGACCGTCTCGCGAGCATCGGCACCATCAACGAGCCTTGGGTGGTAGCCACCCTGGGGCACCAGACCGGCATCTTCGCGCCGGGCGAAACCAGTCGCAAAGTGGCCACGCAGGCCTCGCATCACCTGCTGCTCGGTCACGGGCTCGCCCTGCAGCGGCTGCGGTCGATGGGGCTGCGCACGCCGCTCGGCATCGTGCTCAATCAGTCACCGACGCACCCGGCCACGGATCGCCCGGCGGACGTTGCCAAGGCCCGACTCGACGACGGCCTGCTGATCCGCTGGTACACGGACGCGCTCCTGCGTGGCGAGTACCCACGCGACGTACTGGAGGAACTCGGCGCAGATCAGCCAGACACTGCGCCGGGTGACATGGACATCATCTCGCAGCCGCTCGACTTCATCGGTATCAACTATTACACGCGCAACCTTGCCAGCGTCGACACGCCCACCGAGGTTCTACTCGCCGGTCGTGAGCTGACCGACATGGGATGGGAGATCTGCCCGGAGGGGCTGACCGAGCTGCTGCTGCGGCTGCACCGTGATTACCCGCTCCCGCCGGTGTTCATCACCGAAAACGGCGCGGCATTTCCGGACCGCTTGGTGGATGGTCGAGTCGTCGACACGGCCCGCGTCCGCTATCTGCAGACACATATCGCGGCAGTCGCGGATGCCATCGAAGCGGGCGTCGACGTGCGGGGTTACTTCGCCTGGAGTCTGCTCGACAACTTCGAGTGGGCGTCTGGCTATGCCAAGCGATTCGGCATCGTGTATGTCGACTACGCCACCCAGCAGCGCATTCCCAAAGACAGCGCCTACTGGTATCGCGACTTTCTCGCGGCAGCACGGCAGCCGACCCCGCTACGCAGCCCTGCGGGTGCGCTGGCCACCGGCAGCTGACGTCTTGTCGACAACAACCCCAGCGCAGTGGCAGCTCGTTTGGCACGACGAATTCGAGGGGTGTGCCATCGACCGCAGCAAGTGGGATTTCGAACTGGGCAATGGCTTCATGGACTCATGGAGCGGCAGTTGGGTTCCCGGCTGGGGCAATGAGGAATTGCAGTGCTACACGGATACGCCCGGCAACCTTGCCGTGCACGACGGTCTGCTGCATGTTCGAGCCCTGCGCGAGTCAGTGCAGGGATGCCAGTACACCTCGGCGCGCATCCGCACCCGACGCGCCGATGGGGCCGCGCTGTTCGCGGGTCGGTACGGGCGCTTCGAATTCCGCGCGCGGGCGCCGGTGGGCAAGGGTCTGTGGTCAGCGTTGTGGATGTTGCCGCAACAGCAGGTCTACGGTCCGTGGCCGGCCTCAGGCGAGATAGACGTTATGGAAGTCGTGGGCGACCGCCCCGAACAGTACCTGGGCAGCCTGCATTTCGGTGCGAGCTACCCGCGCAACCACCACATCACGCACAGCCATCGTTTCGCCGATGGCAGTTCCGTGGCTGACTTTCACCTCTATTCGCTCGAATGGGAACCGGGTGAGATCCGTTGGCTGGTCGATGACCAGCTGTGGGCGCGGCAGGGATTTTGGTGGAGCAGCAGCCAGCGGCGCGGCAGTCGCGGACTGGTGCCGCGGTCCGCTGCCGACCTCAATCCGTGGCCCGCACCGTTCGATCAGCCATTCCACATCGTGATCAATCTTGCCGTCGGCGGGCGTCTGCCTGGCGAGCCCGATGAGCGGACCGCTTTTCCCGCAGAGCTGCAGGTGGATTTCGTGCGGGTGTATACACGCGACGGCGGCGATGCGCCGTTGCGGCCGCGACAGCGCGGCAGGTTTCCCTATTCACGCCCGCGCACCGCGCGCAGCAACCAACCGGGTGAGGTGAGCCGATGAATGATCCGCAAGCACAGGGTCACAAGCTGACCGTAACCGAGAAGATCGGTTATGGCTGCGGTGATCTCGCCTCGAATTTCTTCTGGCAGATGTTCTCCATCTTCATCGCCAAGTTCTACACCGACGTCTTTCTGCTCGGTGCGGCCACCATGGGGACCATGCTGTTGGTGACCCGCATCGGAGATGCGTTTGTCGACCCGGTGATCGGTGCTCTGGCCGATCGGACGCGTACCCGCTGGGGGCGGTTCCGTCCCTATCTGCTCTGGATGGCGATTCCGATGGCAGTGACCGCGGTGCTCACCTTCACCACGCCCAACCTGTCTCCGACTGCGAAGACGGCGTACGCGTACGTGACGCTCAGCCTGATGATGATTGCGTATTCGGCGATCAACATTCCCTATTCGGCCCTGCTTGGGGTGATCACGCCAAGTTCCGAGGAGCGCACCAGCACGTCCGTGTACCGATTTGCAATGGCGCTGATACCCGTATTCATCATTGTCAACTTCACCATGCCGATCGCTCGGCATTTCGGCGGCAACGATAATTCTCCAGTCGGCTGGCAGATGGCGATGATCATCTACTCGGCCATTGCCGTGGTGTTGTTTCTGGTCACCTTTCTGATGACACGCGAGCGCGTGCAGCCGGACGTGCGGCAAAAGACCAGCCTCGCGAGCGATCTGCGCGACCTGCGCAACAATCGGCCGTGGATAGTCTTGTGTGTCGTGGGCATTGCCGCGCTGACCTATTCGAACATTCGCGGCACCGTCGCGATCTACTATTTCGAACAAGTCGTGCCGGGCGGCAAGGAACTCTTCGGCCCGGTCATGACGTCGGGTGCGATTGCCTTCATCGCGGGTGTGATCGCCACCGGCCCGCTCGCCAAAAAATTCGGCAAGCGTAATTTTTACATGGTGTCGATGCTGTTGACCGCGCTGCTGACGGCCGCGTTCTATTTCGTACCGCCGCAGAACATCCCGCTGGTCTGGGCCTCGCACGTGCTGATCAATTTCTGCGCCGCACCCACCGCACCACTGGTCTGGGCCATGTATGCCGATACGGCCGATTTCTCTGAATGGAAAACGGGCAATCGGGCGACGGGGTTGGTGTTCTCGGCGGCCTCGTTTGCGCAGAAGATCGGTTGGGCAATCGGCGGTGCCGGCACCGGCTGGCTGCTTGCCTATTTCGGCTATCTGCCGAACGTCTCGCAGAGTCCCCGTACCCTCAACGGCATCATGCTGATGATGAGTTTCATTCCAGCAGTCGGCGCCCTGCTCGCCATCGTCGCGCTGTGGTTCTACGAACTCGACGAGCCGACGGTACGCAGTATGTCGTCCGATCTGGCCCTTCGGCGCCAGCAGCAGGCCCGCACCGGGGCAGGCGAATCGGCGTCGGGCGCGTCCGCCTGAGGGGGCTCTCAAGTGATGGTTCGGGGTCGCCCCGCCAAGAAATGAAAGCGCAGTCAGGCCTGCCACGGGTCCTGTCGGCAGGGGAGGCAGGGCGCGAGACCTCACCTGAAAAGCCTGTTTTTTCAGATTTGAGACGATCTGCTGCAGCGCAGCATCCAGCCGGAGAGGTTTAAGTTTGACAGTCTGGCAAATCGTTCGTTAGATTCGCATGTGAAAGCGCTTTCTTAGTTTTCCGCGCCGCCTGCCTTGCCCAGACATGCCGCCCGCCGGGCGACGGGCCGTAACGATCGAATTCGGAGACCGCACATGTTCCTGATGCGCAAACTGACCGTGATGTTGATGGCAGTCGCCACGAGCCTCGCGCTCGTCGCCTGCGAACCGGGGGATGGGAAGGGCCTGCGGGCACCCTCAGTCACCTCGATAGCGGTGACGCCGAGTTCGGCGACCATCAATACCGGCGCCGCCCAGGCGTTGACGGTGACGGCAACCTACAGCGATGGATCGCAGGGAACGCTGACGAGTGGCATCGTATTTGCCAGTTCCAATGCGGCGGTCGCCACTGTCAGCAGTGCCGGCCTCGTCACCGGTGTGACCGCCGGCAGCGCAACCATTACGGTCACCCAGTCGGCCAACGGCAGAACGGCAACGGCCGCGATCACGGTGCAGGGCAAGACGCCGGCGTCTATTTCGCTCGCCCCCGCGGCAGCCACGCTGGCGGTTGGCGCCACGCAGGCGCTGACGGTCAACGCGGTGTTCGTCGATTCGACCACCGGCACGGTCACGTCCGGCGTGACCTTCAGTTCTTCCGATCCCGCGGTGGCCACCGTCAGCTCGACCGGTGTGGTCACAGCAGTTGCGGCCGGCACTGCCACGATCACGGCGACGCACACCGCGACCGGCAAGACGGCCACTGCCGCGATCACCGTCACACCGCCTGCAGCCAACTATGCGGTGCTGGATTTCAACACGGCAGGGGTGACCTATACGCTGACGCCCTTTGGCGGCGAAGTCGCGGAACTGACCAGCGTCGGCGTACCGGCGGGCGGCCCGCTCAATCAGGTGGCCAAGCTCACGCGTCCGGCAGCCGCGGACTGCTTCGCTGGCACGACGATGTCAGTGGGTTATTTGAACTCGATTGGTCGGCTGCCCTTCGCAGTTGATGCGACCCAACTCACTGTGCAGTTGTACGCGCCGGCGGCGGGTCTGAAGATCAAGCTGAAGGCGGAAGATGCCAACAATCCTGGCGTGTCGGTGGAGAGCGACGCACTCACGACGACGGCCGGCTGGCAGACGCTGACCTTCGACATGGCGAGCCAGAGTCCGGGGACGGCGGCGCTGAACACGGCCTCGACCTACAACAAGCTGACGATCTTCCCCGACTTCACCTGCGGTGGTGCGAGCCCGGGCATCGAGGAGATCTTCTACGTCGGTCCGATCACCTTCATCGGCGCGGCGGGCCCGTCGGAGCCGCCCTTGGTGGCGCCGCCTCCCACTTCCTACACGGTATTGGACTTCAACACGGCGGGAGTGACGTACGCGCTGACGCCGTTTGGTGGCGAGGTTGCGGATTTGACGAGCGTGGGCGTTCCGGCGGGTGGTCCAGGCAACGTGGTTGCC
>Ga0114972_10004484_pt1 | contig 10402 bp, 7 predicted proteins | sample M_140807_EF_Meta_FD_87354 | JGI IMG/M metagenome (GOLD analysis project Ga0114972, IMG submission 87354) | Freshwater microbial communities from Lake Montjoie, Canada to study carbon cycling - M_140807_EF_MetaG | ecosystem: Environmental > Aquatic > Freshwater > Lake | place: Lake Montjoie... | reverse complement strand
GAGGATCGGCACACCCGAGGCGATCAGCGTTCCCAGCGTCCGCATCGTTCGGGCAACCGATATCTTTTCGATTAGCGGGCCGATGATGGGGATGTAGAGATAGAGCCGGTCAAGGATGTAGTTGCCCGTTCGATTCAGTCGTATGAGCTTGATGAGGAGCCAATACGCCATCGGGAAGAGGGGTAGGACATACCAATAGGTGGCAAACCATTTGGAGGTGTCCATAAGGAACTGGGTGATGTCGGGAAGCTTCATGCCGAAGTCTTTGAAGATCTTCTCGAACTTGGGGATGATGTAGATCATGATGAACGAGAGGATGGCTATGGCCACCATGATCACCACAACGGGGTACACCATTGCGCCCGTGATTCGGCCTTTAAGGCGTTGGCTCTTTTCCTTGAACTCCGCAAGGCGTCTCAGGATGACTTCGAGGGCACCGCCCGCCTCACCCGCCTTGACCATGTTTACATAAAGGCGATCGAAGCACTTGGGGTGTTTGCCGAAGGAGTCGGAGAGGGTGGTTCCCGATTCGACATCCTCGACGACATCCATGAGGGCGTTCTTGAGGATGCCGCCTTTCATTTGCCCTTCGAGGATTTTGAGCGAACGGAGAACGGGGAGACCGGCGTCCTGAAGGGTGGAGAACTGGCGGGTGAATGTACAGAGCGCCTTCATCGAAACGCCACCGAGAGAGAAGGATTTCCCCTTCTTTTTCCCCTTGGCTTTCTTTTTGCCTTTGGCTTTTTTGCCGGCGACTTCGGAGAGCTGGGTCACGAAGTAACCCATGTTCTTGATTTTCTGCTGGGCTTCTTCCTCGGAGGCAGCGTCGACCTGGTCCTTTACCTCTTTGCCAGTGCTATCCATGGCCTGGTATTTGTAGGTCGGCATGGGAAATCCTCCTGGGGAACGGCCCGGTTTTCCGGGTGGTGTATTCTAGTGTGCGGTTGGTCCGGTGTGTTTGGGTTTAGTGATCGACGATCGTCTCGCGAACGATCTCTTCGATGGTTGTGAGTCCGGCGTTAATCCCGCGCAGACCGCACTCCCGGAGGGTTTCCATTCCCTGCGCAATCGCAACCATCCGGAGATCATCGGTCGAAGACCCCTTGGAAATTTCGTCGCGGAGGGTGTCGTTCATGATTAGGAGTTCGTGAATGGCCATACGACCCTTATAGCCCGAGTTGTTGCATTTTTCGCAACCGCGACCGTAGAAAAACGAGTGTCCGGCGGCGGTTTCCGGTGTCAGTTCGAGTTCCATGAGGAGGTCGGGCGAGGGATTGAACGGCTCCCGGCAGTTGGCGCAGATTTTGCGGACCAACCTTTGGGCCAGGATCGCCTCGACCGTGGCGGTGATGAGGAAGGGCTCGAGACCCATGTCGCGCATACGGGTGATGGTCGAGGGGGCATCGTTGGTGTGAAGCGTCGAGAAAACAATGTGTCCGGTGAGAGACGCCTGGACGGCGATCTGGGCGGTTTCGAGGTCACGGATCTCGCCGACGAGGATTTTGTCGGGGTCCTGACGGAGGATGGCGCGAAGGGCCGAGGCAAAGTTCAGGCCGATTTCGTGGTTGATCTGGCACTGGATCAGACCTTCGATTTCGTATTCCACCGGGTCTTCGGTGGTGATGATCTTTTCCTCGATGATATTGAGTTCAGAAAGTGCGGCGTAGAGGGTCGTGGTTTTGCCTGAGCCGGTGGGGCCGGTCACGAGGACGATGCCGTTGGGTTTGGCGATCACCTCGCGGAACTGGTCGACCAGGTGTTTGGGCATGCCTGTGTTGTCGAGGCTCAGGTTCACATTCGACTTGTCGAGGACCCGGATGACGATGCTTTCGCCAAAGAGGGTCGGCAGGATCGATACGCGCATGTCGATGCGGGTTCCGCCCACCGTCAACTCGATACGACCGTCCTGGGGGAGGCGGCGTTCGGTGATGTCGAGGTTGGACATGACCTTGATACGCGAAGAGATGGCATTGGCGAGTTGGCGGGGCGGGGGGACAAGCTCGTAAAGCACGCCATCGCACTTCATGCGGAGTTTGTATTCGTCTTCGAAGGGCTCGAAGTGGATGTCCGAGGCGCGGTCCTTGATGCCCATCAGGAAGACCATGTTGATGAGCTTGCGGACAGGAGCAGATTCGGCCAATTCCATCATCGATTCGAGGTCAATCGAGGCGGGGCCACCCCGGGCACCGGCGAAATCGGTGTTCGATTCGAGCTGTTTGATGAGGTCGACAAGGGATTCTTCCTTGCCCATGTAGCATTTTTTGAGGACCTCTTCCATGGCGTCGGGTTGGGCCAGCCAAACCACGACTTCATTGAGGCTCAGGAGGTTTCTGAGGTCATCGGCGGCGCCCATGTGGGACGGGTCGGCGATGGCGACGGTGAGGACCTTGTCCTTGTAATTGAGCGGAAGGACCTTGTAGACGCTGGCCATGGTCTCGGGGACCAAAGTTAGCGCTTCGGGGGTGGGGCGGACCTCGGCGAGGTTGACGAGCTTGATCCCCTGTTGTTCGGCGAGAGCCTGATAAAGTTGGTCGAGATTGAGGAGGCCACGGGAGATGGCGACCTGGCCGATTTGTGTGCCAGAGTTTCGGGCTTCTTCGAGCAGGTCCCAAAGTTGGTCTTCGTCCAGGAAACCGAGGTCGACAAGGACCTGACCGAGTTTGCGGCGACCGCCTGATGCTGGGCCGGCGGAATCGGCGAAGTCGTCTTTGGCTTTTCCGGCAGGTTTGGGAGCCGGTTTGGCCGCAGCGGGAGCGGCGGGCTTGGCAGCGGCCGGAGCGGGAGTTCCGGCAGGACGAGGCGCGCCAGCAGCGGGAGCAGGAGTTCCGGCAGGACGAGGCGCGCCAGCAGCCGGAGCAGGAGTTCCAGCAGGACGAGGCGCGCCAGCAGCGGGAGCTGGAGTTCCAGCGGGACGGGGAGCGCCAGCAGCCGGAGCGGGAGTTCCAGCGGGCCGAGGAGCGCCAGCAGCGGGGGCGGGAGTTCCGGCAGGACGGGGGGCGCCAGCAGCCGGAGCAGGGGTTCCAGCGGGCCTTGCTGTAGGAGCCGGAGCGCCAGCAGCGGGAGGAACCGCGCCGGGGGTTCCCGGTGTGGCAGGGCGCGGTGTTCCAGGATTAGGATTGGGTGGCGTGCTGGACATAGGTGTTGGGGCCTGCTTTTAGGAGAAGATTTGGATTAACGGCGCTTCATGCCAGTGCTTCGGCGGTCATCTTCGTCATCATCCTCGTCTTCGTCCTCATCATCCTCTTCTTCCTCTTCCTCAACCACATCATCCTGGTCTTCCATCATGCCAGCTTCGGCGCGGGCGATACGGGCGGCGAGTTCGGCGGGCTTGGCCGAGCGCATCAGGCACTCTTCCTTGGCTACCAAACCTTTTTGCCAGAGCTTGAAGAGACTTTCGTCGAGGAGGAACATGCCTTCCTTGCGGCCTGTCTGGATGGCCGAGTCGATACGGTAGGTTTTGTTTTCCCGGATCAGGTTGGCGATGGCGGGGGTGATCACCATCATCTCGTACGCGGCGACGACGCCATCGGGCTTTTTGGGCATGAGCGCCTGGGAAAGCACGCCAATGAGTGCGGTTGAAAGTTGGGTGCGGATCTGGTCCTGTTGTTCCTGGGGGAAAACATCGATGATACGGTTGATGGTAGATGCGGCGCCGTTGGTGTGGAGCGTTCCGAAGACGATGTGGCCTGTTTCTGCCGCTTCGATGGCGGCGTGGATCGTTTCGAGGTCGCGCATTTCACCAACGAGGATGATGTCGGGGTCCATACGCAAGGCGCGGCGGATACCCTCTTTGAAGCTTGGCACATCCACGCCGATTTCGCGCTGGTTGAATGTACATTTTTGGTGGGTGTGGTAATACTCGATCGGGTCTTCGAGTGTGATCACATGTTTGTCGTAATTGTGGTTGATGAAGTTGAGCATCGATGCAAGAGAGGTCGTCTTGCCCGAACCGGTCGGCCCGGTCACCAAAAGGAGACCGCGGGGACGGGTGATTAGGCGCTTGATCGCCTCGGGCATACCGATTTGTTCGAAGGTTAGGAATCCCGAGGGAATACGGCGCATCACCATGCCGATGTTTCCGCGTTGCTTGAACACGGCGACACGAAAGCGAACCCCGCCTGTGAATTCGATAGCGAAGTCGGCGCCACCTTTTTCCTGGAGTTCTTGTTGGCAGCGATCGGGGGTGATCGACTTCATCAAGGCAGTGCAATCGTCGTTATCGAGCGATTTGGTGTCGAGCTTTCGCATGCGACCGTGCTGACGAACTACAGGGGGTTGTCCCACAGTGATGTGGAGGTCGTTAGCTTTGAGTTGGATAACGGTAGTCAAAAGTTTGTCGATAAGGACACTGGACGTTGCCACAGCAAGAGCTCCCCTTGGAAAAGCCAGGTTTGGGAGGCCAAAAGCGCCTCATGCGCCTGCGGAGGTCGATAAGTACTCGGCAAAGGGACTCGCCAAATAGAGAAAGTCCCAGTCCATCCTTAATTAAGTTATCGACACAACACGCTTGGCGTCCAACCTTAATGAAAAAAACATGTGAAAAGGAGATGAAGACGGGATCAGGTTACCCGGCCTAGTGTTTTGCCGGAGCCTTTTGGGGCGCCGTATGGCCACCCGGTTTGGTTTGACCGGCTGGTTTGCCTGAGCTTGCGCCTGGTTTTTGGGCGTCGGCGGTTCCCTCGGTTTTCGGATCCTCTTTCTTTTTTGTGAGATCCTCTTCCGGGTCTGCATGGTGGCAGATGCTCAGGACTTCATCGAGGGTGGTAATCCCTTTGCATGCTTTCAACACGCCGTCTTCGAGCAGGTTTTTCATTCCTGTGGCACGCGCGGCGCGGCGCAGATCCTGCGTTGGGGCTCCTTTGAATGTCATTTCGCGGATTTTGTTATTCATGCGCAGGAGTTCATAGATCCCCTTGCGGCCGCGGAAGCCTGTGTTGTTGCAGTTGGAGCAGCCTCGGCCTTTCATGAATGTGGCTGTTTTGAGCTGTTCCTCGGTGATACCTGCGGCGACGATCTCCTTGTGTGGTGGGTCGTATGGGACCTTGCACTTGGCGCAGACAACGCGGACCAGGCGCTGGGCCATGATCGCGATGACCGAGCTGGCCACGAGGAAGGGCTGGACGCCGACATCCACAAGACGGGTGATGGCCGAGGGGGCATCGTTGGTGTGGAGGGTAGAAAAAACCAAGTGTCCCGTAAGGGATGCCTGGATGGCGATTTCGGCGGTTTCGTGGTCGCGGATTTCCCCAACAAGGATGATGTTAGGGGCTTGCCGGAGCATCGACCGGATGATTCTGGAGAAGTCGAGGCCGATGTTGTGGCGCACTTCGCACTGGTTGATGCCAGGGAGGTAGTACTCGACGGGATCTTCGGCGGTGATGATCTTTTTGTCGGGACGGTTTTGCTCGTTGAGCGCGGCGTAGAGGGTCGTGGTTTTGCCGGAACCGGTGGGGCCGGTCACCAGAAAGATGCCGTTGGGACGCTTGATGATGTTTTGGAAGCGTTGATAGTCATCTTCGGCGAAGCCAAGGTCGCGGATATTGACCGAGATGTTCCCACGGTCGAGTATGCGCATGACGCAGGATTGCCCCTGAACGGTGGGGAGCATCGAGACGCGCATGTCATAGGGTTTGCCATTGACGATGGTCTTGATACGACCGTCCTGACAGCGGCGTTTTTCTGCGATGTCGATGTTTCCCATGATTTTGAGACGGGAAAGGATGGGAGCCAACATACGCCGGGGCGGGTTGTCGCGCTCGATGAGGACACCGTCGACGCGGTAGCGGATTCGGATACGGTCGGCAAATGGCTCGATATGGATATCAGAGGCGCGGAGACCGATAGCTTCGGAAATAATAAGATTTACCAATTTAATAATTGGGGAATCAGATTCCTCAGCTTGTCCAGCTGCGCCGGCGGATTCCGTTTCCGTGAAGTCGATGGCGGTGTCAGTAAACTCGGCGAGCATCGAGTCGACCGATTCGGTTTCGGACTGCCCGTAGTGGCGGTTGATCGCCTCGATGATCTGTTCCTTGGGAGCAAGGACGGGAATAATGTCTTTGTTGAGGATGAATTGGAGTTTTGTGACCGTGTCGAAATCGGTCGGGTCGGACATGGAAATCTTGAGGTTGTTCCCCTCGATGGAGAGTGGGAAAACCAGGTTTTCGCGGGCGACGGATTCGGGGACCATTTCGACAATTGTCTGGGGAATTGTCTTGTCGGAGAGGTCGATGAACTCGAAATTGGAGTGTTCCGCGACCGCCTTCATTGCCTGTTCGGTGGAGCAGTAACCGAGCTTTACGAGCATCTCGTGGAGTTTGGCGCCGGTCTGCGCCTGCATGGATCGGGCTTCTTCGAGCTGGTCCGCGCTGAGGATGGAGTCACGGATGAGAAGGTCAGTGAAATCGCCGCGAGTCTTGGCCATGGTTTAAAGGTTCCAGGGGGGCCAAATGGGGTCGAAACGGCGGGAAAGCCGCCCATGGGATGGGAAGAAAGTCCTTTTGGCAGTATGGCAGATAGAAGGAGCAAGGCAAGGTCGGGTTGCAGGTTCCTTGCAATCTAAACGGATCCGTGGTTAGAATCGGCCGGACAGGAAGGTCCTCCCAATTGGATAAGGATGCGATTTTGGCGCCTTTAACCGAACAACAAACCTCTGGAAAGCCTCGACGGGTTGCACTTTTGGGATCCACCGGGTCCATTGGCCTAAGCACCCTGGATGTGGTGTCCCATTTTCCGGACAAATTGGTTTTGACCGGGCTTTCGGCCCATTCGCGGGTGGACCAATTGCTGGAACAGGCGCACAAGGTGCGTCCGGAATGGATTGCAATCACGGATATTGACGCCGGGCAATCGGTGGACCGATCGAAAATACCCCATGGGGTTGAACTGGTTGTTGGCCCGGAGGCTTTGGCCAGGAAAGTGGCCGGGGACGATGTGGATGTTGTTGTGACGGCAATCGTGGGCGCGGCAGGCCTTTTGGGAACCTGGGCGGCTTTGGAGGCGGGCAAGGATATTGCCGTCGCCAACAAGGAGACCCTGGTAATGGCGGGGCCGCTGGTTATGGATTTGGCGAAAAGGCGGGGGGCGAAGATCATGCCCGTCGATAGCGAGCACAGCGCGCTGTTTCAGGCGCTTTGCTCGGGCAAACCGGAGCAGGTCAGGCGGTTGGTGCTGACGGGGAGTGGCGGCCCTTTTCGCGGGAAAAAGCGTCACGAGCTGGAATCGGTCCGTCCCGAACAGGCCCTGAAGCATCCGACCTGGAAGATGGGGCCAAAAATCACGATCGACTCGGCCACGCTTATGAACAAGGCGCTTGAGGTGATCGAGGCGAGGTGGTTGTTTGACATGCCTGCCGAAAAACTTGAGGTGATGATTCATCCTGAAAGTGTCGTTCACTCGCTGGTGGAGTTTGAGGATGGGTCGATCATGGCACAGGCTTCACCGCCTGACATGCGGCTTCCGATTCAGTTGGCGCTACTTTGGCCGGAGCGGCCAAATGGCCCAACCCGAAGGCTCGATTGGACCGGGGCATTTGCCTGGCGATTTGAACCCCCGGATACGGATAATTTTCCGGCCCTAAGATTAGGTTTTGAGGTAGCCCGGCAGGGAGGGACGGCTGGGGCGGTGCTTAACGCCGCCAATGAAGAAGCCGTCGGTCGATTTCTGCGGGGTGATCTTGCTTTCCTGGACATTGCCCAAGCGACGGGGCAGGTGCTGGCGAGCCACGATTTTTCGGCGCATCCGGATTTGGGCGAACTGGCCCGGTTGGATGGATGGGCCAGGCGGGAGGTAGGTCGGTGGAAGTAAACAACAGCAATGCGGGTAGCGCGGACCCAAAGGAAATTCCTTCGGTAGGTCCCCAGGCTCCCCAAGCGCCCGGTCCCGGTCCGGTTGAATGGTTTCGCTCCAATTTGGTCTATTTCATTATCCTGGGCATGATCGTGGTCATGGTTTACACCAATTTTGGTGTGCCGGGGCTTGTGAAAGCCGGGATGGTGGCGCTGGGTCTTGGCCTTGTGATTTTCATCCATGAACTCGGACACTTTCTGGCCGCAAAGTGGTGTGGGGTCCAGGTTCGGGTGTTCAGCATCGGCTTTGGACCAGCTTTGCCGGGATGCTCGTTTGAGGTGGGAGAAACGCGATATATGATTGGCGCTCTCCCGTTGGGCGGATTTGTCCAGATGTTGGGGGAGGGGAGTGAAAACGGCGAAACCGAAGTTGGGGAGGATTCGCCCAGGTCGTTCAAGAAGAAGAATGTCGGGCAAAGAATGTTGATCATGTCCGCGGGCGTGATCATGAACATCATCCTTGGAATGGCGTGTTTCATCATTGTTTTTCGTGCCCACGGCGTGCACCGTGTTGTGGGGGAAATCTGGCAGACTGATGCAGGATCGCCTGCCTGGGAGGCGGGGCTTCCGTCTGGTGGGAAAATCACAAAACTTGGCTCGATCCCCAATCCATCTTTTGATGATTTGAAGATTGAGACGATTTTGGTGGGTCGTGGAAATCGTTTGCATTTGGATGTGAGTGCGCCAGGAGGGGTCGTCTCAAAAGAGTTCGACCTGGAGCCAAGGCGCGGTCCGGGAGATTCGTTGCCGGCGCTTGGATTGAGCCCGCCACTTGGCCTGAAACTTAGGCCAAAACCGCCTGTGAACATCAAGGCGAACCTTTGGCGCGAAGGTAGTCCGGCCCAATACGCCCGGGAGATCCCCTTTGTGGTGGGTGATGCGATTTTGTCGTGGAAGATTGAGGGTGGTGAATGGGCAAATGTGGCCCCTGGGCGGGCGGGATGGGGCGAATTGGCCAAGGCGTTTGCTGCCAATCCGGAGAAAACCATCCTTTGCAAAATCAAGGACGCAAAAGGTGCCGAACGGGAAGAAAAGCTCCCTCCTGTTGGGGTGGATTGGGGAGAAAAGGTGGTCGCTTCCACAGGGTCCCCGGATGGTGACATCCTTTCCCTGAGTCCCCTTGGGACCCAGGAGGAGTCCAACAAAGCCGATTCGACAAGTGGCCAAAATTCCCGTGATGGGGCGGATTTGGGCTTTTATGAATTTCGGAGTCGAAACCGCACCCAGTCATCGTTGGCGATGGTTTTTGAATTCCGGAATGATGAGGGAAAAAAGCGCCGAATCCTTGTTGGTCCGGCGCGTCCTTGGGAAACCGGAATGACCATGCGGATGGGGCCGGTAACTGCCGTGAGGGATGGTAGTCCCGCGGAAAAAGCGGATTTGCGCAAGGGCGATATCCTTGCCAGGGTGCGAATCCTTCAGGGAGGTAAAGTTGAAGGCGGCAAAGTTCTGGGCGGCAAAGTAGTCGACGATATTGACCAACCAGATCCCATGCGGCTGCCCGAGCGGATTCGGGAAAAAGCGGGCAATGGAATCAGTATCGAGTTGACGGTTTTGAGGCAGGACAAGACCGCCAGGGAACCAGCCCGTGTGGTTCTTGGGCCAATTGCGTTGGATGCTCCGGGCAAATATGAGGAGGAGGGAAGTTTTCGCCCCTACTCCCCGATGCCGGTTGTCGGCTTGGGATTTGGTTATCAGGTTCTTAGCACAGTTGGGGCAGTTACACCCGGGAGTCCCGCCGCCAAAGCGGGAATCATGAAGGGTGATGTCGTTGAGGAGGTTCGCCTTGCCCAGGGAGTTAATGAAAAGGGTGAGGCACAATATGGCAAAAATTGGCGGGTATTGAGCACTGCCCGGGAAGATGGCCGAAAGGAATTCGACCAGTGGGCCCATGTAGGCGGTGCACTGGAAGGATTGGAAATTCCCAAGGTCCAAATCCGTCTGCGGCGCGGTGAAGCGCAGTTTCCCGATCCTTCGGTTGAAAAATCTGTCGGGCCGCTCACGCTTGAGCTTGTCCCGAATTTGGAGCGTTTTTCTTCGGAACGCGGCTTCCTTTTCCCAAGCGATAGCCAGCTTATGAAAGCGGATAACATCGCCGGGGCCCTTCAAATGGGCTGGCGGGAAACCTACTCGATGGTGGTGCTGATTTATCGGAACCTGGCCCGGATGATCAGTAGGGACCTTCCCATGGAGGGGCTTGGCGGGCCAATTGAAATTGCGGTGCAAACCTTTGCCGCCGCGGATGATATTTACACATTCCTGTTGATGATCGGGATGATCAGTATCAACCTTGCAGTGGTGAATTTCCTTCCGATCCCGCCGCTGGACGGGGGGCACATGGTGTTCCTCGCTTATGAGGGAGCTCGGGGTAAACCGGCACCAAGGATCCTTGTTGACATTGTAACGGGGACAGGTTTTGGGCTGATTTTGCTTCTGTTCGCTTATGTGATCTTTAACGATCTAAAGAGGAGATTCCTGTGACCCAGGCAAATCCGGACCCTGAGCAGGACAACCTGAGGCTTGGTGTTTGGCCATGGGTGGTTCTGGTAATCGTT
>Ga0114972_10004483_pt1 | contig 10402 bp, 6 predicted proteins | sample M_140807_EF_Meta_FD_87354 | JGI IMG/M metagenome (GOLD analysis project Ga0114972, IMG submission 87354) | Freshwater microbial communities from Lake Montjoie, Canada to study carbon cycling - M_140807_EF_MetaG | ecosystem: Environmental > Aquatic > Freshwater > Lake | place: Lake Montjoie... | reverse complement strand
TTGATGACACCGACGCCATGTTTTTCGGCTAGTGGCAACCATTGCAACGCCATGTCGTTTTGCAGGGTGTAGTGGTTGTAGGTGATCACGCAATCGAGCAGACCGGTCGGGATGACACGTTGGAAATTCTTCATTGGATAGCCGCTGATCCCGATATATCTGACCTTGCCCTTCTCGACCTGTCGCTTGAGGGCAGGCAAGGTTTCGTCGATTACCTGTTGGACATCTGCGTATTCGATGTCGTGGCAGAAAACCATATCGATGCAATCGAGTCGCATGCGTTCGAGGGATACGTCGATGCTCTCGGCGACCCGTTTGGCGGAGAAGTCAAAGTGTTTGGGTGCATAGCGTCCGAGTTTGGTGCTCACGACGATGGAATCGCGAGGATAGTTCGGCAGTATTTGGCCGAGGAGGACCTCGCTCATGCCGCGGCCGTAATATGCCGCCGTATCGATGAAATTGATCCCTGCATCGAGGGCTGTTCGCACTGCGGACAGGGATTGCGTGATATCGAACTGGCCGAATTCTGCACCGATCGATGAAGCGCCAAATCCCAGAGACGTTAGCTCGATCGAGGTGCGACCGAGTTTTCGTTTTTCAAGTGGCAACTTCATGGTCAGCGGGAGGCTTTCGTTATTCGGCGAGTTTACGCAGCACGGTTGGGAGGATACCACCGTTTCGGTAGTAATCGATTTCGACTGGGGTATCGATCCGGACCATGGCATTGAAGGTTTTTTTGGTCCCATCGGGTTTGGTCGCAACGACTTCGACTTGGCTCCTAGGAGTTAGCGATTCGCTAAGGCCTGGAATATCGAAGGTTTCCTCGCCGGTGAGTCCCAGGGTCGATACGTTTTCGCCTGGAAGGAATTGCAGGGGTAGGACGCCCATACCTACTAGGTTGCTGCGGTGGATGCGTTCGTAGGAAACCGCGATGACTGCATGGATTCCAAGCAGCAAGGTTCCTTTGGCTGCCCAGTCTCGCGAGGAACCTGTCCCGTACTCCGCTCCGGCCAAGACCACCAGCGGTGTCTTGGTGGCTTGGTATTTGATCGAGGCATCGTAGATGCTCATCGTCTCACCGGTGGGTAGGTACTTCGTTACGCCACCTTCGACGCCAGGGACCATCGCATTGCGGATACGGATATTGGCAAAGGTGCCGCGCACCATGACACGGTCGTTTCCTCGACGGGCGCCGTAGCTGTTGAAGTCAGCCGGCTGAACACCGTTTTCAACGAGGAACTTGCCAGCCGGCCCGGACTTGGCAATCGAGCCAGCAGGGGAAATATGGTCGGTGGTTACCGAATCGCCTAGGATCGCCAACGCCTTGGCACCTCGGATCGGTTTGATGGTACCGACGGATTTGGTGATCCCTTCGAGGAAGGGTGGACGTTGGATATAAGTGCTTTTGGCATCCCACGCGAACTGATCGCCGGGAGTGATTGGGATGGCATTCCAAGTTTCGTTGGAGGTGAAGGCACCCGAGTATTGCTTGAGGAACATCTCGGGTAGCACCGAGTCTTCAACCGCCTTGTGGACCTCGTCCGAGGTGGGCCAAATTTCGCGGAAGTAAACTGGTTTGCCGGCTTGATCGTGTCCGATGGGAGTGGTTTCGAAGTCGATATCGACCGTCCCTGCCAGTGCGTAGGCGACAACCAGAGGCGGGCTAGCCAAGTAGTTTGCGCGGGTGTGTGGGTTGACGCGTCCCTCGAAGTTTCGGTTCCCGCTCAAGACAGCGGCTGCCACGAGGTTTCCGTCGGTGATTGCATTGGCCACTGGTTCGGGCAGCGGTCCGCTGTTTCCGATGCAGGTAGTGCAACCGTAGCCAACGACATTGAAGCCGAGTTTTTCAAGATCGTCGAGGACACCTGCTTTGGTTAGGTAATCGGTAACGACACGCGAGCCGGGGGCAAGGCTGGTTTTGACGAACGGTTTAACTTTCAGGCCGCGAGCGACGGCCTTTTTGGCAAGGAGCCCTGCGCCGAGCATGACCGATGGGTTGCTCGTGTTGGTGCAGGACGTGATAGCGGCGATGACGACTGCACCGTGCCCGATGGTGCTTTGGACTTTGGAGTCTTTGACCGTAGAGGTGGCCGAGAGTTGATTGTCTGGGAGTCCGAATCCTCGTTCAGCGATTGGAGCGGAGAGTCCTTTTTGGAATGACTTTTGGAGGTTGCTCAGCAACACGCGGTCTTGAGGGCGTTTGGGTCCAGCCACTGCGGGTTCGACGCTAGCCACGTCCAGGTGGAGGACCTTGGTGTACTGCAATTCTGGGCCATGATCCAAGCGGAAAAGGCCTTGTTCTTTGCAGTAACGCTCGACCAGATCGATCTCGTCTTTGGTACGACCTGTTCGATGCAGGTACTTGAGGGTCTCTTGATCGACAGGGAAAAAGCCCATGGTCGCTCCGTATTCGGGAGCCATATTGGCGATGGTAGCCCGGTCGGCCAGGGACATGGATGAGACGCCTTCGCCGAAGAACTCGACAAACTTATTGACGACCCCTTCTTTGCGTAGGATTTCGGTGACACGCAAGACCAGGTCGGTAGCCGTAGCACCGGGCGAGAGTCTGCCGGTGAGTTTCATCCCGACGACTTCGGGCATGAGCATGTAGAGGGGTTGTCCGAGCATGTTGGCTTCGGCCTCGATGCCACCGACGCCCCATCCTAGCACGCCTAGACCGTTGATCATCGTGGTGTGTGAGTCGGTACCGACGAGGGTATCGGGAAAGGCCACAACTCCGGCGTGATCCTTGCCCTGGAAGACGACTTTGGCGAGGAACTCGAGGTTGACTTGGTGGACGATTCCTGTATTGGGAGGGACCACGCGAAAGTTCGCTAAAGCTTGTTGTCCCCAGCGGAGGAATTCGTAGCGTTCGCTATTTCGTTCGAATTCGACGGCGACGTTTTTCGAGAGGGCATCCCCGGTACCGAAGTAATCGACTTGGACCGAGTGATCGATGACCAGATCGACAGGGATAAGGGGATTGATTTTTTGCGGGTCACCTCCGAGAGCCTTCATCGCATCGCGCATGGCGGCCAGGTCGACGACGCAGGGTACTCCGGTGAAGTCTTGGAGGACGACGCGTGCGGGTTTGAAGGGGACCTCGAGTTCGGCGGGTTTGGCCGCATTCCATTTGGCAAGATTGACCACATCATCCTGGGTGACTTGGTAGCCATCGCAGTTTCTCAGGGCGGCTTCGAGCAGCACACGGATGGAGAATGGAAGTTTTGAGACAGGCGCGATGCCGGCGGATTCGAGGCGGTCCAAGCGGTAGATGCCGAGCTTACCCTGGGGGGCTTGGAATTGGTCGCGAGCGCCGAAGGGGTCCACCACTTTGGAGGAAGAGGCCATGGTATTGTTGGAAAACGGATCAAGGGGTAGGAAACGGTTCGTCCGCGAACGCTTTTTGGACGGGGCCTGCTCATTGTATCGATCTAGACAAAAATAAAAACGGCCCGCAGCAAGCTGCGGGCCGTTTCGCATCGAATCTACTGTGGGCAGGGCCTCAAGGAGGTCCTAACCGCAGGAGTTTATCAATTAGTTGCAACCGCAATTTCCAGCAGCAGCAGGAGCTGCGGCTGGTGCACAACCGCCAGCAGCAGCCGAGGAGCCACAAGCTCCGGCCGATGCCTTGCGTGTTCCGCATCCCATACCGCCGAGGTGTTTGCCGAAGAGTCCACGTCCGCTGAGCAGACCTGCACCTGAACCGATTCCGGCACCTGCACTGGAGGCAGATCCGGCAGCCCAAGAACCAGCGCCCGACTCGGTTCCAACGGCTGTGCCGTTAGACCAAACTGGAACGGAAACCGTTTGTGCGACCATCTTGCAGACGGTTACATCGATTTCTTCTTGAACGGTCGATGGAACTTGAACGGTGTACTTTTCAACCTTCTCTTCGGTCACGTTGTCGTAAACGGTGATGGTGGAAGTACGTTCTTTGGATTCTGGAACCATGACCGTGGAGGAAACGTCCTTCGAGCGGGTTTCGGTAACCATCTCGGTGACGTTCTTGGTGCGGGACTTGGTTTCAGTGTCATAAACCGTCTTGGAAACTGCGCGGGTCGCTTGTTCTTCGACAACGCGAGCAACCTTGCTGGTTACTTGACGATCTTCGGTGGTCATGACAGTCTTGGAGACTGGACGAGTACGAGTTTCGGTTTCGTAGATCGTCTTGCTTACAGGCCGAGTTTTGGTTTCGGTGGTGTAAGTGGTCTTGGTGACAGGACGAGTACGGGTTTCGGTTTCGTAGATCGTCTTGGAGACTGGACGGGTCCTGGTCTCGGTGTTCATGACGGTCTTCTTGACGGTACGAGTGCGTTGCTCGTCGTTGTAGGTGACCTTGTTGACCGTACGGGTACGGGTTTCGGTGGTCATCGAGCACTTCTTGACGGTTCGGTAACGGGTTTCGGTGTTGTAGCTCACCTTCTTGACCGTCTTGGATTGAACGTCGTCGCGATAAAGAGTCACGTTGTAGGTGTACTCTTCGGTGCTCATTTGGTTTTGGTAGGTCGTTACAGGAACTTCTTCGGTAACAACGTTAGGAACCCAAACCTTGCGGCAAACGGTACGCGTTGCAGGTGCTGCGGCGACTTCGCCACCGCATCCACAACCGCTGCTGCTAGCTGCAACAGCAACTCCGCCGCAACCACAACCAGAACCGCTGCTTGCAACTGCGCCACCGCAACCGGAGCTAACAGCCGATCCGCAACCACCACTGACTGGAACTTCTTCCGTAATGGTTTGGTACGAACCCATATCACGGCAAACCGTGCGGGTCGAGGTTACAGGAACGCGTCGGCAAACATTGCGCGAGCCGGTGCGTGCTTCGGTGTAAGGAACCTTGACGGTGTAGTTAACAACTTCGTCGCTGTAAACTGGAACTTGAACCGTGTAAGGAACTTGTTCGTCGCTGTAGACAGGAACTTGAACCGTGTAAGGAACTTGTTCTTGGGTCGTTACAGGAACCTTGACCATGTAAGTTTGAACTTCGTCAACGTACGAAGGAACTTGAACGGTGTAGGAAACTTCTTCGGTAACGGTCTTTGGAACTTGAACCGTGTAAGCGACTTGCTCGGTGACGGTTTGTGGGACTTGAACCGTGTAGGAAACTTCTTCGGTAACGGTCTTAGGAACTTGAACCGTGTAAGAAACGTCTTCGGTGACGGTCTTAGGAACTTGGACGGTGACGGTATTGGTCACGTCGTCGTAAACGGTCTTCTTGACGGTGTAAGGAACTTGTTCGGTGACAGTTCGTGGAACTTGTACCGTGTAGCTTTCTTCCACTTGCTTGGTCACTGGAACTTGAACGGTGTAGTCAACTTTCTTGACTTCCGTCTTTGGGACTTGGACCGTGTAGGTCTCGGTCTTGGTCTCAGTTCGTGGAACGCGCTTCGTTACGTTGTAACGGCGTTCTCGTTCTTCGGTGCTGTAGACGGTCTTGGAAACGGAGCGCTTCTCGGTGACTTGGGTCGGAACCATCACAGTTCGCTCGACGTAGGTGATTTGGGCGCCGCAACCTGCACCGGTTGCCATCGCTCCATCTGCACCAACAACACCGCCGCTAACGACACTGCCGCTAGCACCCGAACCGCAACCTCCGCAACCGGAAGCAACTTGTTGGGCTGGGGCAGCGGAACTTCCGCAACCACAATCACCTGCATAACTCACGTTGGCCGAAATAGCTGCGGCCAATCCAAGGAGCAAACCTCGGCGAAACTTCATTGTAGTCTCCTCAAAGAAAACGAATCAAACGGGCCACACGGCCAACTAATACATTGCGGGCGCACACGGCGTGCAACCCATAACTCTCGATGCTTAAACAAGGCTGACGACGGGGAAAAACCTACTGTGAAGAAATCACCTGGGAGAGGCCCGCCGACTTACCACTGCACGCTCAGAGTTTAGCTGTAAAAGTTTTCCTTGGAAGCAATCTTGACAAAAATCGGCAAACTTTTCGGAATCGCTAAAGCCGACCTGTCCGTCAAATCCTCACAACCGGAAATCGCATTCTTTTTCGCTGGTGAAACTTACTTAAGGAAAGTTTCCAGAGGTCCCAAAGCGGACTTCGGAAACCTTGAGCTTTGCCGCTTGGGAATCGGTTTTTTTTGGGCGATGCACCCAAGTGGCCTCTCGGGAGCGTAGAAACAGGTTCCGTTCGTACTGAAATTAGATTTGCAATCGCGCCTGAGTAAAACAACTCCTCGCAGGATTAGCTAGCTAATCATCTAACTGTGAAACTATTAGGAAAAAAGATGATTAGGGCTTGGCGGTTCTATTTTGGAGGTCCTTTTCGCTAGCGGAAGTGGTAGCGTTAGGAAGACCAATCGATGTCGGTATACTGTCTCGAGCAGCGCGGCATTGCGATGAGCTTCGCCGGACAACCGCAACCGACTTGGAAATCACAAGTTCCCTATAGGAAACGAACCGAGGAATCGAACCAATGGAAAGCCCGATGGGAAAACGTTCTAAAGTTTTGGCCTGCCGATGGGTATTGCATCTTGCAAAGCTTGGGGCGACGCTCGGTACAGCATGGGTCTTGCTCGGAGCGATGCCGCTGGTGCGACTCGAAGCTCAAGAGTCGGCAAAAGCCAAGGAGACATTAACCCAGGAAAATCCCAAGCAAGAGCCCTTGCCCACACAGGCTGACCCTCGAGATCGCCGTACGCAGGCTTTCAAAGCCGAGTCTGCCAAGACAGAGCGGCAGTTAGCCGAGGAGCGCAAGGCCCGGGATGCGGCTCGTAAACGTGGCGAGATTACCTTTGATGACCTCAAGTTCGACATCCAAAAAGATGGTGCCTTCAAAAAAGAGATGATCACTAAGGAGATCGAGGAGCTGAACAAAAAGACGGTCAAGCTCCGGGGGTTCATCCTACCGACCTCGGTCTTCCAACAAGCGGGCATCAAACAATTCGTTCTTGTAAGAGACAATCAGGAATGCTGCTTTGGTCCCGGCGCCGCCCTCTACGATTGTGTGATCATCGAGATGCAGCCTGGCAAGACAGCCAGCTTCTCGACGCGTGTTGTCTCGGTCAAGGGCAAGCTTGAGATCGATTCAGAATCGTTTCGCTATCCTGATGGTGGCCACTATGCGATCTACAAGATGACGGCTGAGGAAGTCAAGTAACCGACAACAAAACCAAAAGATTCCAAGGAGAAGGCTCGATGCGTGTGCTTGAACGTAGGCGTTCGTTTCTAACTTCCATCTCGGCGCTTACAGCACTGGGTGTTGTTGGAGCTAGTAATCTTCTGTGCAGCGGAGCGTTTGGTATCGAACCGATCCCGCGTCTCGTACCCGGTCGTATGCAACTGAGTTTGGCAGCCTATTCGCTACGCGATTTGCTCAAGGGCAACAAGGACGGTTGGGATCTATTTAAGTTCGTCGATTACTGCCATGAACAAGGGATCCCGGGGGCTGAGTTGACCAGCTATTATTTCCCGGCCGATGTCAACGACGCGTATATCGTCGAGCTCAAGGAGCATTGTCGCCGGCGAGGCATCAGTGTTTCCGGCGGAGCGATCGCCAACGATTTTTGTCAGATGGACAACGACAAGCTCAAGCGGGACCTGGAGCATACCAAGCTCTGGATCGATCGCTACGCGTTGCTAGGTGCTGGAGCGATTCGTGTTTTTGCGGGGAGTCAGCCCAAGGATGATTCGTGGCCTGGCACTCGGGATCGCTGCATCGCAACCTTGCAAGAGGCTTGCAAGTACGCCCACAGCAAAGGAATCTACCTGGCACTGGAAAACCATGGCGGAGTGACAGCCAAGTCCGAGGGATTGCTGGAGATCGTGCGAGGAGTTCAAGCTCCGAGCTTCGGGGTCAATTTCGATTCGGGGAACTTTCGCTCGACCGAGGACCCTTATGCGGAGCTTGCGAGCATTGCACCTTACGCGGTCAACGCGCAGATCAAGGTCGAGATGTTTCCTGGGGGCAAGCGAGAGCTGGCTGATTTGGGTCGCATCCTGCGAATTCTCAAGGATTCGAAATACAGTGGCTGGGTGGCTTTGGAGTACGAGGCCTCAGACCCGCCGCTCGAAGCGATCCCCAGGTGGCTGGCGGAGATAAAAAAATCGCTCGATGCTTTGACTTGAGGTTTTCCTGAACTAGCCTTGGCTCAAGCCCCCCCGTTTGGTGGGCCCTGCATTTTGCTTTGCAACTCCTAATGGAAGACCGTTACTGATGGCTAGCTCGCTGACCGACCCCTCCGCGTGGGGCTCTGGGAACGAAAATGGCTTTCCCTCGATTGGGATCCTTGAGACCAACGGCTGGACCTCTGGCATGGTCGCTTGCGATGCTATGGCCAAATCGGCCAACGTGTCGGTGATCCAAGCCGAGTGGAACGACATGCTCGGTGCGGTGATCAAAATCAGCGGTTCGCCGAGTGATGTTCAGTCGGCCATCGAGGCCGGTACGCAAGCCGCCCATACGATGCAGCAGTATCGAGCAAGCCACTTTATCCATAGTCCCGATCGCGACGCGTTGCGAGCGATCATCAGTCCTTCGGAATTCAATGCTCTGATCGAGCAAGCCGTCGTTAAATTTCCACTTTCGGAACAAGAAATTATGTCAAGCTCGAATGGTCACGCGTTAGGCTTTATCGAAACCCAAGGCTTCACGGCCGTCTTTGAAGCGATCGACACTGCATGCAAAGCTGCATCGGTGGACGTGATCGGCAAAGAGAAACTCGGAGGCGGTTATGTGACCGTCGTGATCCGTGGTGATGTCGCGGCGGTATCCGCAGCGATCGAGGCCGCAAAGCCTAAGGTCGAGGGGCTGGGCAAGCTGATCGCTTGCCACGTCATCGCTCGGCCTTCGACTGCCGCGCTAGCATTGCTACCTAAGTAGTCCTTTCAATCAGCATGCTGGTCAGCATGCTCACTGGTTCACGCCAAAGGGCATCGGTTTTCCGTCGATCGCTGCGATAAGATTCTCGGCGGCCATTGTGGCCATCTGATTTCGGGCGTCCTCGGTGGCCGACCCGATGTGCGGGAGAATCAAGCAGTTGTCCTGAAGCCGTAAAGGGTCATTGGGATCGATGGGCTCGGGGGTGGTGACATCCAACCCGGCTGCAAAAATTCGCCCTTGCAAGAGCGCCTGAGCTAACGCGACCTGATCGATCACTTCCCCTCTTGCGGTATTGACCAAGATCGCGTTGGGTTTCATGAGGCCCAGTTCTCGAGCTCCGATAAGATTTCGAGTTTCGGGTGTTAGCGGGCAGTGAAGGCTCACGACGTCGCTTTGACGAAGAAGATCGTCGAGTTCGACGCGAATTGCATTCAGGGTCGATTCGGCGTCGGGCTTGGCATTTCTGGCCGTATAGAGGGTTCGCATCCCCCACCCGCCGTGCAACCGTTTGGCGACGGCGAAACCGATCCGACCCATGCCTACAATGCCGAGCGTCTTGCCTTCGAATTCCTGGCCTAGGAACATCATCGGTTCCCAATTGCGCCACTCGAGCCGTTCAACATTGTGGATTGCCGGTCCGAAGCATCGGCCTGCGGCAAGGATCAGGCCTACGGCGATGTCGGCCGTTGCGCTCGTCAAAACCCCTGGGGTGTTTCCAACTTGGATATTGCGATCTTTGGCTGCCGCTACGTCGATGTTGTTGTAACCGACGGCAAAGTTGGCGATACCCCGCAAGGTGCTTCCAGCGGCTTGCATGACCTCCGCATCGATCTTATCGCTGAGCATCGACAGCACCCCGCTACAACCGCGAACCTTCTCGATCAAACAATCGCGCGTAGGTGGATCTTGCCCTGGCCAAAGCTCGACCTCATGCTCAGCGAGTAATCGATCGATGCCGACGGATGGAATACGACGAGTGACGAAAATTTTGCCCATGAAAAAACCCTTGATCTGTCGGTCCTCGAAACGGCTCTCTTTGGTAGAATCCCTGCTAGTGGTCAGCACCGATCGATCGCTGATTGTACTGGATAATGAATCCTAAAAGGCTCGATAGGGTTTGGAATCTTTCACCAAGAAATTCTCTATGAAATGCTCTATAAAAATATTCGCCGGACTCCGCGAAGCGATTGGAGACGAGAGCATCTCGATCGAGATGAATTCGGGAGTGACTGCCAAGCAATGCAAAGAGCGTTTGGCGGCTCGCTATCCCCAGGTTGCAGAGTTGATCTCAGTGAGTCGATTGGCAGTCTCACAAGCCTTTGTAAACGATGAAGATCGATTGCCACTGGATGCATCACGAGCGGTTGAAATCGCGCTCATACCACCTGTGAGCGGCGGATAGTAGGACGGATCAGACGGATCAGACGGATCAGACGGATCAGACAGATCGGACAGATCGGACGGATCGGACAGATCGGACGGATCGGACGGATCGGACGGATCGGACGGATCAGACGGATCAGACGGATCAGACGGATCGGACGGATCGGACGGATC
>Ga0114972_10004481_pt1 | contig 10405 bp, 9 predicted proteins | sample M_140807_EF_Meta_FD_87354 | JGI IMG/M metagenome (GOLD analysis project Ga0114972, IMG submission 87354) | Freshwater microbial communities from Lake Montjoie, Canada to study carbon cycling - M_140807_EF_MetaG | ecosystem: Environmental > Aquatic > Freshwater > Lake | place: Lake Montjoie... | reverse complement strand
CTGATAAAAACAAACTGCGGGTGGGCAGTCTTGTAGCTTTCTGAGCCAGCCGGAGGCGAAGCATCCGTGGGCCGCTTGGCGGCAAGCCGCGGGTGATTGCCAGGAGACGGATCTTCAAAAAACCGGGGAAACTAGGGACTTCGGTTAAGAAATGATGAACCTGCGCCATGGTTTAGAATTGATCCTGCCATGTACAATAGAAAGAAAAATGGGAAAACATCCTTCGGTTCCTCTTCTGGTAAAGGGAGCTTAACAAATGCTCGAACAAGTGCTCGCTCACGGTGGTCTTTGGTTGCTCGATCCGGTCATCCATCTTCCCGGACCGGAATTCTTGGTTCTCTTTGGCGTTTTGGCCGTGATGGGTCTAATCGCAACAAGGATTCTTGTGAATCAGTCGACCCGCTCGGATTTGCCCCGGTTGAAAATCCCTGAACGCTTGGACCCTTACGCGATCGCTTACCTTCGCGGGGGCGATACGGAGGTGATCAGAACGGCGATGGTCGAACTGGTCGAGGAAGGTTGGATTGTCCAGGAGTCGGCACCGACGGGGCTATTGAAAAAGGTTGCGGGAACCACCCCCCAATGGAAGACGGATCTGCAAGGCAAGTCGATCGATGAGTTCAGTCTATTGCAGCAGGTCCTGCTGAAACATTTCCAAGTCCCTCATGATGGGGCCAGTGTTTTTGAGGGTTCGCTACGATTGAGCGCCAGAGAGGAAAGCAAGATATATCGCAAGTGGGTAAACGACGAAGAACTCCTAAACAATCGACCTTTCGAGCCATCGGTTCGGCTCTCGATATGGTCGACGTTTCTAGCGATCGAAGGACTCGGAGTCTACAAATTCTTGCACGCGCTGTCTGAGCATCGTAGCAACGTCGCTTTCTTAGGGGGCGGCTTACTCATCCTTGGTTTCTTGTTCTATCTAGTGACGCTTCGGACTCGCTTGAGCAGTCGCGGCACTCAATTCCTCAAGGACATTCAGACCGTTTGTGTTTCGGTTCGCAGTCTACGCAACACCGTACCCGAGCCTGCTCGTTCGAGATACTCGACTAGATCAGGGGTCTTGGCGTTGGCAGGCGATGCATCGATGCCCCTCTTGGCGATGGGTGTCTTTGGAATCTCCTCGCTCCAGGGTAGTCAGCTCGATCCCCTTTTTGTTTCTTATCGCAAGTCGGCTGCAAACGTCTCTGGGTGCTCAGGCGGAGGTTGCGGTGGGAGCAGTGACGATGGTTCAAGCTATGGCGATGGTTCAAGCTGCGGCGGCGGTTCTAGTTGCGGCGGAGGTACTAGTTGCGGCGGTGGTTCAAGCTGTGGCGGTGGCGGCTGTGGCGGTGGCGGGTGTGGCGGTTGTGGCAGCTAGCGGCTGTGCTAAGCTGGCATCGATGGATATTCCAATGAGGGAGGTACTTGGTGAATTGGTCTGAATTGCCCGAGATGGGTGTTGGAATTGGTTATCGAGAGCCCTTTTTATCGAAGTTGTTTGATTGCCGCGATTCGATCGATTTCTTGGAGATCACCGCAGACCACTATTTTGAACCGATTGGCTCTAAAGCGGCTGAGCTCGATCTGCTGGCAAACAACTTCCCATTGATCCCGCATGGGTTGGCAATGTCCCTCGGTAGTGCCGAAGGCCTCGATGCAACGTACTTGAAACTCTATGCAGATCTGGTCAATCGGTTAAAGCCGGCTTGGTGCAGCGAACACATCGCCTTTACTCGAGCCGGTGGAATCGATATCGGTCATTTGACCCCGCTACCAAAAACCGATGCGACGCTGCGAGTGCTCCACGACAACATTGCGAGATTGCAGGATGCCATCCAAACCCCACTGATCCTGGAAAACATCACCGACACGATCCGTTATCCCACAGAGAGCTATGATGGGGCAGAATTCTTGGGCGAGCTTTGCGATCGGAATGATGTTGGATTGCTGTTGGATGTAACAAATCTTTTCATCAATTCGGCAAACCATCGATTCGATCCAGTAGAATTCCTGCATCGACTGCCCAAGGATCGGATTGTCCAATTGCACTTTGTGGGTGGATACATCGAGGACGGTCTTTGGGTCGACAGCCATAGCCGAGCGACCCAAGACGAGATTTGGGAGCTTTTAGATCGGGTAGTCCGCTTCGCAGAGGTCAAGGGGATGATCCTGGAGCGAGACGAGAACATCCCAGACCTACAGGAACTGACCACTGAGCTGGAGCATGCAAGAACCATCGTCGAACGAGTTCGAGCAACACCAGGAGCTTGAGCGCCTCCAAGCTGCACTTGCCAAGCGATTGGTCTTCTGGAATCGATCGCTCGAATCGGACTCGGCTGAGCTGGACTCGGCTGAGCTGGACTCGGCTGAGCTGGCCCGCGCTGAGCTAGACTCGGCTGAGCTAGATCGGGCTAGCGAGACGCTTTTGCGTAAGCGGATTTCGCAGACCAGGTCGCTATTGCCTGAGAGTACCAAGCTATTAGGTCGAGAGTATCGGCGCGAGTTTCGCGAGTATGCAAAGAGCCATCACTTCGACGGCCATCGAGCGATCCTGCTCGATGCCATTCACTTTGCCGATTGGAAGCTTTATCGTTTGGCCAGGGAGCAGGAGAGCAAGCCGGAAAGCCACAAGCTCCGAGACGCCTTGCGGTGGGAGCAGGAGTTGTGCCGCATGAGACTGAGTCGTTTTCGGTTGCGACTCATGAGGATCGGCTCGGAGGTGCGATGGGTGTTTCGGTGTGGGAAAACCATGAGGATTTGGAGTTGGTAGGTCGGGCCGCTTGTCAAATCCCACAGACTTTTTTAGAAAAAACGAACCATTTCGTTGACAGGATCTCTGGATTCCCACAATTAGTTCCATGGGCCCAATCTCTGTGGAAACCCTGCTGAGATTGGCTGGAACAATGAGGCCACGAACTGGGGGATAATGCATGGGAGGACTTGGGATTCTGATGCACCGCTATCGAGTCGTCCGGCGTTACGTCAAGAAAAGCTCTCGCAGTTTGCTGGAGCGCCTCGAGAATCGCTGGTTCGAGTTTCGTAAATCGATGCGATACTTTCCGCCTTGTGTCGAGGAATCGACCGGTGAGTATGGCGAACGCTTAGCGGTCGAATACTTGCGACGCTGCGGTTATGTCATCCTCGAATGCTCCTACGATTGCAAGTTGGGAGAGATCGATATCATCGCAGCATGGAAGGCTAGAACGGTGGTATTCGTCGAGGTCAAGACATGGAGTCGACAGAAAGAGAATCTTGGAGGGCCGGCCGATGCGGTGGATGACATCAAGCAGCGCAAGATTTGTCGCACCGCGTTGCACTATGCAAAGCGTCACGGACTTCTCGACACCCAAGGTCGATTCGATGTGATCGAAGTCGTCTTGGGGGGCGATCCGGGGCATCCGCGTTTTCGGCACATCCAAGCGGCTTTTGAGAGCCAGGAAGCTTTTCAAATGCATGCCTAGACTTGCAACTTCTTTTTCCAAGAAGCGACTTGCTCGGCAACAAACTCAGGTCCGCTTGAACCGAAGGAGCGATACGAAGCGACGGCTCCTTGGACCCCCAAGCTCTTTCGGAGCATGTTGCCATCGAAGTTCGGATCGACTTTTTGAAAGTCTTGATCGCTCAGTTCAACGAGTGTCATGTTTTGTTCTTTGGCCAGAGCCACCAGGGCACCGACCTTGTGATGTGCGGTCCGCTGAGGCACGCCCCGCAGCATGATGGCTTCCATGAGGGCTGTCGCATCCAGGTAGCCTTGGTCAAGCCGCTTGGAGATCGCTTCGGTTTGCAGCACCGAGCCTTGGACAATCGGCACAGCTAGTTCCAAGCAAGCCACGACGGTATCGAATGCGTCAAACAACGGTGGTTTGTCCTCTTGGAGATCACGGTTGTAGGCAAGCGGGAGTCCCTTGAGTAGGACCAAGAGGGTTTGAAGGTTTCCGATCACCCGAGCCGATTTTCCTCGGGTCAATTCCAGCGTATCTGGGTTGACCTTTTGGGGCATGATCGAGCTACCGGTGCAGAAGGCTTGTGGCAGTTTGATGAAACCGAATTCGGTGGTCGACCATAGGATCCATTCTTCGGCCCAGCCGCTCAGGTGCGTTGCGATCAGGCTCAGGACGAATACCGACTCGACCGCAAAATCTCGATCGCTGCTGATATCGATACTGTTGGCTGCTACCGATTCAAAGCCAAGTAGTTCGGCCGACAGGTGTCGGTCGATGGGCATACTCGTACCGGCCACGGCTGCGCCACCCAGAGGGCAGATATTGACTCGGCGGCGGCAGTCGGCGACCCTCGATCGGTCGCGGTTGAGTTTCTCGATGTAGGCTAGCCAGTAGTGAGCGGCCAGGACCGGCTGGGCTCGTTGCATGTGTGTGTAAGCTGGCAGGATCACGCCGCTGTCTTTTTCGCAGCGGGAGAGGAATGCTCGTTGCAATTCCTCGAGCAGTTTGTCGACTCGGTCCAGAGCGTCGCGGACCCAGAGTCGAAGGTCGGTGGCGATTTGATCATTTCTGGATCGGGCCGTATGGAGTTTTCGACCGACATCTCCCAGGGCGTCGATCAGCGCCTGTTCGATGTGCATGTGGATGTCTTCGAGCTCGATTCGAAAGGGGAGTTCGTTGCGATCGATCTTGGCTTGGATACCTAGGAGCTCTGCTTCGATCTGCGAGAACTCGGAGTCGGTCAGGATCCCTTGTTTGGCCAGCATTCGAGCATGGGCGATCGAGCCGCGAATATCGTGTTGGTAAAGTCGGTGGTCGAAGGAGATGCTTTCGCTGAACCGAGCCAGCGATTGGTCCATGTCACCGGAAAAAACGCCACTACGTGATAGAGAGCTCAAGCTCAGGGCCCTTGGAATCTAGGAGGAAACGGAGTGAATTTAGGTATCGATGCAGGGATTCTAGCACAACCAGATTTCAATCGATAACCTGTATTGTTGCTGGGCCGAGTGTTCCGGCTCCGTCGACGCCGGCCACCGCGATGGCTTGAACTTTAGTTTCTTTGCCATCGGTGCTTTCGGTGCTATTGGCTGGATCGATGGTTAGGCTTAGCGTATCTACGCCATAGATTGAGACTTCCCAGCGGTTTGCAATCAAGCGATAGACACACCATCGGCGTACGGGATTAGGATTCGGGCGTTGCCAGGAAACGGTCGTCGGTTCTTGGGGGGCACTCGGGCGAGCGATCGAGAGTTTGGGGGCAGGGGTTTTATCGACGCTCAGCCATGGGGTCTCGGGGGTCAGCGCCGGGGTGAGGTAGGTATTGGCTTTGAGTCGATCGGAGAGGCCTTCGCGGTTCTCCATGATCGCTTTCATGCTGAAGTGGATTGTCCCGGAGCTACCCTGTAGGGTGCGTGCCAGGAAGACTTGGTCTTCGATCTGCTCGACGGTAAAGGGTCGGTTTTTGTCGCCGATACGGCTGGTGAAAATCCCTGGTGCGATTGTTCGACCTTTGGTGTTCTGCTCGACCCACCATTGGAGCAAGGCGGGGAAGCTTTGTTGTTTGGCGTGGATCGGCCAATACAGTTGAGGCGAATAGTAATCGCACCAGCCTTCGTTGAGCCACAATTTCGCGTCGGCATAGAGCTTTTCGTACTGATTGAAGCCTTGGACACTAGCTGGATAACCTGGTTTCCAGATGCCAAACGGGCTGATCCCGAACTTCACATGCGGCTTGGCCGCTTTGATCTGTTTGTAAAGACTCTCGATGAACTGGTTCATCTGATCGCGCCGCCAATCGTCACGGGTCAGTTTACCGTCGGCTTGGACGTATTTATCCCAAGCTGGATCGTCTGGGAATGGGATATCGTCGATCGGGTAGGGGTAGAAGTAATCGTCGATGTGGATTCCATCGACATCGTAGCGTTTGACCACTTCGAGAAAGACATTCAGCGTATGTTCTCGCGACTTTGTTTCGCCGGGATCGAGCCACAGGTAATTGGTTTTGTCATTGCCGTAGCGTTTGACCAGTTCCGGCTGGGTGTTGCTGATATGCGAAGCCGACTCGGTGTATTTTTGACCGGAGTTTCTGGCTCGGTAGGGATTGAACCAGGCATGAAGTTCCATGCCACGAGCATGCGTTTGGTCGATCCAAAACTCGAGTGGGTCGTAATAGGGTTCGGGCGGTTTGCCTTGTTCCCCGGTCAAATAGTAGCTCCAGGGCTCGAGCTGGCTTGCGTAGAGCGCATCGCATGAGGTTCGGACTTGGAGGACGATTGCGTTGAGGCCGAGTTCCTGGCATCGGTCCAAGATCTTCAGGGCTTCGGACATTTGTTTATCGGTGGGCAAACCTGGTTTCGAGGGCCAATCGATGTTGGCCACGGTTGCGACCCAAACGCCGCGAAACTCTCTAGGAGGCTCGGGCAGCCGGGGCAACTCGGGAGTGCTCTGAGCAAAGGAGATCCATGCCAGAGAGAGCCATGCCAAGCAAACGCTTGGCAAGCAGGAGGATAAACGAAGCGTTATTGGCATTTGTAAAGAAATCTTGTGGGGGGGGCCGCTAAGGGCGAATTATCGCAGGATCGGACAGGAGTCGATCCAGGAGCGACCTTGCCCTTCCATCCATTCGTTCGACTCGGTTGGTCCCCACAACCCTTTTTCGTAGGTAAAGAGTTGTGGAGCTGCGGGGCTTCTCCAGGCTGAGATGATTGGATCCATAATCCGCCAAGCTTGTTCGACCTCATCGCTGCGAGCAAACAGGCCGGGGTCACCTAGCATGGCATCCAGGAGCAGTCGTTGGTAGGCATCGGGGAGTTCTTTGCCGCTGGAGTCGAATCGGAAATCCAGTTCGCTTAAGCGCAGACGCATGTCGGAATCGGGGACTTTGGATTGGAAGTACAACTGGACGCCTTCGGCGGGTTGGATTTGGATGACCAATCGGTTGGCTTCTGGACGATAGGACTTTTTCTCGCCGAAGAGCAGATGGGGTGGTTCGCGGAATTGGATAACGATTTGGGTGGTTCGGCAGCTCATCGCTTTGCCGCTTCGAAGATAGAAAGGAACCCCTCGCCATCGCCAGTTATCGATATAGAACTTCAGTGCGGCGAACGTCTCGGTCTGGCTTTCTTTGGGCACCCCTTCTTCGTCGAGGTAGTCTTGGTATTGACCTCGGATTCCGAACTCGGAAAAGTCGCTACCGTGGTAAGGCCGGACGGCTTGGAGGACTTTCACTTTTTCGTCTCGGACGAATTCTCCTGTGTAGCGAACTGGGGCTTCCATGGCCGTGACCATCATCAATTGAAACAGGTGGTTTTGGAACATGTCCCTCAAGACTCCTGACTTATCGTAATATCCACCCCTGCGCCCAACGACAACCTCTTCGGCGACGGTGATCTGTACATGGTCGACGTAGTTTCGGTTCCAGATCGGCTCGAAGATGGTATTGCCAAAGCGGAGGACCAAGATGTTTTGGACGGTTTCTTTGCCCAGGTAATGGTCGATCCGATAGATTTGGTCTTCGCGGAACGTGCGATGGATCGATTCGTTAAGGCTTTGAGCGGTGGCAAGATCGGTGCCGAATGGTTTTTCGATCACGACCCGACGATGCCCGACGGAATCCTCATGCATGCCGGCTTTGCCCAATTGCTCGATCGCGGTGGCATAGAGTTGGGGCATGGTGGAAAGATAATAGGTTCGATCGGCGGGTTGCGATTCCTCGATCTGATTGAGGAATGCGGCAAGCTTGTGAAAGTCCTCGGTGGCAGAGATATCCGCCGGATGGTAATAGATGTTTTGGGCAAAGCTCTCCCAGCTTGTCGGATCGAAATCGCCTTTGGAAAACGCTGCCGTCGATTCGGTGAGAGAAGTTCGCCACTGCTCGGAGGTAAAGTTGCTTCTGGCCACCCCTACGATCCGAGAGTTCTTGGGCAAGCGACCGCGTTGAAATTGTCGGTAAAGGGCTGGTATGAGTTTTCGACTGGTCAAATCACCTGACGCACCGAAAATGACCATGGAGTGGGACATCAAAGCGTTCCTTTTCTGTAAGATAAGCAAGTATTTCGCTTACATTGTGGCGTAGGCTCGAGGCGAATACAACGTGCCACAAGCGTCTCATTGGGCAAATCGGATGAACTCAGTCGACTTTACTTTGTATTTGGTACGTCACGCCCAGTCGGCAAACAATGCCAATCCGGAATCTCAGCGGATTCCTGATCCTGCTATTACCCCTTTGGGGACCCTGCAAGCACAAGCTCTGGCGGGTGTTGTAGGGGACTTGGACCCGAGCCATCTGTTCTGCAGTCCATTTCTAAGGACTCTGCAGACGACGGTACCGTTGGCATACGCACTGGGGCTCACCCCGGTGATCCGAGCCGATTTGTACGAGCAAGGAGGATGTTACCGAGGCTACCGAATCGACGACCGAACTCCTGAACCCGGATTGAGCCGCTCGGAGCTCAAGAGCCTTCATCCGACCTGGCACATCGACCCGGCAATCGACGAATTGGGTTGGAACAAGAACACCGTCTATGAGGGGCTCGAAGAAGCTCGCGCTCGGGCGCAGAGAGTCTCGGGCTGGTTGTCGGGGCATCCATGGGCCTTGAATTCCCGGATCATGCTAGTGATCCATGCGGACTTCAAAATTAGGATGCTCGAAGCGTTGCTTGGAGACCTCGATATCGAGGGCCGACTCGGCTCGGTATTCAACACCGCTTGGACCACCCTGAGCTACTCGCAGGGGCGATGGGAGCTCCATGAATTCAACGCACATTCGCATCTTGAGCCCCACATGGTCAGCTGCTGAGATCCCGGCTTGCACTGGGTTGTTTGGCAATGCATTAGTTGGTTCTGGCAAACGACTTTCGCAACAGTTCAAGGCTTTTTGGAATCGCCGTTCGGTAGTCCTCCTTGCCCTCGAACTCCAACGAGACCCAGCCTCGGTACTTGTGCTTGCGCATCAATTCTCCGATGCGGTTGTAATCTAGGTCCAGCGTGTACCACTCGCCACCACCGTAATAAGTCTTGGCCTGTAGCAACACGGCTCTGGGGGCAAGCTTGTCGAGTTTCTCGTAGGGGCTCTCGAGGAAGTTGCCTGTATCAAGGGTGACTTGTAACCAAGGAGAATTGATCGCATCGACGATTCTCAAGACACCTTCGGGGGTCAATCCCAAGCCCCAGTGGTTTTCCAAGCCCAGGACCACACCACACTTTTCGGCCGTGGGCAAGCAGCGTTCTAGAGCGTCGATAACCCATGGAAAGCCATCCTCTTCGGTGTAACCTGGAAGTGGCGGTTCGATCCCTCGATTAGCCATCAGTTCGTCAAAATTCTTGCTAGTACCCCAGCGACCGGTGTTGACTCGCATCGTCGGTATCCCGAGCGCATAGCAGAGCTCTATTTGACCGATCGTCAATTCGATATTGTTGCGGCGAACCTGCGGGTCGGGCGATACGAAGCCTTGGTGGGTGGACATCCCGTAGAGGGCCAAGCCCGAGAGCAGGGCTTTTCGCTTGATGTCTTGAAGAGCGGCTCGGCTGAGAAGTTCGGTTTGGGAGATTTGATATAGCAGGATCTCGACCCCATCAAATCCGTACTCGCCTGCAATTTCGATGCACTTGCCGACATCTTTAAACTCGTCGTTTTTAAAACGCCACAGCGAGTACGTCGAGATACCGATCGGCAGAGTCGTCCGTGCACCACCTTCGGGCTCGACTGGCGAGGCCAATAAAAGCGAAGGGTCGCTTGCGGCCGAAATCCCTATCGCCGTTGAGAGCATTCCAGTGAAATGACGGCGATGCATGGGTAGTTCTTTCATGTTCGTAGGGATCCTTGCACATCACATGTCGGGGCGAGGCTCGCATTGAGTCGGCCACCGGGAAAAGACAGAAAGTTTCTCAACAAGCCGATCCCATTGGATTGACTTTTTTCGGGGTGGAATTGAGTAGCCAGCATGTTCCCACGCCGCACCCCTGCGCAGAAGTTATAGCCGTAGTTGCACTCCAGCCAAACGTCTTCGGACGCCTGGGGCACGGCATGAAAACTGTGGACGAAATAGAAGTAAGGACTCGGACCGAGGCCAGTGAGCATCGCATCGGCTGAACGACTGCGTGAGATCACTTGGTTCCAGCCCATGTGCGGAACTTTGAGTGTTTGATCATCGAAGTTGAACTTCACGACTTGGCCCTTGAGAATCCCCAATCCCTGGTGCTGACCCCCTTCGTAGCTGACATCGAAAAGAAGTTGCAATCCCAAGCAAATTCCAAGAAAGGGTTTATCCGCAGCAATCCAGTCGTGGATGAATGCCACCCAGTCGCGGCGCTGAAGCTCGCTGATCGCATCGCGAAAGGCACCGACACCTGGAAGAATCAGGTGGCTCGCTGAGTGCAAGTCGTGGAAAGACTGGCCGACCAATGGGGCACCCCCAGCCCGCTCGATCCCTTTGCAGACACTTCGAAGGTTCCCCATTTGGTAGTCGATGATCCCGACGCTG
>Ga0114972_10004477_pt1 | contig 10408 bp, 8 predicted proteins | sample M_140807_EF_Meta_FD_87354 | JGI IMG/M metagenome (GOLD analysis project Ga0114972, IMG submission 87354) | Freshwater microbial communities from Lake Montjoie, Canada to study carbon cycling - M_140807_EF_MetaG | ecosystem: Environmental > Aquatic > Freshwater > Lake | place: Lake Montjoie... | reverse complement strand
TTAATTTTTGTAATTCATTATATTTCTTTTCAAAATATACAGTTAATTTATCTGTAATATATGTTGGTTGTGCAGGTCCTAGTTTTTCTACTTTTAATATTTCTGGAAATGCATCTGTTGTTGGTTCATTTTTAAATGTTAATATAGATGCAGTTCCATTAATAAAAGATAATACCGCCATTAATTCCAAATCTTTTTCAAACTTTTTAGTAGGAATTAATACAAATCGTGCAATACCATAATCATTATCTTCAATTGTTTTAATTACAAAATTTTCATTAACTAATTGGATTGACCACATATTTGCTTTTTCAATCATTTTTTGTTTATGAATTTTTACTCTTTGAGCATCATCTGATATTTTTTTTAATTGTTCCTCTGCTTGTTGTTTTTCATTATTAATATCTGTAATTAAATTACCACCAATTTGTTTATGATATTTAGTAACATCTTTAATTAATTTAACATATTTATTAATTTCATGTGTGATAGAATGAAATAATGAATTTTTACCACCAGATTGTTTTTTTAATGTTTCAGATAATTTATTTATTTTATTATTTATCTTTACACTAATATCTATTTTACCTCCTCCATTTTGTTTTAATATAGCAACATTGATTGTATAATCTTCGGGATTATATTTTAATAATTCTAAAGGTATTTCTTTGTTATATATACGTGAATATATTTTGTTTTTTAATGTTACTGACATTTCATCTAAATATTTTTTAATTTTTGATGTTTCTGATGATTGTTCTAATTGTTGGTTAATTAAATTTAAAAAGTTAAAAGTAAAATGTTCTGGTATAGAAGATACAAATTCTATATTTATGATTTCATCTATTTTAGTGTATTTTTTTTCAATGAAATATGCATATAAACATGCAACTATAACCATAATAATTTCATTATTATTTAATATTTTTGGTATTATTTTAGAATCAATTTGTTCTCTATAATGTTTAAAATAGTAGGACATTATATATTTTAATGTTGGTTGATTATCATCGAATACATTATCAAATAATTCAACCGACATACCACCTCTAAATGCTCTTTGTAAAGAAGGGGGTAAAAGTGTGGGTGTTAATTTTGGTTGAGGTTTTAATTCACTTTGAATACCTAATTCTTTTGATAAATCTGTTTGATTAGATTTATCTGCTTGAGATTTAATACCTTGAGATATTCCAAGAGATCTTAATAATTCTTCTCCACTTTCATTTGAAAATCCTTGGGGTTTAGATATAGGTGAAACATTAATAGGAATTGGAGATAATGTTTTAGTTAATAATGGAGGTGGTGTAATAAGAGTAATTCCAAGAGTAGAAGTTGTTGCAATTGGTTTAACCGGTTCTGGTTCTGAATGTTTTTGTGAAAATATTGATTGAATATGTTCATTAACTAGAATTAGATTATCATCTTTAGAAGTCTCTTTATCAGTATATATTTCACTTAATTCTATTTCAGAAGTTTCCATGCTATTTTTTTTATTATCTACTTGATGATCTTCTGTTATTTTTACTTTACTAGAAATTGGTTTTGTTTTATTTAATTCTTTTGTAAATATTTCTGATAAATTTAATTCAGATTCTGTTGTTGATTTTATCGGTATTTTTTTAGTATTAGATGATTCTTTTGATTTTATTTTAATACTAATATATTCTTTTAACAATTTGTTATATAAATTATTTTCTGGTTTTATCATGTATTATTATTAGTAAATAAATTAAATATAATATGTTATATTTAATTTATAAAATTTAATAAGATATTTTTTTGGGTCTGGCGTTTGCAACTAATTCATTTAATAAGTTTTCAATTTCAGATAATTTACCGACTTGTTTGGAGAGTCTTAATGATTTTTCGGTTACTTCACGACCTTTATCTGCTAAAGTTTTGAGGGAAGCAGTGTTTGCGGGTCTAGGTAAACCTTCAGATAAAGGATATTGTGCGAGGTAACCATTAGCGTCTCTTAAATTTTTGAGGTCTTCTTCTAATCCTTCAAAACCACTTTTTACTTTGGTTACATAAGTTTGAATTTTAGTGTCAATGGAACCGGCTAATGGTACACCAGATACCGCCAAGTATTCTGTTTTTAAAGCATTAATTCTATTTTGAATTACTGATACCATAGTATCTACTGCTTCATTACCACCGTATAATGCAAAGGGATTGGCACCACCATTCATTACTAATTTAGGGTATAAGGGTGCATGAGGGTTGTGTTCAGCGCCACCACGCATAGCAGTCATGACGGGTTTAGCATAACCTACTGTAAATATTTGAGGTTGGACCATGCGAGTTATTGCACCTGGTGCATTAGCAGCGTATACCGCATCACGTACAATAGGATTTACACCACTTAATACAGTGACTGATTGTACAACGGGTTTAGTTAAAAGATTAGGGAATGTGGCGACAGTGGATGGTAAACCAGCAGATGCAAGTCCATCTAAAATGGATTTTACACGTTCGTCCCATTCTTTAAATGCGGCTTTAGCTTTGGCAGATGTTAATTCTAAACTAGATATATAAGAATCTTCTAATCTACCGGGAATATGTTTGTAGGTATCTAATGTCATCGCTTCGCATACAGAATCTATTTTGATACCAATGTAGTTCATGTAGATAGGAGCACAGAAACGTTTAGCGAGTTCTTCAGAACAGGATACACGTAATACTTGTTTGCCATTGTGTACAAGGTAATCAGCGTTTCTGTAACTCTTTATTAATATTTCCTTAATGACCCACGCCATATTTACAAGTACTAAAGTACCACCAGCTTGACCGCCGTCCATACCAGAACCACTGGAAGCACTGGAAGAACTGGAAGCACTGGGAGCACTGGAAACACCGGAAGCAGCGGCAGCAGCGGGAACACTGGGAGCACTTAGTTCGGCAACATCGGGAACACTGGAAGCACTGGAAGAACTGGAAGCACTGGGAGCACTGAGAGCACTTAGTTCGCCAACATCATCGAGATCAATTGGGCCTAAATCGGGTGATGCTGATCCATCACATTTTTCAGCTGAAGGCAAACCTAAACCTAAAAGAACTGCAGAGATATAATCATTAATAGGGTTTCTGTTAAGTTTTGTAGGTGGATTATAGACAGCGTTAGAAAATGTAGAAGAACCGATGTGTCTAACTAAAGCGTTTTTTAATTCAGTAACGTCTTTATTTACTCGTTCTTTATTCATTTCTCTTATATAACTTATTTTAGAAAAAATTATAAAAAAATTTTAATTAATTTATAATCCTAAACTCTTTCCTAACTTTATAGTTTTTTTTACCCAATCTTCATTTAAATATTCTTCTATCATAATCGATTCAAATTTATATTCTATACCAAATAATGTACCGCATATTGTACCCATTGTTGAATTATCTGTAGGACCTATAACTCCCATTAATACCATTTTTTCCCACGATCCTCTACAATATAATAATGAATCATATGCACATAATATTGCATCATCTGCACCAAATCCATATCCAAATTCATCAGGAGTACTAGATAAATAATATAAATATTGATATCGACGTTGAGGTTTTATCATTAAATAAATATTTGGATTTAATTCAGTTAATGCATTTTTTAAATATTGTCCAATATATTCATTCCACATAGTAACATATTGTTCTTTTTCTATAATAAACGTATCATCATCTAAATTTAATTCTTTAATAATAGATTCAAATTCATCGCTTAATAGATAATCAACTAAATTAATAGCCCATTTACTTTTATCTATATTATTTTTACCATATGATAAAAATAATCCTAGTGTTACTGCGCTTAAATAACATTTTACATTAAAATTTGTAAGTAAGATATTTAATATTATTTGTTTTATCATTTTTTTTCTATCTTTTTTATTTGAAAATAATAATGCAATAGGAATAATACGTGTAATAATAACAGGTTCATTTGCTTTTTGATCATATGTTGGTTTAAAAGTAGAAGAATCTAATTTATTTAATAAATTTAAATAATTAAAAGGGAGGATATTCCGAAATTTATTATTTTTATCAGAATATTTTTTATAAATTTTACTATATTCTTCTCTACAATTTAGATCATAATCATCTTTTTTACTATTAATTAATCCTTTTAATGTTGCATATATCATAATAGTATTAATAGAATATTTATGATGTTGCAAATCTCGATTTACACTTCCAAAATGTAAAAATAAAAAATATTTTTCAATTGCATAAATTATACCCTCTTCTATAAATGAAGATCCATATTTACTTTTTGTTATTCGTTTACGATGAGTAAAACTAGAACCACTATCAAAACTAATTAAATCACCTAATATTGAAACAATTAAAGATTCCATATTATATTTTAACTTAAAATATAGAAAGAATAAATAATTATATATAATATAAATAATGTCAATATCTATAAATGATTATATAAATTACGATTTATACAACATATTTTTATTATCAAAAACAAATTTTAGTACATCATTATTAAGAAAAGCATATCAAAGACAAGTATTGATCTATCATCCTGATAAATTTAGTGCAAATATTAGTGAAGAAGAAAGAAAAGAAAAATATGATGCATTTAATTTAATAAATAATGCATATACTATATTATCAAATGAAAAATACAAATTAGAATATGATAATTTAAGATTAAAAAATGAATTAGAGAATACAAATTTTTTAGATTTAAAATCACAATTTAAATTACATAATTTAAATTCTAATAATAAAGTAGAAAATAATGCAGATCAATTTAAATTAAAGATGGAAGAAATGAATAAAAATATTGAAAATAAAGTAGAAAAATTAAAAGAATTATCAGAAATAGAGTTAGAAAGAGATAATAATAAAAAAGAAATATTGAATTTTTATAAAAATAATGAAGAACAATATAATTTAAATTTATTAAATTCAGAAAAAATAATACCATCTAATAATTTTAAAAGTGAATTATCAAATATTTCAGATATTAGAAATAATAAAGTTGAAAATAATGGTACTGATTTATATAATGGTTTAGTAAATAATAGTGATGATAAAAAATATGCATCTTTAGAGGATGCATTTAAATTATATAATTAATATCTTGTACTTTTTTAAGAATTTCTTCCTTTGATACTTTCTCGTTATTTTCTAATTTATTTATATTTTCTTCTTCATCTTCTTTATTTTCTTTACTTTCTTCATCTTCTTCATCTTCTTCATCTTCTTCATCTTCTTGTTCATCTTCTTTAAACTCATATGTTTTAAAATGATATAATGCACTGTCATATCCTTTTTTAATTCGATTAATTCTTTCATCTAAAGGTACATTTGGATCAATTAATTCTTGCGTATTATTTGTTACAATTTCAATCGTTTTTGATATATATGTTTTTGATTTAATATTATCTTTGTAATGCCATGATAACATTAATAATTTAATAATATAATTAAAAAATTCTATATCAAAATTTAAATCACTTATATCAATTGTCATATTTATACCTAATATTTCATCATCATTAAATAAATCTATAGGATAATTATCAAAAACACCTCCATCTACAAAATGATCATTATTATATATAACAGGTTCAAATAAAATAGGTAATGCAGATGTCATAATAAGACCTTTTGTAATTAACATATCAGGATATGTTTCATGATTTATTATTTCTATTTGATTTTTTGAAATATTTGAAACAATAAGTGAAAGTTTTTTATTTGTTAATTGATATAATTCTAAAAAGGTAATATCAGGTTTTATTCCTTTTTTCTTCATAAATTGTTCAAGTGCAATTTTTTTATTATCACCGTTATCTAATCCTTTTGTATCAAAAAAAGTATCTAAATTTGGTGCAATTAATTTTTCAAAATTAAATTCAAGAAAAAAATTATTCAAATCATTAGTTGTATAACCAATTAAAAACAAAAATGCAAGAATTGATCCTGCTGATACACCAATATATTCTTTAATATTTTGTAATACATTAATTTCAATCAAATACTTTATAGCACCAACTAAATAAAACATTTTAAAACCACCTCCACATATTAATAATTTTGTAATATTTCTTTTTAACATACTTGATAATATTTTAATTGTTTAAATTAAAATATTATTACCGTCAATTATTAAAATAATCCCAAAAAAGGGATATTTTAATATGAAGATATAAAATTATGCATTTATAGGTTCTTTAATTACTAAATCAGTTACAACTATAATTAATACACCATATATTATAATTAATAATAAATTTTTTTGACTAGGTGTAATATTATCAAAAGTTTCTAATATATTAAAACTACTTTCTTCATCATCATAATCATCTTCATTATCTTCATCATTTTGATTTTGTTTATAATGTTCTACGTGTCTATTATTTTTTGGTAAAGATGAAAGTTCTTTTAATAATTTATTTTTACAAATAGAACATTTTCTAATATGTTCATCAACTAAAGAACATGGTTTTATTGTTTTTTGATTAAAATGTTCAACTTCTTTAGTTTTTAATTCATGAGATAATTTTAATTTTTGAATTTCTTGTTTTAACTCTGTTATTTCATTATTATTTATTGCTAAAGTATTATCTACTGGTTTTTTATAATTAAATTTTTTACCTATATCAATTTCATCTTCTTCTTTTCTTTGATTATTTGGTATTCCCCATGCATCATCTATTGATGAAAAATTTAATCTATTACTCATTATTAAATTAATATATTAATATTAATAAAGATTTTTAATCTTAATTAATATTATAAATGAATAATTCAGATATTAATAATGTTTTTATTTTTGAAACAAAAAGTGCTCCTATAGATACTATTTCAAATAAAATAAATAAATTTTTAGATATATTTTCAGATAATGCATATATTTCTACATTTATTATATTATTTTTTATTTCATATGGTAGTTTCATTGGTACTGGTGGCAAACCTCCAAAATTTATAATTGATTTATTTTCAAATCCTATTGCAAGAATATTATTGTTAAGTATTGTTGCATATCAAGTAAATCATGATATTCAAGTATCGTTAGTGATGGCGATAGCATTTTTCTTAACACAACAATATATATTTAAACAAGAATCTTTTGAACAATTAAAAAATTTAGAAAAATTTCAAGACATGTATTATAATTCTCAAATTAAAAATTTAAGAAAGAAATAGCACTTACAATGATTTTATTTTACTCAAATTAAATATATATTATATTAAAAAATTTAAGTTTTTTAATATAAAAGTATATACGTTTTAAATATTAATTTACTTTCTATTTCTTTACTATGAGCAATATTAAACCCAGTGTTAAAGTTGATACGACAACCGATTTACATTTAGATTTGTTAGCAGATCCAACTAAAATAAAACCGCAGAAAAAAACGATAAATTTAACAAATATATCAGAATCAGATGATGAAGCAGATTCACATGTAGTTGATAATTTAAATAAACAATCACCAAATAGTAGAAAATCATCTAAATCAGAAACATCTAAATCATCAATATCTTCTAAATCATCTATCTCATCTAATTCATCTAATTCATCTAATAAATCAAATAAAAATTTTATTAATAATAAACCAATATTGTTATCTCAAATTCCAGTAAAACCAGTATTACCCGCTGCACCAGCACCTTCCTCAAATTTTTTTGCATCATTTTTTGGTGGAGGTGTATCTGCACCTGCTCAAACAAATACAAATACAAATACTCAACAACAACCTCCTACACAAGGATCAAATCAAAATTATTCATTTCCTACTAATCAACCAAAAGACAATTATGATACATTGACTGAAGATCAAAAAAGATTAAAAAGATTACAAAAATTTGCAGAATTAAAATATATTAAAGATACATATAAAGTAGTTTTAACCAAAGAATTTTCTTATAATTCAGATTATCATGAAATGTGTGCTGAAATTGAATTTCACAGATCAAATATTAGCAAAAAGAATAGTGTAGAATTTTTTAAATCAATGGTATTTGGATCAGTTGGAATGGTAGATAAATTAAATAAAATGTTTGATCCTTTTGGATTAAAAGATACATTAGATGGATTTCCTGAACATTTACAAATGACAACTAAAGACAGTGAAATTTATGAAGAATTAGCGGATAAATATAAATCTAAATTTAAGGAATATTCAGTTGAAATGAGATTTGTATTATTAATTGTGGGTAGTGCTGCTGGATTTATTGCAACTAAAAAAGCAGCAGAATCAATACCATTTTTTAATAATTTAGATGAAGGTATGAAGAAAGAAATGATGAGAAATTTATCTGTAAATATACAAAATAATATAGTACCTCAAACTGCTGAACAAAAAGCGAAAGAAGAGCAAGCAAAAATATTACAATTTATGATGCAACAAAAAAGACAAGAAGATGAAAAAAATCAAAGAATGCAAAATGTTTTAAAACAAAATGATTCTCAACAAAAAATATTTGAACAAATAGCTCAAAATACAAAAACTGCAATAAATAAGCAAAATTTTCTAGTATCATCTGAAATCGATAGTGAAGAATCATCTGTACAAGCAAGTGCAAGTAACTAGGGAAAAATAGTTAAAGATAAATTGAGATATACATATATATAAATATATGAGTCAAATTGACACAAATGAAAATTTAGAAATAAATAAAAATGAAACTATTAGTACTACCAGTGCTATTAATAGTATATCAATTAACAATAATGAACCACCTGTTGTTAAAATATTAAAAAAGAGAGGAAGAAAACCGACAAGTAAAGTATTAGATATTCAGTCAACAGATACAAAAAATATATCATCATCTTTAGATCTAGAAAAAGAATGTTTAATCATTCATTTACCGTTAACAAGTAATGATATAAATAAAATGACCAAAAAAACAGATAAACTAAAACAAATAAATGATAATCAAGATAAAAATAATAATATTTTTATTGAGTTATCGGAGACGAGAGAGACTGAAAATTTTCAAACATCAGAAAGTTCTTTACATAATAAAGAAATGATTTTGAATAGTGAGTTACAAATGACAGAAACATCTGATAATAAGAAAAAATGTTATAACTGTCAATATTTATCAGAAAGATGTAATGCATTACATCAAAAACTTCAGGAAGTATCAAATATTAAAAACATTCAAGAATCTTTAGCGAGTAAGATCCATGATTGTAAAATAAATATTGTTGATAGTGAAATATGTAAATGGAAAGAAAAAACTGAACTATGGTGTTGGTGGTGTTCTCATGGATTTACAAATTCTCCATTTGGATTACCAATAAAATTTGATAATAATAGATATAACGTCCAAGGATGTTTTTGTTCATTAAATTGTGCAAAAGCGTATAATATTAAGGAAAATAATTATAGAACAACTGAAATAAATTCATTAATTGAAGATTTTCGAAGAGAATTATTTGGTATATCTTCATATCCAGTTGTAACTGCTCCACCTAGACAAGCATTGAAAGTTTATGGTGGATTTTTATCAATTGATGAATTTAGAAAAGAGTTTTATATTATAAATAAAAATATTATTCATTTATCACCAAATATTGCACCTGTTCGAAACTTTTTTGAAGAAGAATACCATGATAAAATAATAAGAGCATCGTCAACAGGAGATAGACCAAGACTAAAAAGAAATACAGCACCACCACAAGTATCATATAATTTAGATAAAATAATGAATAGAACTGAAGAGAATTAAATTCTAATTATATAATATATAAATATTATATAATGAGTTCAAATGACTTACCAATTGATTTTGATGATTATGCAACATATGGAACACTTGATCCAACTAAAATTAATAATATTTTAAAACAAACTACACAACCAGTATTAAATAATTTATTAAGAAATACTTCTGGTGTATTATCTCCAATTAATACATCTGATATTTCTTCTACTGTTTCACCTAATTATTCACCTACTTATTCACCTAGTTATGCACCTATCTATTTATCAAGTATTACTCCCAGTACTGCACCTAGTCTTCCACCAAGTATTTCAACACGATTAACACCTAGTAGTGCACTAACCAATGACTCTAGTTTTGTAACTAGATTAACACCAAGTGTTGCACCAAGTCTTCCAAGTATTTCTACTAGGTTAACACCGAGTGTTGCACCTAGTATTTCACCTAGTGTAATAGGATTAAATTATTCACCAAGTATAGCACCAAGAATAGCACCAAGAATAGCACCAAGTATAGCACCAAGTATAGCACCAAGTATAGCACCAAAAATAGCACCAAGTATTGCACCAAGTATTTTACCAAATGTAATAGGATTAAATTATGCACCAAGTATAGCACCAAGTATAGCACCAAGTATAGCACCAAGTATTGCACCAAGTATTTTACCAAATGTAATAGGATTAAATTATGCACCAAGTATAGCACCAAGTAT
>Ga0114972_10004474_pt1 | contig 10410 bp, 6 predicted proteins | sample M_140807_EF_Meta_FD_87354 | JGI IMG/M metagenome (GOLD analysis project Ga0114972, IMG submission 87354) | Freshwater microbial communities from Lake Montjoie, Canada to study carbon cycling - M_140807_EF_MetaG | ecosystem: Environmental > Aquatic > Freshwater > Lake | place: Lake Montjoie... | reverse complement strand
GCGCGATGCGGTTGTCGCGAGCGACATCGATCGCTCGGTAATGGGGCACCTGCAGGCTTCCCTCGGCGTCTTTCAGCACCCGCGCGTACGAGACCCCTGCCGCACCGGCGAGCGCGCGGGAGGCTTGGCCATCCGCCGTCTGAAGCGCATCGCCAAGGTAGACGAGGTCACCTTGCGCGACGGAGAGCACACGGTCGAGGACGAGGCCGCTCGCGTTCACGGAAAGAACGTTGGCAGCGCCCACAGGCTCGAAGAGGGGCATCCCCTTTTCGGCGGCCGGAAGTTGGTTGCCGGCAAAGAGCTCGATGCCGTCGTAGTCGAGGTACGTGTTCGTCGGACGGACGACGCGCACCACGTCCCCCGGGGTCGCGACGCTGGTGGCTGCGGTCCACGCAAGGGTGGTGTTCACGACGGAGATTCCGGCACCGACCGAGCCGCGGAGCTTCGCGCCGCCGACCTCGTCCAGGGTGACCCCACCGTTGGCCGCGAGCGCGACGCCATCGCAGAGAGCCTCGACGATCATCACGACCGCGCGCATGGGCTCGCCCGTTGGCACGGCGTGGCCGCACCCGAGGTTGCCGACCGCGACCTCCACCTCGAGGTTCCCGTTCTTGAGCGCGGGCGCGACGCTGCTCGTCAGCGCGGTGTCGATCAACCGGAGCCCCTGTGGGCTCAGGGCGACGAGCGGACTGCGGAAGATGTGCCGTCGAATCTGCTCGGGTGGTCGCGGAAACCCAAAGGTGATGGATGCGGTGTACGCGTTGCCGAGGTCCGCAGACGAGTCGAGATCGTCGTTCGCCGGCATGTGGCAGTGCTGGCAGGGTACGCCGGCCTGGGCATACGGCCCCGCAAGCCACTCGCTGTACGTCGTGTGGACGGGCAACCCTTCCGCGAACCGTGGCGCAAGGCTCGTCCCCGGCAGGAGCGCAGCCTGGCGATCTTCATGGCAGCCCGCACAAAACACGGCCTGCGAGAACTTCGGTTGCAGGCTGGCGCCCATCAACGGGTTCGGCACATCGAGCAAAGGTCCGAACATCACCGGCCGGAGCTTGCCCCCGGGGGGGCCATTGGACGTCGTTTCATGCGGGCGCTGTACGCGCAGTCGCCCGCCAGTTCCCGGTGCCAGCGCAAGCTCGACGTCCGCCACTTTGTGGCAGAAATCGCAGTGAACGCCGTTTTCATAGCCGACGCCGGTGGCATCGAGGAGGTTCCGCCCGCCGGCTTTCCCATCCATCCCTGGCGCGTGGCAGTCGGCGCAGCCGCCGAAGTTCATGGGTGCCGCTGCGGCGGGGAGCGCCGGGTCGTCGCAAGAGAGGGAACCGTTCGCGCACGTCGCGTTGAGGTCCGGAAGAACGCCGCCGCCGAGGTAACACTTCGCCATCGCCTCGGCGGCGCTGCCTGGGACGCGGCCGAGCCGCCAACTTCCGCCTGCCGCTTCGCACGCGGCCTTCGTTGGGTGGGCTTCGGACACGCCCGCGTAAAGGTCTTGCACGAGCGGATCGCGGGCCGCTTGGGCGTGCTTCGAGGTCTGAAATTCCGAGGCGATCGTGTCGTGGCAGTGCCCGCAAAACAACGTGCTCGGGTCCTTGCCCTTGCCTGGCTCGCCGTACACATACCCCTCGTTGTCCGGGGGATTTACCGCGCGAACGACGAGCTCGAGCGGCTCCACGGGCAATTCGAGAAGCTCGACGCCGGCGGTGCGAAAACCCACTTTGCTCGCAACGACCGTCGGCGTTCCGAAACCCGGGTAGCTCATCGTCAGCGTGAAGGTTCCGTCCCCGGCGCTCGCTGTCGTGGGTTCGGTCGAGCGGCCGCCTTGCAAGACCGTCGCGCCCTCGACCGGCATGCCGTCTTGGTCGACGACGCGCCCACTTACGCTGAACGATTCCGGCAAATTCGGAACAAGGCCCGCCCCACCGCTGCCCGTGCTGGTGGGTCCGGTGGCCGCTCCACCACCGTGGCCTGCGTGCGTCGTGCTGGCCGCACTGCTGGACGAGGCCTCGCCGCTCGGACCGCGGATCGCACACGCCGCCGCAAGAAAGACGCCGATGCCGAGCGTGAACGTGCCTCGCTTTGGCATCGCGAGCGCCCGTGGCCTAATGGCCGCCGGCGCCGGCCTTTTGCGGGCGCGCATTCCAAATCATGGCGCAAAGGCCCAGACCGAGCAAGGCCACCGGAATCATCGCGCCGGGCCAAATGGACCAGTTCGCGGCGCTCTTCGCGGCGGCGCCGGTCGGCAGCGACTTTGCGTAGAGGAACGCCTGCGTCCCGGTGCCGAGGTACACAAAGCCATCGATCACGCCCGTCACGATGCCAGCGTTTTTGCTGCCTCCGAAATCCATCGAGGCGGTGCCCGAGAGCATGCCGTGCACACCGATCACGCACAGCGACATGAAGACGACGCTCCAACCGAGCATCGGCGAGCCGAGTCCGAAAAACGCCGCGAGGCATCCGACGAGCAGGCCGCCGTAGAGGACGCTCGCCACCGGGCCACGTCGTGAGCCAAACACCCGGTCGGAGATGAACCCCGCAAACACGCCGCCGAGGATCCCCGCAACGCACAGCAGCATGCCCCAGTTCTGGTAGACGAACGAGCCGTCCATGCCGACGGATTTTGCGAACGGACGGTACTGCTTCATCACCGCTTGCCGGAGAAAGCCCGAGCAGAATTCGATCGCGACGATGAGCCAGATGACGCGCTGCGAGAACATCTTCCGCACGACCTCGCGCACGGTCATCGTGCCGGTCTGCCCGGCGGTCGCATCGCCGGTGTCGAAGTCCGCGTGCCCCGCATCCGATGGCGTATCGCGGACGAACTTCGCCGCCACGATGACGCAGATGCCGAGCACGACGGTCGGCCCCCAAAACGCCGCCGCGAAGCCGAACTTCACGAGCAGGAGCGTCCAATCGTAGGCGAAATAAAGGCCGAGCGAGATCAGGATGCCGAAGAGGCCGCCGAGCACGCCGCGCTCGCGCACGTGGAACCAAGGCGCGTTCACCTTCACGATGCTGACGGCGCCGAAGCTCTGGAAGTACATGTTCACGGCGTTCAACACCAAGAGCGCGCGGTGCACCTCGGCGGTCGCCATCGTGCCGCCCGTGGCCCGCTGCATCACCATCGCCATGCCCGCGTTGCAGATGGCGGAGGCCCCGGCGGAGATGAGGATCGTCGCGCGACCGCCCCAGCGATCGGTGAGCGGGCCGTTGATGAGGAACGCCACGCCGTAGACCCAGGCGCCCACGCCATCGAGTTCGTTGAACTGGGTCTTGGTCAAGAGCCCCGCTTTGTCGAGCTCGCTGACGATCGCCGAGAGGTTGTAACGACCGAAGTAGAGGAACGCGTAGGTGAGGCCGAGCGGCAGCCAGTTCATGACGCGGCGGCGCTTGAAGGCGTCGCTATGGCCGAGGTCGACCTTCGGCATGCGGGCGAGGACGACGCCGACGGCGCAGAGCAGCAGGAGGATCGGCGCGAGATTTTGCAGCCAAGCTGGCATGACGTTCGAGCTCCTCGTTCAGGCGCCGCCCGACCCGCTCGCGGAGGCAGACCCGCCTGCGCCGCTCGCCGTCGAAGTCGACGCGCCGCCTTGGCCGCCGCTTCCCGCGGTCGTCGTTGCGCCACCGGCGCCCCCGGTACCGGCGCCGCTACCGCCTCCGCTGCCGCTGGTCGAGGTGGACGTGCTGGTGCTGGTGGACGTGCTGGTGGAGGAGCCGCCTTGCTTCGGCGTGCACACGATCGTTGTGAACGTGCCGTCGCTCGGGCAGCAGACGGCCGCCGCAGGGCTGTGCTGCAAGGTCGAGGGGTCGGTGCACGTGAGTCCGTCGCCGCAGTCGGAGTCCGTGCCGGTGAGTCCCTTGTCGAGTTCGCAGCGCTCTCCTTCGCCTTGCTGGGCACACGAGGTCATGGAGGACACGCCCGCGAGGAGCGTAAGAGCGACGGCGGCGACACAGCGAAGCGTCCGATTCATCGCCTCACGGTCTATCAGAGACGGCTCGCGAGGTCAGCTTGGCTGACCTGAAATCGGCCGATTTTTATGCTGAACCGCTTGCGCGAAGAGCTGCAGGTAGCTCGCGGCGCTCGTGATCGAGAAGACGATCGACAGGTAGACGAGGAGCCGTCCGACGTGGACGAAGTCGACGCGGCCGAAGTCCACGAAGAGCCAGAAGTCGTAAGGGTAACCCACGATGAGGCAGATGATCCCCACCATCTGCAGGGCGGTTTTCAGCTTTCCACCGTCGCCGGCCGCGATGATCAGGCCCTCGGAGGACGCGACGCCCCGCAGCGCGGTGATGGTGATCTCGCGCGACAAGAGGACCACGACCGCCCATGCCGGAATGCGTCCCATCGAGACGAGCCACACGAGCACCGCCGCGACGATCAGCTTGTCGGCGAGGGGATCGAGGAATTTTCCGAGCACGCTGACGAGTCCCTGCCGCCGCGCGAGCCAGCCGTCGAGCATGTCCGTGATGGCGGCGGCGCTGTAGACGACGCCGGCCCAGAAGCACGCGCGCGGGCTGCCACGCTCGAGGAACACGAGCACGAGGGGGATCATCAGGACGCGCAGGAACGTGAGGAGATTCGGGAGATTTTTGGCGTCTTGCCAAAGATCCCGCCGCTCTTGGGCGCGTTGCTCCCGCTTCGCTTGGGTCGCGGCCCGTCGGGCGAGGCGCTTCGCCTGCAGCACCGAACGGAACGTTCGGCGAGGACGGGGAGGCTGCGACGTGGCTGCGGCCATGACCCCTTCTACCATCGGGTCTTCACCTCGGCGCAAGGATTGTTCGGCCCCTTGTTGCGGGCTCGCGACCGCGAGCGTATCCATCCCGGCATGAGGCTCTTGTTCGTGATGGACCCGGTCGAACCCATCGTCCCGGAGAAGGACACGTCGTTCGGGTTCATCGAGGCCGCGCTCGCGCTTGGGCACGAGTGCCTGCACTGCCTGATTCATCAGCTCGAGCGGCGCTCGGGGGGCGAGAGCGAGGTGTCGGCGCCGGTGAGGCACCTGGCGATCGAGGGCGGACGGCTCGTCACGGTTGGGGACGCCGCGCGGGCGAACGTCGCCGAACTCGACGCCGTCTTCATCCGCAAGGATCCGCCCTTCGACGCCGCGTACGCGTACGCGACGCAGCTGCTCGAGGGCGTACGCAGCCAGACCCTCGTCGTCAACGATCCACGCGGTTTGCGCGACGCGAACGAGAAGCTCTATGCGCTCGAGTTTCCGAAGTGGACACCTCGAACGCTCGTCACCGCGGACCGCGACGCGCTTCACCGTTTCGTTGACGAGGTGGGTGGGCGCGCGGTGATAAAGCCGCTCTCGGGAGCCGGTGGCTTCGGCGTGCTGTCGGTTGCTGCGAGCGACACCAACGCCCGCGCGATCGTGGATCTCCTCACCAACGAGGGCAGGCAGCTCGCGGTCATGCAGGAGTACCTCCCGGCCGTCGCGCGAGGCGACAAGCGGGTGCTCCTGCTCGACGGCAAGCCGCTCGGCGCCATCTTGCGCGTCCCTGCACAAGGCGAGCTGCGCGCGAACATTCACGTTGGCGGCTCGGTCGAGCCCACCGAGCTCGATGCGCATGAGCAGGCGCTCGTCGCGGACGTTGGTGCTCGGCTCCGCGCCGACGGCCTGTACTTCGTCGGCTTGGATCTCATCGGTGGAAAATTGACCGAGGTCAACGTGACGAGCCCGACGGGGATTCGCGAACTGTCCAAGTTCCTCGGTCGCCGGGTCAGCGACGACGTCATTCGTTGGGTTGAGTCCAAGCGCGGCGGTCCTACCGGCTAACCGTTACAAAGTTGGCCCGCCGGTCCGATGGCTCGGACTCTCGGGTCATGCTTCGACCATCGCTCTGTGTCGTCTGCGGCAGCCCTGGCGCCGTCGCGGCCGTCGAGGTTGCCGGCTCCCCAGTATCTCTGTGCCCTTCCCACGCGAACGCGCTCGGGGCGGACGCACCTCGCGTCTACGGCTCGCTCGCAGCGCTGCTGGCGCACCCTGGGCTCGAGCGCCGGCTCGAGATCGATCGTCGCCGTCAGGACCGTCGCATGTTCCCGCCGCGTCCGGAGCTTCGTCGCCAAAACGACGGACGCCGCTCGGATGATCCGGGCCGTTGAGCTACGGCGCGCTGCTCAAAACACGACGCCGAGTCCGAGCGAGCCGAGGAGGCGGATCCTCGACGTGTTGTCGTAGTAGGTAAATCCGAGCCCCGCGGAGCCGTTGGGTTCGGCGACGGAGCAATTCGGATCTTTCGCGGCGACGTCGCTCGCCGAGCAGGGGAGTACGCCCAGCTTCTGTGGGTCGGCGAGTGCGGCTCCGATGCCGAAGCCTCCCGAGATCGCGAAGCCGCCAGCACCGCCGAAGACCTGCGTCGAGCCGACCATCAGACCGACGATGGCGCTCCCGATGCTTCGAGAGCATGTCCCCGGTGCCGAGCTGGCGTCACAGAGGCTCGGGTCGGGCTTTCCGTACGCCCCCGCGCCGCCGTCGCGCGTGAGGGTCGCGCGAAACTTCTCGTATTCGACATGCGCTTTGACCCACACGCCGCGGAGCGCGCGCCCGCCCGGGTACCACGCGAGGTTGGCGCCGAGGTCGAAGCCCTTTTCGTCGAGCTCGGCGGCGGAAGAACCAAACACGTATTTGGGCGTGAACTCGAGCGAGATGGGCAGGTTCCCGAGCGCGACTTCGGCGGCCACCGTGACTCGCCGAGTCAACAGGTCGAACGGATCGTAGCGCACCGACCAGCGGCAGCAGCCGTCGTTTCCGTTCATGCCCGCGTCACCCATTCTAGGCCGCGGACCGCTGTAGACGAGAGGCTGCGGTTCGTCGCCGTACCCCTGAGGCGCCGTCTGCGGGTAGGGCGCGGGCTCTGCGTTTTGCGGTGCCGTCGCGAGCTCCGGCTGCGCCGTGGCCGGTTCTCGCGGCGCTGCGTCGTAGCCTTGAGGCACGGTTTGCGGGTAGGGCTGCGGCGCAGCCGGCGCGGGCGCAGGCTCGTCGGCGTGCGCGCCGACCGTGGCCGTGGTGATGGCGAAGACCGCTGCAAGGACGACGAGCGAACGCGTTCGGGGGGGATGCTGCACGCGCTCGAGCGTACACCAAACGGTTCGCGTACCGAGCGACCCTTCGCGAGCGCGGCGCGTTCCCGGGGGCACGGGCAACCATGCCGCGTGTCCCTGCACACCCGCGTTCGGGCGTGGTCATTCCCCGTGCGCGGTCCGGTACGTGTCGTACGCTTCCATCAGCGCAAGGTACTCCCAGTTGCCGAGCACCGTGCCGCCTTGCCCGGTGGGGTGGAACATGTCCGGCGAGCCGAGGCCGGCCTGGATCCACGACCACATCGAGCCTCCGCCGCCCATCGCGCGGTACTGATCCCAAAACGCCCAGCCTCGCTCGCTTGCCAGCTTTTTCTCGTTCTCGGTGATGAAGTGGACCATCGGCCGCGAGCGCCCCTGCGTCGGGTTGTTCGACGCCATGTCGGGTGGTCCTGCGAGCATGTGCGCCGCGTCGGGCACGGCTTTCTCGACTTGCTCCATCACCGCGGCGAGCGTCTCGCGGTACTTGTCCATCGGGTACATCGTGCCGTCGGTGATCTCGTTCGAGCCAAACGCGAGCACGACGAGATCGGGCTTCGCGGCCTTCAACACCGCGGCGAAATGCGCGTCGTCCTGTTTGTCGAGGAAGCGCGCGCGGGCGCCGGTGATTCCGCAGGCGGAGAGCGTGACGCCGGGCACCTCGCGTTCCATGCGCACGCCGAAGAGCCGCACCGGCTTGTCGTCGAGCGTACGAATCGTGAGTTTGTGCGCGCCGTCGGGGACGGTCAGCGTGGGGTAGTCGAGACCCGTCTCGCCGTCGGTCGAGACCACCTTCCGCTCGCCGTCATCGACGACGAACTCGACGCTGCCGCCGCCCGGTTGCTTTAGGAGTTCGATCTCGAAGCGCGCGACGCTGCGGCCCCACTCGGCAAGATCGGCGGTCCCGATGGTCGACCACACGCCTTTTGCGCGCGTTTGAAACGAGGCGCAGCCGAGGCCGTACAAGCCGTCTTCGGCATAAGGACCAACGCAGGTCGAGACGCGCCAGTCGGCCGATGCTTGGCGTGCGACGTCGATGTGAAACCAACCCGGCCACGCGTTGGCGATGATGGCGTAGCCGTGGCCTGCGTCACCGAAGCGCGACTGCAGCCTTCGGCGGAGCTGGCCCGTGACGAAATCGGAGGCGACGATCGAATCGCCGTAATAGAGGACGCGCGCGACCGCGCCAGGTTCTTTGCGCTCGACCTTGGCGAGCTTGGCAAAGAACGCGTCGAGGGCTTTGCCACTCGGATCCTCGATTTCGCGCGGGGGCTTCTTCTCTTTGCCGACGTTCGTTGCCGCCGCGAGCTCCGTCTTCTGCTTGGCGATCGGGCCGCGATTGTCGTCTTTCGCTTCGAGCTCTTTCGCGCGCGCCTGGCTGTCGAAGGTCTCGCCCGGGAGCTTCGCTTCGCCCACCGATGCCGTGGGGAGCGGTCCGCCTGCGGCGACGGGTGGCTCCTCGGTCACCTCGACTTCGGGTGCGCTCAGAAGGCGCCACTTCGCGAGCGCGGGGTGCGCGTAGGGGATGGCGACGAGCGCCCAAACCGAGAGGGCCGTCAGCGCAAGTTTCTTCGAGACCGGGAACGCAGGCGAAATCGCGTCGGCGGACGCTTTGCGACTTTCGAGGTAGCGCGCATCCGCGGCGTGATCGGCCTCAAGCGTCGTGCCTAGCTCGCCGAACACGTCGTGCGCCTCGTCCGTCGCGTCGCCGTCGAGACGAAGCTCGGGTTCGGGATAGTTCGGTTCTTTGCCCGTGGCCATTCGTGCAAGCGAAACTATACCGGCAGCAGAGGGACGCGGCACGTTTCGCACCTCACCTCGCGCCCATGCTCTTCAACACCGTCACCTACGCCTACTTCTTCAGCGCGGTCTTCGTCGCGACGTGGCTCTTGCACCCGTGGCCGCGCGTGCGTCTCGGTGTGCTTCTGGCGGCGAGCTACGTCTTTTACGCGGGCTGGACCTTCGTCGGCTGGGACAAGCTCCTCGCGGCGCAAGGCTCCGAGCGCTGGCAGCTCGCGTTCGATTCGGTGAAGTACGTGCCGATCTTGTTCGTCGGCACGAGCCTCGATTGGCTGCTCGGCGTGTGGCTCGACCGCATCGAGGACCCGCGGCGGCGCAAGGCGATGCTCGTCGGCACGATCCTCGTCAACGTCGGCATCCTCGTCTTCTTCAAGTACTGGAACTGGGGCGCCGACACGTTCCTCTGGCTCTTCCGCGAGAAACTTCACTTCGCCGTCCCCGACATCCACCTGCGCGTGGAGCTGCCGATTGGCATCTCGTTCTTCTGCTTCATGTCGCTCAGCTACGTCGTCGACGTGTACCGACGCACGATCCCGGCGTGCCGCAGCTACCTCAACTACCTGACCTACATCTCCTTCTTTCCGCACCTCGTCGCGGGCCCGATCGTGCGAGGCCGCGATCTGCTGCCGCACCTCGAGCGGCCGACGCGGCTGACGGCGCTCACGGGTGGCGAAGGTCTTTTCCTCATCGCGACGGGGCTCTTCAAGAAGGTCGTCATCGGTGACTACCTCGCCGTCAATTTCGTCGACCGCGTGTTCGCGGAGCCGACGAGCTACTCCGCGGTCGAGTCGCTCTCCGCGATGTACGGCTACGCGATCCAGGTCTACTGCGACTTCTCAGGCTACAGCGACGTGGCGATCGGCTCGGCGCTGCTCCTTGGGTACCGCTTCAAAATCAACTTCGATCAGCCTTACAAAGCTTCGAACGTCGCGGAGTTCTGGCGGCGCTGGCACATCTCGCTCTCGAGTTGGCTGCGCGATTACGTCTACTTCTCGCTCGGCGGTAGCAAGAAGGGCGAGTTTCGCAAGTACTTGAACGTGTTTTTGACGATGCTGCTCTGCGGCATCTGGCACGGGGCTGCGTGGACCTATGTCCTCTTCGGCTGCGTCCAGGGCCTCGCCGTTGCGCTGACCCACGTCGTGAAGGAGAAGCTCTTTCCGGCTCGCGGGTTCGTGCTCGCAAAGGGCCTCGCGCTCGCCGCCGTCGGCACCGTCGCCTTGGACGTCGCGGGTGCCGCCCTCGCGCACACCTTCGCGCTGCCTGGACTCGTCGTGATGTTTCGCCTGCTCCTCGTTGGGGCGTGGGCCATGGGGGCCCTCGCGGCGTTCTTGCCACGCCTCATCGGCGCGGCGACCGTGTGGCCGGTTCGCGTTCTCGGCGTCGCGGCGAACTTCACGTTCGTGGCGCTCTCGTTCGCGATGTTTCGCGCGAGCTCGCTCGACAAGGTGAGCGTCCTCTACCAGCGGCTCGTGACGATGACCCTCTACACGCCGAATCTCCCGCTCGTCGTCGTCGCCGTGATGTTCGGCGCGCTGCTCCTGCAGTGGTTCCCG
>Ga0114972_10004472_pt1 | contig 10412 bp, 6 predicted proteins | sample M_140807_EF_Meta_FD_87354 | JGI IMG/M metagenome (GOLD analysis project Ga0114972, IMG submission 87354) | Freshwater microbial communities from Lake Montjoie, Canada to study carbon cycling - M_140807_EF_MetaG | ecosystem: Environmental > Aquatic > Freshwater > Lake | place: Lake Montjoie... | reverse complement strand
GTATGTGGGGGATAACACTGGGGAAGTAGAACCGCCACCTAACCCTAGCCCCCTTCCGGGAGGTGTGGGAGAGGCCCCTAGGGTGCTCTCAGGAGACAGGGAAGGTGTGGAAGAGGTGGTGGTAGTGCTGGCATTGGCGGCAGGGTTAAGGGGTGTGGGGGAGATGGCGGGGGTGCGAGTTTGGGTGGAGCTCTGCGAGCGAGTGGAGCCGTAACCGTCCGCCGGTGAGGCTGTGGGAAGAGTGAGCGTGGGGGAGGCAAGGAGAGGAGTGGGAGAGACCCGAGGAGAGTTCGTGAGAATTGGAGAGATAGAGGTGGTGGGAATAGGTTGAGCTGTGATTGTACCCCCCCCACCCCCACCTACTCCATTACCACCCTCCTCCCCCAGCCCCCTATCCCCCCAACCCACTGGTGAGGGGGTGAGGGACTCAGCCGGTGATTTTGATTCCCCTAGGGATGACGAGGGGGAGGCTGTTTGAGAGGGGGAAGCAGTTTCGGAGGGGGAGCCCCTACTGGACCGTGTGCTGGAGGATGAATGACTGCTGGAACGACTGGGAAGGGCTGTGCGCGAGGCGCTGAAGGCCGTGGAAGATGAGCGACTACCCACCGCCCCTCCACCAGCGGAAAGTGAGGAGGGTGTGGGTAAAGGAGCGGAGCGGGTGGGGGTGTTGGGCTTGCTGGGTAAAAGAGAGGTGGTTAATGTTAGTGTGGTGGAGGAGGAAAGGGAGGTGGAGCGGGACTGGGAAGGGGAGGCTGAGAGAGTAATTGCTGCAGGGGTGGGTGTCACTGTAGCAGGGTCGCTGGCAGTGTAATTCGCGCCCCTCCCCCCGCCGCCGAAACCCGCAGAAAGGGAGGGTGTGGGAGAGAGTGTGACTGCAGCAGCCCCTGGGGAGGGTGAGGTTGTGCTGGAACGTAACGGTGTGGGTGTGGGTGTGGGGGCATGGGAGACGGATATAGTGCCACCGCCACCATTACCACCACCACCAGGTGAGGTGGTGGCCGTGGGAGGCGGAGAAAATGACAGGGAAGGAGAGGACGTAGTAGATTTTGAGATGGAAGGGGAGGATGTGGGGGCAGCAAAGGAGAGAGTGGGGGTGGGCGAGCCTCGGGCGCTTTCGCTGCTGGAAAGGGAAACGCTGGGGGAGGCTGAATCAGAGGGAGAGCGTGTGGGGGTTGGGGAAACTTTAGAGGAAATAGAACCGGCGACGGAGAGCGTGGGGACAAGGGAGCCAAGGTTTGTGCTTGAGATGGACACGCTTTGCAGAGACGTGCGGGAAAAAGAGAGGGAGCGAGTGACAATAAGTGTGCGAGTTGGGTTAGGGGGGGAGGTGGAGGGGGAAGGACTGGTGGACCGTGAACGAGAGGGGGACATGGTGAGGGAGGGTGAGTCGCTCTCACAGCGGGACACAGAGGGGGAGCGGGACTCTGAGGGCGATAGAGTTTCCGAGGGAAAGCCCGTAGTGGTGGGGGGTCTGGGGGTAGCACTAGCACCGGTTTTTATAGAGGGACTCCCGGAAGGGGACTTTGAGAAGGAGGGGGAGGTGGAGGATGCGCGGGAGGTGGAGGGACTAGCTGAGAGTGAAATGGGAGAGCCAGATCGGGAGGCAGAGGGTGAGCGCGTGCGCGTTGTGAAGGAAGAGGTGCTTCGGCTGCGAGTAGAGCTTCCGCCCGTCCCTGTGGCAGTCCCAATCACCCTTCCAGGCACAGCAATCCTCCCAATGGCCAGGGAGGGCGAGGGGCTGCTAGAGGAGTTACCCACGCTAGAGGGTGTGCGGCGGGTAGAAACGCTCCTTGTCCCCGTGCGAGCACTGGAAGGGTCGGGGGAGGGGGTTGCACCCGTGCGCGTCTGAGACTGTGAGGAGGAGGAGGAGGTGGAGGCAGTGGCTGAGGCGGAGGAGGAGGCACTGAGTGTTACCGTTTTTGTGATGGCACCCATGTCTGTGGAGGTGGGGGCGGGGTCCTCCGTGGGGTCAGCACTTGTGGATTCACTGGGACTTGCCGTCATTGTCTTGGAGGGACCCGGGGAGGACGTGTGAGAGGGAGAGGCAGTGGTGCTTGGGGTGACTGGGGCCAGAGAACGGGATCCCCCCCCACCGAGTCTACTGGGGGTGGCTGGGACAGAGGGGGAGGAACTTCGAGATCCAGCATTATTGTTGAATGCCCCCACTGCAAGGCCCCCACTAGCAGTGGTGGAGACAGTGGAGGAGGGGCAGGGTGTAAGGGTGGATGACACACTAGGGGAGATGGAGGAAGCAGGGGAGGCAGTGGGAGTGGAACTCTGACTAACGGACTTTGAGACGGTTACACTCCCGGTTACTGTCTTAGTGGTGGACATACAGGCCGTCGCCGTGCCAGTGTTGGTGTAGGAGGGGGTAGAGAGCCCCGGGGGGGGCCCCCCCCCCCCCCCCGGGTTCCTACCCACGGAGAAGGAGGAGCTGGGGGAGACACTGGGGCTACCGCTGGGACTACTGGTGAGGGAGTGAGAGGGTGAGGTGGAGCGGGAACGCGTGGGTGAGCCAGAGTGAGTAGGACTGGCCGTGGTCGAGCGTGTGGTGGCATTGTTAAAAAGGGGTCCTAAGGAGGGGGAGGAGGTGGGAGAGGGGGTGACACGAAGAGACCGTGTGGAGTTTGGGGAGGTGCTGGCGGTGGAGCTCCTAGAACCTCCCATTCGGGAGAGGGTGGGCGTGGTGGAGAGGGAGGGTGTGGGGGCAGAGGTAGAGGATGCCGTTCCATTGAAAGGGGAGGAGGAGGAGGAGACGGTGGCAGAGGAGGTATTGGATGGCCCTGGGCTACCGCTGCTACTTGGTCCCCCCGTACTGGAAAGGGATGCCCCGCCCGTTAAAGAGACGGAGGCGCTCCCAGTGGGAGACGCACTGCCACTCCCACCTCCACCCACACCGCTGCTTGCAGTGGGCTCGCCTGTTGAAACAGCAGTGACAGGAGAAGTTGCAGAGGGCACAGCGACGGTGGGCGTGGGTGTGAGCGTTCGGGAGAGGGTCTTCGTGGAGGTTCCAGACCCCGTGGACGTTGGGGGTGCACTTTCAGCGGAGGTAGCACTGAAGGATGGGGGGGAGGAGGTGGTCACACTTGGACTATTGGATTGGGAGACACTGGGGCGGGAGGAGGAGGTGGTGGAGGGGGAGGAGGAGGGTTTGGGGGGCTGGGAACGGGACACTGTTGAGGTTTGGGAGCGCGTTCCAGGGTTGGAGGCAGAGTACGTGGAGGTACTAGCGAGACTCCGCGTGGAAGCTGCAGACCCCACCACAGCTCCCGTGGCAGCAAAGGAGGGGGTGACGGTGGGAGAGAAGGAACCGGTCTCACGTGGAGTGGCGCTACCAGTGGGTGAAGCTGAGGGGGAGGTCGATGATGCAGGGGAGGGGCTGGGGGAGCCGGAAAAGGAGGGTGAGGTTGAAGTCCGCGCGCTAGGGGTATTCTGGGCACTGTTGGAGGCACTGCGTGACACCGACACGGAGGGTGAGATGGTTATGCTCACTTTCCCACTGGAGGGGGTGAGAGCGGGAGAAGACGTGGTTGAGGGTGTGGGTTTTGGACTCCCACTGTAGGAGGGGGAGGCGGAAAAGGATGGCGTGGATGATGGACAGAAGCTGGGGCGCGTGGAGGCTGAGGACGTTGTACTCCCTGTGAAGGAGGCACTGGATTCGGGGGTATTCGTGGGCGTTCGAGAGGGGGTTGAGGACACGGAGCCAGATCGCGATATAGAGGGGGAGGGGGTCGATGAAGTGGAGAGGGAGCCCGATCGGGATGTGACAGGGGTTGAGGTGGGTGAAGTGGAGAGGGAGCCCGATCGGGAGCTGGAGGGGCTTTGGGAGAAGCTTCGTGAGAAGGATGTGGAGCCACTGAGACTTCTTCTCACAGAGAGGGAGCGGGTAACTGTGGATGAGCGACTCACTGAGGGACTGCGAGAGACACTTCTGCACTGCGAGTTAGTCACTGTGCTTGTTTCCCACCGGGAAGGCCGCGAGCGAGATGCAGACACTGTTCTGGACACACTGCGGGTACGCGTGACAGTCAAAGAGACACTACGGGACACCGTTACACTCCTTGACCTGGTTAAGGTTACTGTGCCACTTCTGGACCTGGTTAGGCTCACAGATGAGGTGCCTGTGAGGCTTAAAGTACGGGTGGCAATATTCGTTGGGGCAGATCTTGACCTCGTTAAAGACACTGTCCTTGATACCGACTTTGTCCTTGACCCCGAAGCTGTCCTCGAATCAGAGCGCACAGACGACGGCGTTGGAAGGGCTTCAGTACCAGGCAATGAAATTGTGATGCAATATAAAGACTTAAGCACAAAAAGAGGAGCGCTTAAGTATTTGTAAGAGGGCGAGAAGGATAGGGCACACACTATCGGTGCAACGGCTACGTGCCAGGGTTTACCGCCAAGCATCACTCTCCCAATCCATTCCTGAACGACACCTGAATCGCCCTTAATGGATTCAACTCGCCAATTCTGTTTCGTGGTCGGATTAGATTGCAGGGGCAGAGTCGATAAGGGTGGCGCAAGGGTGCTTGCGTGGAAGGCTGACATTGCAGTGGTGAGCAGAGGCACTGGTGTAGAAGCCAAATATCCAGGATCATCATCTAATTTTTTTGATACACCAGCACGAGAGAGAATATTTAGAGAGAGAAAAAGTCCCAATATAAAGCGTATCATGGTGTCAACGTGTGGAGGCGGTGAAATACACTTCAAAAAAAGGGTTCGCCGCAGAATTCGCAAAAAACCGGTGGTAAGTCCGTTGTTGTACAAATTTATAGAGTGAGGGAGTGGCGCGTTTTCCCATGGCCGTTCTCCAAATCCCTCAATTGAGGCATTTTTTTATTTTAGCGTTTTTTCTTTTAGGCGTTGAGTGTAATGCAGGTTTTGGATCCTTGGGTCCCTTGCAGTCGCACGCGTATGGGAGTCGTCCTGTGGGCAAGCAGAGTTTTCCTGTGGGGCCTGCAGAGCTTCCCCCCGCCTCAAATAGCCTGTTTCCCCATTCCCGCGGCCTTCATAAGACGCCTCGCCAGCCTCTCTCTCATCCTCGTCACGGTCCTCTCACGCACTTATCATTTGCTGGGTTAGATGAGGAGGGAGGGCGTGTGGACTTTGCCTCCTCCTCCCTGGTGCGCCCCGAGGTGGTGTCACTGGACGTGCTTCCCTTTGTCCTTTCCTTAGCATGTACTCCCGGTTTGATGACTGTGGCTATATCTGGGGCTGGAGGGGAGGTAGCCGCCCTCACGTGGGCCCCAGGGACTCTCCTTGTTGGGGGTGCCCAGTGGGGCTGCCAGGGCGTGGGCGAGGGCCCTGCCCAGGGCGCCCCCCTGACCCCCTTTTACTTCCGGGTTGTCTCTCCTGGACCCATCATACGCTCTGAGCGGGGCTCCGTCCTTTTTCATGGTTCCATGGATGTGGCAGCAGTGGAGGTCCCTGTTGTCCCTGTGTCCCTGGATGAAATATTCCACCACCTGTCCTTCACAGTGTCCCGCCAGGGTTCGGACGCGCCTGGCCCTGGGACGGATACCTGGTCAGATGACACTACCGCTGCTGCTGCTGCAGCCCCAGAAGACGGCGTCGCCACAGGTAGTGGCCGCTCTGAAAGGAGGGCACAGGGACTTCCCGTGGTGAAGGATGCGACCCCTTACACCCCCCTCCGTTGGGGTTTTCAGGGCACTTCCCGGAAGGAAGCCGCTGTGAACTGGAATGTTTTAAACAACTCCGCGGGCTCGCCCTTGGGACCTCAAGTTTCAGAGCCCATCATCTCCCTGGATGCCCCTTTCGGTGGTCACAGAGTGGTCTGCACCAGCTGCTTCCTGTGGGCAGCCGTGGACGTCCTGGTAACGGCTACCTTTGAGGATGGGCGGGCCCAGGAGTTGGAAGTGACCTCCTCCTTGCGCACCTCCTCCAAGTTTCAGTTCGATGCCATGATCAACGGCACTGTCAAGCAGACCACGGCCTCCATACCTATTAATCGCACTTTCATTGACTCAGCCACGGGACTCACGCGGTGGGGTATTTTTTATAACAACACGGACCTTGGTGTGATTGACACGGGGAAGTGGAACGTGCCCCTGGTTGGGGGAGGGGCTGGTTTTAATTGGCAGGGAGGCATCCCGGATCCCGCTGGGGCTCCCTCCAAGGTGCACCTCAACACTCTCTACTTCTCCATCCAGGGTGTCCCCTTGGCGGTCCCCGTTTACTTGAAGCTCTCCCTTAACTTTGAGGCGACATGGAACAACACGGGCTTGCTCTCCAATCCCTCACCCCGCACTGTGGCTGTGATGACAAATGGGGGAATGGCCGTGAATGGGCAGGTGTCCGTGGGCAGCCGTTACACCTTTGACGCTGGTTGGCACATCACTCGACGCTCAAAAGCCCTGGCGATCCTCCCTTTCCTCCCCTACTACGACATACCCGCTCTTTCCCTGGCTCGGAATTCAGTTTCTGGGTCAGCTGGCTCTCCTACCCTGCCAGCATACTCGCCCCTATCCCTCCGCGTTTCCCTCGAATCCACCGTCACCACCTCCCTCTTCTCCACTCTGGACTTTACCTCCTCCACCTCAGCCTACACCATCACGCGCTCCACCCCAGGCTGTGGTTCCCCCGCAAATTTCACCAACTTCCCTTTTGGGCCGCCCATATCCCTCTCTGGTAGCCCAAAAAATGTGTTTGCCACCATTTCCAAAGGAATCATGGCCAGCGCCACAGTGGGTGACATGGCAGGGCTACAGGTTCTCGCGGGCCCGGCCTGTGGTCTTTCGGGCTGCGCTGGTGGGGCTAAGCGCACGGGGCTCCTCTTCCCTATCCCTCGTACCAACTTTTCCACTGCTGCCAACGCCATGCTCCAGATTGACCCTGCACCCACACTCTTCCCCTTGCTTCTGGGACCCGTGGCCATTCTCCGCCAGGAGCCCCTCCCAGTCACCGTGTACTCCACGGGCTGCATCCCTAATTTCAAGGCCATTTCGTCCCTTCTCTGGAATGCCACCACCCTTTGCGCCGCGGGTGCGGGTATCTGCAGCTACGAGGCGGATGATTTCGACCCGGACCCATCCGCAAGCAGTGTTTCGTGCGGAATATACTTGGGCTACGGGAAGGGTGTGTCTGGGTACAAATATCGCGCCGTTCGTTGCCGTGGCGTGCGTGGGGACGGAAGTACCTTCCTGGCACCAATGTCTGTGTGCGACGCCTACACCACGAACCCTAGCACAGGGAGCCGTGACGGACAGAACTTTGCCGCCTTCCCAGTTCCTTACAAGGGCACGCAGCTCTCTCCATGCGGCACACTTCAGATCTTCCCAGGGAACATGTTCGACAACGCGGGGCCCAAGGTAGGCTGTGACGTGATTGACCCTGGGAAGCAGACCAACGGCTCCTTTGTTAACTACACCGTGCCCCTCTTTGACTTGCCCAGATGCCGTTGGGTCCCCCAGTGGGGACAGTGGGGAGAGAGCTACTGCACAGCCGACTCAAAGGCCACGGTGGTGCTGTGTGGAGGTGATAACACGTGCTCCAACTGTAGTGTCCCTGGGGTGGTCCCTGCGGACTTTAGTTATACCAAACCAGATAGCTGCTACCCAATGGGTCCTCCTGGGGGTACCACCAATGGCCCCTGGCCCCTCCCACCCCGATCCTCCGCCCGCGCTACTTGCCTCACCAGCAGTGGGTCCAACGTATGGAACTCCAACTCCCACATGCCTCTGGATGGGGGCATCACTGCCAGTAACCCTGCTGATGTAAGCTACTTCTCCCTGTCCGTAGGCTCAGCAAACACGGTGGCATTCATTCTCACCTACACGCGTTCCTGGAGCGGGTTGAATCCCTCCGCTGCCGTCATCCCAAAACCCGACGATGTGTACTCCTGGGTCTCCTTTCGAAGCAAATGCGTGGCTGAGGGATGGGCTCCACCCGCCTGGCCCCCCGCTTACCCAAGCTGTGCAACCATTTCCTCTCTAAACCCCGTGGAGTCTAGCATCCCTGGGGGCTCCCATGAGCTCTCCTGCCCCATAGAGGCCATTCAACCCAACTGGCCCATGCAGGATGGCTTACCCGCGCAGGCGGGATGCCTCCTCCGTGTTATCACCGTTCCCCTCTCCCAGTCCTCCTCCGCCCTCACTTCACCCATCGAGTACGACTCCCGCTCCCGTGCTTACCTAACCATTATGTCCAAGCTTGATTTGAGAATCAACGTACAGGGCATTGCCTGGACGCGTGCCACTAGCGCTGACCCCCTCACAGTGGTTCACACAGTCCCCCCCATGGATCACCTCTTCTACTCTTACCGCCCGGGTCCTGGCATCTACGGCATGGCGCTTATAGTCACGCAACTCAGTGCCGCCGTAAATGGGACCCTTCCCCGCGCCCTGCTACTGGATCGCAGCTATGAGGTGGGTCTACGCCCCGCCTGGCCCCGGCGCTGGGAGGCAGGTCTGGAGAATGTTATCACGGGTCTCCCTTGCGCCGTAAGCCCCGAAATGCTTCCATACACGAAACCCGGGCAGGTGTCAGTATCCCTCTGCGTCGTGCGCCTGCTCTCTCTGGACCTGGACGCCTCTCCCACGGACACAAGCGGTCAGATCCAGGCTGCTGAGCAGCTCTTTACCCTGGCCTCCACGGATAACTTCCCCAGTGATTTCCTGGTGCAAGCCTTTGACCTCATCCCCGTGTCCCCAGGTATCCCTCAGACTCTGAGTCTTCTGGGTGGCAGTCGAGTGGCCTATGTGGTCACCCCCAGCGAGACTGGGGCCACAGCCATCAACGTCACCATGTGGCTTCAGCCGGGTGGCTTTGCGCAGGCCTGCGTCTCCCCTGGCGTGGGCACCTTTGAGTTTTCCGTGTGCACTACCGCCTCCCTGGGCCGCAGAATGCAGCAGCTCACCATCCGGGAATCTCACCCTGCCTGGAGTGCTGGGGGCATGACTGTGGTGGTGTTAGCCCGCAGTGAGGCCACCCTCACAGTCACTATCTCCCCCTTTGTTCCCCTGGACCCGGGGGTCCCAGCCAATGGTGTTCTGCCACTCTTTGGTGCTCTGATTTTCGGGGGGCAGCCGGACTCGGGGCCCCTGATAAACCCCTTTGACCCCGCCTCCGCCTCCGCCTACTCCGCCGGCACAAAACCCGGTGCCCCTGCTGCCCTGTACACGGAGCGAAGTAGCTACTCTGCCACCGTGTATGCACGAGGGCATGGAGACACAGGCGGGGAAGTGAGCGTGTTTGGAGGAAGTGGCAGTCAATATCAGCGCTCCCCGCCCAGTTCCAGTGGGGCGGAGGCCTACTTAAAATCCATACCTTCCGACACACCTGTGTATCTTTCTGCCCCCTACCTGCCTCCCGTGGGAGTACCTCCCGCCATTTTCTCCGTGTGGGGGAGTGTGGGGGCCACTGGGTCCTACATTGGGGGGGAGTTCGGTCCTCAACCTCAGGGAAACCCTTCTGGGGTGGGCGGCTGGGCTTCTGGGGAGGACACCACTGCAACGGGTACAGACCCAGCGGCAATATTTCCTGGCACTGGCCCTGTGCCTGCCCCTGGCGTGTCTCGGGGAGACACTACCACCGCTCGACGAGAGCTCCAGTCCCGGAAGCTTGTAGCGGCGGAGGAAAAGGTACGCCTCTCCAATCTTGCAGCCATGAGAAAGGCTTTCAAGGAGCATCTCCAGCGAATCCCAGGGGACATCAGCAGTGAGTCCACCACCACCCCTACGGCGACTGAAAATAAGGACGAAAATGACAAGAACAAGAACGACCCTGCTTCCTTACCCTTGGAATGGGCTGGCTTTGACCCAACCCCCTACCTGCCTCCCAGGAAGCGACGAAACGGTTTCTCCCCCGCCCCACCCCCTGGTACCCTCTCCCCTTTTCAACTCCCTCCAGAAGCCCGCGATCACACCCGCCCCCCTCCCCACCCCCTGCACACCGTCATTCCAGCCCACACCGCCCGGTCCCTGGCCCTGGCCGCGGGCACGGCGCGCTCCCTGGCCTTTGGGGACGCGCTCAATCCTTTATCACCGGGTTTTACACCTATCACCGTTTCCTACTTTCAGCGGCTTCGGTGGGGTGTGGATGGTGGTTCCTGGGTGGAGCTCTTCTCCTCGGGGGACGCCTGCGCCCACGCCCCCTCCATGGGTGTCACCCCCTACGACGCATTCGCCTTTCACAACTATGGACTAATCACCTGCACAAATCTTACTGAGGTCCCGGAGTCTGGCTTGGAGTTGCTTATTGCCGTGCCTGCAGCCACCGCCCTCCGCATCCAGGTGCGCCCCCCCACACTCACCACCCCGGGTCTCTCTCCCACTGTTCGAGCTGCCCTTGCTGCTGGGAAATTATCCTGGAGCCTTTGTGGGGAGGGTACGGTACGAGGGGAAGCCAGTTTGGGGGCAAACTGCGCCTCCCCTGCCCAGGGTGCCTCCCCTTGG
>Ga0114972_10004471_pt1 | contig 10414 bp, 9 predicted proteins | sample M_140807_EF_Meta_FD_87354 | JGI IMG/M metagenome (GOLD analysis project Ga0114972, IMG submission 87354) | Freshwater microbial communities from Lake Montjoie, Canada to study carbon cycling - M_140807_EF_MetaG | ecosystem: Environmental > Aquatic > Freshwater > Lake | place: Lake Montjoie... | reverse complement strand
CTCGTCGTGCAACTCAGGCTGATGCCGCTGCAACCAGCTGGCTACCGCCGCATTCCCCAGCAGCTTCCCCAGATAGCCACGCGCCAGCACCAGATGCATGACATTGGAATTGTAGCTCTGCTCGATCGACTTGAAGCGCGATTCTACCAGCGACATCTCCTCCTCCATCCGGCGGATTTGCTCGCCGGTGAGGTCGCGCAGCCGCTTGGGCTTCTCGGGTTCCGACAACTGGCTCGTCGGTGTCGCCGCCAGTAACGCCGAGGCGTAGCTGATGGAGAAGTTGTTCAGGCTCAGCATCAGCTCGACGCATTCAATCTGGCGGGCGGGCTTCATCCGCCGCAGCAAGCGCATGATTTCGGCAGCAAAGTTCGCATTTTTGAGCATTTCCACAACCTCGGGGCAGATCCCGTTCAAGAGGTCGCGGCGACGCCGGATAGCGTCGACATTGACGTCCAGCGCCTTGGCCAAGCGCTCTTCGGGGACGCCGCGCTCCAGGGCGCGCAGGATCATGTAGTGCTCCTGCACGGTTGCAAGCCGGCTCACCCGCTTATTGTAGGTATAGGCTTCGTCGTCCTTGGCGCAGAGGGGCCAACGGCCATGGCAGGTATTCCGCGCCGCCCATCACCGGTCACGCCCACGGCGACGGTGAACGCAATGGAGACGATGCGCCCGGCGTCGCGTACCTTCACGTAGGTCGGGTCGAGCCGAAGATAGGGCCAGTCATTCTCGATGGGGCAGTTGAGCGAGTCCTACACACGACCGCCAATTTCGCCACACCGACGGCCGACCTAGCTTTTGCTGACGCCCTCCATACCCTTGGACCGCAGGATGGTGTCGACCGAACCAATTAAAATGCCTAGGAGATAGATGAAAATTACATCAATTCCTGTAGCGTCCAATCAACGATGTCATGGCCTCATTGCCCGGATAATCAGACGGCGCAGCCATCAATGCCGCTGTTTCGAAGGCAGCCATCGCTATTTCTCTGCGGTCTTCACGCCCGAGACTGGCAATGAATTCGATCGATTCGACGACATGGTGCGCATCGGTCCCCACACTACTATGGACCCGGAGGCAGCGTGTTGAGTTGATCCCAGGCGGCAGAAGCGCCTCAATGGCTTCAATCCTGCTCGAGGTCTGAAACAGGGCAAAGCGCTCCAACGCGTAGGCGTATCCCAACACGGCAATTGGGCGCGGGCTGTGGGCAAAACGCTGAAACATCTCCACCATGGCCAGTGAAAAGGCAGGCCGGATATCCTGCACAAATGCTTCGGCACGAAGACCTAGAGACTCTAAGTCCTTCAAGGCCAGAGCATCATGCCCGGCTTCCTCCTCGGCAATGTGCAGACAGTATTCCGAGATTGCTTGGTTTCCCACCGCGCTGAACCGCGTCGCCACATGGCGCATCATTGGTGGCGTTGCGTGTGTGGTCTGATAGCTGCCTGCAAGGCTATATACATGGCGTTCAAGCGAGGGTTCCTCAGAATCCGCCGCCGTTCTCCCAGAAACACGGCTAGAATGTCCCGCCAAAAGGGCGCCAGCCAGCAACTGGCGTGTGTGCGGAGCGCTGCCCTGCTCCATCAAATACTCAGACAAGACTAGTCCGCCGAACTGGTTGGGGCGCTGGTACCAGAAATTTTTGTCATCGGCGACCACCAGAGTACCATTGGGAAATTTGAGGATTTCGGATTCGCTCATTTGTATGAATTCTCCATTAGGCAAAATTTATGATCGCGGATTTAACATTCGTAGCGAAAACCATCGATGCCCTGAGAGGTTTACGGTGGTGCGATGGCAGTTCAGAGATTTCGGCTGACGGTGCTCGACCGTACAATCTTCGAGTTGCGACGGCGAGACGGCTGTAGCATCCGCATGATTGCGCGAGGCCTGGGCCGCTCCTCAGGCACGGCCAGCGCTGAGATCATGCGGCACGGCAACGTCGCGGGCTACCGGGTAGTATTAGCCGAGGCGGGGGTCGCAGTCAGTCCGCGATCCGAAGCCTTGCCCGGCAGTAGCGCTGCGACCTTCGCCCGTGCCTCGTTACCGACGACAAAGCTATCCCGAATCAACATGATAAAAACTCCGCCAAAGCGGAGCTTGAAACACAGCTTCAGACGGGTTGGGATCCTCTATTGGCAGCGTATCCTAATTTGCCAATCAAACAGAGTAGGAAACAAATGCCTCCATATTAGATTTAAAATTGCATTGTCTCTGATTTTTAATGCTTCGCCAAGGTTGACGAATAATTTTCGACCGCCCAAAACAGGCAGCGGATTATTTATATTGGGTCATAAAGGAACTAAATCTATGCAAGTAGATTTGTCGGAAATCGAGTTGTTCATTGTGAATGCATGGCCTGATTATGCATTGAAGGCGGCGCTGATCTCCAATCCGGCTGTAGTATTGAAGGCGCAAGGTATCATTGTGCCTGTGGGCGTGGCGTTGACCGTGTTAGATGGCCCCGGCGGTCTGCCTGTGCTCGAAATCGACTATGCCGACGCCGATGTCGGTAAGTTGATTGCAAAGGCATGGCGTGAACCAAGCTTCAAGGCGGCACTAATCGCTGATCCTGTTGCGGTTGCTCAGGCGGAAGGTATCGATGTACCTGCTGATTTGACGTTCACTGTGCTGGAAAACACCGACAAGCACTTTCATCTGATTTTACCGGCAGCACCTAGCGATGGGCTTTCTGATGAAACCCTCGAATCGCTTGCAGTGGCAACCCCATCTGCGAAAATGTACCCATTGCGGCGGCACGAAGTCGGTAAATTGATGGCCAAGGCGTGGCGTGACCAAGCCTTCAAGGCGGCGCTGTTCGCCAGCCCTGTTGCCGCCATTCAAGCGGAGGGTATCGTTGTGCCTGAGGGCATGACGTTGACCTTGGCGGAGAACACCAACAACCACGTTCATCTAATTTTACCGCCGGCACCAACCGGTGTCCTTTCCGACGAAGAGTTGGAATTGGTTGTAGTAAGCAAAAGCTTTCTTCCGTTTCTATAAACTTAAATATATTAGGCCTCAGCAGTAGATGGCGCTTCTGAATTCATCCATTGAGCGGGCTTCGATTGTTTGGTAAATTACTTGTGTCATCTCAAAATTGTCCGTCTCTATTATTGTTTCGGAATGTTCATGTTCAGTTAGATACTACAAAGTAACCATTTTCTATGATGGTTTAGGCCACTAAATTCGTTACAGGAGAGATCGAAATGAGCTGGAAGTTTTGGCAAAAAAGTGCGGACAAGCAGGCTCAAGACAGCCTCGAGGCAGCACTGAAAAGCCGAGGAAGAAGCGGCTCTGCTTCCCCTGTGCGTAGGGAAAACATTAAGTTTAACTTAAATAAATTCCTAAAGCCAGGCGATATAATGCTAAAGCATTACGATAGCAGTTTTCTAGGGGGCGCTATAAAATTGGGCCAAGCGGCTACCGGACAGGGCGCAGCTAATTTTGTTCACGCGGGCATCGCCAGTCCAAATTTTTCAATAATCGAGATGGATGGCAATGGTCTTCAGGAAAATTTTTTGGCCGACACACATTATGATTATGATGTATATAGAATAAAATCTCCAGCGATAGCTGCCCGTGCAGCTGAGGCAGCTGTCGTCCAGCAAAGGTCATTTGCATATTTTAAGGCCAACGGGCAGGGATTAAAAATAGAATATGCTCTGTGGACTGGCGCTGTAAAGTCACTTGGGAAGATTAAGGGCTTTGACAAAGGCAATACTAAGTTATTAATCCAAAATTTCTCGAATACTGCAGGTATTCAGGCGTATTTTTGCTCTGGACATGTCGTCCTGTGCTACTGCGTGGCGATGCATGAGATGCAAGTATTGGAAAATTATTTTCCTGCGTCACACGCTAGACAATTATTTTCAATGTCCGCTTCGTGTTACAATCCATCTGAACTAGCGATGACCTTAGCGGGCAATCCCCAACACTGGCAAAGAATCGGTACGTTTAAAAAGGGATTTATGTCAAAGAATTAGATTGTGCCTTAGCCCGGTGTATTCACGACACCCACGACGGCTGGATTTCACCAGTGAGCCACTCGCATGGTGGTTGTGGCTGCGTGGATCAAACTTCCTGCGCGGGCGTCGGTTCGATGGTGCGTATTGCGGGGTTTGAGATTGCGGTGGAAGGGTTCGGCCGGGGCGACACCGCCCCGTGGTTCAAATGACCAGGCGCGGCAGGCGGTCCAGCACAAGCCGCAGGATGGCCTGGTCAGGACAGGCGCTGGGGAGGTGGAGCATTACCTTGGTTTTCCACTCGACCACGCGGGCCGCGATCTTCAGCAGCCGCAGTCGCAGCGTGTCGAACTGCGCCACACGCCAGGAGGTAAGCGCTGGCAGGGCACGCTGGAATGCGAAATCCTCCAAGGCTCCAGCCTGGAGACCGTTCGTATCCGGTGGCACCTCCTCCGCCAGTTCACATGCGAGCCACGCTCTCCGCCTGATCGACCGCCGCGCTGAGTGGCAGGTTTCCTGGGGTTTTTGCGGCAGACCTGTTGACTGGCCGGGCGCGAAGAAGCCCCAAAATCGCTCTCCGGAGGCCAATTCTCTCCGGACCTCCTGACTTGGGCGTTTTAGTACGGAACTCAAAAACCTAGGTAAAAGGCCGGTTTCAGCGCGGTCGGCACTTGCCGCGGTTCGAACCCCACTTGCCCGAAATCCGTACTTCGAGAGCGAACACTTTGGTACGGAGCCACCTCAGTCCAGCATATGCGAAGCCTCGGCACCCTTCTTTCGCGGTGCGGTTTGAATGTGCTGGGTGAGCTTCAGGCGAGATGATTGAAGATGGTTGTGTGGACAAGGTTTCGGACAACGCGAAGGGCGCGCATCGGCGCATTGAAGTTCTGACGGGGCCTGGCCGGTGGCGGCAATGAGGCCTGCCGGGCGCCACACCCCCACCCCCACCTGCTTCCTCGACGGCATCACCCGCCGCACCGTCATGGCCCTGGCCAAGAAGCGGCAAATGCCCATGGTGGAACGGTTGATCCGCGCCGAAGAATTGTCCCAGGCCAGCGAAGTGTTTCTGGCCGGCACCGCGGCGGAGGTGACCCCCTTCGCCTGCATCGGCGCCCACACCTACACGCCGGGCAATATCACCAAGACGCTGATGGAGGACTACATGCAATTGGTGCGCAAATCCCCGGATGAGGTGATGAAGCTGGTGGGCTAGGGCGCCCAAAGCGTGCCAGCGCATGGCCCGCCAGCGGCGCTGACCTATGGCCGGAACAGCGGCAAGAAGCGCTGTGCTAACGCCTTGTTAACCTCAGAAATTTGATCTATCACATGTGGATAAACTGCATGTGGGGGGTCCACATCCGGCGTGTCGGCTTGCGGGGTTTTCAATGTCATTCTCCTCCTCCATTAACCTCTCCAGCCTCAATAGCAGCACCGGCTTTCGGCTCGATGGTGTCGCGGCCGGTGACCAGAGCGGCTTATCCGTGGCCTCAGCCGGCGATGTGAATGGCGATGGCTTCGCTGACGTCATCATAGGTGCCAATGAGGCCGACCCGAATGGCAGTAGCGGTTCTGGTTCCAGCTACTTCGTCTTCGGCAAGGCCAGCGTCTTTACCTCCGCCATTGACCTTTCAAGCTTGAATGGCACCACCGGCTTTCGTCTCGATGGTGTCGCCAGCGGTGACTATAGCGGCTGGTCAGTGGCTTCAGCAGGCGATGTGAATGGTGATGGCTATGCTGACCTCATCACAAGTACTTGGCCGGCCCCCCCAAGTGGCAGCATTTCTGGTTCCAGTTACGTCGTCTTAGGCAAGGCCAGCGGCTTTACCTCCGCCATCAACCTCTCCAGCCTGGATGGCAGTACCGGCTTTCGGCTCGATGATGTCGCCAGCGGTGACTCCAACCCCTATAAAGTGGCCTCAGCCGGCGATGTGAATGGCGATGGCTTCGTTGACCTCATCATAGGTGTCCCTGGGGCCAACCCGAATGGCAGCCACTCCGGCTCTAGCTATGTGGTCTTCGGTAAGGCCAGCGGCTTTGCCTCCGCCATCGACCTGTCAAGCCTAAATGGCAGCACTGGTTTCCGGCTCGATGGCGTCGCGGCCGACGACGGCTTCGGCGCTTCCGTGGCTTCAGCCGGCGATGTGAATGGCGATGGCTTCGCTGACCTCATCATAGGTGCTGAAGGCGCCGACCCGAATGGCATTGATGGAGCCGGTTCAAGCTATGTGGTCTTCGGCAAGGCCAGCGGCTTTGCCTCCGCCATCAACCCCAGTGACTTGAATGGCACCACCGGCTTTCGGCTCGATGGCGTCGCGGCCAGTGATGCAAGCGGTGTAATCGGGGCCTCAGCCGGCGATGTGAATGGCGATGGCTACGCTGACCTCATCATCGGAGCCATAGGGGCCGACCCGAACGGCAATAACTTTGCCGGCTTCAGCTATGTGGTCTTTGGGAAGGCCAGCAGCTTTGCCGCCGCGATCGGCCTCTCCAGCCTCAATGGCAGCACGGGCTTTCGGCTCGATGGCGTCGCGGCCGGTGACCGAGCCTATTCTGTGGCCTCAGCCGGCGATGTGAATGGCGATGGCTTCGCAGATCTCATTGTCGGCGCCTTTCTGGCCGACCCGAATGGCAACAGTGATTCTGGTTCCAGCTACATCGTTTTCGGCAAGGCCAGCGGCTTTGCCTCCGCCATCGACCTTTCAAGCTTGAATGGCAACACCGGCTTTCGGCTCGATGGCGTCGCGGCCGGTGACTTCAGCGGCTATTCTGTGGCCGCAGCCGGCGATGTCAATGGCGATGGCCGCGCTGACCTCGTGATCGGCGCCTATTCTGCAGCCCCGAATGGCAACAGCGGAGCCGGCTCCAGCTACGTGTATTTCAGCCCCGCCTCCGGCGGCGCCACCTATCGCGGCACCACCCTGGCCGATAGCCTGCGTGGCACAGCCTCTGGCGATAGCATGAACGGCTATTCTGGCAATGACATCCTCAACGGCAATGCCGGCGATGACACCATCACCGGCGGCATCGGGAATGATACCATCAATGGCGGTGCGGGGAATGACACTGTCAAATGGGCGGCGGGCGATGGCAATGACACCGTCACGCTGGGCACTGGCACCAATAGCATCGACTTTGGCGCCAACGCTTACACCTATGTTAATAACGGCGCCCAGCGCGTCTTCACCATCGGCATCGGCAGCGCCACCGTCACAGTGACGGATTGGACCACCGGCACCAACAGCGTCGTCGGCTCCAATCAAGCGCCCAGCATCACCTCTGGCGGCACCGCCAGTTTTGCCGAAAACAGCACCGGCACAGTCTACACCGCCACCGGCACTGACCCTGATACCGGGACAACCCTGACCTATGCGCTGGGCGGCACTGATGCAGGACGATTCAACATCAACGCTGCCTCAGGCGCCGTGACCTTCAAGGCTTCTCCCGATTTCGAGGCGCCGGCCGATGTTGGGGGAATAATGTCTACGACATCACCGTCACCGCATTCGATGGCAGCCTGAGCAGCGCGCCCAAGGCCGTTGCCATCACCGTCACCGATGTCGTGGAGTTCAGTATCAGACTGGGAAGTGGCTCTGCTGCCGACATCAAGGCTGAGCTCTATACAGGCCCGGTTGCCGGGATAGTTTACCAACTCATCGCCGGCTCCACCAACGACATCATCGTGGGCTCCGGCTTGGCCGATTTCATCAACTCCGGTGCGGGCGATGATGCAATCGATGGTGGTGCCGGCAATGATGTGATCGATGGTGGGCTGGGCTCAAGTTTTATCAGCGGCGGGGCAGGGGAGGATGCTTTCTTCCTCGATGGCCGAGCCGCCGCCACATCAACCACCTGGTCTACCATCGCGGATTTTTCCCAAGGGGAGCGCGTCACGATCTGGGGCTACCAGCCCGGGGTGAGCAAATTTGTCTGGGTGGCGAGCGATGGCGCTGAGGGCTACAAGGGCGCCACCTTGCATGGCGACCTGGATGGCAATGGCGTGATCGACACATCGGTTACCTTCACCGGCATGACCCAGGCGCAACTGCCCACGCCGATCTATGGCGTCGTCGAGGGATATGACTACGTCTTTATCGGTTGAGGATTGTCCGGATCAAGGGCACCGGCCAGCCGCTTGGCCTGACGGGTTGGGCGCCAAACAGACAAGGGCGCAATGTGCTTTTCCGGTTGCCCTATTCCCTCCTCCGAGATCAAGTTATGGACGAACATAGGAATTTTGGATCCTGCCATGTTCGATCGTGTGATCTCCCGCCTTGCCATTCAGGCAAATCCCAATCAAATAATTGCGAAAGACTTTAATTCTGACGGGATTGTAGACGTTCTCTTCCCAGTAACCATTGGCTGGGGTGAGGCGGCGGTGCCGCTGAAACCGTATATTGGCGACGGAAAAGGGGGCCTGGTGGATGGCTCCTCCATCTTCAGCGGTTCGGCGCCGCTGGCGGTGAACCCACAGCGCTCGCTGACCGCCGATTTCAACCAAGATGGTCGCCCAGATGTCCTTCTGCTGGATCATGGCTACGATAAGACGCCTTTCCCTGGCGGTTTCAGCCAGCTCATCCTCAGTGGGCCAGAGGGCCTTCACCTCGCGGATTCGAACCTCGCGGATGGCCAGCGCTTCACCCATGGCGGCGCTGTGGGCGACATTGATCGCGACGGCGATCTGGATGCGGTGCTGTTCAACCTCAATGATGCCTCCGGCCATGCCGTCCAAATTCTGGTCAATGACGGAGCGGGCACGATGGATGATCGGCCCGATCTGGCGCCCGCCTATTACCAGAGCAGAAGCATGCGCGCGGGATCGACCTGGGGAACATTGTTCGATGCCGATGGCGATGGTGATCTGGACCTGATGGTTGGGAGCTGGAACGTCTCGCCGCTGCCAAGCCAGATCTTCGCCAATGACGGCACCGGCTCATTCGCCAATGCAACCGCGTGGGACCTGCCTGGGTCAGGCATCCCCAAGGCCGTCATCCTGCAGGCGACGCCTTTTGATCTGAATGGTGACAACCTGCAGGATCTCATTCTGGCGGTGACGAATGGCGGCACCGAAGGCGCGGATTTCTACAATGCCAGTTATCTGCAGTTTTTGGTCAATAACGGCAATGGTCGCTTTGTCGATGAGACTGCGCAAAGGCTTGCGCAATCCATCACGCCCATCGCTGCCGCCTCTGGCACTTGGCCGAAATTCATCCAGGACATCGATATCGATGCCGATGGCGACAAGGACCTGATCGTATTCCGGACCTATCCGTCAACCGGCGCGGCCACAGTGGAGATCAATGACGGCTCTGGACGTTTCAGCCCCGCGCCGGCCTTAGATTACCTGAGCATCACCGCGGTAGATATGAATGGCGACGGGATACCCGAATTCCTGGCCGTCATAGGCAATGAGCTTCGGGTGCTGGCGAATGACTTCGCGCCCTGGAGCGGGGGCGTCATGGCGATGACGAAGGGAGGGAGCGCCTCAAACATTATGGCAGAAGTCTATTGCGGGCCGGTGGCCGGCCTGCGTTATCAGTTCATCGGCTCGGATGCGGCTGAAGCCCTGGCTGGTACGGATGGCGCGGATTTTATCAACCTGGCGGGTGGCGATGATGCAGCGCAGGGCGGCCGTGGGGCCGATGTGCTGGATGGTGGCGCGGGTTCCAATTTCCTGACCGCCGGGGCGGATATGGACACGTTCTTCCTGGATGGCCGGAGCCTTAATCGCAGCTGGAGCACAATCGCCGACTGGCAGCAGGGCGAGCAGTTGAGCCTTTTCGGCTACCTGCCGGGCGTCAGCCGGCTGACTTGGGTGCCCAATGCGGGAGCGGATGGCTTCAGGGGACTGACCCTGCATGCCGATCTCGACGGGAATGGTGACATTGAAACCAGCGTCACCTGGGCCGGAATGGCCAGCCAGGACGCTTTGCCCAAGCCTTTGGAATTTGCAGGTCTGCTCTGGTTTACCTGACAGTGCGCGAAAGGCTCAGGCGAACGCCTCCTGCTACCGCCTGCCGTTTTGAATGGTGGCCGGGCCTGTATTTTTCATGACATCCCCAGTTGATGAATTTTGCCGCTGAGGTTCCCGCCTTCTGGATATGATCGCGCGCATCGTCATTAGAGTGTAGGCGACGATTCGATGGTGCAGATTGACATCCAGAAATTTGACTGGGCCATGCGATGTGGCTCAACGCTGCCGCTCCCACTCCACCGGAAACGGTTCCATCAGCCCCGGCAGCGTGATCCCCTCCGCCTGCTGCCCATCCAGGAACGCCTCGACGATATCCGGCGCCAGCAGCGTCAACCGCAGCAGGCGCGAGACATAGGACGAGTTGATCTTCTTGGCCGTGGTAAGAATGGGAGTGAGGTTAGAGGTTCGATCAGCACTCACGACATCCCGGGCGCTAGCAGAGCCAGAGTTGTTGATGCAAGGCCGCGTCAGCCGCGCCCGT
>Ga0114972_10004470_pt1 | contig 10416 bp, 8 predicted proteins | sample M_140807_EF_Meta_FD_87354 | JGI IMG/M metagenome (GOLD analysis project Ga0114972, IMG submission 87354) | Freshwater microbial communities from Lake Montjoie, Canada to study carbon cycling - M_140807_EF_MetaG | ecosystem: Environmental > Aquatic > Freshwater > Lake | place: Lake Montjoie... | reverse complement strand
TCCGCAACATCGCTCCCATGCTCAACGTCACGCGCACATGGAACGCCGTCTGCTCGGTTGCGTTCATGCGCCGAGGCATCGCCCTCGCCCGCGACTATGCGAAGCGTCGAGTCCAGTTTGGCTCCACGCTCGCCGATAAGGCGCTCCACGTGGACACTCTTGTCGGAATGCAAGCCGAGTTCGAAGCCGCGTTTGGACTTGCCTTCCGTGTCGTCCAGCTGCTCGGTGCCGTGGAGAGCAACGACGCGACCCCACAAGACGAGCGGCTCCTACGAGCCCTGACGCCGATAGCGAAGCTCGTCACCGCGAAGCAGGCCGTCGCCGTAGTGAGCGAAGCTATCGAATGTTTCGGCGGTGCGGGCTACGTGGAAGACACCGGCTTGCCGACGCTCTTGCGCGACACGCTCGTGTTGCCGATCTGGGAAGGCACGACCAACGTCCTCTCCCTCGACGTCCTGCGTGCGATCGGACGTGACGGTGCGATGGAGGCCTTCGAAGAGGAGGTCGTGTCGCTGACGTCCGTGCTTCACCAGCCTCGACTCACGGCGCTCGGAGCGGAAGCGCGCAAGACGATGGCGCGCGCGCGGGGATGGCTCACCGAGACCGCAAAACAAGGCGCTGGGCCCACCGAAGCGGGCGCGAGGCGGTTCGCGTTGACCGTCGGCCGCACACTCGAGCTTGCGCTGCTGCTCAGGCATGCAGAGTGGGCCCAGACCCAAGGGGACGAGCGGCCCACGTTGGCGGCCCGCCGTTTCGCAGCTCACGGAATTTCTCAGCTTGGCGACGAACTCTCACCGGACGAAGCCAAGCGCCTGTTCGGCGAGTGACGAACGACTTCAAGGGTCGTCGAACGTTTGCTCGAGACCGCCGACGAGATCGCGCACACGCCCGCCAAGAGCGTTGTCGAGAAGCGCCTGAACATCGAATGCGGTGCGGGCTCCGAGCGCCTGGCGCGCGACCTCTTTGAGTTCCGCGAGCGCAAACCGGCCGAGCGCTTCGCGAATCGGAGCGATCGCGGCGGAATCCATCGAAAGCTCACGCATTCCAAGGCCGACCAACAACAGCGCCCCCAGAGGTTCGCTCGCCATCTCACCGCAAACCGACACAGGACACGAGGCCTCCACGCTGCTCGCCAAAACTCGAGCGAGCAGCCGTAGGACCGCCGGATGCAGCGGTGTCGCGAGGTGCGCGAGGGAGCGGTTGCTCCGGTCGACGGCGAGCGCATACTGAACGAGGTCGTTGGTTCCAACGCTCATGAAGTCCGCCTCCCTCGCAAAGAAATCGGCCATCATCGCGGCGGCCGGCACCTCGATCATGACACCGAGGGGCACGGATTCGGCCATGGCTTGACCGCGTTCGGCGACCTGCTCCCGCGCCGTTGCCACAAGCTCTCGGACTCGGGACAGTTCGTCGAGCGACGATACGAGGGGCACCAGGATGCGTACCGGACCGTAGGCGCTCGCTCGCAGCATCGCCCGCAACTGAGCGAGAAGCACCTCGGTCTCGCGGAGTTGTAAGCGCACGGCACGCAACCCGAGCATGGGGTTCAGCTCGCGGGGCACATCGAAGCTCGAGCTGAACTTGTCCCCGCCCAGGTCGAATGTCCGCAGGGTTACGCAACGTCCCCCCATTCCGACGACGGCTTCCCGAAACGCGTCCAATTGCTCGTCTTCCGTGGGCGGCGAACGGCGATCCACGAAGAGAAACTCCGTCCGAAAGAGCCCCACCCCGTCGGCGCCGCATGCCCGCGCAACCCCGACCTCGGAGGCAATCTCAACATTGGCCGCGAGCGAAATGGCCATGCCGTCGGCCGTCGTCGTCGCGACGTCCCGCTTCTCGAGGAGGCGCTCCCCGTGTGCACGTTCTCGCATCGCGCGCCGCCGCGCATCACGCACCTCTTCGTCGCTCGGACCGACCGTGATCGTCCCGCGCGTACCGTCGACGATCAAGAAATCGCCAGGTGCAATCCGCGCGACCGCGTCACCAACGCCAACCACTGCTGGAATCCCAAGCGAGCGCGCCATGATCGCCGTATGGCTCGTACGTGACCCAACCTCGGTGAGGAACCCGAGCACGGGCATCGCAACCATCGCTGCGGTGTCCGCTGGGGAAAGCTCCCGCGCCACGACGATCGACGAGTCCACGATGCGCAGCGAGTCGCGCTGTCCGTCCCCCTCCCCCGCCGAGCGTGAGAAAGCCCCCGAAAGCGACCGCACGAGCTGACGCCCGACGAACTCGATGTCCTGACTGCGCTCGCGAAGATAGGGGTCGTCGACTTCCTCGAGTTGCTCCGCGAGCGCCCGAGCGGCGAGCGTGACCGCCCACTCCGCGCATCGCAACTGCTCGACGAGGTGGGCCCGCACTTCCCGAGCGAGCAACTCGTCGCCAGCCATCAAAACGTACGCCTCGAGGATCGCGGCTTCATGCCGTCCGCCTGAAATTTTCGCGAGCGTGGCGCGCCACACCGACTGCACGTCAAGCACCGCCGCTTGGAACCGCTGCCACTCCGCTTCGCAATCGCTCGGCTGCAAGCGCCGCCGCGGCACCACCCCCTCGCGTCGGTCGAGCACGACAGCCGGACCTATCGCGATTCCGCGTGCTGCAGCAATCCCGTGCAACACGGTTGCGTCGAGCCTCGCGACGTCCATCAGACGGCTCGCCGCGTCACGCACGGCCCTCGTCGAAGCCCGCTGCGATGAGCGCGCCCAACGCCCGCACCGCTTCTTCCGCGTGCGTGCCCTCGGCCATCACTTCGACTTCGGTGCCTTTCGTCGCGCACAGGAGCAAGATCCCCATCACGCTTTTTGCGCTAACCGCCGCCTGCTCCCCTCCCGAAATCGTGATGGTGCAGGCAAACGACGACGCCAACGTGGAGAGTTTGCTCGCCGCTCTTGCGTGAAGGCCGCGCTCGTTCACGATCGTAAAGCGCCCGCACGCGCCGAGGCTCACGCCGCGCCCCCAATGGCCATGCTTCCGCGCGCAATGTCTCGGTGCAAGAGACCGCAGCGCCGAGCCCCATCCGCCGTGAGCCGTCGCGCAAGCTCAATGGCGAGCGTAACCGAACGATGGCGTCCGCCCGTGCAGCCGACCGCGATGGTGAGGTAGCTCTTTCCTTCGCGTTCGTAGCGCGGGAGAGAAAAGCTGAGGAGGCTCTCGAGATGACCGAGAAGTTCGGTCGCACCCGGCGACGCGAGCACGAACTCCCGGACGGCGGCCTCGTCGCCGGTGTGATCGCGAAGCGCTGGCACGAAGTGCGGATTGTCGAGGAAACGCACGTCGAACACGAGGTCCGCATCGAGGGGGATGCCATGCTTGAAGCCGAAGGACATCAGCCGAACGGTCATGTGCGGCTGGACGCTCCCCTCGGCGAACGTATCGACGACCTGGCGCCGAAGCTCGTGCACCGACATGTGCGTCGTGTCGAGCAGCAAGGTCGCCTGGTGTCGAATTGGAGACATGCGCGCGCGCTCCATCCGAACGCCATCGACGACCGCGAGCATCTCGCCGCTGTCGCGCGGCCTGCTGCTTCCCGCCGGTCCCTCGGACAACATCGGATGAGGCCGCCGCGTCTCACTGAAGCGCCGCACCAGCGCGTCGTCCGCTGCGTCGAGGAAGAGAACCGCCACCCGAGAAGCAAGTTCGCGAAGCTCCTTCAGGGCTTCGGGCGCTGCATCGAGAAACGCGCCAACCCGAATGTCGATGCCGAGCGCGATCCTGTCGATGCCGCCTCCAACGCAGGTGCTCACCGTATTTCCGACGAGCGAGGGCGGGAGGTTGTCGACGCAGAAATAGCCGATGTCGGTGAGCGCTCGAAGAACGGTGCTCTTTCCTGCCCCGGACAACCCTGTGACGACGACGACTTCGGCTTCCATGTTGCTCACTCGTTCCCGACGTTCGCCGAGCGATGGCGGCTTCACTCTTGCTCGGTGCCTTGCTCGGCGGATAAAAGCACGGCGTACGCTTGGTCTGGCGCATCCGCGGCCCGCAGCGCCGCGCAAACTTTGGCATCGCGCATCAACCGCGCGATCCGCGCGAGCGTCTTCAAATGCTGCGCGGCGGCACCCTTTGGTCCAATCAGGCCGAAGATGAGCGAGACGGGCTTGCCATCCATGGCCTCAAACTCGATGGGCTCGCGGCACACGAGCAACGCGCCTCGCTGCGCGTCGAGACCCGCTAGCGCACCATGCGGTACGGCCACGCCAGCGCCGAAACCCGTGGACTGAAGCCGCTCGCGCTCTGCGATGACCTGAAGGATCTCGTCGCGCTGCGGAAAAGAGGAAGGCCGAGGTGCCTCTGAAAGCAGCGTTGCCAGCTGCTCGAGCGCCTCGGCCTTAGTTCGAACACTCCCCTCTGCCGCGCTCGCGATGCGAATTCGACTCGCGGAGAGGAGCAGAGCGACCGTCACCCCTCTGTCGTATCCGGGGAACGGCCGCGCCTCAAGTCACCAATCGCCACCTTCACCTGCGACGACCTCGGCGAAGTCCGCGGCCCGCATACCTCGACGGCTCCGATCGCTGCGCCCCTTACCGCTGCGAAGTTGAGCCTCGAGCTTGTCCACGACGAGATCGATGGAAGCGTACATGTCGTCGCTTCGCTCTGACCCGTGAACGGAGATGGTCCCGGATTTGATGTGGACGTCCGCGACGTGCTGCCCACCGTCAACGGAGAGGGTCACGTCTGCACGCATCGCCTCCCGGAGAAACTTTTGGAGCTTCCCAATCTTTTCCTGCGTGTAATTCTTCACGGCGTCGGAGCCGTCCATCTGCCTGAACGTGGTGATGATGTTCATCGCATCGACCTTCCTTTACGTGACTCGCATCACGTCTCGCGGATCTGAAGACGCACGAAGGATGAGTGCTTTCGCCCTTCGTGTGGTGAGGGACTCGTCGAGAAGCGCAGGCTTGGTCGGTTCAACCAAACCGAAGCGCTCTGTGGGGCGACGAATCCCAACCATTGCGGAGACACTAACACCGGCTTTCGGCCAATGTCACAACTATTTTCCGCTTTTCGCGCGCACTATATTCGCGATTACGGAACGCCGTCAACGATTAAAAACAATCGCCGGATTTTTCCATTCCACCACGAGCGAAGGTTCAACGAGGCGCCGGTCGGTCAAACATCGACACGCGCAAACGACCGAAGATCTCGTCCGCACGCGCCTGCATCTGCTCTGACTCCTCGACCGCACCGGGGTCTTCCTGAAACTCAGGCTCGGTGCGCAGAAACCCAGCGTAGACCTTGTACGTCCGCGCGAGCTCGACCTCGTTGCCGGTCTGCTCGAAGATGGCGACGCTGCGAGCGTAATATTCGCGAGCGCTCTTGGTGTGCGCGGCTCCCCAGCCCCCGGCTGCGGTGATTTCCCCGAGTGTACGAAGCGCCGAACCAAGGTGCACTTTGCTGCGCACCGAGGCGAAGAGATCGACCGCCCGGCCGATGCACTCACGCGCGCGGATGAGGTCGCCTTGAAGCATGTACGCTTTGCCAAGGCCTCGCAGCACCTCGGCCAAACCGAGTTTGTCCCCGAGCTCGTCGCAGAGCTCTTCGGCCTGCCGCAGCACATCGATCGCCTTGTTCGGATGACCGCTCGAGTAGTGCGCTTCGCCGATGTTGGTGAGAATCAGCGCGAGCCGATTCCGGTCACCGATTTCGCGAGCGACTTCGCGGGCCTCCTCGAACAGCGCGAGCGCGCGGCCGGACTCCTGCAGATCTTGCGCAACGGTGCCGAGGTTGTTCAACGCATACACAACGCCGACGAGGTCCCCGATCTCGCGGCGAATCGCGAGAGCTTGGTCAAACGCGGCCACGGCGTGCTTGAAGTCGCCGGAGTCGCGGAGCACCAAACCGAGGTTGTTCAGCGACAACGCGATCGAGCGGCGGTCGCCGAGCGCCTGGCGGCGCGCGAGGGCCTCGCGGAGCTCCGCTTCGGCGGTGGCGTACTCGCCCTTCATCCAGTGAAGCTTCCCGATGTCGTCGATCGTCGATGCGACGCCACGTTCGTCATTGGCTGCACGGAAGAGTGCGAGCGCGGTCTCGAAGTGTTGCTCCGCTTCGTCGAGCGAGCCCACCTCGCGGTGGAGGCGCCCGATGCGGTTGTGCGCCGCCCCACCTTTTGCCCGTAGGTCGAAGCGGAACGCCAGGGTCAGCATCTCGCCGAACGCAGCCAGCGCATCGTCGATGCGGCCGATGAGCTGCAGCACGTCCCCGTAATTGTGAAGCGCATCGATGCGACGGGCGAGCGCACTCTCGTCAAGAAGCGAGAGCGCCTTCTCGTAGTACTCCGAGGCGCTTGAGTTGGCGTAGCGCGAGCGGGCAAGGTCGCCGGCACGGAGGTAGGTCAGGCCCGCGAGATGGGGCTCGCCCGCAGCTTCGCGGTGCTGAGCGAGCATGGCCGCGTCTTGCTCGTTCGAGTGGATGTTGCTCTGGTGCTCGAGCCAGTCTGCGATCGTCTGATGATAGCGTTTCTTCAGCGCCGAGCTGATGCGAGCCGCGAGCGCGATGCGCTCCTTGTTGTGCTTGAAGATGTACTCGTCGGTGCCGGCGAAGTTGGAGTCGGGGAGCTTCAGGATGTAGTCACGCTCGATGAGGTCCACGAGGATCTCGTCGATGCGCTGGACATCGTCGTCGTCGTCCGGGCGCCAGAACTCGGGTGCTTCGTCTCCGGCGCGGTAGAGCGCAACGAAGCCGCCGCGCCAGAAAACGCTGCCCATCAACGACGCGTACTCGAGCAGCTGTTTCTCATCGTGGTCGAGCGCTGCAATCCGCGCTTCGACGGCGTCTTCGATCGTCATCGGCAGCTTGGCCACCGACAGCCGATCGAGGTGAACTTCCCACCGAGGTTCGGCCAGCGGCGCGCTCACCTCCACGAGAACACCGACGTCGTGGTAGATGCGGACCATCTGTTCGAGCATCATCGGGTTGCCGCCGGCGAAGGCGACCGCCGACTCGACGAGACGGTGGCTCGAGCCCGTGCACGGCACGAGCAGCGCCGCCATCATCAAGCTGGCGGATCCATCATCGAGCGCCACGAGGTCGATCCAGTCGTGACGCTCTTCGCCTAGCCGCTCCCAGTCCTCGTAGCGCTGGGTCAGCTCGGGTCGGGCGACGCAGACGATCATGACCGGCCCGGCCACGTACTCGAGCAGGTAGCGGAGCAACTCGAGCGAGTCGTCGTGTGCGTGGTGAAGATCTTCGAGCACGAGCACGAGTGGACCGGACGCGGCATCGGCTTCGATGAACGCCTTGAAGACGGCGCGCCGGAGCAGCCCGCCCTGCTGAGGATCCTCTTCGACAGCCTTCGTCAGCGGACTCTCGGGAAACGGCAGATCAAGGAATTGCCCCAAGAAGTAGATGACGTCGCCGACCTTGCGGTCCTCGAGGACGTTGGCCACTTGACCGCGTACCTCGGCCCGCGCGGCGTCCGGTGACATCCCTTCGAGAAGCCCGAAGCGGGCGCGCAGAAGCCGGGAGAAAAGCCCGTAGGACGTGGACAAATCGCGCGCCGAGCCGCGAACGACTTTAAGAGGGGCTGCATCCGTGCGAGTCCGCTGCGCGTGAAGGAACTCGTTGACGAGGCGTGATTTACCGATGCCCGCCGGTCCAACCACCGTCACGAGCCGGGTTTGACCGGCGCGTACTCGGGCAAGCGCACCTTCGAGCAACGCGAGTTCGTCCTCGCGTCCCAAGAGTGGCGCTCGGGCTTGCGAGCTTCCCCCTTGCGCGGCTTGCTGGTTTTTCGGCTCGATCGTCACGGGCATCCCATGAATTCTGGGAGGTTCGGTCACGCCTCGTCCTGTGATCACATGACGGACGCCGAATAGTAGCCCACCCCTGGACCGGCGGGGGGTCGAATCGCCCCCCCAGACGACGCAGACCTGCTACCGAAGGCCCTTCGCCTCAGTGCGTCGGCCACTCCCGCACGAATTCGCGAATTCGGCCGAGGATAAGCTCGAGCGCCACCCGGTTGTGACCTCCTTCGGGAATGATCACGTCGGCGTGCGCTTTGCTCGGCTCGACGAAGGCAAGATGCATCGGCCGCACGGTGGCGTAGTACTGGCGCCGGATCTGGTCGAACGAGCGCCCGCGATGCTCGATGTCGCGTCGAATCCGGCGCATCACGCGGAGGTCCGCTGCGGTATCGACAAACAGCTTCAGGTCCATTCGCTCCCGGAGGTCGGCATCGACGAGAACGAGGATCCCCTCGACGATGACCACGGGGCGAGGATCGATGCGATCGTGCTCCTCCGCGCGAACGTGGTTCTCGAAGTCGTACCGCGGCTTGTCGATCGACTTGCCCGCACACAGGGCATCGACGTGTTCGACCAGCAGCGGGAGCTCGATCGAGTCGGGATGATCGAAGTTGACCGCCACCCTTCCTTCGAAGGGAAGTTGCGACAGATCGCGGTAGTAGCAGTCCTGCTCCATCAAGGCGCACGTCGCCGGCCCGAGGGCGTCGGCGAGCGCTCGCGCGATGGTCGTCTTGCCCGATCCGCTGCCGCCAGCGACACCCACCACATACGGCCTCGGCTTCGTCGTCATCGCGGCGCGACGCTAATCGATCCTCGACGCTTTGTGGAGCGCGTCATGCCGGTCACCCTAGACCTGCCGCGACGGAGGGCACGTTGGCGCAGCTCAAAAGCGACCAAGCCAACGAGGCGGTAGTCCGATCGCCGTCTCGACCACGAGCGCGTCCGTCGCCACGTAGCCCTCGGGCCCGAGGACGAGCCTCCGAAGCGCAGGTGCCTCGCCATCTGCCGCGAAGCAATCGCGACGCACGGAAGCCGCATCGCCCGAGGCAGGAACGACCGGTAAGCGCGCCGTCGTGCACTTTACGCCGCCGAGTTCGAAGGGGCGGGACGGAGTCTCGAAGACGACACGCGTTTCGCCCGAATCGAGGGAAACCTCGACGAGAGCGTCCGTCAGGTCGGCACTCGAACCCTCACCGAGCCGACCCATCGTCGTGACGAGCGCGCGCCCTCCCTCGTCGATCGCGAGGTCGAAGCCAACGGGCCTGCCGGCGAGAGCCTCCGCGCTCCAGCGGCGAAGCTCCACCACCGCTCCCTCCGTCGTGTCGAGCGCAACGAGCCCCGAGTCCTCCAGGGTCGGCGTCGAAGTCCCTTGGAAACGGCCGGAACAGCCCACGAGGAGCCGCCGCATCGGCCGAGCCAATCCATCACGGTCGAACGGTGGCTCCATCGCGAAGGCGCCGCAGCCCGCGAGCCCGTCGAGCACGTGGGTCGCAACGATCGCACGTGAGTCGGTGTCGATTTCGACGACCCGCGATGCCCCAGCATTGGCGAAGGTTGCGTCGTACGCCGCAAGCAACACGAACACGCGGCGTCCGAGCCGGACCATTTTGCCTGGACGGGGCCAATAATTCGGCGCGTCGGCGACCCCGGCGGAAAGATCGATGCGCTCGACGATCGAGCGGGCGCCGCGGTCGATGATGACGATGTCGCCGCCTCCATCAAAAGGCTGCATGCCGGGTTTCGGATTGGTCTCGTAGCGAGAGACCCACGCATCCCCATCGACAAGCAAAAGGTCCTGCGGATTGGAGCGAAAGCCGGTTCCAACCTCGAGCTGCTCGGAGACGCGGCCCGTGGTGACGTCGACGAACGTGACGACGGCCGCGGGGAAGCGATCGAGCAGCGCGAGTTCCGGGCCGCCCTGCGGCTCGCCTGGGAGCACGACATCGCCGGACAAGGGCGCGGTGAGTCCCGGCTGTGCCGCGGCCGAGGACAGAAAAGAGCCGGAGAGCGTATTTCCCTCGCAGTCGAGCAGCGCGACGTTCGTCGACTGGTAATCACTCATCACCAAGGCGTGCCCGCGACCGAAGGGCCCGTCGGCCACCGTCACCCCGCCCGTCGTTGGTGGCGCGACCGGACCACCGCAGGCTGCGACGAGAAGCCCGAGTGCGATCGGGGCGGGGCGGAAGGTCGTTACCATCGAAACTCGACCGTGACGTAACCTGCCCGCCCCGGCAAGGGATAGCCGGTAAGGTCGAACGTTCGCTGGTCGAGCAAATTGGCCACGCGACCGCGCAACGACGCGTGGCGGGCCCAGTTGGCATCGAATTCGAGGTCGAATTGCGACAACTCGGGGAGCACGACGAGGCCGGCGGGGTCGGCGACGCGGGCGCTTCGGTAGAGCCATCGCAGGGTGACTCCGAGGTCGTCGAGACCGATGCGGCGGTACCCCGGCGCTCGCACTTCCAACGCGGGAGCGGCCGTAAACCTTGAGCGGAACGGCAACAGATCGCGTGTCTGCGGTCGGTTCGGCGACGTGTCGCGTGGATCGAGCCAGGTCAACGCGAGCGAGCCGCGGAGCCATCGTCCGACCGCTGCACCGAGGGCTGCCTCAACGCCAAGCACGCGAGCCGCTCCGACGTTGTAAGGACGAACGGCGCCGAAGGTGGACCGC
>Ga0114972_10004466_pt1 | contig 10425 bp, 9 predicted proteins | sample M_140807_EF_Meta_FD_87354 | JGI IMG/M metagenome (GOLD analysis project Ga0114972, IMG submission 87354) | Freshwater microbial communities from Lake Montjoie, Canada to study carbon cycling - M_140807_EF_MetaG | ecosystem: Environmental > Aquatic > Freshwater > Lake | place: Lake Montjoie... | reverse complement strand
CGAACCCGGCGGAAAGGGCACGACGACCTTGATCGGCTTGGTCGGATAGGCCTGAGCGCGGACTGCATGCGGAAAAAGACCGATCGCAGCACCTGCGGTGAGCAGCGAACGTCGGGTGGCTCCATGGGTCATTTGAGTCTCCGTGAATCAGTTCGGGTTGATGAGTTCGAGATTCAGAAGCCGGCCAGCACGAGCTTTCCGACCATCTTGCCGGATTCGATCTTCGCGTGGGCGGCGCGAAGGTTTGTCGCGTTGATCGCACCCAGGGTCTCACTGTGCGTGGTGCTGATCCGACCGGCATCGACCAGCCGGGCCACCTCGTTGAGGAGCTGGCCCTGCTGCGCCATGTCGGGGGTCTCGAAGCTGGAGCGGGTGAACATTGCCTCCCAGTGCAGCGATGCGCAGCGCGCCTTGAGCGGGCGGACATCGAAGGCGGCGGGGTCGTCGATCACGCAGATGCGGCCCTGAGGCGCAACGATCTTCGCCAGCTCCGGGAAGTGCTGGTCGGTGTGAGACGCTGAAGATCCGCTCAACCCAGCGCACGCCGGTCGCCTTCAAGCCCTGGGAGATCGGCTGCGAGTGGTCGATGACCGCATGGGCGCCCAGCGCTTCGATTTGCGCACGCGATTCGGGCCGTGAGGCGGTGGCGAGAATGCGGGCTGCGCTGAGCTGACGCGCCAGCTGGATGGCGATTGAGCCGACGCCACCGGCGCCCGCTGTGATCAGCACCGTGCCGGCATCGTCCTGGGTGCTGGCCTGTTCAGTGCGCGGCAGCCCGAGCCGATCGAACAGCGCCTCCCAGGCGGTGATCGTGGTGAGCGGCATCGCGGCGGCCTGTGCGAAATCGAGCGAGCCAGGCTTGTGACCCACGATGCGCTCATCGACCAGATGGCGTTGGGCATTCGTGCCCTGACGCAGACGCGATCCGGCGTACCAGACCGCATCACCCGGCTTGAAGAGCGTGACCTGCGGGCCGACCGCCTCGACCACGCCGGCTGCGTCATAGCCGAGCACGGTCATCCCGCCATCAGGCGGGGCGACATTGCGCCGCACCTTGGTGTCGACAGGGTTCACTGAAATGGCTTCGATGCGCACCAGCAGATCTCGGCCAGCGACGACCGGCTCGGGCAGCTCGACATCGATGAGGCAGTTCGGATCGGAGGTGGGCAGGCACTGACGGTAGGCGATGGCCTTCATGGGGAGTCTCTGTGTTGATTTGCAGGCGGGCGGGGCGGGATTCTAGCCGACTCGAGCGGCTAGAAACTGCAGGCCAGGCCGATCGAAACGCCCGTCACATTCGAGCCGAAGACATAGCGGGCGACCAGCCGTGTGCGGGTGATCCAGACCGGGTACCTGGATGAGTCGATCTCGATGCCAGCACCCAGGGCGGAGAGATAGGTGATGCCCAGCACCTTGGCCTCATCACCCATCCAGCGCGAATGGGTGGCTTCCAGCACATATCTCAGCGGCCGATCAAGCAGCGTGAGGCCGGTGGGTGCACGCCATCGCGACCAGAGGCCGGCACTGCGGGAGACCGCACTGCCCTGCGCGAAATTCGCGGTGGCATCGGTGGTGCGCAGCAAGATCTGCGTGTATCTCACCTCGACATCGATTTCGTAGTCTTCACGATAGTGTTCGTAATCGAGCATGAGCGAGCCGCCGTAGCCGATGGCATTGAGCTTGCCGCGTTCGAGGAAATCGAGCTCGTAGTTGGTCTTGCGATCGAGGATCCGGCTGGCAACCGACACATCGCTTGCGACCTGCCCGATCGAGATGTTGAGCATCGGTCGGAACTTGAGTTCAGCGGTGATCGGAAAATCCCAGCCGATGCCACCAGTGGCCGAAAATGAGGACCATTTCACCGGCAGGCTACGGGATTGCACGCCATCGCTGGCCACGAAAGTAGGGTCGTAACGGTTGAATGCAGCCGTGCCTTCCAGATAGAGCGGGGTGTCCTGGCTGAGGGTGAACCCGCCGCCCAGCGTGGTGAGGTTGAAGGCCGGATTGGAGGTCTTGGTGTCGCTGATCGAGAGCGAGCCGGTGGTCACATCCGGGGTGAGCGAATACCCCATGAGGGACAGCACGCCGTAAACGCGTTTTTCAATCAGCCCACCGACAAGGGTGAAGTCCCGGTTGGCTTGCGCCTGCGTGTTTGAAAAAGTGGTCTGCGCGCGAACCGAATTCGATTGCAGCGCGCAAACAAGCATGCAAGCGCTCAATAGCCCGCACCGAAGGACTCGCAGGTTCGCGCGACGACGCATGGTCAGAAGGGAATGTCGTCGTCCATGTCGCCGAGGTCGGCCGGCGCAGTGGGTTTGCGAGCCGGCGCGCTGCGCGATGCAGCGCCTGCAGGCGAACCACCGCCATAGGACTCTCGGCTGTAGCCGCCACCGTCATCGCTGCTGCCGCCACCGCCACCCATGCCTTCGCGCGAACCGAGCAGCTGCATTTCGGTGGCGATGACTTCGGTGGTGTAGCGATCCTGGCCTTCCTTGTCTTGCCACTTGCGGGTCTTGAGCCGGCCCTCGACATACACCGAGCGGCCCTTCTTGAGGTATTCCCCGGCGATCTCAGCGAGGCGGTCATAGAAGACCACCGAATGCCATTCTGTTTCTTCCTTCTTTTCGCCTGAGGTCTTGTCTTTCCAGTTGCGGGTGGTGGCAATGCGCACATTGCAGATCGCGCCGCCGTTGGGTGAGTACCGGGTTTCCGGATCCTTGCCAAGGTTGCCGACGATGATGACCTTGTTGACCGATGCCATGGGAAATCTCCTGAAATCAACCGGGCGCAGGCAGAACGGGCGGGCCGGCTGTGCCCGGAATGAGGGCCGAAATCGAGTTGCTAGCTTACCCCAGCGCCCTGCTTGAACCGACCCGTCTGCTCAGACGGATGGCCTAGGACTGAGGTCTCAGGGACTGAGTCAAACCCTTACGAAACAACCGCCGCGCGTCGGCCCGACCCGGGCGCGGGCCAGCGACGTGCGCCGGCGGCCAAGAAGAGCCAAACCAGCATGACCACCGCGCAAGTGACGAAGACCGATGCCGAACCGAATCTCGATGACGCCCAACCACCGACCGCGCCCCCGGCAAACAGGCCGAGTGCCTGCGTTGTGTTGTAGACGCCCAGTGCGGTTCCCCGGGCATCGGCCGGCGCCAGGCGCGACACCATCGACGGAACCAGCGACTCCAGCACATTGAAGGCGATGAAAAACACCAGCAACAGTGCGACAAACAGCCACAGACCCGCCGGCTGCGCAGCATAGCCGACCTGAACCAGCAACACCGCGGCCACGCACACCAGGAAGACCGGGCGCACCTTGCCGTGCTTTTCGCCCCAGTTCAGGCTTGGCGTCATCAGGGCAAACGAAGCCAGAACCACTGGAAGATAAATCTTCCAGTGCTCGGACAAAGGCAGGTCGATGCGCTCGACCAGCCAGGCGGGCAACACGACGAACATCGCCATCTGAACCAGATGCAGGCAGAAGATGCCCAGGTTCAGGCGCATGAGTTCGGTGTCGCGCAAGACGGCGCGCAGCGTCGTTCGGGTTGGGGCGAGGCCCTCGCCGTGCTCGGCCGGCGGCCTGGGCACCGAAGGTGGCACCGCCCACCAGGCCACGGCAATGCCCAGCAGGGCCAGAACCCCGGTGAGATGGAAAATCCCAGACATACCGATCGACTCATACAGCAGGGGGCCGACCACCAGCGACGCCGCAAATGTCAGCCCGATGGATGCCCCCACCAAGGCCATCGCCTTGGTGCGCTGGGAGTCACGGGTGTGATCGGCGATGCAGGCAGTGAGCGCTGCGGAAATCGCGCCGGTGCCCTGCAGGGCGCGTCCGATGATGGTGACATCGAGATCGGTGGCCAGCGCGGCCACCAGGCTGCCCACGGCAAACAGCAGCAATCCAAAGATGATCACCGGCTTTCGGCCGAATCGATCGGACGCCATACCGAAGGGCAACTGCAACAGACCCTGGGTGAGGCTGTAGGCACCCAGCACCAGACCGACTTGCATGGCGCTTGCGCCACCGGGCATCTGGCGTGCGTGGACTGCAAACACGGGCAGGATCAGGAACAGGCCCAGCATGCGCAGGGCATAGAGCGAAGCAAGGGACAGGCTGGCCCGCAGCTCGGTTGGCGTCATTCGGCCGGATGCCGGCGCGGCGGCAGGGGCGGAAATGTCGGACACGGAATCAGGCTTGCAATCGGATCGTGGGCTATATTAACAGGCTGCCCCGGCGCGGCCTGACCGCACCGATCGTCCTCATTCGCCCTGCCCTGCCCGGCTTGCATCCTGTCTTGCCGGGCCCATCAATGTCCAGCGAATCCTCACGCAGCATCCGCATTCGCGGGGCGCGTACCCACAATCTGCGCAACATCAGCCTGGACTTGCCACGCGACAGGCTGGTGGTGATCACCGGTCTTTCGGGTTCGGGCAAGTCTTCGCTCGCCTTCGACACGCTGTATGCCGAAGGGCAGCGCCGGTATGTGGAGTCGCTGTCGGCCTACGCCCGGCAATTCCTGGAGCTGATGGAAAAGCCCGATGTGGACCTGATCGAAGGGCTGTCACCGGCGATCGCGATCGAACAGAAAGCGACCAGCCACAACCCGCGCTCCACGGTGGGCACGGTCACCGAGATTCACGACTACCTTCGACTGCTGTTTGCGCGCGTGGGCACACCCTATTGCCCCAATCATCCGCAGCAGGCGCTGGCGGCTCAAAGCGTCTCGCAAATGGTCGATGCCACGCTGGCGCTGCCCGCCGACACGCGACTGATGATCCTGGCGCCGGTGGTCGTCGATCGCAAGGGCGAGCACATCGATCTCTTCGAGGACCTGCGGGCACAGGGTTTCGTGCGGGTTCGGGTTCGGACCGAAGGCAAGCACGACGCCAAGGTCCATGGACTCGACGAGATGCCCAAGTTGGCCAAAGGTTCTCGGCACTCGATCGATGTGGTCATCGACCGGATCAAGGTGGCTGCGGGGATCGGCCAGCGCCTGGCCGAATCCTTCGAGACCGCATTGCGCATCGGACAGGGGCGCGTGCTGGTGTCCGGCATCGACGACTCGCGCGAAATGCTCTTTTCGAACCGCTTTGCCTGTCCGCATTGCAGCCACGCACTGGCCGAGCTCGAGCCCCGCCTGTTTTCCTTCAACAATCCGATGGGCGCCTGCACCGAGTGTGATGGTCTCGGGACGCAGCAGTATTTCGATCCGCAGCGGGTGGTTCACTTTCCGAACCTGGGGCTGGCCGCCGGGGCAATCCGCGGCTGGGACCGGCGCAATGCCTTCTATTTCCAGATGCTGCAGAGCCTGGCCGCGTTCTACGACTTCGATGTCGAGACGCCCTTTGAAGACCTGCCGGCATCCATCCGAAACGCGATCCTTTACGGCTCGGGCGGCAAGCGCATTCCCTTTGTGCACATCGATGAGTCTGGCCGGACAGTGACGCAGCAGCAGCCTTTCGAGGGGGTCCTGCCGAATCTCGAGCGTCGATACCGGGAAACCGACTCGGCGCAGGTGCGCGAAGAACTCGGCCGCTATCTGAACACCCGCGCCTGCACGGCCTGTGAAGGCACACGACTGCGCGCCGAGGCGCGCCATGTGCGGGTCGGTCCCATGGGCGCAGACCAGCCGATCTGGACGGTCTCGGGGTGGACACTCGGGCAGGCTCGCGCCTGGTTCGATTCACTCGAACTGCCGGGGTCCAAGGCGACGATCGGTGAGCGCATCGTGCGCGAGATTGCCAATCGGCTGCAATTTCTGGTCGATGTCGGTCTGTCGTATCTGTCGCTGGACCGTTCAGCGCAGACGCTGTCGGGCGGCGAAGCGCAGCGCATCCGGCTCGCCTCGCAGATCGGCTCCGGGCTCACCGGCGTCATGTACGTGCTCGACGAACCCTCGATCGGGCTGCATCAGCGCGACAATGACCGGCTCATCGCCACACTGATCCGCCTGCGCGACCTGGGCAATTCCGTGCTGGTGGTCGAGCATGATGAAGATGCGATCCGGGCCGCCGATCATGTCGTCGACATGGGCCCGGGCGCGGGTGTGCATGGCGGAGCGGTCGTCGCGCAGGGCACGCCGGCGCAGATCGAGGCGAATGCCGAATCCCTGACCGGGCGCTATCTGTCGGGAGCCCTTCGCATCGAGATGCCCTCCAAGCGCGTGGCAGCGGGTGAGCGACAGATCGTGATTCGCGGTGCACGCGGCAATAACCTGCGGGGCATCGATGTCTCGATTCCGGTCGGACTTCTGGTCTGTGTCACCGGGGTCTCGGGATCCGGCAAATCAAGCCTGATCAACGACACCCTGCATCCGGCACTGGCGCGGCACCTGTACGGCTCGCAGGCACAGCCTGCGCCCCACGATGTCATTGAAGGGCTGGAGCACTTCGACAAGGCCATCAGCGTCGACCAGAGTCCGATCGGGCGCACCCCGCGCAGCAATCCGGCGACCTATACCGGGCTGTTCACACCGATCCGCGAGCTGTTCGCCGAGACACCGATGGCGCGCGAACGCGGCTACGGACCCGGGCGGTTTTCCTTCAATGTGAAGGGCGGGCGCTGCGAGTCCTGCGAGGGCGACGGCGTGATCAAGGTCGAGATGCACTTCCTGCCCGACCTGTACGTGCCGTGTGATGTCTGCCACGGCCGGCGCTACAACCGCGAGACGCTGGAGGTGCAGTACAAGCAGCGCAACATCGCCGAGGTGCTCGAGCTGACCGTCGAATCGGCGCATGCCTTCTTTGCGCAGGTCCCAAACATTGCCCGCAAACTGCAAACACTGCTCGATGTGGGCCTGGGATATGTCCGACTCGGGCAAGCGGCCACGACCCTGTCGGGCGGTGAGGCGCAGCGCGTGAAGCTGTCACAGGAACTGTCCAAACGCGACACCGGGCGCACGCTGTACATCCTGGACGAGCCGACCACCGGATTGCACTTTCATGACATCGCCCTGTTGCTCGATGTGATCCACACCCTGCGCGATCACGGCAACACGGTGATCGTCATCGAGCACAACCTCGATGTCATCAAGACAGCCGACTGGATCATCGACATGGGTCCGGAAGGCGGCGATGGCGGTGGCACGGTGGTCGCGCAGGGAACGCCCGAATCGGTGACGCAGGTTCAGGCCAGTCACACCGGACGCTATCTGGCCTCAGTCCTCAAGCGCGCCAAAACCGCCGGCTGACGCCGTTTGGCCCCTGCCGTTCGACCTCTTGTACGCGTCCGTGTGTCGGAGCGTGATACCGATCACATCCCTTGTCATTGCCCTGTCTGCATTCGCGGCGCATAAAGGCGGGATTGACGCGACCGAAAAATTAGAAAGAGCAGGGATTTCATGATTATTCACGCCGCCACCGTCGAGCTGGCACCCAACGAACTCAGGCTGCTGCAAGACAGCGGCCTGCCGCTTGCGCACCATCCGGCACTCGGCACGGAAGACCTCCAGCTGGTGCCAATCGGCCGCGCTGACCTGGCCATCCACCTCACCGAAGCACGTGCCAGCATCCAGGACCCGGCACAGCTTGCCGTGATTGCCAGCTTCCTGAAACAACTGCGCGCCTGATCAGCGCTGATCAGAACCGGTGGGCGACCTCGATCGGGTCACCCACCCTCAGCATCCCGCCCAATCCCTGATTGACGATCGCGTTCTGACCGAAGGTCACTGCGCCGCCCAGCCGCGGATCGCCGCGAAACAACGCCAGAACCTGCAACAGACCCGCGCCATGGTGTCCGGTTGCCGGATCGACTTCGGTGATCGTGCACCGTGTGCAGGGTTTGACCAGTTTCAGCACGACCTGCTGCGCATCGCCAGCGCCGATCGTCAGGGTGTCGACCAGGTCTTCTTCGAAGGGATCGAGCCCGTCGATCACCAGATTCGGGCGAAAGCGCTGGATCGGCGCAGGCGGCAGGTCAGCGTCGAGCAGGCGTCGATCGAGTTCAGCCATCGAGGCGGTCGAGATGACCAGCAGCGGAAAGCCATCGCTGAAGCGCGTCAGTGCGCCGGGCCGGCCCGACGCCTCGCCGACCCAGTTCCGATCGGATGCCCTTGACTGGGTGGTGTCGAATCGCAGCAGTCTCGCGGGTCGGCCGATGAATGCGCTAAACCATTGCGCCGCGGCGTCGCCCTCGTCGAAGCCGGCGCAACGGTCGTCCCAGCACCAGGTGATGCAGCGCTCACCGCCCGTGCCGGCAACGGTCAGTGCCGGCATTCCGGGGGCGAGCACGCGCAGTCCCCCGTCGACCCGGGCAGGCCTGACCAGTGCCAGTCTGGGCACTTCTCGCTGCGTAATGAATTGCTGATGCTGGTCGATGAGCATCCAGCGGCGGTCATCGAGCGGGCCCAGATCATCGAATCGCATGGTGTCGGTTGCGATGCCGGCACAGGACTTGATCGGATAGGTATACAGCGCGGCCACTCGGACGGTAGGCATCGAAGGCATCCTCTTTCAGTCGATCGTATCAGGCCGCATGCCGGGCTTCAGGATCGATAATCGGCGAATTTGCGCAGCACTTCGTCCATCTGCTGCGCCGACAGGATGTCCGGTGTGCCCAGTTGCAGGGTCTGAGCATAGGTGCGGGCCAGCCACTCGACTTCGACAGCCAGGGCGAGGGCGGCCGACAGGGTCTGACCCACCGCGATCATGCCGTGATGGGCGAGAAGGCAGGCTCGCCGGTCCTCAAGCGCAGTGAGCGCGAGGTCGCTGAGCGCCTGAGTGCCGAAGGCGGCATAGGGCGCGCAACGGATGTCCGCTCCGCCGGCCGCAGCCACCATGTAGTGAAAGGCCGGGATGCCGCCTTGCTGAACCTTGGGCAGACAACTCAGCGCTGCGCAATGTGGCGCATGGGTGTGCACGACCGCATTCACCTCCGGTCGGCGGGCATAAAGGTCGTGATGGAATCGCCACTCTGTGGACGGCCTGCGCAGTCCATCGATCAAGGGTTGCGCCGGAAGCGTTGTCTGCGCGCCGGACACTGGCACGATCGACATCCAGACGATGTCATCTGGCGTGTACTGGTCACACGGCAAGGCGCTCGGCGTGATCAGCAGACCGTCCGATCCGCCGCGATGCCAACGCACCGAGACATTGCCGGCGCTGCCGTGGTTGATGCCGCTCTCGATGCTTGCTTTTGCGGTCTCGATCAGTTCGGCTCGAAGCTGATTTTCGGTCATCGTCAGCCCTCCAGGCGGCGTATTCCAGCGGATTATCAGGCCGCCATTCGACCGGCGCGCACCAGCACAGCCGTCACCGCAGCCGGATCCGCCCGGATCAGGCCGTATTCGGTCAGCAGCCCGTCGACCAGGGCAGCCGGCGTGACATCAAATGCCGGGTTGAGCGCGTCCACGCCCTCGGGCACCAGCCGGATTTCGCTCAGACGGCCAGCGTCGTCGATGCCGCTGATGTGCGTGACTTCGCGGGCATCGCGCAGCTCGATGGGAATCCGGTCGCCGGTATCGATCAGGCCATCGATGGTCGGTGTCGGGCAGGCGACCCAGAACGGAACACCGCAGTCTCGGGCGGCGAGCGCCTTAAGGTAGGTGCCGATCTTGTTGGCGACATCGCCATTTCGGGCGACCCGGTCGCAACCGACGATGACCGCATCGACCTGCCCATGTCGCATCAGATGCCCGCCGGCGTTGTCGACGATCACCGTACACGGCACGCCGGCATCGGCCAACTCCCAGGCGGTGAGGCTCGAGCCCTGGTTTCGAGGCCGGGTTTCGTCGACCCAGACATGCAGCGGCACGCCGTCAGCGTGGGCGGCATAGATCGGAGCCAGTGCGGTGCCATGGGCGACCGTCGCCAGCCGACCGGCATTGCAATGGGTCAGCACCTGCAGCGGTTCGGTGCGGGTGACAGGCCGCCCCTGGCGCGCCCGGTGCTCGGTGCGATCGCGCAGCAGCGCGGCGCCGTGCTCGCCGATGGTCCGATTGATCTGCGCATCCTCTTGGGCGATCAGACACGCCTGCTGCCAGGCGGCGGCCGCTCTTTCTGGCACGGACATCGCGACGATCCGGTTGCGAACCCGCATGAGGGCCCAGCGCAGGTTGACCGCGGTCGGGCGGGTCTGCTCGAGCCGAGCGCAGGCCTTTGCGATCGATTCGTCATCGGCGGCCTGTCGAACCGCGAAGGCCAGTCCGAATGCGGCGACCGCGCCGATCAGCGGCGCGCCGCGAACCTGCATGGCGCGAATCGCGTGCGCACAGTCAGCCTCGCTTGCGAGGGTGAGCAGGTGGTGCTCGAAAGGCAGCCGAGTCTGGTCGGGCGTCGACAGGCGGGCGTCATCGAGGATGCGCAGGGTCGGTTCGGCGGTTGCAGGCTTCACGGTTTCACGGGGGCTCGCCTGGGCGGACCCGGCCTGGCGCCGCCCGGGTCATCAGGATCGCCGCATTGGAACACAGCCATCGCCAAAAAATG
>Ga0114972_10004465_pt1 | contig 10426 bp, 7 predicted proteins | sample M_140807_EF_Meta_FD_87354 | JGI IMG/M metagenome (GOLD analysis project Ga0114972, IMG submission 87354) | Freshwater microbial communities from Lake Montjoie, Canada to study carbon cycling - M_140807_EF_MetaG | ecosystem: Environmental > Aquatic > Freshwater > Lake | place: Lake Montjoie... | reverse complement strand
GGGGCGGTCAATGTGCCGGCGGTGTATGAGCTGTCGGGTGCGGATGATTCGATTCGCAACATCCTCGCCCTGTCGGGCGGCCTGCCGGTGCTGGCCGATCCTCAACGGGCGCAGCTCGAGCGGATCGATTCCCGCGAGCGGGCTGCGCGCCAGGTCGAGACCTTTGCCCTCGATGAGGCCGGCCAGGGGCGACGTTTGCGCGATGGCGACTTGCTCACCCTGTACCCGGTCAGCCCCCAGTTTGCCAATGCGGTCACCCTGCGCGGCAATGTGGCTGCGCCCCTGCGCTATCCCTACAAGCCCGGCATGAAGATTCGCGATCTGATCCCCGATCGGGAGGCGCTGATCACGCGGGATTACTGGCTGCGCAAGAACCTGCTGGTGCAGTTCGACGACAGCACGCAGCCGGCGGCCGCCAGCAAGGATCCGATGGGACGCGATTCCTTGGCGATGGCGCGCGATCCGGAGCTTCGCGAATCGCTCAGCCGTGAAGCCATCCTGCGCGATGCGCAAAGCAAGGACGCCGGCCAGAAGGTCAACATCGAGAAGGCGCGCCAAGACGTGCGCAATATCCTCGATGAAGTGAACTGGGACTACGCGGTGATCGAGCGCCTCGACCGCAATGAACTCAAGAATCAGCTGATCACCTTCAATCTGGGCCGCGCGGTGCTCAAGGGCGATGAGTCGCAGAATCTGGAGCTGCAGCCGGGCGATGTGGTCACGATTTTTGGTCTGCGTGATCTGAAGGTTCCGCGCTCAAGGCAGTCGAGGTTCGTGCGCGTCGAGGGTGAGGTGGCAGCGCCAGGGATCTACACCGTGGAAGCCGGCGAGACCCTGCCGCAGCTCATCGCAAGAGTCGGTGGAACCACGCCAGAGGCCTATGTGTTCGGAACCGAATTGACCCGTGAAAGCGTGCGCCAGCAGCAGGCCCAGACGCTGGAGTCGGTGGTCAAGCGCCTGGAGGAGCAGGCCAGCGCGGGGGTGGCTGCGCGCCAGGCCAATCTGATGGTGTCGGACCCGACGCAGCTGGCGATGCAGCAGCAGCGCATCGTGACCGAAGAGCGGTTGGCTAAGGAACGGCTGACGCGCTTGCGCCAGATGAAACCCAGTGGGCGGATTGCGCTGGAGCTCACGCCAGGAGCGCCGGAGCTGCCGGCCTTGACGCTGGAGGATGGGGACAGGATCGTCGTTCCGCCCAGGCCATCATTCGTTGGCGTGGCGGGCGCGGCCTATAACGAGAATGTTCTGGTCTGGCGACCCAGCCGCACGCTGACGGACTATCTGAAGTCTGCCGGCCCGACCGAGTCTGCCGACCTCGACAATGTCTTCGTGCTGCGCGCCGACGGCAGCGTGGCGACGCGTGGCCAATCAAGTTGGTGGAGCGTGAGCCGAGGCACGCTCGAGTCCCTGGTCCTTGCTCCCGGCGACACCATCGTGATCCCCGAGAAGGTGGATCGAGAGACCAACTACACCGCGTTCATGCGTGGCGTGAAGGACTGGACGCAGATCATTTATCAGCTGGGGCTGGGGGCGGCTGCGGTGAAGGTGTTGAGGAACTGATTGATGGGCCGTGCAGCGGAGGAAACGCGAGATCCAACAGGGCGAGACGACCCAGCCGGCGACTTCGCTCAGGGAAAACCAGGGTTACTGGACTTTGTTCTGGTGCTGATCGAACACTGGAGGTCGTTGCTGCTACTGCCGCTGCTTGCTGGCTCTGTGGCACTTGCGATGACGTTTGCCGTGAAGCCTGTTTTCACATCGACGGCGCGTTTTCTGGTGCCGCAACAAAGCAGTGGTGGGGCGGGCATTCTCTTGCAGCAGTTGGGATCACTGGGTGGCCTCGCGAGCGCGGCTGCGGGTCTGAAAAACCCGGCCGACCAGTACGTCGGGTTGCTGGCCAGCCGCTCGTTGGCTGACACGCTGATCGAGCGCTTCAAGCTCAGAGATTTGTACGAGGTCGAGCTTCAGGACGAAGCCCGGCTTGAGCTTGCCGACCACACGGACCTGTCTGCAGGCGTTAAGGACGGAATCATTTCGGTCAGTGTCAGAGACAACGACCCGGAGCGGGCCGCTGAGATGGCCAATGCCTACGTCGAGGAGTTGCGGCGGATGCTTTCTACCGCCTCGCTGTCGGATGCAAGCCAGCGTCGAGTGTTCTTTGAGGCGGAGCTGCGCAAAGTCCAGGAGCAACTGGTTCGGGCCGAGATCGCGCTCAAGTCGACGGGTGTGTCGGTATCGACGCTGCGAGTCGAGCCCCGTGCTGCACTCGAAGAGCTGGCTCGGCTTCGCGCTGCCGTTAGCGCTGGGGAAATCCGAGTTGCGGCTGCCCGAGGCATGATGGCTGATTCGAATCCCGATCTGCAGCAGGCAATACGGGAATTGCAGGCGCTGCGCGCGCAACTTGCGAAGGCTGAGCGCGGACCTGCCCGCGACAGCGGCGACGGTTCGAACGAGGACTACATCTCGCGATACCGTGACTACAAATATCAGGAGGCGCTCTTCGAGATCGTCGCCAAGCAATATGAGCTTGCTCGACTCGACGAGGCTGGTGAGGGCGTTCGTGTGCAGGTGGTCGACAAGGCAGTCCCGGCTGACCGGAAGTCATCACCTCGTCGCGGCCTCACTGCGGTGGCGATTTCGGTGATGACTTTCCTCGCGCTGGCTTCCTTTCTGGTGCTGCGCGAGATCCTCAAATCGGACCGTTCGCCCGCTGCTGCGGCAAGGATGCGTCGGCTGCAAGCGGTATTCCGACGCGATGGCCGTCACTGAACTGTTGGGCCGCTTGCCTGGCCGCAGTGCCGGCGAATCAGTCGCAGTGGACCACTGGTTCTGGCTGAAGCTTCTACTGGCACTGCAGTTTGCGCTCGTCGTTGGTTGGGTCGTCAGTTCACGGCTTGCCGGGCCTGGCCTGGACACCGACAACTATGTCTACTTGTTCAGAGCGCCGCCCGGTTTGTTGGATGGGGTCAGCCGATTCGAGCCACTGTTCCTGTTGCTGGTCACCGGACTTCGTAGCCTCACCCGTTCGCCCGACACGATATTTTTTGCGATTGCTGCGATCGCTTGTCTGATAAAGCTGTTTGCAGTCGCGAGGCTCCCTGGCGCTTCCCTTTCGGTGTTCGCACTGGCCTATGTGGCCACCTGCATGCCTTTGTATGAGTACAACCAGATCCGTGTTGCGGTTGCGATCGGATTCGTCTACTTGGCTTGGAATCATCTTCCGACAGCCCCATTGCGCTCTGCGCTTCACTTTGCCCTGGCGCTCGGTTTTCATTACAGCAGTGCGTTGTTTATCTTGCCGGCGTTGATTGTCGTTGCGGCGCGTAGCCGCCTAGCCATGATCGTTGGCGGCGTGGCGATCGGTCTCTTCGCAGTCGCGTCGATGTTTATCGATGCGCCGCTGGTGCTGCAGTCCTATGCAACCGGCCTGATGTTGCGTGCAGCGGAGATAGAGGGTGCCGAGGTCAATCCACTGGGTTTTGGCGTACTGCTGTTGCTCGCATCGACAGTTGTGTTCGCTTTCGCGCGGTTCGAGCTCAAGGCCTACGTGCTGCTGCTGTGTACCTTGGGTCTGGTGTTATTCGCGGGCTTGGTTCGATTTGAAATTCCCTACGCCTACCGAATACTCGAAACCGTTGCGGCCGTACTGCCCTATGGATGGGCCAGGGCGTTTCGTGGTCCAGCTGTGCAGAAGATTGCTGTCGGCATGCTAGTCGCTGCGGCCGTCGCATACGCCCCTATTCTGTGGGGCCGTCTTGGTTGAGCCAGGCGGCAACGGCGCGCGCCGGGGCTGGCTGCGTCGACTTGCGGCATCACTGATTGGAGGTGGTTCCTTAGCCGCTTCTGGTGCGGCGCGTGCACGGGCCGAGGTACGTGCCGGTGGCCAGGTCGATGTGCGCGCCTTTGGCGCTGTCGGCGATGGCATTGCTGACGACACGTCGGCGATACAGGCTGCCATCGACGCGGGGACATGTGTCCGCATTCCCGTTGGAACCTACCGTGTCGGTCGGCTCACCCTCAAGAGCAACCTGACGATCATCGGCGATGGCGTGGGGGCCACGCTTCAGGGCCGCGCCGGGATGACGATGCTTCAAGGCCTGTCACCGTCCGCGGGCACGTTTCTCGAAAACGTCGAGCTTCGAGGGCTGCGGTTGCTCGGCGTCGTGACGAAGGCCGGATTCGCGGAACACGTGCACCTTGTTTCGATTGCCGGGGTGCGCAATTTGCTCGTCGACAGTGTTCACTTCATTGGATTCCAGGGAGACGGGCTCTACCTCGGCGCGAACACCGACAACACCCGCCATAACCAGGACGTTCGCGTCGTTAATTGCACCTTTGATGGCGTCGATAAGAACAACCGAAACTGCATCTCGGTGATTGACGGTGATGGCGTTACCGTGCGCGGCTGTGTGTTCCGCCGTTCCAGCCGACGTGACATGCCTGGATTTATCGATGTCGAACCCAACGACGCCGCCAACATCGTGCGCAACGTTCAGATAACGGGCAACCACTTCGAGGACACGGATGGTGCTGTCGGCGCGGTGTCGATTGTCGTGCTCAAGCCTCGATTGAAATCGCCGCCCGAGACGTTCGTGATCACCAATAATACCTTCGACCTCGATATCCGGATGCTTGCATTCCGGATCGCCGTCGACTACGGCACGAAGCACAACCTTGTTGTCTCAGGCAATTCCGGGCGGGTTGCGAGTCTCGGCGACTTCTATCCTGTGGTCCGCGGTGCGGTCATCAGCCAGAACACACTCAGCGTGACCGGGCCGGCTGCCTTTGGGCACGCTCCAACCGACTCGGTTGTCGATCTCGCGGTCATTGGCAATGCCATCGATGGCGGCAGCGTTGCGCGAGGGGCGCTTGATCTGCGCTGTGGCAGTGGCCATGTCGTCTCCGGCAATCTCTTCACAAACCATGCCAACTACGGGCTTCTGTGCGGCATAGCCGGTGGCGGTCTGGCTCGGGTCTCGATCATCGGCAATGTGTTCACGCGGTGTGGCTCGCAGGCCGTGATGTCGGCCGGTGGCATCGACGGCGTGTCTTGCCGTTTCCTTCTCAATACCTGCGATTCAACGCATCTGTTTCCGGCTTGGATCAATGACGACACGGGTGCGATCACGAACGGAGCGGTGGCACCCGCGACCTTCAACGCATCGACGCCGCCAGTCGCATTCCCGCGCTCCGGCACGTACCGCGCGGTTGTGGTTGGAGACCGATCTCTTCCAGGGGCAGGCACCCGACAAGGCGTGCTCGAGACCCGTGTGGAGGCGGGCTTTAGCGGTGCTAAATGGTGCCTTCAGCGTTACGACCCCGCAAACGATGAAGGGGGTTTGGCTGTGTTCTACACAAGGACCAGCGATCGCTCGGGGGCCTGGTTGCCGTGGACACGGCACGCCGGTGCCCGGGTTGAGTGACCTGATCGGTGCTGGCCTTGTTCTGACTTTCCCGACGCACTGCGACCGCCTTTCGGCCGTTCGGTGCCGTGCGACCGCAGGACCCGTCGGATAGAGGCCCAGGCTCCTATCATCACCGCATGTTTCCAGCCGCGACCCCTAACAGGACGATCTTGATTGTTCGAAACCGCAGGGCGGCTTTAGCGTCAATGTTCTGATCCACTGGAGGGGTTCGATTTTGGCCGTGCTGAAAGCGACCGACCGAGGTAATCACTTCAACCTGTTGCGGCTCGTCTTCGCGTGTCTCGTGATCGTTGCGCATTGCCCCGAGATTGTTCATGGCGACCGCAGTCGCGAGCCTTTGACGATGTTGTTCGGGACACTTTCGTTTGGCGATCTCGCGGTTGACGGATTCTTTCTGTTGAGTGGCTACCTGATCGTCAAGAGTTGGACGCGGCGGCCTGATTGGGCTGCTTTTCTTGCCGCACGTGCGCGACGCATCTTGCCTGGCTTCGTTGTTGCGTCTTTAATTTGCGCGTCGTTGGTGGGCCCTCTAGGGGGTGGTGCTGACTATTTCGAGCAGTTCGAGCTGTCTGCCTTCATGGTGAGTCTCTTTACCCTTGCGCAACCGGCCATTCCGCCGGTATTTGACCGCACGAATTACCCGCTCGTTAACGGTTCGGTTTGGACGATCATTCACGAAGTGCGGTGTTATCTCGCTGTGCTTCTGTTTGGCGTGCTCGGCGGATTCCGCCTCCGCTTTGCGTGGCTCGCGGCGACCGCAGTGTGTGTGTCGTTCTTCTTGCTTGCACGCTTTGACGCGTGGCCACTGCCAGGCACGTCCGGCCAGCATATGGCGCGATTTTTCATGCTGTTCGGCGTCGGCGGCTGCTTTTGGCTTTACGGTCGGGCGTTGCTTGCGCGTAGCAGCCTTGTCCTTCCTGCTTCGCTGCTGTTCGTGCTCGCGCTTTCGATGCCGCAATGGGCCGAGATTGGCGTTGCGCTGTTCGGCGGTTTCCTTTTCCTGCATGTCGCAGTGCGTGAGGCGACCTCGCTTGCATGGTTCAACCGTTTGCCTGACGTGTCCTACGGCGTTTACCTGTATGCCTGGCCGATTACGAAGCTGCTGCTGTGGCATTGGCCTGGACTGACCGCTCCAGTGGTCACGGTCATCACGCTCGCAGCGAGTCTCGCTGCGGGCGCGCTCAGCTGGTTTCTGGTTGAGCGCTCTTTCATGCACCAGCGAACTCGTACGCCCGCTTACCGTCCTGATCACGTCACCGACACGCCATGACGCGAACTCTGAGTGTTGTTACCGTCAACTACCATTCCGCGCAGCTCATCCGCGGCCTCGAAGCCATGCTGACTGATTTGCCGGACGTTGAGCTGATCGTGGTCGACAACGGTGGTGGGTTCGAGACCGGTTCAGAACGCACCCGGGTAGTCGGCGATGGGACCAACCTCGGTTTCGGACGGGCATGCAACCTGGGCGCGGCGAATGCCCGCGCCGGGATTTTGCTGTTTCTGAATCCCGACGCGATCGCACACGCAGACGCCATTCGTCAATTGCTTGAGGCCGATGTCGATCAATCGAGGACCATCTGGGGGCCGGCAATCCTTGACTCGACACATCGGGTAACGACCCTTGATGCGCCGGGACGTTTCGGATTGCGCTTTCGGCGTCGACATGTCGAACTGAGTGCAGACCGAGGGTGTGCACCGGTCCTTTACGTATCCGGCGCCTGCATGATGGTTTCCAAAACATTTTTCTCAAGCGTCGGGGGGTATGCAGACGATATCTTCCTGTACGCCGAAGACCTGGATTTGTGCGCGCGCGCAGTTCGCGCAGGAGGTCAGGTTCTGATGTGTCCGAGTGTTTCGATCGAGCACGCGGGCGGCCGCTCCAGCAGCCGCTTCAGTGCACGGGCCAAGCGTCTGTTGCACTCCTGGCGCGGCCACTACGTCTTTTTGTCGCGGGACAGTGGGCCGATCACTGCAGCGATTAATGCCTTGCACCTGGCCTCGGGCCTGAGGATATGACGCCGGGGCTGCATGTCGTTTTCGTCAGTCCTTACGGGCATCATGGCGCTCAATCGGGTGCCCGCAAGCGGGTTGAGTCGCTCGCGGCAGCTCTGATCGGTTTGGGGAGCAACATTCGCGTGACCTGCTTTTCGCCGTGGCAGCCTGCTGCCGATGTCGTCCATGTCCCCTTCGGCCTTGACGGATCAACGGTTGAACGGGTGGTTTCGATGCTCAGGCTTTCGGGCATGCTCAGGCATCTTCGAGCTGATCTGGTCGTGTCCGAGAGTCCACTGGCGCCGCTGGCAGGCACCGGCACCAAAGTGATTCACCTGATACACGATGCGAAATTCGCGACCCCACACGCGCGGATAGGCGGAAGGCTTGCGCATCTGCTGCACTGGATCTCGGCGCGTCTGGCCGATGAAGTCGTGACTGTGTCGCGGTCAGAGCGGGATCGGTTGAGCGAGGCTTTGCACATCCCTGCCGAGCGAATCCGTGTGTCGTACAACGGGCTGGCGCCCGCGTGGCTTGATTTGCCGCTCCCGGCACCGTCAGTGCCGCGTCGCTTCGACTTCCTGTATGTGTCGAACTTCGCCGCACATAAGGGCCACCATGACCTGCTTCGTTGCGTTGAGGGTACTGGCTGGCGCGTCGCGTTTGTCGGTGCTGATTTTGGCCAGCGTGCGGCATGCGAGGCGCAGTGCAGCGCACACGGAATCAATGCGACCTTCCTGGAAGGTTTGTCGGAGCGCGAACTGATTTCAACGTACGACGATGCGCGCGTGTTCGCTTTTCCGTCCCGACTCGAGGGCTTCGGCATGCCTTTCCTTGAGGCACGAGCCCGGGGATTGCCAGTCGTTGCCAGCAAGTTGCCGGTCTTTTCAGAACTCGCTGCGCGCGTGGGTGGATCGCTGGTCGATTTCGACGATGTCACCGTTGCGCGGGCGAGTCTTGCGCTTGCGATTGAGCAGCCACTCGTTCGTCCGGATGTTTCTGAATTCACATGGACTCGAATTGCTGAGGACTTGCTGCTGGCGAGCGCGCCGACATGAGTCAACGATCTGCTTTCTCTAAACGCACTGTCCGCGCAACGCCCATTGGGGAGCGCGCGTGACGGGTCGCAATGTCGGGTGGAACCTTCTTGGATTCGGCCTGCCTCTGCTTGTCGCGGTCGTCTGCATTCCGCCGCTGGTCGAATCGCTTGGCACCGCCCGCTTTGGCCTTTTGACACTGATCTGGGCTGTGGTCAGTTATTTCGGCGTTTTCGACCTTGGGCTGGGGCGTGCGCTCACCCAGCAGGTCTCATCGGCTCTCGGGGCCGGGCGTGACGACGATGTCCCCGGCATCGCCTCCACGGGGCTATCGGCAATGCTGTTGCTTGGGGTCGTCGCCGGCGCACTGATGTGGGCTCTCGCACCTGCAGGAGTTGCCCTTTGGGCTGGCCTGCCCGATCCGGCCGAGGCCGCGGCCGCGGCCCGTGCGATGGCCTGGTCGCTGCCATTCATTGTCCTTACCTCCGGCCTGCGCGGGGTGCTTGAGTCCTGCGGCACGTTTCGCGCAATCAACCTCATCCGAATCGCCACAGGCACCTTGACTTATGTTCTGCCGATCGCCGTGGTCCGAGCGGGCATGAATGACCTGGAGTCGATTGCCTGGGCGCTTGGCGCCATGCGTGCTGCCGGCTGTGCATGGCACGCTGCCTTGGTTGCGCACGAGGTGCCTGGTGCGCTCAACCCGAGGCGGCTCGACAGCGCAGCGATCAGTGGTCTGCTTCGCTTTGGCAGCTGGCTTACCGTGAGCAACATCGTGAGCCCGATGATGGGCTACCTCGACCGATTCGTGGTCGCGTCGCTGCTATCGCTCGAAGCGACTGCTTGGTACGTCACACCGAAGGAGATGGTGACGAAGCTGTTGATTGTGCCGACCGCGATTGGCAACGTGCTCTTTCCCAGGCTTTCGGCACTCGCCTCGAGCATCGATGGACGCGAAGCATCGATCCGGCTCGAGAATCTCTCGATGTCTGCAGTGTTCGCTCTGCTGTTCCCGGTGACGCTTGTACTGGCGGTGGCCGCGCCGCTTGTTTTACACATGTGGATCGGCGAGGAGTTCGCCCGACAGGGCGCGACGGCGATGGCAGTGGTCTGTCTCGGCGTGCTCCTGAACGGACTTGCCACCGTCTCCTTTCTGTCGATTCAGGCGAGAGGGCGGTCCGATTTGACGGCGCTCGCCAATGTGCTCGAGCTCCCACTGTTCATCGGTGCGGTCTACCTGATGACCCGAGAATGGGGCGTGACCGGTGCGGCTGCTGCATGGACATTGCGCGTTGGTGTGGATCTGATCGCGCTTGGTTGGATGTCGGCGCGCTTGCACGGGCATGCCCGTGCAAGACGTGATCACATGCTCATCGCCGCAGTGGTTGTGCTGGCCGCCACCGCGTTTGCGTTTGCGTTCTTTGAACCGAAGGCCTTGCGAGTGGGGGGAGCTGCCGGCGCGGGATGCGTCGCGATGGCCCTGCTCGGCTACGGTCATCGCGAGTGGATTCGGGTCGCGCTACGCCGAGGGGTGTTCAGGACGACAGCGCGTCAGCATCGAGCGAGCTGATTCAGACGGGCGAAGCAGGGGCAAGGCGCGAATCGGCCAGCGTTGCCTGGGGATGGCAGCGAGGGGTTCCGCTGATTGCATCGCCGTAAGCATCCAGCACGATCTGCTCATCAAACTCAGCAAGGATGCGTCGACGCGCTTGCAGACTCACGACAGCCGCCTGTTCATGTGGCATCTTCAGCAGGTGGTTCGTTGTGTCGGCCAGCGCCTGCACATCCCGCGCCCCCACCAACCACCCCGTCACCCCATCCTCAACCGTATCGCGACACCCGACCGAGTCGGTCGTGATCACCGGCTTGCCCATGCTCGCGGCTTCCAGCAGTGAGCGCGGGACGCCTTCACGGTAGTACGACGGCAGCACCACGCAGTCGGCCTGCGCATAGACCGGCACCATGTCGTCG
>Ga0114972_10004464_pt1 | contig 10426 bp, 8 predicted proteins | sample M_140807_EF_Meta_FD_87354 | JGI IMG/M metagenome (GOLD analysis project Ga0114972, IMG submission 87354) | Freshwater microbial communities from Lake Montjoie, Canada to study carbon cycling - M_140807_EF_MetaG | ecosystem: Environmental > Aquatic > Freshwater > Lake | place: Lake Montjoie... | reverse complement strand
CTCCGTGATGATGGACGGCTCCCTGGAGGCCGACGCCAAGACCCCCGCCAGCTACGACTACAACGTCGCCGTCACCAAGGAAGTGGTGGACGTGGCCCACGCCATTGGCGTCAGCGTCGAAGGCGAACTGGGCTGCCTGGGTTCCCTCGAAACCGGCAAGGGCGAAGCTGAAGATGGTCACGGCTTTGAGGGTGCCCTCGACCACAGCCAGCTGCTCACCGACCCTGCCGAAGCCGCCGACTTCGTGGCCAAGACCAAGGTGGATGCCCTGGCCATTGCCATCGGCACCAGCCACGGCGCCTATAAATTCACCCGCAAGCCCACCGGCGAAGTGCTGGCCATCAGCCGCATCGCCGAGATTCACAAAGCCATCCCCAACACCCACCTGGTGATGCATGGTTCCAGCTCCGTTCCCCAGGAATGGCTGGACATGATCAACAAATTCGGCGGTGCTATCCCCGAGACCTACGGCGTGCCCGTCGAAGAAATTCAGGAAGGCATCCGCAATGGCGTGCGCAAGGTCAACATCGACACCGACAATCGCCTCGCCTTCACGGCCGCGGTCCGCGAAGCCGCCTTCAAGGATCCCGCCAATTTCGATCCCCGCCACTTCAACAAACCTGCCCGTGCTTATATGAAGCAGGTGTGTCTCGACCGTTATCAACAGTTCTGGGCCGCCGGCAACGCCAGCAAGATCAAGCAACGCGACATCAACTACTACGCCACCCTTTACGCCAAGGGTGCCCTTGATCCCAAGACCGCAGTAGCCGCCTGATTCGCAACCCATACGGTCTTTGACCGAACCATCGGAGCCTTCGGGCTCCTTTTTTTTCGGAAATTGGGGGACCCTTTTCAGCCGGCAAAGCCACCGCGGTGGGAGCCAGCCCCCTCTCCATCAGGGCTTGGTATCCGCCGGTAGGCCCTCGGGCCTCACCACCGCCGGCAGGGGCGTCGCTGGAGCCCCGGACACCAGCCGGCGGATCGCATCCCCCAGGTCCTGCTCCATCAGGAAACGCCGCCCATCGGTGACAACAACGCGCACAAGCGTGGGCAGATCGTTGCTTTTGGATTGCAGATAGACCGGTTCGACATACAACAGGCCATTGCCCATGGGCAGCACCAGCATGTTGCCCCGAAACAATCTTGACCCCAGACGATTCCACAGGCCGAATTGCAGACTGATCGTGGGGTCCTGGTCGGTGAGGGCTGAAATCTGTTGGGGGCCCAGCAGCAGCCGTTGTTGGGGAAAACGCACCAGGACCAGCTCGCCGTAATTGGGAGTGTCATTGCGGGCCGCTAGCCAACCGACCAGATTCGTTCGCTTCAAGGGTGTAAAGGGGAGCAGCAGCACGAATTCACTTCGGCGCTCGCCAGGGAGTTGGAGGCTAATGTGATATGGACGTACCTCCGTATTCGTGGTGCCATAGACCTCCTGGGGGACGGCCCAGACGTCATCGCCGTTGTAGAACGTGCGCACATCGGTGACGTGATACCGCAGCAATCGCTCCGACTGAATCGAAAATTGCAGCTGGGGCACCCGGATGTGGCGCAGGAGTTCCGGTGGCATGGCCGAGAGGGGCGCAAACAGCTCGGGAAAGGCCTTGCGCCAGGTGCGTAGCACCGGATCATCGGCATCACTGACATACAACCAGAGCCGGCCGTCATGGGCATCGACCACCGCCTTGACCGGATTACGGAAATAGCGCAACCCCTTGGGGTTGGGGTCGCTATAGGGATAGGAACGGCTACGCGTGAAACCATCGAGCAGCCAGTACTGATGTTGCTCGGGTCGGTAGCCGGCCTGGGGTGCCAGGCGGGCCGTCACCAGGTAGGGCTCGCTCTCGAAGTCCAGAAAGGGGGCCAAGGCCTCCAGCCGTTGTTTCACCTGGCGGCGCAGCAACAGCAGCGAATTGGGCTGCAAGGAGCCCGTGAGCAGCACCCGCGCCTCCTGCAGATAGAGGGCCGCCGCCAGGCGGTGCCAACCGCTCCCCAGGGAGATGCCCCTGGCACCGGCGTAGTGGGTGTAAACGTTGAGTTCGCCCTCGGGATAGTCGAATTCCTGCACCTTCGTCGGGGCGATGGCGTAGGGGGACGGCCCGGATGAGTAATAGAGCTGGGGACGGCCCACCGGCAGGGCCGCCTTGGCTTCGCCATCACTGATGCCCAGCTGGGGCAGGCCCTGAACCCTGCCACTGCGGCCGAGATCCTTGACGAAGAAGAGGGGCAGGCCATCACTGCCAAAGGCATTCACCGGTGACACCGTGAATCCGTGGCCATGGGTGAACACCAAGTGGCGATTCAGCCAGGTGCGGGAGCCGGCCGGCAGGGCCCCGCTATCCATTTCGCGGGCGGCGATCAGCACCTGGGTTGCCCCCCCCTTGCCCTGGCCAGAAGCTTGCAGGGGGTAGCGATCGACGGCGGCGGAAGGGAAGGTGTAATAAAGCCGCAATTGCTGCAATTGACGATTGGCGGCCAGCAGCGGCGTGCTGTCCCAGAGGCGGATGTTGGCGAGGGTGCCCGGTGCCGCGGCCAGGTCCGCGGCGCTGAGGCTCTGGCGTGGCTGCAGGGTCAGGGAACGCACCCGCTCCAAGCCGAAGGCCCGGCGGGTCGCCCGAATGGTGCGTTTGAGATAAGGCATCTCCACCGCCAGCTCCCGGGGCTGAACCCAGAACCGTTGCACCAGGGGCGCCACCAGCCATTCGGCCACCGGCACCATCAGGAGGGTCGCCGCCAGCGGCATCAGGGCGCCCCGTCGCAACCAGTCCTTGGGCAAGGGAACCACTAACCCCACCGCCGTTAACAGCAGCAGCAGGGTCAGCAGCAAACGCAACGGCAGCCGCACGTAGAGGTCCACATAGCCAGCGCCGGAGGCGATGCCACTGCCCTGCACCATCAGGTCAAAGGGGGCCAGACCGGTGGCGCAGGCCGCCAAGATGGTGAGCAGGGCCAACTGGGGCCGCAGCACCGTCTGCTGGTCGCGGCTCAAGCCGACAAAACGCAGATCACTCAGACTGGATCCTTCCCCCAGGCTCAGCCAGAGTCCCCCGACCAGCCCAACGGCGACCTGGGCGATGGCCACGCTCAACAGCAAATGCAGGGCCGGTAGCTGCAGCACCGTGAAGGCCAGGTCCAGGCCCGTCAACGGGTCCCTTTCCCCAAAGGGTTCGGCCAGCAGGGCAGGGAACCAGAGACTCCATCCCCGGGCGATGGCACTGGCGGAAGCCGCCAGGGCCGCCGTCAAGGCCAGGCGCAGGGTGTTCAGGGGCCAGACCAACAGGGGGCCCACCAGGGCCAGGGCGACACCGGCCACCAACAGGGGGGACCAGGCGGAGGTGCCGGCCAGCCCCGTGATCACCTCCCCCCGAAAGGGGGAGGTGATCAAGCCTTTGGCTTGAACCAGCAGATAGGCCAGGCCCAGGGCCAGGGCCAGCAGCAGACCGACCAGGGAAGCCACCAGGCTGGGGCTTTCCAATCGCAGGATGGGGTCGTTGGGAAGCTGTTTCTGGGCGACGTTCTGGCGTAAACGCCAGCAGCGCTGCAGTTGCTGCAGCTGCAGCCACAGCCCCAGACCGAAGACCAGGCCGAAGGCAAGAAGCTGCAACAACCAGCGCCGCAGCACGACCGCCTGGAGCCCGAACTGGGCAAACCATTGCCATTCAATGGCCAGGCGTGCCAGGCCGAACAGCAGCAACAGCGCCAGCACCGCTCCAGCCAGCAGGACGACGGGAATTAGGCGTGGCGACCAGGGCCGTTCGGAAAGCACGCGGGCAGAAAAGCAACGCTCCAGACAATCGAGGCTAGGCAGGGGCCCGGATGGGAGCCCGGGAGCGACGCCGCCGCAATACCCGATCTGATAGGTCGGCTTTAAAAGGAGACCCTCGCCAGCACTGTTAGCCTCAAGCCATCGTCTGGCCGTGCGCCGTGACCGCCACCCTCTCTCGCTCCACCTTCATCGGTCTGCGCTGCAAGGAATGCGGCCACCCCTATCCGGCCGGGGCCCGCCACGTCTGTGAAGACGTTTGTTTTGGCCCCCTGGAGGTTGTTTACGACTACGACGCGATCCGCAGCCGAGTCAGCCGGGCCACCATCGAAGCGGGTCCGATTTCCATCTGGCGCTATCGCGACTTTCTGCCGATTGAGGGAGATCCGATTGATGTCGGCACCGGATTCACCCCCCTGCTGAAGGCCAACCGTCTAGCCCAGCGCCTGGGTCTTAAGTCGCTTTACATTAAGAATGACGGCGTCAACATGCCCACCCTATCCTTCAAGGATCGGGTCGTATCGGTGGCCCTGACCCGTGCCCGGGAACTGGGATTTACCACCGTCAGTTGTGCAAGTACCGGAAATCTGGCCAATTCCACCGCGGCGATTGCCGCCTATGCCGGCCTCGAATGCTGTGTTTTCATTCCCTCCGACCTGGAACTGGGCAAGGTTCTTGGCACCCTCGTCTACAACCCCACCTTGATGGCGGTCCAGGGGAATTATGACCAGGTCAACCGGCTCTGCTCCGAGGTGGCCAACACCTATGGCTGGGGTTTCGTCAACATCAACCTGCGTCCCTATTACTCCGAAGGCTCCAAAACCCTGGGCTACGAAGTGATAGAGCAGCTCGGTTGGCAACTCCCTGACCACATTGTTGCCCCCCTGGCCTCCGGATCCCTGTTCACCAAAATCCGCAAAGGTTTCGACGAATTCATCAAGGTGGGCCTGGTGGAAGAAAAGCCCGTCCGGTTCAGCGGCGCCCAGGCTGAAGGCTGTTCGCCGATTGCCCAGGCCTTTGCCGAAGGCCGGGACTTCATCAAGCCCGTCAAACCCCACACCATTGCGAAGTCGATTGCCATTGGCAACCCAGCCGATGGTCCCTACGCCATCGATATCGCCCGCCGCACCGGTGGCAGCATCGCGGCGGTCTCGGATGCCGAAATCATCGACGGCATCAAATTACTGGCCGAAACCGAGGGAGTGTTTACCGAGACCGCTGGCGGCACCACCATCGCCGTACTCAAGAAACTGGTGCAGCAGGGCAAAATCGACCCCGAGGAGACCACCGTCGCCTACATCACCGGCAACGGCCTTAAAACCACCGAAGCGATTGCCTCCTCGATCGGCGAACCCTTCCTGATCGAGGCCCAGCTCGACAGCTTCAATGCCGCCTGGAAACGGTCCCAGTCCCTGTAACGGGCCACATCTGGCAACATTGGCTGACCCGTAGGCCCCGGCCCGTCAGCGACCAGACCACTCCTTCACCCGCCCCCAACGCCCCCATGGCCGTCCAGGTTTTAATCCCCACGCCCCTGCAGAAGTTCACCAACGACCAAGCCAGTGTCAGCGTTGATGCCAGCAGCGTCGATGCCTTGCTGCAGGCCCTCGACGCCTGTTTTCCCGGCATTCTCGGCCGCCTCTGTGATGAAAACGGCAAACTGCGGCGTTTTTTGAATATCTATGTCAACAGTGAAGACATCCGCTTCCTTGACAACCAAACCACGGCCTTGGCCGATGGCGATGAGGTCAGCATCGTGCCGGCTGTCGCTGGCGGCTGATGGCTATTTCCCTTCTAAATATAAGCGATGATCAGCGATCGCTTCAGCAATACTGATCCTTGCGACGGTCGCAAATCCGGGCCGATCCCATAGTGTTCACTCCATGCCTGGGAGGGAATGATGAGCCAAAGTCCAACCCCATCGCTAAGCCAGCACGAATGGCAGGCCGGCATCCAGATCTTCGATTACCGCCAGGCGGCCAATCCGATTCGCGCCGGCCTGACTGAGCCGATCACCTACCGGCAATGGGGACCGGAGCTCCATTCAGCAGGTCCCACGTCCATCCTGCCCCTCGATCTCAGTCAAGAGTTGGGCTGTCCCGGACCGGCCACCAGTCCGGCGCTGGCGGCCCATTTCTTGCGGCTCCTGGCCGGTGAGGAACTCACGGCAGCCGCCAGCGCCACCAGCTCCCTGTTTTATGTGCTGCGGGGAGCCGGCCAGCTGCAGTGTCCCTCCGCCCCGGATCAGCAGGCCCTGGGCCTCACCTGGGGGGCGGGTGATCTCTTTGTGCTGCCGGCCGGCCCAGATCCCTTGCTGCAGGCCCAGAAGGACAGCGTTCTGTACTGGGTCCACGACGGGCCCCTGCTCAGCTATCTGGGAGTGAAGCCGAGCCAGCCCCGGTTTCGCCCCAGCCATTACCCCAGCGCATTGCTTGAGGCCGAATTGCAAATTCTGCTGGACGATCCCAGCGCCGCCCGCAGCAATCGTTTAAGCATCCTGCTGGCCCATGAGGATCTGCCGGCCAGCCGCACGGTCAGCCACACCCTCTGGGCCATGCTCGGCGTCGTACCCCCCGGGGCCGTCCAGCCCCCCCATCGGCATCAATCCGTGGCCCTCGATCTGATCGTGGACTGCGATCCCGGCTGTTACACCCTGGCGGGGAGAGATCTCAACGATGACGGCACGATCCGCGACCCCCAGCGCATCGACTGGCAGGCCGGGGGTGCCTTCATCACACCACCTGGCCATTGGCATGCCCACGCCAACGAAAGTGGTCGCAGGGCCACGCTACTGCCGATCCAGGACGCCGGGCTGCACACCTACCTCCGAAGCCTGGACATCCGCTTCGCCGGGCCCAGTCCCGGTGGACAAAGCCAGGCCTAAAGAAGAAGAAGAACGATCAGAGATCGCCCATCTGTAACGCCAACCGGACTTAGGGCAGAACGGCTGCCAGCGGCTGCCCGACCACGGCCAGATCTTGATGACGGGTTTCCCATGCCTGCACCGATTGGCGAAAGCTGTCGCCATCGATGGTTTCCTCGGCGATCAGACGGTCGACAAGATCGTCCATCAACTCACGCCGTGGACCCAGAATCGCCACAGCCCGATCCAGGGACTGGCTGGCCAGCTCCCGAACCTGTCGATCGATGCGATTTCCCGTTTTTGTGGAGTAATGGGGCTGGGCTCGAAACCAGTCACGGCCGAGGAAGACCTCGCCATCTTCGCTTTCCAGGGCCATGGGGCCGAGATCGGAAAAGCCGTAGCGGGTCACCATTTCGCGGCAGATTTGGCTGACCATTTGCAGATCACCGGCGGCGCCCTGGGTGACCTCACTGGGACCAAAAATCACCATTTCGGCGGCCCTGCCGCCAAGGGCCACCACCAGTCGGGCCTGCAAATAGGCACGGCTGATCAATCCCGAATCCAGAATGTCCTCATTGGGCATCATCCGGGCAAAACCACCGACCCCGCCTGCTCGGGGCAACAGCGTCACCTTGTCCAGCGCATCCGCATGGGGCTCCAGGCAGGTGAGCAGGGCGTGGCCGACTTCGTGATAAGCGATCAGACGCTTCTTGGCGCTGTCCAGCAAGGGGGCTGCCGTCAGTCCCATGGTGATGCGTTCCAGGGCATCTCCGATGGCCAGGTTGTCGACCTGGGTGAGATGGCGCCGGGCCGTCAGGATCGCCGCCTCATTGAGCAGGTTGGCTAGGTCGGCGCCGGAAAACCCCGGGGTGCGGATCGCCCAGTCCGAGAGGGAGACCTCCTCGGCCAGGGGGCGGGTGCGGGCGTGGACCCCGAGGATCTGCTCACGACCACGGCGATCGGGCAGGTCGACGGTGATACGGCGGTCGAAGCGGCCCGGTCGCATCAAGGCCGAATCAAGAACATCAGGACGGTTGGTGGCCGCCAAAAGGATGACCCCGGAATTCTCCTCAAAGCCATCCATCTCGGTCAGGAGTTGGTTGAGGGTCTGTTCGCGCTCGTCGTTGCCCCCGCCAATGCCGGCGCCCCGCTGGCGACCGACGGCGTCAATCTCATCGATGAAAATGATGCAAGGGGCTTTGGCCTTGGCCTGGCGGAACAGGTCCCGAACCCGACTGGCCCCAACGCCTACGAACATCTCGACAAATTCTGAAGCCGCCATCGAGAAGAACGGCACGCCCGCTTCTCCGGCGATAGCTCGGGCCAGCAAGGTTTTGCCCGTTCCTGGCGGACCGATTAGCAACACGCCTTTGGGGATCTTGGCCCCGACCGATGTGAAACGTTCGGGAGTTTTCAGGAAGGTGACCACCTCCTGGAGCTCTTCCTTGGCTTCGGCGATGCCGGCCACGTCCTCAAAGCGCACCGTCACGCCCCCTTCGGCCTGAAGGCGGGGCTGGCTGCGGCCAAAGCCGAGATGGCGGTTGGCCACCTGGGCCGAACGCCGAATGAGCAGGGCCATGCCAGTCAGCAGCAGGGCCGCGACCAGCAGATTGCTGACCAGCCCGGCGACGGCGTCCTCGCGCACCTCATCGCGCACGGTGAGGGGGACGCCCGCATTCTGGGCCGTCTGCAACAGCAGTTGGTTGTCGCTGAAGATGGGCACATCGGCCGAGCGCCCGTTCTGGAAATAAACGGTGGCCAGCCGTTGCCGGGGCATCAGCTCCAGCTCCCTGACCTTGCCCGCCTTGAGATCCTTCAACAGCTGGCTAAAGGATGGTTTCGAGCCGTTGTCGTCGTTCAGGCTGAAGGGTCCTGCCCCTGTCTTAATCCCAGCCTTCCCGGTGCCCCCAGGGGCCATGGCCGGGACGGTGGAGTCAAGGGCGGCGCGCGGCGGAGCGGCGGGAGGTTCGCTGGCGGGACGGAGGGGCGGTGGGCTGCTGCTCACTGGAGATGACCACAGAATCTGATCGTAGCGATTTGACGAAAGGAGGGGTCGCATCGGAAGATCTTTGTTTGGCAGCAAAGCAGTCAGATGGCCGTTCCTAAGAAGAAAACCTCCAAAGGTAAGCGCAATCAGCGTCACGCCCATTGGAAAGCCAAGGCCGGTGAAGCCGCTGCCAAGGCCCTATCCCTCGGCAAATCCGTGCTGAGCGGCCGGGCCCAAGGCTTTGTCTATCCGATAGCTGAGGAAACCGAAGAGGAGTGATCGGCCCCTCAGGGTCCGTCAGGTTCCCAGCTTGAAGGCCTCAAGCACCACCGCATAAATCGCCCCCAGTCGCAGGTTGTCAGCAATGACCCAGGCTAGGGAAGGTTGATTTTGGACCATCTGGGAGCGCAAGCGCACGATCGCCTCGACGATCAGCACTAGGGCCAACACCACCACGGGCCTGCCGCCAGGCACCCGCATGATTAAAACGGCCATCAGGTTCTGGCTGAGAAAATAGCCCACCAGCAGGCCAAGCAGGGCCAGGCTGCCACTGCGCCAATTGCGCCGCACCTGGGTGAGCACGACCCCTCCCACCCGTCGTTGGGCCAGCTCCAGTCGGGTCCGTTGCCGCAGCTTCCCGGTCATCGACCTTCCAGGAGCTGGTTTAGATAGGCAAGGGTGACGCGGGTTTGGTCGCCAGCGGGACCTTGTCGCACCTTGACGGTCCCATGGGCCGGCTCCAGGGTCTCCACCACCGCCGCAGCCGCCACAAAAGCGGCGGGCGGCTCCTGCCGGGATAGGTCACTGAGGGTGACCAGGCAGGCCAGCCCCGCCGCCGTGGCCGCCGCCAGGCCGGCGAGCGAGTCTTCCAACGCAACCACGGCCCTGGGGGATCGATCGAGCTGGTCGAGGGCGAGCTGGTAGCCCTGGGGATCGGGTTTCTTGCGCGCCACATCTTCGCCACACACCCAAAAGTCAAAGGCTTCTGAGAGGCTGGGGTCCAGTCTCCCCAAGAGGGCAGCCACCGCCGAACGGGAGCTGGTGGTGACGATGGCCTGGGTGATCCCGGCAGCCTGGGCCTCAGCGATCAAGGGGGCAACCCCAGCCCTGAGGGCCAGATTGCCCTCCGCCACCCAGCTCACGTAATGCCGTTGCTTGGCCGCCATGAGGCTCTCCAGCCGTTCCTGGGGCCATGGTGCCTCCCCTTGCTGGTGCCGATAGGCCGCCAGCCGTTCGCGGCCGCCACTCACCGCCAGCAAACGGCGATAGGTGGCCCGATCCCAGTGCCATGGCAGGCCGGTCTCCTTAAAGGCCAGGTTGAAGCCATGGCGGTGGCCCTCAAATTCGGTTTCAGCCAAGGTGCCATCGACATCCCACAGCAGGGCTTGCAGACGCTGGCCCATGCCACTCCTCACCTGCACTAGTAGGGGCAGGCTAGGGGGCGCCTGGGCCCCATCAGGTCCCAAAATGCAGGACCGATTCCGTCACCGTTGCCTCCCGCCTTCGACGAGCAACGCTGGGTACTGCCCGTGGCCTTGCCAGCCCGCTCCCTGGACCCCGGGACCATGGGCAACCTGCCTCCAGAGCTCCTGGCGGTGCTGCTGCGCCGGGGCGTGGTGGCTCCCGAAGCGCTGGCGGACCTGCTGGATCCGGCGCCAGCCCCCGATCCCCTGCTCCATTTTGCCGATCTCAATCGGGCGTTGATCCGGCTGGAGACCGCCTGTCGCCAGGGGGAAGCGGTGGCGATCTGCGGCGATTACGACGCCGATGGCATGACCAGCACCGCCCTGCTCAGTGGGGTCCTCTCCCGCCTGGG
>Ga0114972_10004461_pt1 | contig 10429 bp, 9 predicted proteins | sample M_140807_EF_Meta_FD_87354 | JGI IMG/M metagenome (GOLD analysis project Ga0114972, IMG submission 87354) | Freshwater microbial communities from Lake Montjoie, Canada to study carbon cycling - M_140807_EF_MetaG | ecosystem: Environmental > Aquatic > Freshwater > Lake | place: Lake Montjoie... | reverse complement strand
CGTCACGGTTGGTAAAACTCTCCCAGCGAAATGATCGCGTAACCCGTGCATGCAGATGGGCGCCCACGATGACTCCTAAAACGGACACCATGCCCATGCTCAGTCGTTTGCTGCCATCGCTGAAATACATGAAGGCATCCAAAACCAAGGCCACGGGTGCGGTGAAGCTGAACGATTCCATACGACCGCTGGAAGTGGCAATGAAAAACTCCTCTAGCGTTTCGGGGTGTTCCACTCCATGGCCCCATACGCCCGAGGCCCACCACATGAAGGTGATCAGAAAACCAACGCCAAGTCCTGCAAGGATGTTGTTTGCACGCCAAAATTGACGGTCTTTGAAAGCCCAAAACAACAGACCCCCTCCTAAACAAAGCGCCGCAGCGGCACTGGCCACAGGAATACTGTGGCCGCTTCGGTGCGCCCACCAACTGCCCACGAAGGCCTGCGAATGGGCATCGATGAACACGGCTTCAAGCGTGTTGACACGCAAAACCCCGAGCAGCCCGCGCAGGGTAGCCAAGGCAACAACGGCCATGACCAAAAGAACAACCAGCGATTTGAGATTACCCGAGCCCAGCCGAACCAAGGCCTTGGAAGCACAACCAGAGGCCAGAACCATCCCCACCCCGAACGACAAGCCCCCTGCAAGCGCAGACAGCCAAAGCATCTTGTTTGAAGCGTAAATGGTCTGCAGGGGATTGATCCATCCAGCAAAGTGCATGGCTGCAAAACCCAAAATACTGACTGCTGCAGCCAAAGCCCATTGGCGCAGGCGCGTTGCGTCGTGCATCAACACCAGGTCACTGATGGCGCCCATGGTGCAAAAGTGCGTGGCATGAAACAACGCGCCCAAAGCGGTAGCAAGGACAAACGCCAGAATCAGCACCCCCAGGGTGGTTGAGGCCAATTGCGAGGCGTCCATTGGCTGCTTACTTCAAGCGGGTCAAGCGTTCCTTAGCGACTTGCGCGGCTTCAGAGTCGGGATAGGCACTGACCAAATCTTCCAGCGTCTTGCGAGCGGCCTTCAGGTCTTTGAGTTCAATCTGGCAATTGGAGATGGCCAGTATCGCTTCCGAGGCGCGAGGGTTAGTGGGAACCAAACTCAGCATGCGTTTAAAGCTACTCAAAGAAGCGGCATAGTCTTTGTTGGCATATTGCGCATTGCCCAACCAAAAAAGAACCGAAGGCAAGTAGCCGCTGCCCGGATAGCGTTGACTGAAACCTGTCAAGACCGATTGAGCCGCGACAAAATCGCCTTTGCGAAAGACGGCCATGACGGCATCGTAGTCGCGCTTTTCTGAAGGGTCCACCAAAAATTCTGCACCGTCCAAACTTACTTTGACAGGGTCAAATTTGCGCAAACGATCTTCTACGCCCAATTGAACGTCCTTTTGGCGTTGCTGCAATTGACTTAATTCTCGAATCAGTTGTTCGTTGGTCCCGCGCAACTTGGCTTGCTCACTCCTGAGGGTTTCAATTTGCCCCTGTAAATCCAACAATGCGCTGCGTAATTTTGAAATTTCATCCGATTGAATTTTGCTTTGCGCTAAGCCAGAACTACTGAGTTGCTCAAACCTTTGACGCAAATCCAAAATCGCACGTCGCGCGTCGTCGTCCTCAAACAAGCCCGCGTGCGCCACAGACTGAGATAAAAAAAGCGCAACAAATATGCAGCGACTCCAAATCAAGGTTTTGGCCATGGCAGTGTCAGTATTTAATTTCTACGCGGCGGTTTTTCGCCAGAGCGGACTCGTCCATACCCGAGTCGGCAGGCTTTTCTTTGCCAAAACTGACGGCTTCGATTTGAGAATCACTGACGCCCAACAAGGTCATGGCACGGCGAACCGACTCCGCCCGCTTTTGACCTAAGGCCAAGTTGTATTCGCGTCCACCTCGCTCGTCGGTATGGCCTTCCAGCATCGCTTTGTTTTGCTTGTTGGCTTGCAGGAATTGGGCATTTTTTTCAATGACGGCGCGTGCTTCAGGCTTGAGGGTGAAACTGTCGTAGTCAAAAAATACAATGTTGGAGCCTGTCGGTCCTGCTTTGCTGACCGCACTTTTTTCGGTCATAACACCCGCCACACTGTTCTGACCGACCGCGCTACCCACGCCAATAACAGGGGCGTTGAGTTGATTGTTCACAGCGGTGGCTGATTTATCCTCCACGGGGACCTCATTGAGCTTGACGCCAGAGGAGCATGCGCAGAGAGAGGCAATAGCAACAGCCATTGAAATAGAGCGAATCAACATAAAAAACTCCTGAAAATCAAAAATCAAAAATCAAAAAACAAAAACTTCAACAGCTTCAATTTCGGAAAGGACCCCAATCGGGCTCACGGATGTCACCACTTTGCCCCGCGAGTCGTGCCTTTATTTTTCCATCTAAGGTGCTGGTCATCAAAGCTTCTCGGCCTTGGACTTGAGTGGCATACACCACCAATTTACTGTTAGGTGAAAAACTGGGTTTTTCGTCAGCCGTCGTTTCACTGATGCTGGAAGTTTGGCCAGAAGACAAATCCATCATCTGAAGCTTGAATTGTCCTCCAATCCTGGAGACGTAAGCCATCCAGCGACCATCCGGGCTGATGGTCGGAGAAATATTGTAGGTTCCTGCAAAAGTGACACGCTCAGGGTTCCCGCCGGACAAGGGCATTTTGTAGATTTGAGGTGACCCCCCACGGTCGCTGACAAAATAGAGCAGATTTGCGTCTGGCGAAAAAGCAGGCTCAGTGTCAATCCCGTTGGACTGTGTGAGGCGACGCGGTTCTCCGCCTTCGACATTGATTTGGAAAAGCTGAGAACCCCCGTCACGACTGAGTGTTGCCACCAAGGATCGACCGTCTGGGGACCACGTCGGTGCACTGTTCGAGCCCCTAAAGTTGGCTGCAACCCTCCGTTTACCGGAAGCCAGTTCGTGGGTATAAATGACTGGTTTTTTGGACTCAAATGAAACGTAAGCCAAATGGCTTCCAGAAGGGGACCAAGAGGGCGAAATGATCGGCTCAGGGCTGGCCAGAGCCGCTTGAGCACCCTCGCCGTCTGAGTCTGCCACCCACAGGGTGTAACGTGCAGCGGTTTTGGTGACATACGCAATGCGAGTGGCAAAAACACCTTTGTCACCTGTGAGTTTTTCGTAAATTTGGTCGGCCAGGCGGTGTGCAGACAAACGCAAATCAGCCGCCGTCACCACCTCTTTGTATTCCCCACGCAATTGGCCTGCAACCACATCCCAAAGTCGAGCCCGAATGTCATAGCGTCCATCGGCAAGGCGTGTCAGGCTCCCAGCGACCAAGGCATCCGCATTGCGCTGACGCCATTGGCTAAAGTCAGGGCTCGAAGACTCGTCCATGATCTCTTGTTTGCCATCGATTGCCCGGAACTGCCCACTGCGCTCCAAATCGGCCAACAAAATGGCTGATACTTTTTGAGGCGCGGAATCCTCCCCTTTGAAGGGGGCCACAGCCAAAGGCAATTGGGTTAAGCCCACGCCCGTGACCTCCACCCTGAACTGGGCGTGTGCCGTCAAGTGCGTCAACGGCCATAAAAGGACCGCCAAGAACAGAGGCAAAAAGGCCCTGAAAGAACAAGCCAGCGCAAAGGCTGAACGTGTTGAGAAAAAGAACAGACGTGCTGCAGAGTTCATACCACCTGGGTCAAAAACCTGAAAATGTACCAATCCCCGATCGTACACGCTAGAAACCTGTTTTCAAGCTTGCGTAAAATCATCTGAAATGACAGAACCCACGCCAAGCGCCCCGCCCCCCACTCCTGCACCCCTGTTGCACCGTTTGACACGATTGATACCGTATTTCGGTCAACAGCGCTGGGTCTGGTTCGCAGGCATTTTGGCGACGGTGGTGGCTGCAGTTACCGAGCCCTTGATCCCTGCACTTTTTCAGCCCTTGCTGGACAAGGGATTCTCCAAGGGCGCGCTGCCTTTGTGGTCGGTGCCGGTGGCGGTGATCGGTATTTTTGCCATCCGAGGAGCGGCGCATTTTGTATCACAGTACAGTTTGACGCGCATTGCCAATGACGGCATGCAATTGCTGCGCAGCGCCATGTTTGATCGCTTGATGAAAGCCGAGTTAGCGATTTTCTCCAAAGAATCAAGCAGTGTCCTGTCCAACACCATCGTCTACGAAGTCCAAAACGGTGCCGGTCAACTGGTGTCCGCTTTGATTGGCTTGTCACGCGATGGTTTTTCTTTGATCGCTTTGATTGGGTATTTGTTTTTCCTGAATTGGAAACTGACTTTGGTGGTTTTTGTGGTGACGCCAGGCGTGGCATGGATCATGAAGGTGCTTTCCAAGCGTCTGTACCGCTTGACCCGCGAGAGTCAAACCGCCACCGATGATCTGGCTTATGTGGTGGAGGAAAACGTATTGGCCTACAAAATGGTTCGTCTACACCATGCACAGACAGGCCAAATAAAGCGTTTTGAAATCCTGAGCGACCGGCTGCGCGGACTTGCCATTCGATCGACGATTGCCTCTGCGTCGATGTCGCCTTTGACCCAGTTACTGGCAGCCGTGGCCTTGTCCTTGGTTCTGATGATTGCCTTGGTGCAGAGCCAGAATGGCGCTCAAGGTGCCACTGTAGGCGGATTTGTCGCCTTCATCACGGCCATGCTGATGTTGATCGCCCCCATCAAACGCCTGGCTGATGTGGCCAACCCGATCACCCGCGGATTGGCTGCTCTTGAGCGAGGTTTGCAGTTGATGGAAGATGTGGCTTACGAAGCCCAAGGTCACTATGCACCGGCAGAGATGAAGGGCTCGAGCTCAGACTCTGGCGTTATCGAATGGGTGGATGTCAGTGTTCAATTTCACGCTGAGGCCGCTCCCGCCTTGGAGGCGGTTTCACTGAAAGTTCAACCTGGGGAGTCCGTGGCCTTTGTGGGCCCATCAGGCTCAGGAAAAACCACCTTGGCCAACCTGCTGCCCCGCTTTGTATTGCCCAGTCAAGGCCAGATTTTTTTGGGCGGCCATGATGTCAGTGAATGGCAACTGTCTGCCCTTCGCCAGCAAATAGCGATGGTCAGCCAGGATGTGGTGATGCTCAACGACACTGTGGCAGCCAATGTGGCACTGGGCCAGTCTGTCGACGAAGACAAGGTCATTGCCTGTCTGACCGCGGCCAACCTCTCGGAACATGTGGACCGGCTGCCTCAGGGCATGCACACCCTTCTGGGACACAACGCCACGCAACTGTCTGGCGGGCAACGCCAGCGCTTGGCCATTGCCCGAGCGCTTTACAAAGACGCCCCCATTCTCATTCTGGACGAAGCCACCTCGGCTTTGGACAATGAATCGGAGCGACTGGTGCAAGATGCCCTGCAACGCCTCATGAAAGGTCGCACGACGCTGATCATTGCCCACCGACTGTCCACCATTGAGCATGCGGATCGGATCGTGGTCATGTCCCAAGGCAAGATCGCAGAGCAAGGCACTCACCAAGGCCTGTTGGCCCAAGGCGGTGCCTACGCCCGTCTGCATCACAAAGCTGAAATTGAAGTTTCCGCCGCTTGATTGCGGCGCCTTGATGGCACCCCTCAAAGCAACACGACGTCGTATTCTTCAGGCCCCATGGCCGACTCGCTTTGCAGTGAAATGGGTTTAGCGATGAAGTCCGACAGGGCGGCCAAATGCTGGCTTTCTTCGTCCAGCAGCAGCTCAATCACAGAGGGTCTGGCAATGATGCGAAATTCTCTTGGATTGAATTGCTTGGCTTCACGCAAGATCTCCCGCAAGATGTCATAGACCACCGTGCGGGTGGTTTTGACAATGCCTTTGCCCTGGCATGAGGGACAGGGCTCGCACAGCAAATGTGCCAAGGACTCGCGCGTGCGTTTGCGCGTCATCTCCAACAAACCCAGCTGAGAAAAACCACCCGCCATCGTCTTGACCCTGTCGCGGGCCAATTGCTTTTTAAACTCGGCCAACACCGCCTCTTGGTGTTCAGTTCTGCTCATGTCAATGAAGTCCACAATCACAATGCCGCCCAAGTTGCGCAAGCGCAACTGACGCGCAATGGCCTGAGCGGCTTCCAGATTGGTTTTGAAAATCGTGTCATCAAAATTACGGGCCCCCACATAAGCGCCCGTATTCACGTCGACGGTGGTCAGCGCCTCGGTTTGGTCCACGATCAAATAACCGCCTGATTTGAGATCGACCCTGCGACCCAGTGCTTTGGCTATTTCTTCGTCAATCGCATACAAATCAAAAATCGGCCGCTCCCCCTTGTAGAGTTGCAGTCGCTCGGATGCCGAGGGCATGAATTCTTTGCTGAAGTCCATCAGCTTTTGAAACTGTTCACGTGAATCGATGCGTATGGACTGGGTCGCCTCACCCAACAAGTCGCGTAAAACACGTTCTAGCAGCGTCAGGTCTTGGTGCAGCAATGACTGCGCTGGCAATCGAACAGAGGCGTCCTTGATGCGTGCCCAGGTCTTGCGCAAGTAGCCAATGTCGTCGCCCAAGTCCTGGTCGGTGGAGTCTTCGGCATTGGTGCGCAAAATAAAACCACCCCCCGCACTGCCTACCAAAGACTGCAAGCGTGCACGCAATTGATCGCGTTGATCCGTAGGGATTTTTTGCGAAACGCCAATGTGATCGTCTTGGGGCAAGAAAACCAAATGCCGACCGGCAATGCTGATCTGCGTCGAAAGTCTCGCGCCTTTGGTACCCAAGGGGTCTTTGATGACTTGCACCATCAAGGCCTGACCTTCAAACACCTGTCGTTCAATGGGCACCAAGGGCTGATGACTGCGCGCGACCTGGGGGGGCTCCCCCTCAGGTTGACGCTGCCACACATCCGCCACATGTAAAAAGGCCGCCCGCTCCAGGCCAATATCGATAAAGGCAGACTGCATTCCCGGCAATACCCGCGCCACCTTGCCTAAATACACGTTTCCCACCAAGCCACGCTCCAAGGTGCGCTCCACATGAAGCTCTTGGACGGCCCCGTGTTCAACCACCGCCACACGGGTCTCTTGTGGCGACCAATTGATCAAAATATCTTGTTGCATAGCGGTCTCAGCGTTTTTTGCGTTTTCAGCAACGCATGCCCACTTGTCGTAACAACACAGCAGTTTCATGCACTGGCAAGCCCATGATGCCTGAATAACTGCCATGAATGCCCGATATGTGGGCCGCTGCGAGGCCTTGGACGCCATAAGCTCCGGCTTTGCCCATGGGCTCACCACTGTCTACATAAGCCTTGATCTGTGCCCGAGACATGGCCGCAAATGTCACCCGCGACAAGGACACGGTACAAAGGCGTTTACGGCCCGACTGGATGGCGACGGCGGTCAAAACCCGGTGGGTCTGACCCGATAAGGATTGCAGCATGCGCAGGGCATCTCGGGCGTCAGCAGGTTTGCCTAAAATTTCCCGGCCTAAGGCCACTGTGGTGTCTGAACAAAGCACCGGCGCCGCAGGCAGTTGGCGGTCTTTCATGCGCAACACGGCCGCATCGAGCTTGAGTGCGGTCACACGTTTCACGTAATGCAAGGGGGACTCACCCTGAAGCGCAGCCTCTAAAGACTCTGCGTCTTCATCTGGCGCCGGCAATAGCAGCTTGTGCAGGACACCGATTTGGTCCAACAACTGGCTGCGGCGAGGGCTTTGAGAAGCCAGATAGAGAAAGGACGTCATGAATCAACCCTTGATTGCAAATAAGAACTTTACTCGCGGTGGTAAGGATGGTTGGCGTTGATGGACCAAGCGCGGTACAACTGCTCAATCAACAGCACACGGGCCATCGCGTGGGGCAACGTCATGTCTGACAGTCGAATACGTTCGTGCGCCGCTTGTCTAAAGGCCGGCTCCAGTCCGTCTGGCCCGCCAATGACCAGCGCCACATCGTCACCCTCGAGTTGCCAGTTTTGCAAACGGGCAGCGAGCGCCTTGGTTGTCAGGGAGGTTCCGCGCTCGTCCAAGACAACAATGCGGCACCCTTTGGGAATGGCCTCTTCGATGCGTTGGCGCTCAGCGGCATACAAGGTTTCAAGGGATTTAGAACCACGAGGCTCGGTTTTGACTGTTTTGAGCTCGACCTTGAGTTCAAAAGGAAAGCGCTTGGCATACTCATCCCAAGCGGTTTGCGCCCAATCCGGCACACGCTGGCCGACCGCCACGATCAGCAGCTTCATGCGATGGCTCAGGCTTGACGCGGGGCTGCCTTTTTGGCCGGTGCGCGTTTGGCAATGGGTTTAGCAGCAGACTTAGCGGCTGATTTGGCAGGGGTCTTTTTAGCGGCCCTAGAAGGCGCATTGACCTTGACCATTTTCAGGGGCGCCTTGACTGCGGGCTTGGCAGTTGTTGGGGCGCTGAATTTGGCACTGGTCGTTTTGGGGTTTGAGGAGTTGGCAGAGGACTTTGCAGAGGTCTTTGCAGCGGATTGGGTTGCTGGCTTGGCTGTGGTTTTGCTGACCGCTTTGGCAGCTGTTTTGCCCGCAGGTTTAGTTGCAGTTTTAGTTGCAGTTTTGGTAGCAGGTTTTGCAACGGCCTTTTTAGCACTGGAGCGGCCTGGCATCTGGGCCTTCACCGGCTCGGGTTCAACGCGCCTTGGCGCTTTGCCTGCGTGATTGACTCTGTCCGACTTGGCGGCACCACTGTGGCCTGCAGCCTCCATTGGTTTTGGCGCTCCCAGCTTCAACCGAACGGGTTTGTCGCCCCAAAGCTCTTCCAGGTTGTAATAAGAACGGATGGTCGGTTGCATCACATGCACCACCGCGCTGCCGCAATCCACAATGATCCACTCGCCGTTGTCTTCACCTTCCATGCGGGGCTTAGGAAAGCCCGCTTCACGCACTTTGTCACGCACGCTTGCCGCCAAAGCTTTGGTCTGCCGGTTCGAGGTACCAGAGGCCACCACCACCCGCTCAAACAAAGCCGACAGGTGTTCGGTGTCAAACACCTGAATGTCTTGCGCTTTCACATCTTCAAGTGCGTCCACAATGGCGCGTTGGAGTTTGGTGACGTCTTTTTTGGCAGCGGTATCGTTCATCGGGCAGTCGGGTAAAGGTGGTTTTCTTGAATATAGCTTGCAACGGCATCGCAGACCAGTGCATCAGGGGGTTGGCCCGACGCCACGCGCGTGCGGATGTCGGTGGCGCTGTGCGGCATCAGGGGGAGCACAATGGCACGAAAATCCCCTTGAATAGCAGGATCCTTATCCTGCGAACGCGCTTGACTTTGCGTCAATGGTAAATCGGGAGCATCACGCTCAGCGACAACAATTATAGCCAATCGATAGATTGCCTCTATTTCATGCCAAGTGTGCAAGGACTTGGCCTGGTCTGCGCCCATCACCAAGAACAATTGGGCCGCTGGATTTTCTTGGGCCAACTCGCGCAAAGTTTCCGCGGTGTAGGTCGGGCCTGGGCGCCGGATCTCACGGTCATCGACCCTGGACTTGGGCAAGTCATGAAAGGCCAGACGCGTCATGGCCAAACGGTGATGGGCTGGGGTCAAGGCTCGGTCCTTATGCCAGGCTTGACCGGTTGGGAGAATCAGCAAGCTGTCTAACTCAAGTTGCTCCACAGCGGCTTGCGCCAAGGCCCTGTGGGCCAGATGCGGTGGATCAAAGGCGCCGCCGTATACGCCCAGACGTGTAAGCCTAGCGTGGTCTGAGACGCTCACACCCAGTCCTTGGGAACCAAAAAGTAGTTCACAAGCTGTGCCTCAGGGGAGCCTGTCAGCGACTGGTGCTGATAGGACCAACTGACCAAGGGAGGCATGGACAACAGTATCGACTCCGTGCGCCCACCTGATTGCAAGCCAAAGTGGGTGCCACGGTCCCAGACCAGGTTGAACTCCACGTAGCGACCTCGGCGATACAACTGAAAGTCTCGTTCTCTTTGGCCGTAGGCCATGTCCTTGCGACGCTCAACAATCGGCATGTAGGCCGTTAAAAACGCATCGCCTACGCTTTGCAGCATTGCAAAACTCTGCTGCATGCCGAGTTCAGAAAAATCATCAAAGAAGATGCCGCCCACGCCACGTTGTTCCTGTCGGTGTTTGTTGCAAAAATAAGTGTCACACCACGCTTTAAAACGGGGATGTAAATCTCGACCGAAGGGCGACAGGGACGATTTGCAGGTCTGGTGAAAATGAACCGCATCTTCCTCAAAGCCGTAATAAGGCGTCAGGTCCATACCACCGCCAAACCAAGCCACCGGCGGCAAGCCTTCGGGCTTGGCCACAATCATCCGAACGTTCATGTGCACGGTGGGCACATAGGGATTGCGCGGATGGAAAACCAGGGACATGCCCATCGCTTCAAAGGGCGCCCCTGACAATTCAGGTCGGTGCGCGGTGGCCGAGGGCGGCAGTTTGGGCCCCGTCACATGCGAAAAGCCGCACCCTGCCCGCTCAAACACCGCCCCCCCCTCCATCATCATGGTGATGCCATTGCCTTGCAAGGG
>Ga0114972_10004460_pt1 | contig 10429 bp, 7 predicted proteins | sample M_140807_EF_Meta_FD_87354 | JGI IMG/M metagenome (GOLD analysis project Ga0114972, IMG submission 87354) | Freshwater microbial communities from Lake Montjoie, Canada to study carbon cycling - M_140807_EF_MetaG | ecosystem: Environmental > Aquatic > Freshwater > Lake | place: Lake Montjoie... | reverse complement strand
TGATTTAACTTTTGTGAGTTCAGCTGATGGTTCGCCACTTCCGGGCGCTAAGGTTTTGTACCAGACGGTTGGCGATAAGTTTGTAATAACCTATGACAGTGTTCGCTTCTGGAACAACGGAGCAACTGGAGATCCGGTAACTGAAACCAGTGGATTGAACACATTTCAAGTTGTGCTTGATGCAGCAACCAACAACATCAATGTAAATTATAAAAGTTGTACTGGTCCGGCTTTCACAGGAAGCACAGGAGTTGTTACCATGGGTATGGAAAATATCACTGGTGGCTTGGGTCTTCGCTGGCGCAGACTTACCTCAGGAACTTTCAATACACTTGGACTTCCTGCGGCCAATTCAGCTACTGTGGTTCGTTATCCAGCCGCTTCAACCTATTCTTTTATCGATGTTCAGGCCAAGGCAGTTTTTTATTCTGATAATAAAGGTGGTGCAGCATTCACTTCCATTCCTAAAACCATTGAGGCGTATGTGAAAAATGCTGGAACCGTTAAAATTTCTACTCCTTGTACTGCCCGTGTTTTGGTTTCTGATATCAACGACAATGCCATTTACAACCAAAGTGTAATTCTCGATTCACTCGGTCAGGGAGAACAAAGACTTGTTAGTTTCCCAATTCAGCTTGAGCCAGGTGATACTGCCGGTAGATTTAAAGTGCGTTTGAGTACTTCTATGTCTGGCGACCAGTATGCCAATAACAACCAGGTTTTTACCAAGCTTATCGTTTTGGATTCTACCCAAGGCTCAGTTGATTTGAAGTTTACTGCAGCCAATCCTGGAACAGTTACAGATTCAAGGCAGTCTGCAGGTGGTATGATTTTCGATGCTCCTTACCAGCCAATGGTTGTTTCTCACATTACAGCAGATTTGATTTGGCCAGACATCGATGGATGGGCTGCTGCCAACATTCCAGGTGTTCAGGATTCCCTTACCAACACTCGCATTGAAGTTTATTTGGGAGACGGACCAGGAGGAAGCCGTGGCTCTTTGATTGATAGCTTTACCATTGCCAATGATACGGATTGGAATGCAGAAGTGATTGGGGAAGAAATGGGTGCCACAGGTAATTTGTTGAATAAAATAATTCGTTTCAAGCACCAACTTCCTGTTCCATTCTGGTGGGAAACCAATCAAAGAATTTATGTGGGTGCAATTCACAACTTGAAGACCAATTTTATCTGGAATGCACCTTATGCTGAGATTTACCCAGTAGGTACGCCTGCTTCAGGTCGTTGCCTTGAAATCACCGCAGGTGTTTGGGGTGAAAATCGTGGAAAGGATTCCTTAGACATTGCACTTGGTATCGTTGGAAATCCAATTGTGCCTGCTACAATGACCATCACAACATCCAACAATACTGTGTGTGGTACAGAAGTTTTTGATGTTCCTTTTACCGTTACCGGTGGGCCTTTTGAATCAAGTAACATTTTCAAACTTGAACTTTCTCAGCCAAACGGATCCTTTGTAAATGCTACCACTTTAACAACACTTGCAGGCACAACTGGAGGAACTTTCAATGTATCGCTTCCAGTTGGAGTGCTTCCAGGAACAGGTTACAAACTACGGGTGGTTTCTTCCAGCCCTGTTTTTTCAGGTACTTCTTCAAATCTATTTGTAGGTCCGGCAGCTCAGCCAACAAGCATCTTGGGATTATCCCGTGTTTGTCCTTCCGACTCTGCTATTAGTTTCTCCGCCAATGGTTCGCCAAATGCAACAGCATTTACATGGACACTTCCTTCTGGTGCTAGTTTCTCTACAGCCGATTCACTTCGTGAAATCGGTGTTGATTTCGGTCCTGCGGTTACAGGTCAAATTACAGTCTCTGCCCGCAATAAGTGTGGAGCAAGTGCAGCAACTGCAAAAGACCTTTCTGCAAATTCAGTTAGTTTCACTTCTAACGGAAGTTTGCTTACTGCCACAGGCAGCACAGGAGTTGTTGCTTATACCTGGTATTTCAATGGCAGCCTTATTCAGGGAGCAAATTCATCTACTTATGCATTGACAGAAAGTGGAGTTTATTGTGCAGAAGCAACCTTCCAGGGTGGATGTACAGTAAAATCTGAGTGCCAGACCATTACATCAACCGCTTCTGCTCTTGCAGCTGCAGATGGAATGACTGTATTCCCGAATCCAGCTGGTTCAACTTTGAACATCCACCTTGGTGATGCAGCCATCTTCAGTGGTCAGATTGCGATTCGCAATGTTCTTGGACAAATCATGGAAAACATCAACCACACTTCAGGAATGACTGGAATTGATGTTTCATCTTGGCCTTCAGGCATCTACTTTGTTACTGCCGGCCTTAAAAATGGTGGCAGCATCCAGAAAAAGGTGCGCATCGGAACTCGCTAAAAAATGTAACCAATAATGGGGAAGGCCAAAAGCCTTCCCTTTTTTTATATGAAGAATTCAAACTTTTATCTGCCTTTATTTTTCTTTCTGCTGACGATGGTATCCTGCAGGGATGTGCGGGAAACCCGTGAATATCTTGAGGTTGCTATGGACAGAGATTCCTTGGCAGAAGCATTAGAATCCAGAGAAAAAGAAATCTTGGATTTTTCTGTTGAGTTTGAAAAAATCGAAAACAACCTGCTTGCTATTGACAGCAACAAGGCCAAAATCCTTGTGATGCATGATAAGAATGATTTTCAGGGTCGTCGCGACAGGATTAATGCCTTGATTGCAGACATCTATATTGCCCTTGATCAAAATGAATCTGCCATTCAAATTCTTGAAAGGCGTTTGGCAGCTGAAAAATCCAGAAATGATTTTGCCAAAGTTGTGGTTGTCCTCCGGAAATCCCTCAAGGAAAAGGTTGAGGAAATTCAAAAACTGGAGAAAGAGATTTCTGACCTTAGGTTGCAAGTGAACAACCTGAAAGAGGCCATTGCTTTTAAAGAAAGTTTACTGGCTACTAAAGATACTTTGCTGGCTCAAAATGAAGCCAAAATTCGGAAGCAACAGGCGCTTTTGAGTGAAAAGGAACAACAATTAAACCGCGCTTACCTGATCAAAGGAACCACCAAGGAGCTGATTAAAGCTGGAATAGTAATCCGGAAAGGTGGAATCCTTGGACTTGGTGCTGTAAAAGTTATGGGACAGAAAGTGCCGGCTACCAACCTTCAGGTTGTCAATTCCAAGACAGACAAAATGGTGCTGATCGGACCTTACACAAAGCGGCGGGTTATATCCAATCATCCTTCAGATTCGTATTTCTTCGTTGCCAGAGATGGTCAGTTGTACATCAAGATTTCATATCCTGACCGCTTCTGGAGCTTGTCGAAATATCTGGTGATTGCACTGGATTAGGCGGATAATCGCTTAAGTCCTGCTGAGAAATTTTCGGGGCTATTCTAAAGAATTTGTTTTAGAAAACGAATCTATCCAAACTTTGAAAACGCTGCCGATTTTATGAATTCCGGAAGAAGGCACTGATAAGTGTCCAACAAGGATGGGTTTTTCCGGTTCAGAGAGTCTAAAATTTGAAGAATTTTAACAGGGCCAAATTTTGACACTACTTCTTGTATTTTCTTTTCGCCAGAGTAAATCTTTTTCATTTCTGCTGGATTGGTTTCAGGATGGAATTGAGTGGCTACCCAAAACGGCGAAATACGCAAAGCCAGAAGGGCCTGTTCTGCGCCTGCTGGTTCAGGATTAAGTTCCTTTGCGAGAATCTTGATACCCAATGATTCCATTTTTTCAAGATCAGGATGGACGCATTGCCAGTTCCGGTTTTCCACAATATAAAATGGATCAGGAAGTTTATTGAACAAGACATCTTCCTTGCCGGAATTTTCCAGGTTGCATTTAAAAGTTCCAAAGCAGGTTTGGGGCCTCGGAACAACCTTTGCTATATCGAAAAACCGGCAAAGAAGCTGAAATGAATGGCAAATGGAAAAGAAGAATTTGGGCTGAACGCCGGAGGCATTGTGTGCCTGGAAATTCTTGAGAAATTCGAAGTAATTGTTTTCCCAATCATGGCCAATGCCATCATGCGGATTGCCGGGACCGCCAGTGGAAATGAACAGGTCGAAATCAGATAATTTGGGCAGTTCATTCGACTCTCGCGTTTCGAAAATCTGATATGAAATGCTCAGGCCTGGAATGGTATCTGATTCGTTTTCTAAAAGTGATTTGAGGTAAATCATGCCCTGACTTTCCTGATCCCGGTACATGGAAAGGATGGCTACATTCAAATGTTGTTCTGGCATAAATGGTTAATTTACTTTGTGTGTATTATTGTTTTTCAGCCAATTCAATCAGTCGGGCGGCTTCAATCGAGTCGGCATGCGACCAGTTTGGTGATTCAATCAATCCTGCGCTTACGCACCTTTCTACTTCGTCGGCCTCAAATTGAAAACCGAAGGAATCGGTTTTTCCATCAAAAATCAAAACTTCTTTACCTGGTCTCTCCAATGAAATTTCAACGGGTCGGAACCATTGCGGCGAAAATTGAATTCGGCCTTCGGTTCCGATGATGCTCGCCACCGATGGCGTTGCGCCAAGGAAACTCGCCATTCCTTGGAAGGTTTGTTGGCCGGATGCGGATGTTCCTTGAAAAACGACCTGGGCATCCACCCCATTTTCCAGTTGAATGCTGGATGATTGAATTTTTAAACCATGCCCGAAAACCTTCATGAATAGGGCAAGCGGATAAATGCCAATGTCTTTCATGGCACCTCCACCCAATTCCGGGTTGAAATGCCTCTGGCTAAAATCTCTGGTAGCTGGATGGCCGAAATCTGCACTTGCATGCAATGGTTCTCCAATTTGGCCTTCTTTGATCCATTCAAGTGCTTTTTGGAAAGAGGGCAAGCAGCTTGTCCAAAGGCCTTCCATCAAAAAAACTCCTTTCTCTTTGGATAGGGTTGTTAGCTTCAGGCTGTCATTTAAATTTGTAGTAAGTGGTTTTTCACACAAAACCGGAATTCCATGCTGCAAACACAATTCTACATCTTGCTTGTGAAAGGTGTGAGGACGGGCTACATACACAGCATCCACAAGTCCGGAATTGATCATGCCTTCATAAGTGTCAAAGGCATTTTTTGTCCCGAATTCTGCTCCAAAACTACTGGCCCTTTCCAAACTCGAACTGGCAACAGCATTCAATATTCCGTGTTGCGAAAACGGAAGGCTGCTGGCAAACTTCCGTGCTATTCTGCCCGGACCCAGAATTCCCCATCGGAATTCTCTCTTGCCCATGCGATTCTTATTTTAAGCTTTGAACATGCTTTACAATGGCCTGAACCTCGTTTGATTTCAGATTCTTGAAACCTGGCATTACGCCTTTACCATTTAAAATAATCGAGGCTTGCTCTTCAGCACTGAGCGCAGTTATTTTTAGATTTTTTGCCCCTGAAAGTCCGGCATCGCCTTCGGCTCCATGGCAATTCTGGCAGTAATTTTCGTAGAGGGCTTTGCCTACTTCAGCCTCATTTGCCATCTGGTTGATTTCGGGTTTGGGTTTATTTTTGGAAGCCCTTTTGCCATTCATTTCCGCCAGACCATAACTTAAAATCAGAAGCACAACTGAAACAATGGCGAGAATAGGCTTTTTGCGTTTGAAGCCAATTACAGCCAGAGGAATGGACGCAAATACCATGGCAATTTTGATGTAAACTAGGGAGGTAACATTGCCGGAGTTCATCAACAGATAAATACCGGTAGCCAGAAACAATACGCTAATCAGGCGTTCTGGATGCTTGGTTGCCTTGCTTACTTTATCCAATGTTTCTTGCTTGCTGCTTGCGAGCAGATAGGTTTTTACAATATAAAGCAGTAGAAAAAGTGCTACTGAAAGAACATGGGTATGGAGTATGCCGGTGTACATTTTGATAAAAGGAATTTACTCGTTTGCTTGCCACGGCAAGGATACAAACCAAACTTCAGAATTGGCAAAAAACATTCAGCTTTTGAAAGCCGAGAACATAGTTTTCGGCGTAAATGGAAGACGCGGAAAAATTCTCGACATTCCCACACTTAGCCTGGCTGCAGGCCGAATTATTTTTGTTCTTGGGAACAACGGCGCTGGTAAATCGAGCTTGCTTTCCTTTCTGGCAGGCAGGCAATATTTGCCAGGTGCTTCCATTTGGGTGAAGGGCCGATTGCTTCCTCCACTTTCAGAAAAACTTATGCCCGGCTATCGGGGCATTGAGCTTATCCGCCAGGAACCCGATTTGAATCCGCATTTTTTGGTTGAAGAGGAACTGGAACGACATCTTCGGATTTTTGATCCCGGAACCACTGAACGCAAAAAGAAGCAATACATAAAAATGTTCCAGCTTCGCAGTTTGCTTCGGCAGAAAACTGGGAGCATTAGCGGCGGGGAGAGAAGAAGGCTTGCGCTTGCCTGCGCCATGGTGGGTGAACCTGAACTTATTTTGCTGGATGAGCCATTTTCGGATCTCGACCAGCCCGGTAGAAATCTACTGGCTAAATTGCTTTTGGAGCTCGCCGCTGAAGGAATTGCCTTTATGATTGTAAGTCACCATGGTGGGGATGCCCATTGGCTTGCAGATGAAATCTGGACTTTGGATTCTGGGCGAATCATTGAACGACTTCATAGGTTGGAAGTTGGATTTGTTCCATCTAAATTTCGTACCGCTTCTCTGCTTGGAATGAAAAATATTTTTTCCACCAAGGACTTTCCAGAAATTGAAAAAACCGGGTTTCGCAGAATTGCTTTTCCGGAGAATACTGTTTGTCCTTTCATGAAAGGAATGCAGGATTTAGGCGATTTTCAACTCATTAGAAAAAGGCAGGAAAATGGAATTCTCAATTTGATGTGGAAAGGGAAAACGGGCATTTTGTTTTCTTCGGCGATAGAAACAGAAGGCATTCAGGAAGGTGCTTCGAAAAGGCTGGGAATAAAACATCAGGATATTTTGTTTTTGAAATGATATAATTTCCAATTCGCAGAATACTTTTACCCGATACATCAGCGCAAAAAAACATTTCGATGAAAATCAACACCATTCGGAATCAATCCATCAGCATTTCGGTTGCTGCCAATGGTGCAGAGCTTCGAAGTTTGCGGCGCAACGCCGATATGCATGAATGGATGTGGCAGGCAAATGCCGAATACTGGCCAAGAACTGCGCCTGTTTTATTCCCAATTGTGGGAAAGCTCAACGAGAATATTTACAAGCATGGCAGTGATTTATTCCCAATGGGGCAGCATGGTTTTGCCCGGGATATGGAATTTACACTTGCGGACACTGGCGATGATTTTCTGATTTACAGACTTGATTCCAACGAACAAACCTTTCGGGTTTACCCATTTCATTTTTCACTGGAAATTGAATACCGACTGATTGATTCCAGCCTTGAAGTTTTCTATCGCGTTGTCAATCAAGGCAAGCAGGAAATGTATTTTTCCATCGGGGCTCATCCCGGTTTTTCTCTTGAAGGATGGCCGGCAAAAAAGTATTTTCTTGAATTTGAGAAAGACGAAAAATTATCCACCATGCGCTTGCAAGATGGATTGATAGCCGAAGGCTGTGGAAATGACATTGAACTGCAAAACCGTCGAATTGAAATTACAAAAGACCTTTTCCTAAAAGATGCGCTCGTTTTTGAGGGTCTTCAATCTACCTCGGTTGGAATTTTTCAGGAAGGCAATTCGAATGGACTTCGTTTCAATTTTTCTGGATTCCCATTTCTTGGTATATGGTCAAAACCGGGTGCGCCATTTGTTTGCATCGAGCCTTGGTATGGTCATGCAGATCCGTTTGGATTTGAGGCAGATATTTCCACAAAACCCGGCATTATGAAACTACAGGAAGGAGCGTCCTTTTCCTGCGACTATTCCATCGAAGTTTTAAACTAAGGATGAAACACTTTTTAATTTTCTGCCTTTTACTGTCTGCCAATCTGGCTTTTAGCCAGAAACAAGAGCCACTGATTTTTCATACGGACAATGAAAAGGCGAAAAATCTATTTCGTGAAGCCATAGAAATGCAGCGAATTCGTCGCTTTGATCTGGCGATAAAAAATCTTGAATTGGCCATCCGAAAAGACGAAAAGTTTGAGGAAGCCTATGCCTTGTTGGTGAAGAATTACGAGATGTTTTTGTACAAACAGAAACTAAAAGAATTGTATCCGGAAATTCTGAAGCATTTGCCTGAAAGTAATCTGGCGGGCAAAGTGCATTTGGCTTTTGCAGAGGAGAATTTTGATTCTGGAAAAATGCAAGATGCTTTAACAGAATCAAGCTTGGCCATAAAGCTATCCAGCCGAGACATTGCCATGAAAAGTCGGGCATTGCAGATTACACGCAATGCAGAATTTGTAATGGAGGAAATGAAAACTCCTGCTGAGGTCTTGGATTTACAACCCTTGAGTGAAGAGGTAGACCGTTTTCCGCTTCAGTATTTTCCAGCGATGACAGCGGATGAAAACTTCATCATTTTTACAGCGCGAAAAGGCAACCACGCATCATTTGATGAGAATATTTATGTGAGCCGCAAAATCAATGGCCACTGGATTGTGCCTCAGGGAATTTCGAACCTGATCAATACCACAGAAAACGAAGGAACCAGCTCGATAAACGCAGATGGAAGAATTCTTGTTTTTACCCGTTGCGGGTCGCCGGAAGGGCAGGGGAGTTGCGACATTTTCATCACAGAAAGAGAGGGAAATATTTGGAAACAACCCCGTCCATTGAAGGAAATCAACTCGCCTTATTGGGATTCTCATCCAAGCCTTTCAGCAGATGGAAGGAGGATTTTTTTCACATCCGCAAGACCCGGTGGTCAGGGGAGAATGGACCTTTGGTGCGCAGAAAAAGACAGCAATGAAACTTGGCAGGCACCCTTCAATTTGGGTGCGGAAATCAACACACCATTTGATGAAGAAACACCTTTCATTCATGCCAATGGCCAGACCTTGTATTTCGCATCCGATGGGCATCCGGGCTTTGGCAGAATTGACCTTTTTTCCACTTCCCGTTCAGGTAGCAGCTGGCGCAAACCAAAAAATCTTGGTCGAAGCATCAATGGAAATGGAAATGAATCAGGCCTTTTTATCACGGCAAGTGGCAAGACAGGCATGTTTTGCATAGAAGACCGACGGGATCGTGACCTGATTTCATCCCAGATTCGTTTTTTTAGCGTTCCTGCATCGATGAGAACCGGACCATCCTGTACATTTTTAAATGGAATTGTGACCGATGCCGTAAGCGGACAAAAACTGGCGGCGAAAGTTGAATTGGTGAATATGGCTACCGGTAAAACTGAGTTTTCAATGGACAGCGACAAAGACCTGGGAAGTTATACTGCCGTTCTCACATTTGGCCAGACCTATGCCATGTATGTTTCCAGGCCGGGATATTTGTTTGCCAGTTTTGCCGTTCATACAGATTCACTTCCCGATCCAAGTTTGGGCATAAAAAAGGATGTCAAACTGGAACCCATCCGCCAAGGCGCCGCCATTGTACTGAATAACTTATTTTTTGAAAGTGCAAAAGCAGATTTGCTGCCAGCCTCAATGCCTGAGTTAAGGAAAATTGCCAGACTTATGAGCCAGAATCCATCCATGAAAATTGAAGTTTCTGGTCATACAGACAACATTGGTAAGGATCCTGACAATCTCCTGCTCAGCCAAAAGCGGGCAAATTCGGTACGCGACCATCTCGTGAAGCAGGGCATTTTGGTCGGAAGAATTATTCCAAAAGGTTATGGCGAGACAAAACCACTGAACGACAATGCCGATGACTCAAAGCGACTTTTAAATCGTCGGATTGAGTTTAAGGTGTTGTAGAGTTTGAGGTGGTGGCTTGATTTTTCAAGCCAAAGGCAGTCCATAAAAAATTAGCTAATCTTGTAGTTCACGAAAAAACAGGTTTCCATGGAAGGAAATTCATCCCCAAAAATTTGGCTTTCTTCCCCCCACATGGGCGGAAGCGAACAAAAATATGTTTCTCAGGCCTTTGACACCAATTGGATTGCACCGCTTGGTCCACATGTAGATGGTTTTGAAAAACAACTTCAGGATTACCTTGGAGTTGGGCATGCAGCAGCCCTTAGTTCTGGAACTTCAGCCTTGCACCTTGCCCTAATTCAGGCGGAGGTTGGCTTGGGCGATTATGTTCTTTGCTCTTCCTTTACATTTTCTGCTTCAGCCAATCCGATTGTATATCAGGGCGCCATTCCTGTTTTTATCGATTCGGAAACCACAAGCTGGAATATGGATCCAGATCTTGCCAGAAAGGCGATTTTAGAACTTCAATCTCAAGGGAAAAACCCAAAAGCTCTGGTTCTGGTGCATCTATATGGAATGCCGGCACCGATGGAGCCATTCATGGAAATTTGCAGAGAGTTTCAAATGGTCTTAATTGAAGATGCTGCTGAAGCGCTGGGTAGCACCTGGAAAGGAAAGGCCATGGGTACTTTCGGAGATTTTGGGGTTCTTTCATTC
>Ga0114972_10004459_pt1 | contig 10430 bp, 10 predicted proteins | sample M_140807_EF_Meta_FD_87354 | JGI IMG/M metagenome (GOLD analysis project Ga0114972, IMG submission 87354) | Freshwater microbial communities from Lake Montjoie, Canada to study carbon cycling - M_140807_EF_MetaG | ecosystem: Environmental > Aquatic > Freshwater > Lake | place: Lake Montjoie... | reverse complement strand
TCAGTAGCCGGCCGGCTGCCGCAAATTGTCCCTTTTGAAGCTGGGCGTGAATATCGCTAAACGTCTGATACTGCTCCGCAGAAATCCCGGCCGGAAGCGATGGCCAAACGGGAGCCTTGACCGCCGGCTTTGCGGATGCGCCGGGTTTAGTTTGCCCGGCCGAGGTTGCGACTGGATTTTGCCAAACCATGGCCCCCATCATCAGGAGCTTTGGGAAAATCAGAATCGGCGTGATCATGCGGTTATCAACGTACCGTATGCCCCGGATGTTTCCTAGAAATTACTATCGAAATTTGAGCTTTGAACCGGCCGGAAACCGCGATTGGGGAGGGAGGCGGCCCCGGCCTGTAGGTTCACATGTATGACGCACGGTACCCGCTCAAAGTTCGTAACGCTTTTGGGGTTCACGTCCGGCGAAGCTTTAGCATGGTTTGCCCGATCTCGCGGTACATGCGACCGCGCGCGCGCAATCCCCGCCGCCATCCCATCTTTTGCTCTTTTAGCGTGTGGTGAACACCTTCTAATGGGATGCGTACAATGCGTCCTCCGTCTGCTCGGATCGATTGGTTGATCAGTACCTCCACCCCCATTCGGCATTCACCCAGACCGTCAATCGATACAAGACTGCTTCGGTGAAGGGCCCGCTGACCGCTCAGCGCCGGTGAGACGCCCTGCCCGGCATCGCTCCAAAAGCTTCCGCCCGAAAGAATTCCTACCGTCATTTCCGCTTCACCGGCAAGAATCGGTGTTGTGAGATCCCGCAAATGATCTGGGGTTACCCCCGTTAAATCCGCGTCGAGCAGAAGACAGATGCTTCCGGTCGCCAAGCGACTTCCGGCTAGCACGGCCGCTCCTTTTCCGCGATTAACGGGTAACCGGACCACATGAGCGCGTTCGCACCGCGCTGATACCGCCGCCGTGTGATCTTCGCTCCCATCATCCACCACGATGATCTCGTTAATGAAGTCACACTCTGCGACCGCGCGCACCACATGAGCGACGCGGGTTGCCTCGTTGTAGGCCGGGATCACCACCGAGATACTCATTGACTCTTCCTCATCAATTCGTCTCCATCAACTTAACCCCTTACCTTCAAATCGCGTCCGAAGTTTCCGGTAAGCGATAGCTTCTAATTTCCACCAGGCTCCCCGTATATGAAGTGGCAATTGCCCCCGATCCAATGGTAACAAATACCTACCGACGGCCCGTTCCGTATCCGGCCGCCAGCGCCGCTTGTACGGCTCATCACCCCGCAAAAAGTCGAAGGTATGGTCCCCTCTGGCGATTGCCCGCGAAATCGCTTCCGCTACCAGGGCGGTCCCCGGAGATCCTGCCACCGGGCGTACCCCCGACTGGTAAAAACCGGTCCTCCCTCCGTGCAGCATAAAGCAGGCCGCACCTACTGGCTCGCCGCTTGATTCCGCCACTAGAATCTCCACTTTTCCGGCTTCAATCCCGCGGATCACCCAATTGGAAAAGAACTGTCCCCTCCGCCCAAAAAACAGCCCGGGCAATCCACGTTTACGCCATCGTTCACGATGAAGCTTAAGCAGCACTGCTATATCATCCGTGGCGGAAGCCGAGGTCGACGCCCGAATGCTGAATTGGGTTCGACGCCGCACCTCGTACCGCAGAGATTTGGACAGCGATTGAACGTAAGCATCAAAGTCGCCACTCAACCGGAGCTGAAGGTTAGTCTCCGAGTCAATCAGGGCCGAGAGCGGAAGATGAGCCGCCCACCGGGAATCATCTGCCACCGCTGTCCACCGCGTCGGGCGGGATCGGGCGTGATCCATTAGCAATTTCCCCGCCTCTGGGTGAAAAAGAACCGGGGCGGCGGAGTCGGAAGCATCTCCCGCGAATACAGTGCCATTCCAACGCATGGGCACGGCTGCCTGCATCCGGCCATTTTCCCATTCAGTCCAAAGTTGAAATCCCCGCCCGTAGGTTGCGCGGGAGCTTTCGGCCCAATCCGGGCTCTGCGACCAACGCGCTGTCGGGTCTGCTTCGAAGACCCGTTGCCATTCCGCGCGTATTTCGGGAGTGATCTCGGAGTCCCGAATGCTGCGGAAATCGGCCATCGTGAATGTTAAGAGGCCGCAAACTCCCGAATGCTGGCCACCACGTGGTGAATATGATCGTCGCTCAAATGCGGCTGAATCGGCAAGTTCAAAATCTGCTGGCAAGCGGATTCCGTTACCGGCAGACTGCCCTTGCCGCCGCCATATTTCACGTACGGGGCATGGTAGTGGATCGGCACCGGATAGTAAATCATGCTGTCCACTTCGCGAGACTTCAAAAACGCCTGCAGTTCATCCCGCCGCTCGGTCAAGATGCTGAATTGGTGCCAAGTGTGATTGTTTCCGTCCAGAACCGTCGGTAGCGTGATCGGCAGATCGGCCAGATCGCGAAAATAGATATCGGCCAACTGTTGCCGGCGCTGATTCCAAGCTTCCAGCTTTTGTAGCTTAATTCGTAGCACTGCCGCCTGAATTTCGTCTAGCCGAGAGGTGTAACCGAGGTAATCGTAGTAGTACCGCTCTCGCCCCATCCCGTGGATCCGCATCGATCGGCACCGCTCGTTTACGTCATCGCGATTGGTGATGATCATGCCCGCATCGCCCGCGGCCCCTAAATTCTTAGTGACGTAGAAGCTAAAGCCGCATCCCAGCCCAAATTGCCCGGCAAACTGCCCCCGATGGTGTGAGTCCATAGCCTGCGCGCCGTCTTCCAGCAACAGCAACCCATGGCGATCGGCAATTTCCTTAATCTCCTCGATTCGGCAAAGCTGTCCGAACAGGTGAACCGGCAAAATCGCCTTGGTGCGGTGCGTAATCGCCGCTTCAATCCTGGCCGGATCTAGACCAAAACTCTCCGTCTCCATATCCACGAATACGGGAGTAGCGCCGGTCTGAACCACCGTTTCCACGCTGGCCACAAACGTGAAAGCGGGCGTAATCACCTCGTCGCCTTCGCCAATCTCCAGCGCGTCCATCAGTATCCGCAATGCATCGGTGCCATTGGCAACTCCGATCCCGTGCTTCACGCCGTGGCGGTCGGCAATCTCGCGCTCCAGCGAATTGTGGTTTGGCCCCAGTACGTACGCCCCGCTACTTAGGACGCTTTGCACCGCTTCGGTCATGGACGCGGCTAGGTCGTCGTACTGAGCTTTGATATCGTAGAAGGGAACGCGCATTAAGGTTGTCGCTCGATTTAATCGCTAAATCGTCTACGTAAATTGTGACAGAGCGCGCGCAGGGGCGCTAAGCCGCTTTTCGGCGACTGACCGTTAGACCCGCTTCCAAAGGTGCGTGCCCACCAGTTTGCCCAGCGAAATCGGTAACCCATCCAGCTTCTGCCGGTCCTTGGAGGGCTTCAGCAGAATCTCTTTGCCGTAGGTGTCACGAATGTCCAGACTGGGGATGTATGCCTTGTTTGGGTCTCTCATGTCGGCTCCCCCAAAGTCGTCAATTTTGAATCCCTTTGGCTTCAGCGTTATTCGGTCTTCGCCCCGAGAATTTTTTGTCACCGCCCAAGTGCCGTCAATGTCAATCACCACCTGCTCGCCTTCCAAGTGCAGTTTGAAAGAATCCCGCGTGGCATACAGCATCAGGTACCCCTCCATCGTATATCTCTTCAGCGGCAGCGAAGCTTTGCCCAATCTTGGCGCCGTAAACCCCGCCCGCTTCGATTCCGTCTCGTCGATGTAGAACCCACCGTCCCACTTTCCAAAGTAGGGCATCATCTCCCGATGTTGCTGACACCCGGTCAGGGAAGTCAATAGGAACAGAAAAAGGCCAATCGTCTGACCCGGTAATGACATTTTCTTCATGTGCCCCGCGTATCTCCAAACAGGTCAATCTGCCACCGGGGGGTGAGACGCCACCCGCGCTCAATGGCGTATGGAACCAAAATCTTCGCCCGTAGGTGCAATGTCTCCGCGTCCCGGCCCTCCGCCATCAGAAGCACCCTACTATCTTCCACCGCCCCCACCGCCCTTAAAAACTGTTCAATCTCCTTCAGATCGGTCACCGATTGCACGACAAATTTCAGCTGGTACTGATACTTGGAAATCAGCGACCGCACCACCTCGGGTCGATTTCGTGTCGCCTCGTGCCGAGACCGCCACGGCTCCTCCAACGGCGTAGAGTTCGACATCTTCGGACTAATCGACACCAGTTCACACGGCAAGTCGCGGTCAATTGTTCCCGCCGTCTCAATCGTAATCACATGCCCGCGCTCCGCCAGCGCTTCCGCCAATGGCACCACATCGTGAAAAAGCATCGGCTCGCCGCCCGTTATCACCACGTGGGAAACGTTAGTCGCAACCTGCGCCAAGATCTCGCCGACTTCCATGGTCGGCCCCTCGGGGTTCCAACTCGCATAAGGCGTGTCGCACCAACCGCACCGGAGATTGCACCCGCTGATCCGCACAAAGGTGCTTGGCGTGCCTACCCATATTCCCTCGCCCTGGATGGACGTGAATATCTCGGCGATTCGAAGCACCCCTCTATTGTGAAGCACCGATGGCCCGACACATAGGCCAGCGCTATCGACGAGAAACCAAGTGCCGTACGCCGTAAGCAATCGGCGCCAACGCCAGCGCCGCCAGCGACCACTGCACCACCTGCGCCCCTTTCCCTTCGCCAGCGCTCTCTTGCACCTGATTGATCATCCCAAAAATAACGACCGCAATCGGCAAGACACTCACCAAAGCCAGGCCCACGTTTCCTCCCGGAATGCGGTAGGGCCGCGATCGCTCCGGCTCACGGATACGGAACACAATCAAAGCGGCAAATTCTAGTGCGAGCGCGGCGGAGTATAGAACCACGTCCACAATCGCGAGGTCAGTAAACGAGCTGAAACTCAACACGGAATACACCGCGGCACTCGCCAGAATCGCGACGTACGGCGTCCCGAATCTCGGATGCAAACGCGCAAAAGCCGCCGGAAGATACCGGTCACGCGCCATCACAAAAGGCAGTCGCGATGCCGTCAACAACATCGCGCTAAACATTCCCAGCGAACTCAAAACCCCGCCCAAAACGAACAGATAACCCAACCAAGGACCCGCCGCCCTGCGCCCAATTTCCGTCCAAACACCCTCTTCCCACGCCGCCGGATCCCGTAAATAAACCGCGCCAATTGCGGCGGGGAGTAGATACGCCAGCGTGATAATCGGCATGGACCAGGCCAGCGCCCGGGGAAAAGTCGCCCGCGGATTCTCCACTTCTTCGGCAATCGTCGAGACGTTATCCCACCCCAGGTAATTCCACATCACCACAAATAACCCCGTCGAAAATCCCTGACTAACCGAGGTCCCCGTCGGTACAAACGGAGTCACGAACGCCATCGGATCCTGCAGCCACTTCGGCAACCCCACCGCCACCAAAATCACGAACGGCAGTAGCAACCCAACGGCCATGATTCGCGCGAATTTGCCCACCGGCACCGCCCCTTTCAGATTCAAATACGTGAAAGGAATGATGGCCACCAGCCCGATCCCCCACTTCATCCAAACGTTCATTCCCCCCGCCGGTTCAAAACCACTCAGCTTAAACAGCGACTCCACATATTCCGCAAATAGCACCGGGTATATCGCTGCGTCCACCCACGAGTACATCCAGCTCCAGGTGGCACAAAGAAACCCGGCAAATGGCCCCAGGGCCTGCTTCACCCATTCGTAGTAGCCACCTTCCTTCGGTATCGCCGCCGTCAATTCCGCCGTCATCATCGCCGAAGGAATTGCCCAAACAATCGGCGTCAGCAGGATCAAAAGCAACCCTAGTCCCAGTCCCGAAGCCATCACCGGCTCCAGCCCGTACGGCCCGCCACTTACAGCAAAAAAGATCGTCGAAACGAGGAGCGGCAGCGAGAGACGGCGATTCATGTTGCGCGGAAAGCGCGCCTACATAGCCAGCACGCGGTGAACAAACGTGACGGCCATGCTACCTTCCCCCACGCTACTGGCCACCCGCTTCACTGATCCCACTCGGCAATCCCCCGCCGCGAAAATGCCCGGGCATGACGTTTCCAGGAAAAACGGAATCCGTGAATCTGGCCAGTAGGCCCGCATCGAATCTCCCGTCAGGATAAATCCGTTGCGATCGACTGCCACCGTGTCTTTCACAAAATCCGTGTTCGGCGTCGCGCCGATGAACACAAATAGCCCCGTGCACGCGACCTCCGCTGGCACATGGTCCGGTCCCTTCAGGCAGGCGATCCTTAAGTGGTCGTCACCCCGCAGCGCCGAAACTTCCGTCTCCAAGAACACCTCAATGTTTGGAATGCGCTCCACTCGGTAGCTCAGATAGTCGCTCATCGACTTATTCAACCTATCTCCCCGCACCACTAGCCGCACCTTCGCGCAGTGAGTGGAAAGGAACACCGCCGCCTGCCCGGCCGAATTGCCCGCCCCGACCACCACCACCTCCGCTTGCTCGCAAAAGCCAGCCTCCAACTTGGTCGCCGCGTAATAAATGCCGTTATCCTCAAACTCCTGAAAGCCAGGAATTGGCAACTTTTGGTAGGTCGCCCCGGTCGCGATCAAGACCGCCCGCGCGTCAATCGTCTCTCCCGTCCGTAGGTGAACCCGATGCCCCACCGGCCCGCACTCTATGCTCTCAACCTCGCCCGGAATGGAAATGTCGGTCCCAAATTTCTGCGCCTGCACCAACCCTCTTGCCGCCAAATCGCTCCCGGTAAGCCCCTCCGGAAATCCCATGTAGTTCTCAATTCGGCTGCTCCAACTGGCCTGTCCCCCTGGCGCCGTGCGATCCAGCATCAGCGTATGCAGCCCTTCGCTGGAACCATAGACCGCCGCCGCCAACCCCGCCGGGCCCGCTCCAATAATTACCAAATCGTACTGCCGGGCATCCACCTTCAATCGAATTCCGAGCCGCTCGCCTAATTCTTCCAGGCTTGGCTTTGAGAGTCGCTGATTTCCTAAGAACACCATAGGCGTATCCGCTGCTCCCAAGCCAAATCCTTCTAGCAACCTTGCCGTGCCTTCTTCCTCTGGTTGCTCCCAGCGATGCACCACCCGGTTTCGCCCCAAAAATTCGCGAATTCGCATTGTGTCCGGGTCAAACGCACTCCCTACCAGCAGGAGACCGCGGCCGGTCATGTTCAGTAACAGCTCTCGCCGACGAATAAATGCCAGCAGAACTACTCCGCCCAGGTCTTGCTCCACCCGCACGATTTCCCTCAGCGCTTCCGCAGAAAGCTGCAGCAACCGCACTTTTCCTTTCGCATAGCCGCCCACCGGCGCCGGACGCCCACTCAGCACGTCCACATCTCCCGTAAATCCACCGGCCTCGTGGATGGCGACGGACTTCGAATCAGGATTCCCATCGCAGATTTCAACCTCTCCCTCCAGCACCACGAAGAAGCAAAACTCCGTGTCGCCTGGCCGCCAAAGCGCTTCTCCGTCCGCTAGGCTCATTTCCGTCGCGGTCCGCCGGAAAATCTCAATTTGCTCTTCCGTCAGGCGGGGAAATGCAATCGGGTCGCGTTCGTCACTCATGCGTTCACGCTACCGGAACCACCCGTGAATGAGTGGTGTAAATCAGGCAAAATAGGGACCAATTGGAATACTTCGTGATCAGCCCTCAGGGTCAAGAGTACGGTCCTGCCGATGTCCCGACCCTAAAGCAGTGGATTGCGGAAAGTCGCATTGGTCACGACACGATGTTGCGCCCGGCATCTGGGGGAGCCGCCGTTGCGGCAAATTTGGTGCCCGGGCTCTTTCCCTCCGCGCCGTTGACCCCGTCCGTCCCGCCACCGGCTGCCAACCCGCCCTACGCGGCTTACCCGAGGGCAGACTATAGCCAGGCCCCGCAGTATATGGCTCCAACGGAGAATCAGGGAATGGGCGTTATTTGGGGCGTCGTCATTCGCTCGGCCTTGGGGATCGTTCTGTTCTTCGTACTCCACGGTATCGGGGTCGTGTTCGCCGGTTACGCCCTCTATTACGCGTTTCAGGCCAAGCAATCCGGCCATCGCTACGGAAACATCGCGCTGGCGATCGCTGGTGTCTCCACCGCCATCGTTGTGATCGGCTGGATTCTGCGGCTTACAGGCACTGCAAACGTTTAGCCGATGCGCGTTCGGTCACAAGCCTGTTCAAATATTGACGCTTTTCCGGTATAAATTCCACTCTCACCACGCCCGCCCGGGCTGGTACACCAGACACTCATGAAAACTTCGCACCCCGCACTGGCGGCCCGACTGTTCCCCCGCGAAACCGCGCTGCGGAACGTTGGCCTCGTCGTTTTTGCGGCGGCTCTCACCGCCGCGTGTGCGCAAGCGTCAATTCCTGCCTATCCCGTGCCATTCACGCTACAGACGATGGCGGTGACGCTCGCCGGCCTCACCCTGGGTTGGCGGTTGGCGGTGTGGTCCCAAATCACCTACATCGCGGCTGGATGCGCGAATATGCCCGTGTTTGCCAACGGAGAATTCGGCATCGCGAAACTAGCCGGTCCCACCGGCGGCTACCTCGTCGCCTTCGTTTTTGCCGCCGGACTGCTGGGCTACGCCTCCGAGCGTGGCTTCATCCGGTCGGCCATTGATCTCACCAGCGCCCTTATCGCCGCCAACTTCCTAATTCTCGCGACCGGCACGGCTTGGTTAAGTTGGTATGTCCCTCAAGGAACCGCCATGAACCTAGGTTTCTATCCCTTCCTGGCGGGTGCCCTAGTCAAATCTCTGGTCGTGGTTGCCATGCTTCCGGCGGCAAAGCGATTGGTCAAACCGCGGTAACCGCGCGGGGCTTTGGCTCAAAAACCCCGTCGCGTTCAATTTCCACCACGACCGTCAGTCGCTCGGCTGGTCGACCCACGTAGATTCCCTTCACCGGTGAACAATCTGAATAATCTCGCCCTACGTGAACCTTCACGTAGCGGTCATTCGCCAACAAATTGTTGGTCGGGTCCAATCCCAGCCACCGACCGTCGGGCAGCAAACATTCCACCCAAGCGTGCGAAGCCTGATCCCCCCGCATTCCGCTGTCCCTCGTAACGTACAGATATCCGCTCACGTAACGCGACGGAATTCCCTGAGAACGCGCGCAAGCTAGCATCAAATGAGCAAAGTCCTGGCAAACTCCCGCCCGCTTTTCCAGCACATCCGGAAGCGTGGAATGCACGTGAGTGGCGTCCTGGTCGTAGTCCAACCACTCGTGCAAGTGGCGATTCAGCGCCATGAGATACGAGGCCACGCTCTGGCCGTCAGTCCGCATTTTATTGCCAATGTCGCGGGCTTCGTCACTCGTATGAACATACCGACTCGGCGTTAGAAACTCCACAAAAGCCTGCCGGGTCGCGTCGCGCCGGTAGAACGCAAAGTCGTCTTCCAGCAGATTCAATCCATGAAATGGGTTCGCCAGCCAGGTGTCGACGGTAGCCCGCGCAACAATTTCCAACTCCGAATGAGCCTCGCGAATATTGAAATGGTGCACCACTCCCCCCACTTCGCGGTGGGCAAACACCTTCGCGTTGGGTGATGTTTCCAGCCGGAATTCTCGGCAGGTTTGGTGCGCGTCGGAAAGCGGCGCAAGGCGTACTTCGTTATGACTCTCCAGCGAGGGCGAGCGATATCGGTAGCGGGTGATGTGGCGGATCTGAAGCTGCATTCAATACACGGTAGCGAGGCAACAAGCGAGAAACGCTCCTTTGCGTTCCGCCGGTGGCATCGCGACTTGGCGAATAATCAAGACGAGGTTAAGAAAAGATATGCATCTCGCTTTTACCTGGGGCGAAAGGCTTTTTCGTAAATCGACCAGCGCTGGCCTAAAACATGGCAGACCCAAGATAGTGGCGGACAGAGAGGGATTCGAACCCTCGGTGAGTTGCCCCACTCCGCATTTCGAGTGCGGTGCACTAGACCACTATGCGATCTGTCCTCGAACATTATGACATCCTTCCTCGCCGGATGGGGCACCTTCCTTGAACCAGAAATAGGGTTAGCTCTGCGCCATGAATCCCGCCGAGACTATGGAGGACGCCAGTCTTCGGCGTGATTGGCGCCGCTTCACCATCGCCATCTTCATGTTCGCGTTCGGATTTGCGCTCTACGGTGGCGTGTTTCAGAACTTTCTGAAAGACCGGGCCGGAGCCCAAGAACTAGACCTTGGCATCCTAGAATCCCTCCGCGAAATCCCCGGCTTTTGCACCGCCCTCATGGCCGGAATTTTGGTGGCCTTTGCCGAAAGTCGCGTTGCTGCCGCCGGTCTAGCCATCACTGCGGTCGGCATCGGGGCCACCGGCATCTTCGAGCGGATGCCTCCCATCATCGCCATCACGGTTTTCTGGAGCGTCGGATTTCACCTGTACGCCACCATGCAGTCACCCATCACCCTGGCCCTCGCGAAAGGGAAGGAGGGTGGTCGCCATCTGGGGCGCATGTCGGGAATTTCCGCCATGGCCACC